>OGRE01000486.1_pt1 | contig 44141 bp, 50 predicted proteins | sample 1553421 | NCBI WGS metagenome assembly OGRE01 (sample SAMEA2580076, study PRJEB22360) | human gut metagenome | biome: human gut; feature: human-associated habitat; material: faeces | place: Denmark | collected 2008/2010 | reverse complement strand
CAAAAGACCCTTATAGGGTCTGTACATACCACGTCTTTTAGGCGTGGTTATGATTTAGAATAAATCTTTTGGATTTGTATAAGGTTTATCTAAAGCTTCGGCAACTGCCTGACAAGTGTAAAGTCCTTTGTAGGTATTAAGTCCTAATAAGAAACCTTCATCTTGTTTAAGGGCATCTAAACCATATTCAGCTAATTTTATAATATATGGTAAAGTTGCATTCGATAAAGCGATTGTAGATGTTCTTGGAACTGCTCCAGGCATATTAGCAACTGAATAATGAAGGACTCCATGTTTTGTGAAAGTTGGTTGGTCATGCGTTGTTGTATGATCACAAGTTTCTATACATCCACCTTGATCGATTGCAACATCGACAATGACACTACCTTCTTTCATTTCTTTAACCATATCTTCCGTTACAATCTTAGGGGCACGAGCGCCAGGGATTAAAACCGCACCAATAACAAGATCAGCTGTTTGAAGAGCGTTTCGAACATTATATTCATTGCTGTATATAGTATGAATTGTTCCATTGCTGATATCATCAATATAAGCCATTCGTTGGGCATCGACATCAAAAACATGAACTCTGGCCCCTAGACCGCTAGCAATACGGGCAGCATTGAAGCCAACAGTACCACCACCAATAATAACAACATCTGCTGGCATAACTCCTGGAACACCACCAAGAAGCAAGCCACTTCCACCATTTGTTTTTTGCAATAAATTTGCACCAACTTGAACTGACATACGTCCAGCAACTTCACTCATTGGTGTTAAGAGTGGAAGACTGTTGTTTTTGCCAATAACTGTTTCATAGGCAATTGCAGTTGTTTTTGATTTCATTAACGCTTCTGCAAAAGGTTCATTACTTGCAATATGCAGATACGTAAAGACCATCTGATCTTCACGTAAATATTGATATTCACTCTCTAAGTATTCTTTGACTTTGACAATCAGGTTGGCTGATTTGAATACTTCTTCTCTATGACAAACAGTTCCACCAACTGTTTGATACTCTTCATTTGAAAAACCACTACCTAAACCAGCATTTTCCTCAATAAGGACAGTATGCCCTAATTTGACTAATGAAAGAACACCTGCTGGTGTTAATGAGACACGATTTTCATTGTTTTTGATTTCTTTTGGAATTCCAATAATCATATTTTCACACTCCGTTTCTATTGCCACATTATAACATGAACTTACAGATAAAGTAAATTTATTTTGGATAGGTATAGTGGTTATCTATTGAATTTCGTTGAAAATATTTGTAGTTTTGGTTGATGAAAAGAAATAACTTTGATAGAATGTCTATTGCAAGTCAAGGAGGTTAAAAGATGATTGAGGAACTAATTCAATGTGGAGACTATCAACAGGCTTTAACGATGCTAGAAGATATGGATGATGAAAGTGTAAGATATTTAAGATTGGTGTGTTTGGTAGGAATGGGAGAATATCAACAAGCTAAAACAGAAGGGGCATGGGCAAAAGCAAATGCTAAAGAAACTTATTATGATGTTGTTTCTATGTATGTGACAACATTAAAAGAATTGGGTGAGTTTGAAGAAGCTATTAATATTTTGATTGAAGAGTTATCTATGCCTTATATTCCTTATCAATATGAAACTTTATTTAATACTGCGTATGATGAAGTTCTGTTAGATAAACAAGAAGCAAACTATGAAGTTGAATCGAAAAACCAAATTTTCTCAATTGAAGAAATTTCACAGGTCTTAAAAAACAAGGAATGTAATGAAGATTTGTTATATATGGCACTAGATCAATTACAACAATTAAATGTTCGCATGATTATTCCCGTTATTCAAGATTATTTGATGAATCCTCAGAATCATTTTTTTGCTAAAACATTACTGATCGAAATTATGATTGACCAACAAATAGATGAAGATATACAGGTTGAAAAATTTGGTAGATATTATGATATCAATCCAAGTTATATGGCATTAGTTCTTGAACAAACTCAGTATGCTGAAACTTTAAAATATTTACAAAACGGTATTGAAGATGAAAACCCATCACTCTTTGAGCAATGTGTTGAATATCTTGAATATACTTTATATGCGTTATATCCACAAGATATATATGAAGAAGATTGTCATGTTTTAGCAGCAGCAATTCATTATTATGTCGCAACTTTGCAGTCTATGGATATTGACTTGGATGATTTAGAAGTGATGTATTATTGTGATAAATTTGAGATTGAACAGCAAATTTTAGCACTCAAACAAATAGAGTGTTAAAATGGTTGCATTCTTATAATGATTCATGTATAATATGCATGTTGAAATAATGGAGGAAGTATAAATGGAAACAGTTTGTAACAAACTAGAAAAATGTATGATGGAAGTGAAAGTGACTTTCACAACTGAAGAATGGAAAAATGCTCAAGAAAAGGCATTAGAAAAATTAGCTAAAAATGTAAAAATTGATGGATTTAGACAAGGAAAAGCTCCAATGAAAATGGTGAAATCTAGAGTTGGGAAAGCTGCAATCTTAGAAGAAGCAACAGATGTTGTTTTAAAGAAAAGTTATGCTGCTATCTTACTAGATAACAATATTCAACCTGTTGGTCAACCTCAAGTTCAAATTGATGAATTAACAGAAGATGTTTTAAAAGTAACAGTCACAGCTCCTGTTGCACCTGAAGTGACTTTAGGACAATATAAAGGATTAGAAGTGAAAAAAGGAACTGTTAAAGTAACTAAGAAGGAAATTGAAGCTGAATTAGCTAACTACCAAAATCAATTTGCTGAATTAGTCATTAAAGAAGAGGGAACTGTAGAAAATGGTGATACTGCAGTCATTGACTTTGAAGGTTTTAAAGATGGTGTTGCATTTGAAGGTGGAAAAGCTGAAAATCATTCATTAGAAATTGGATCAGGGTCATTTATTCCTGGTTTTGAAGAACAAGTTGTTGGTATGAAAGTAGGGGAAGAAAAAGAAATTCATGTGACTTTCCCAGAAGAATATCAATCAGCTGAATTAGCTGGTCAAGAAGCTGTCTTCAAAGTGAAAGTACATGAAATTAAAACAAAAGTTTTACCTGATATTGATGATGAATTAGCAAAAGATGTTAATATTGATGGTATTGAAACATTAGCTGATTTGGAAACTTATACAAAAGAACAAATCAAGAATAAAAAACAAACAGAAGTAGAATCTAAATTTAGTGATGATATCTTTAACGCGGTTATTGAAAACACTCCATTAGAAGTTCCAGAAGCAATGATTGAAACAGAGACACAAACAATGTTAAGAGAAGTTGAACAAAATTTATCACAACAAGGTTTGAATATGGAACTGTTCCAGCAGTTAACTGGAAAAACAATGGAAGATATGAAAGCAGAAATGAGCGAACAAGCTGAAAAACGTGTAAAATTTAATTTGATTTTAGCTGAAATTGCTAAAGCTGAGAATATTGAGATTTCTGATGAAGAAGTTGATGATGAGATCAAAGAAATTGCGACTTATTATGGTCGAGAATTTGATGAAGTCAAAACAATTTTTGAAGCTCAAATGGGACAAATCAAATCAGATTTAGCAACTCGTAAAGCAGTTCAACTAATCAAAGATAACGTGAAATAAGACGCTTGATGCGTCTTGTTTTGTTAAGTCATTTGATTAGACAAAGGTGATATTATTATATATAATGATGTCGAATGAAAAGGAGGTAATGAATTATGGAAGAATTAGATATTGTAGTTGATTTACCTGTCATTTGTACAAGAGGAATGATTGTTTTTCCTAACCATGAAATTTCTTTAGATGTTGGAAGAGATTTTAGTCTAAAAGCTATTGAAAAAGGTGTGAATGAATTTGATGAAAATATCGTCTTTATTTCTCAAATCAATCCACTTGATGAAAATACAGATTTTGAACATGTTTATCACTTTGGGACTTTATGTAAAGTGAAAAGAAGAATTAAAAGAGATAATCATGGAACAATCAAGTTGACTGTTGAAGGTCAAAAAAGAGTAGAAATTTTAAATCTTGACGAAAAAGATGGATGTTTATTTGCAAAGACAAGATATCTTGAAGATATTGAAGGTGAAAAAACTGAAGAAATTGCATTGGTTCGCAAGGTGAGTGAACAAATGCAGTCAATGAATAAAAATCTACAAATGTTCCCACGTGAAGTTTTTTCAAATCTTTCACAAGGGATGAGTGCAAGTGCATTGGCAGATACAATTGGTCAATATATCAATGTAGAATTACAAACAAAACAGAAAATCTTAGCTGAATGTGATATTAATAAGCGTTTGCTTCTTGTTTTAGGAAGTATGGAAGAAGAAAAGGTTATTAATGAATTAGAAGAAAAGATTAATTTAAAAGTCAAAGAAAGTATTGATGAAAATCAAAAAGAGTATTATTTAAGAGAAAAATTAAGAGCTATTAAGGAAGAGTTAGGAGATACTCCTAATAAAGAGGATGATGCAGATGCTATTCGTGAAGAATTAAATAATCATCCATATCCAGACTATATTAAAGAAAAGATCGAAGAAGAGTTAAGACGTTATGATATGATGCCATCTGCTTCATCAGAAGCTAATGTTGTAAGGTCTTATATTGATTGGGTTATGAAAACACCTTGGTATCAGGAAACTGAAGATGTTCAGGATATCAATGAAGTTGAGAAAGTCTTAAATGAAGATCATTTTGGATTAGAAAAACCAAAAGAAAGAATTGTAGAACATTTAGCTGTTAAACAAATGACACAATCTTTAAATGCTCCTATTATCTGTCTGGTTGGACCACCAGGTGTGGGGAAAACATCTATTTCTAAGTCTATAGCTAGAGCGCTAGGTAGAAAATTTGTGAAAGCATCATTAGGTGGAGTCAAAGATGAAGCTGAAATCAGAGGGCATCGTAGAACTTATTTAGGATCAATGCCTGGTAGAATTATACAAAGTATGAAAAAAGCCGGAGTTATTAATCCAGTTTTCTTATTAGATGAAATCGATAAGATGTCTAGTGATTATAAAGGGGACCCAACAAGTGCAATGTTGGAGGTACTTGACCCAGAACAAAATCAGTTCTTCTCAGATAATTATTTAGAAGAACCATATGATTTATCAAAAGTTCTCTTTATTGCAACTGCAAATGATTTAGGAAGTATTCCAGAACCATTACGTGATCGTTTAGAAATTATTGAAATTTCTTCATATACTGAACAGGAAAAATTAGAAATTGCAAAACGTCACTTACTAAAGAAGGAAAGAGAATTGCATGGTTTAAAAGAAGGACAATTGCATATTCCTGATGAGACAATGATGTATGTGATTCGTCATTATACAAGAGAAGCAGGGGTTAGACAATTGGAAAGATTGGTTGCTCAGATTTGTCGTAAATCAGTCTTAAAGATTTTAAAACAAGGTGATTTAGAGTTAACAGTCCAAGTCAGTGATTTAGAAGATTATTTAGGAAAAGCACCTTTTGAGCATACTAAGAAATTGGATAAACCGCAAATTGGTGTTGTTACAGGAATGGCATATACACAATATGGTGGAGATATTTTACCAATTGAAGTCAATCATTTTAATGGAAGTGGTAAGTTTATTATTACTGGTCAATTAGGTGATGTTATGAAAGAGTCTGCTTCTATTGCGCTTGACTATATGAAAGCCAATCGTGAAAAATACGGTTTGCAGAATATTGCTTTTGATAAAGAAGATATTCATATACATGTTCCAGAAGGAGCAGTCAAAAAAGATGGACCAAGTGCTGGAGTCAGCTTAACAACAGCAATTTTATCAGCATTCAGTAATCGTCCAGTGAGAGATGATGTTGCCATGACAGGTGAAATTACTTTGCGTGGGCAAGTCTTGCCAATTGGTGGCTTGAAAGAAAAATCTATTTCTGCACATCGTAGTGGTATTCGCAAGATTATTATTCCTAAAGATAATGCCAAGGATATTGATGATATTCCAAAATCAGTACAGGCTGATTTAGATATTGTTTTGGCTGACCATATTGATACAGTTTTAGAACATGCATTAATAAAATAAATAAAGGGGGGGCATGATTATGTCCCTTTTTATATGTCGAATAATTGTTTGATCATATGGACTGAGAATGAGTCATGGATTATTGAAATATATATTTTCTTTAGAAAGACGTATGTTTAACATAATCAGGCTGAAGTATTAAGATTTATATTTCTAAGAAGAATTTAAGAATCACAGATATCTTTTCTCATAGTTATTTTGTTTGAATTATGTTAAGATGAATAAGAAAACAGAAATAGGAAATAATAGAATGGAGGAAAACAATGTATAAAATTCATAAAGCTCAATTTATGCTATGTGCAGCATGGAAGTCACAATGGCCAGAAAATGATTTGCCTGAGATTTGCTTAGCTGGTCGTAGTAATGTTGGGAAATCAAGTTTTATTAACACGATTACGAATCATAGTAAGCTTGCAAAAGTCTCTGGGACACCTGGGAAAACTAGAACACTTAATTTTTTTAATATTAATGATGAACTGAGACTGGTAGATGTGCCAGGATATGGATATGCTAAAGTTAATGATAAAATCAAAGAAAGTTTTGGCGATATGTTAGATACATATTTAAGAGAACGAGATGTTTTAAAGGGGTTGGTATTAATAGTGGATTATCGACATAAACCAACTCATGATGACAAAATGATGTATGATTATGCTAAGCATTATCATATTCCAGTTATTGTTGTGGCAACAAAAGAAGATAAATTGAAAAGAAATGATTTGAAAAAGAATGAAAAAATCATTAAGGATACTTTGGGGTTTGATAAGAATGATATATTTTTGCGTTTCTCAAGTTTAAATAAAGTGGGTATTGATGAGGTTTGGGAGAGAATTATAGAACTTTGTGAACAATAAATCCTTAACAAATATTCCTAAATAATGTATAATTGCGACTAGGGGGTAATGGAAGAAATGATTAATATTATGTTATGTTGTGCATCAGGGATGTCAACGAGTTTGTTAGTAGAAAAAATGAAAAAAGCAGCTTCTCAAGATGGTATAAAGGTTGATATTTGGGCTGTGGGGGCAAATGAAATAAGAGAAAATGCTGATAAAGCAGATGTTATTTTGCTTGGACCACAAGTAAGATATGCACAAAAAAAGATAGAGTCTGAAGCACCTGGTGTTCCAGTTGCCAATATTGGTATGAGAGAATACGGAATGATGAATGGTGCTGCTGTTTTAAAACAGGCCTTAGATTTGATTGAAAAGAAGTAATGCACTTCTTTTTTTTCATATTCTGTACTTTTTTGCATACAGTTTGATAGGAGGGAAAGTATGCAAAAGATATATTTTAAGAAGTTAGTGGATTTGAATCATCAATTAAAAGAATTGGTATCTATTTCAGTTGATGAATCAATCAATTATAAAATGGAAAGTCAAGGAATGAGAGCAGTAGGTAGTATCATGATGAATGGAGATTATAAAGATGAAAAAGGTAAACATAGTTTTCATGAATCCATTGATTTAGATATTATGGCTTTGTTTGAAAAAATCACTGATAAAAGAGATTTTCATGTGAAAGTAGAAGATTTTGATTATGTGATTAATGAAGGTAATCTATCACTTGTCATACAGGCCTGTGTCTATGGTGTTTTAGATGATGAAGACCGTGTTATTGAAACCTCTGCTCCAAGAGTTGAGGAAACGAATGATGAAGCAGTTGTAGAAGAAATTGAAAGTTTATTGCGTGAAGAAGATGTTGTAGAAGAAGTGCCAGAGGTTGAGATTCCTGTTGTTGAGATTCCTAAAGAAATAGCTATACCGGTTGTAGAGACAGCACCAGTTGCAGCTATTAAAGAAGAAACAGTAGAAATGAAAAAAGAAATACCTGAAGAAGATGATGATGAGGATATTGGTACTTATTATTTATATGTTGTTCAAGATGGAGATAGTTATCAATCTGTAGCAGCTCATTATCAGGTAGACGAATATAAGCTTAAAGACTACAATCACGATCGTCCTTTGACGAAAGGAACTATCGTTATTGTTCCTTATTATTCATGAATGAACTGATTTTACAATACTATAAGATTCAAGTTGTTGGATTGATAAAACTGACTCAAAATGTTTATAAATTGAAAACGAATGATGGTTATTATGTTGCGAAATGTGTTGAAGATAAACATATTGAAACAATCTATGAATATATTGAGACTTTGCATATCCATTGTTTTGTTCAAATATTATTAAATAAAAACAACGAACTTCTTACACCTTATCAAAACAAATATCTTTATCTCATGCCATATGTAGACAACAATCAGGGCTTACTGAAAGAAATGAAGATTAAATATTATTTTGAAACATTAGCTTATCTTCATTATAACAGTTTTTATTTTACAAAAGTGAACCAGCAATATTTTGATACACTTAATTCTGATATCTTAAGAATTATTAATGAAAGAACTGTTTATTATGAACAGATGATTCAAAATTTTGAGAATATTGCAATGCGATCACCAAGTCAATGGATGCTTGTTATGAATTATTATCGGATTTATGAAGCATTATGCAGTGCTCGCCAATATTTATCACAATACTTGGAACACACCAAAGATTATCATCAAGTTCGTGTATGTTTGAATTATAAACATTTTGATTATGATCATATCTCATTAAAATCAAAGGTTTTATTATCGATTGATAATGTTTGTATTGATTTACCAATCTATGATTTGTTTGATATTTATCAAAGAATTCCAGATATTCTCTTTGATTTAGATTGCTTTAGTGAATATTACTTTAAAAAGATAGAAATTAGAGAAGATGAGAAATTGTTATTGTGTTGTCTTATGAATGTTGTTCCTCTTATTGATTATGGCCCTGATGAAATTGAAAATATCATCAGATTATCAAGATTATTGTACTATTTAGACTCAGTCCATAACTTTATAGGTCAATTATAATTGACTTTAATCTACAGCTTTGTTAAAATAAACATACGTTGATGAGGAGGAGTACATTTTGTATTCTTTAAGAGAGTTTCTGGCAGGTGTGAAGAGACAGAAGAAAAAATGGAAGGTAGCCTCGGAGTATGTTTATTGAAATCATGTAGGTAAACACGTAGAACTGCGTTAAAGTTTTGAGGTATACGAAAGTATATAAATTAAGGTGGTACCACGAGCATTCGTCCTTATACGAATGCTCTTTTTTATTTAAAGGAGGAAGAGATATGAGAACTGTTGATTTGGTTGTTTGGGTATTATTTATTGGAGCGCTTATTTTTTTAGGTTATTTCTTTACAAAAAGAGTCAAAGATAATAAGAAGATAAGACAACAAATGCAAATGGAATATTTAGAAAGAAAAGAGAAATATACATATTTAAGACCAGGGATTTTTGATACATGTCCTAGAGAAGATGTTTCAGCAGCCGCTATTTTTCATTGTATAAGAAAAGAAGATGAAGACTTTGATCATTATTTTGAAAAAATGAATTATAGTGAAAAAGTTGTTTTTGGAATCTATCAGGTGTCTTTATCTTTGGAAGGACAGGGGTCTTCTATTCATAGTTTTTTCTTGAGCCCTTCAAACCGTCCATTTGTTCCTATTGTTGTGGATATTTTTGAAGAGGTCGGTGCTCATGATATAGCAGAATTAATGAGAGCAGCAAGACGTTTTGCAGAGATTATTGAAAATGATGAAGAAGATGATGAAGATGATCCTGAAATGGGAGATTTTTCAAGATATAATTTCTCGGATTTTACTAATGAATTTGTTTCATTGGTGAATACAACTAACTTGAATGAAAAAATCACAAGATTTATCTTAGATCATAAGGAAGATTTTTATGATACAGATATTCCTAAAGAAATTGATGGAAATGGAGATGAGATAGATGAAAGAATTAGCGACTAAATACAATCATCAAAAAGTTGAAGAAGGTAAATACAAAACATGGATTGATCATCATTATTTTGAGGCTGGTGATATTTCTAAAAAGCCATATAGTATTGTGATACCACCACCGAATGTTACTGGTAAATTACATTTAGGACATGCTTGGGATACAACACTTCAGGATATGATTATTCGTTATAAACGAATGCAGGGATTTGATGCCTTGTGGCTTCCTGGAATGGATCATGCAGGAATTGCAACGCAAGCTAAGGTTGAAGCAAGAATGCGTGAAGAAGGGCTTTCTCGATATGATTTAGGAAGAGAGAAATTTCTAGAAAAAGCGTGGTCTTGGAAAGAAGAGTATGCTTCTATTATTCGTAATCAATGGGAAAAACTAGGGCTGTCTTTAGATTATTCTAAGGAACGCTTTACATTAGATGAAGGTTTGAGTGAAGCAGTTAAAACAGTTTTTATTACTTTATATGAAAAAGGATTAATTTATCAGGGTGAACGTATTATTAACTGGGATCCTGTACAAAGAACAGCTCTGTCTAATATCGAAGTTATTCATAAAGAGATTGAAGGGCATATGTATTACTTTAAATACAAAGTGGTAGAAAATGATGAGACATTGATTATTGCAACAACACGTCCAGAAACAATGTTTGCTGACCAGGCTATATTTGTTCATCCGGATGATGAACGTTATACACATTTAGTAGGGAAACATGCAATAAATCCAGCTAATGGGGAAGCTTTGCCAATTATGGCAGACAGTTATATTGATATGAGTTTTGGAACTGCGGTTATGAAATGTACGCCTGCTCATGATCCTAACGATTTTGCTTTGGCTAAGAAATATGGATTAAGTATGCCTATTTGTATGCATGATAATGGAACGATGAATGACATGTGTGGAAAATATGCCAATATGGATCGTTTTGAATGTCGTGCTGCCCTTTTAGAGGATTTTGAGGAAGCAGGAGTTGTTGATCATATTGAAACACATATACATCAAGTTGGTCATTCGGAACGTAGTCATGCAATCGTTGAACCTTATCTATCAAAGCAATGGTTTGTTAAAATGAAACCTTTGGCCAAAGCTGCTTTGGCCAATCAGGAGAAAGATTCTAAAGTCAATTTTGTTCCAGGACGATTTGAAAAAACGTTTAAACAATGGATGGAAAATATTGAGGATTGGTGTATTTCTAGACAATTATGGTGGGGGCATCAAGTACCAGCATGGTATCATAAGGAAACAGGTGAAGTTTATGTTGGAAAAACTGCTCCAGAAGATATTGAAAATTGGAAGCAAGATGAAGATGTTTTGGATACATGGTTTTCAAGTGCGTTATGGCCATTTTCAACAATGGGTTGGCCAAATACAGAAAGTGAAATGTTCAAACGTTATTTTCCAACTGATACTTTAGTTACAGGATATGATATTATTTTCTTTTGGGTATCTCGTATGATCTTTCAATCCTTGGAGTTTACTCATGAAAGACCATTTCAAGATGTTTTAATTCATGGTTTGATCCGTGATGAGCAAGGTCGCAAAATGTCTAAATCTTTAGGCAATGGTGTTGATCCAATGGATGTTATCGATGAATATGGTGCTGACACATTACGTTTTTTCTTAACAACCAATTCTGCTCCAGGCATGGATTTGCGTTATATCCCAGAAAAGTTAGAAGCATCTTGGAATTTCATTAATAAAATTTGGAATTCAGCAAGATTTGTATTAATGAATATTGATGAAGATATGAAATATGAGGATTTATCATTTACATATTTAAATTTATCAGATCAATGGATTTTAAATCGTCTTAATGATGTTATTCAATCAGTTGATGAAAATATGGATAAGTTTGAGTTTGTGAATGTGGGAAGCGAACTTTATAATTTTATTTGGGATGATTTTTGTTCTTGGTACATAGAATTATCTAAAGCTCATTTAAATAGTGATAATGAGATTGAAAAACGTGCAACACAAGAAACATTAGTTTATGTTCTCAATGCTATTGTTCGTTTATTGCACCCATTTATGCCATTTGTGACAGAAGAAATTTATCAGTCTATTCCACATTTAGAGGAATCTATTTGTATAGCAAAATGGCCTGAAGTGAATACTTATTTTGAAAACACTAAGATTAATGGACAATTTCAATACTTATTTGATATTATCAAAGGAATTAGAAATATTCGTGCTCAATATATTATTAAAAACTCTATTGAAATAGCTTATAGTATTCAAACAAAAGATGAACAATTATCTGAACTTTTGGAAGATATTGCTTTATATGTTTCTAAATTATGTAATGCTCGCTGTATTGGTTATAATGTGGAAACATCATCTCATGTAGCTACTGAAATGATTAAAGGTGGACATGCTTTAATTGTTGAACTTGGTGATTATATAGATTTAAATGCTGAAAAGAAAAAACTGGAGGATGAACTTAAAAAACTTGAAGGTGAAATTAAACGTTGTCAGGGAATGCTTTCAAATCCTAATTTCACTAGTAAGGCTCCACCAGAAAAAGTTAAAGCAGAGGAAGCTAAAATGGCTGATTATCAATCAAAATATAATGCTGTTCAAGCTAAATTAGAGGAAATGGAAAAGGTGAAATAAAAAAATTCACCTTTTTTTATTTTTGAGAAGAAAAATCTTATAAAAGAAGTGAATATATATAGTAAGGGGGCTAATAGAAAGGAAGAAGAAATTATGAGAGAATTATCATTACAACAGCAATGCGAGATTCAAGGTGGCTCATTTATAGGAACAGCACTTCTTTATTTGTTATTAGGTGCTGGAGTTTATAAAATTTTGAGGTCGAAAAAAGGGCGTATTTCGATACCAAGATTAGTGAATTTGGAATGGCGTAATTAATGATATGAAAGGCATTTTGCCTTTCATATTCTTTGTTGTTAGAGCATATAATTGGTGAGGTGAAGAAAATGAAATTTGAAGTGAAAGTTGTTATTATGAGTATTATTTTTTCTATAGTATGTATGTTTGTGTTTACATATGCAAGTTCATTTACCCAAAAGACAATATATGCTTATCAGGTTGGGATTTATAAAGAAGCAAGCAATAAAGATGCTAAGCTGGCTGAACTTAAAGAATCTGGCATTGAAGGGTATTGTTATAAAAAAGATGGACAATACTATGTTTTATCAATGATTAGTGAAGATCAAAAGAAAGTTGAAAAACATGCGGTTGATATGAAAGGGATTATGAAAACTTATGTTGTATCATCCGATACAACAGTTAAAACTTTATTAGACAACTTATCGAAGGGAGTTATACATGATTAAATCATTACCAATAGAAGAAAATCCACGTGAGAAAGCGATTGTCAATGGGATTGAGTCTTTAAGCAATGTTGAGTTGCTGGCACTTGTTTTAAGAACTGGTAATAAAGATGAATCGGTTATCCAATTAGCACAAAGATTATTAAAGGAAATCGGTGGTATATCACAATTATCTCATATTTGTTATGCTGATCTCATTGCGCTTAAAGGGATTAAAAAGGCCAAAGCCATTGAATTATTAAGTGTTATTGAAATGAGTAAGCGATTAAAACAAAAAGAATCACATGAATCATTGTTATCACCAAGCGATATTTATGATTATGTTAAAAATGAAATGATGATGTTGAAGCAGGAACATTTTGTGGTTTTGTGCTTAGATATTCGTAATCGTGTGATTAAGAAGAAAACAATATTTATAGGCTCATTAAATATGAGTATTGTTACGCCACGTGAAGTCTTTAAAGAGGCTATTGGAGTCAGTAGTGCTAAAATGATACTTTTACATAATCATCCCAGTGGTGATGCCTTGCCTAGTCAGGAGGATTTGTATTTGACAGAGCAATTTGTTAAACTTGGCGAAATGATGGCTATTGAAATAATGGATCATATCATCATTGGCTGGAATCAATTTTATAGCATAAAAGCGAAACAACTCTATTATGATAATCATGGTTGAAATGTTTATCCTTTTTTAATTTGCTTTTTTTTATACCAGATATTATAATGGTATGAGACTAGGGGTGATATTTTGTATAAAAAGAATAAATGGAATAAGCATAATAAAAGAATTGTAATTGTTACAATTATATTGGTACTCTTTTCTGTTGTGACTTTAGTCACAAGTCGTTCTGCTTCTGGAATTGAAACAATTTTTAAAGATACCATTGCAAATATTGAATATTATGTGATTAAAGCACCAATTGAATATGTAAGTGGTCTTTTTAATGAATATAGTGAGATGAAGGATGTTTATGAAGAAAATGCAAAGCTTAAGCAGAAATTAGATGATTTAGCTCGTGAATCAGCCATGAATGATGTTTTAACTTCTGAGTTGAATCAATTAAAAGATATTACAAAAATCAAATATCTACCAACTGATTATCAAGTGAAATATACAACAGTTATTACTAGAGATGCTGAAAACTGGACAAATGAAGTGACTATAAATATTGGCAAACTTTCTGGAATTAAAGAAGGGATGGCAGTGATAACTGCCCAAGGTATGATTGGAACAGTGACAAGTGTGAGCGAAATTTCATCAACTGTTTCACTATTATCTTCTGAAAATTCAAAGAGTCAGTTACCAGTTATGATTTTGAGTGGTGATAAAGAATATTATGGTCTTTTAAACCGTTATGATTTATCTACAAAAAGCTATCGTATTACACTGTTAAGTGATGTTGAAAAGCTTGAAAATGGTGCAAAAGTTGTAACAAGCGGTTTAGGTGGTCCTGGCAAGAGTCCTAAAGGAATTTTGGTTGGAACAGTAGATGGCTTTACATTGGGTGATGATGCAACTGAGTCTGTATGTACTGCAAAACCAAGTGCGGATTTTAATTCATTAAATTATGTTGCTGTGGTTCAAAGGGTGAATGAAGAATGAAAACAAGAATGACAGATAGTTATTTATTCAAATGTATTATGCTTGTTATCGCTTGTTTTATTTTAGATAGTACAATCAGTTATTTTTTACCTTATAACTATACAAAAGTTGGGATGACAATAGTCCCCTGCTTAGGTTTAATGATGTTTTCAATGCTTGTGAGAACTGTTGATGGTGCAGAAAGATATCTTTTTGCGGCTATATGTAGTGTTTATTATTCTATTGTTTATTCGAACTCTTTAGCTATTTATATACTTATTTATTGTTTAATCGCCTTTGTTCGATCTTATCTTTTCAAATTAGAGTCTTTAAGTTTGATAGAATCTATGATTTTCTGTATTTTGACAATATTTGCGCAAGAATGCGTGGTATATTGGCTGATGTGGATTACCAATATGACAAGATATCCTATTGTTTCATTCTTAACAATGAGGATATTGCCTACTTTAATTCTTAATCTTGTATTATTTGTAGGTGTTTATTGGGTCTATAATAAAGTTAAGATAGAGGTGGAATAATGAATATTGAAGTTAAAGGTGTCAATGGTGTTTTGGTTTTGAAAGTGGATCAGTTTTGTGATTTTGATACAGTATTAAATGATTTAAATATGCTCTTGGAACAACCTATCTTTCAACAAGATGGTTATTATCCAAGGGCATATTTTGATTTTGGGTGTCGATATTTGAAAAAAGAAGAATTAAATCATCTGATTATGTTGATAAAGCAAAAGAAGAAAATTTTGTTTGATGGATTATCATTGCCTCATGTTCAGAATCAACTTGAAATCAAACGACAACAATTACGTAATGGGGAAGAACTTTTTATTGACAAAGAAACTCTGTTTTTAGGAACAGTAAATCCAGGAAGTTATGTTTATTGTTATGATAATGTTTATTTTTTAAATACTGTACGTGGCACAATAGTTGCAATGAATGAAAATGTCAAGATTTATGGTCATGATTTTCAAAACGCTCAAATTGTCATAAATCAAGAAACTTTGCATGATTTGACAACATCTGCACTAACAAGTGTCTATTATAAAGATAATTGTATTAAAGCCAAGAAGGAGGATGGTTATGAGCAGAACTATTGTAGTTACATCGGGTAAAGGTGGAGTTGGAAAAAGTAGTATGACAATTAATTTAGGGTATGCGTTAGCATCGCAGGGACAGAAAGTATGTTTGATTGATGCAGACTTTGGATTGAAAAATCTCGATGTTATGATGGGATTAGAAAATCGTGTAATTTATGATTTAAATGATGTGATTTCTAATAAATGTTCTTTGAAACAAATCTTAGTAAAAGATAAGAGAATGGATTCATTGTATTTATTGCCAGCATGTAAATCATTATCATTTGAAAATTTGAATGTTGATTATATGATGAAAATGATTGAACAGTTAAAAAATGAATTTGATTTTATTTTAATAGATAGTCCAGCTGGAATTGAAAAAGGTTTTCAATACGCAAGTGGCTTATCACAAGAAGCGATTATTGTTGTGACACTCGATGTTGTTTCATTAAGAGATGCAGACCGTGTTGTGGGATTGCTGTTGAAGCAGGGAGTCACTAATTTACATATGCTGGTGAATAAATACAACGATGAAGATATACATAAGGGAAGAAGTTTAACATTAAAAGATGCCTATGATATTTTATCAATTCCTTTGCTGGGGCTTGTTTATGATGATCATGAAATGTTAGAGGCAAACAATAAAGGGATGCCAATTTATTTACAGAAGAATTTGTCTATTAGTGGATGTTTTGATCGAATTATTAAGAGATTAGATGGGCAGGAAGTTCCATTTCAAAAAAATAAGAAAAAACCGTTATTTGAAAGGATATTTGGATAATAATTTTATATTTTTTTCATAAGTATAGATGAGGTGACATACTTGTGAATGAAATAGATGAAATTAAAAGACGTATGGAAAAGCGTAGGGCACACCATCACCCAACATTAACTGATCGCCATTTTTCAAGATTGTATAATGGGATGATTAAATGTATGGTTGTATTGTTGGTGGGAGTTGCAATTTGTGCTTATGTGAAGGTGAGTCCAAATGGTGAATATATAAAAGATTATGTGTTGAATGATATGCGTTTTACTGAATTGACAAAATGGGTGAATAATCAATTGTTATCTTTTAATAAAAAGAGTGATAATGCAGCAACCGTTTCTAGTCAGGTATCCTATAAAAATATTAAAGATAACTATTATACGAATCAATCTAATGAAGTTTTGAATTTTGATAAAGGTCGTGTCATTTATGTTGGAAAACAAGATATGCTTGGACAATATGTTACTGTTTTATTAGAAAATAATATAGAAGTGACTTTTGGACAAATGACAGATGTCTTTGTGAGTGCTTATGATCAGGTTGATGCTGCAACGATACTTGGAACATATCAAAATCAGGTTATGATTATCTTTACACAAGGTGAAAAAGAAATTGATTATTCAACGTTTGAAGAACTTATTTCATAAAATTGATATTCACCCAGTTACACTTATATATTTTGTACTTGCATGGATAGGAGGATATTTGAAATGGTATCTTTCTACTTTGCTAATTGTGTGCCTTCACGAAATATGCCATCTTTTGATGGCATATTATTTTGATTTTGAAATTGATAAAGTTGAGATTTTACCATTTGGAGCCTATTTGTCTTTGAATGATTTTTATTTTCATCCCATACGTGAAGAAATCTGCGTGGTTTTAGCTGGACCATGCAGTCATTTGCTCATTTATGGGCTTATATTGGCATTGAGTTCTGGTGTCTATCAGGAATATCTTTTAACTATGAATATAATGGTGTTTGTGTTTAATCTTGTACCTATATATCCAATGGATGGTGGCCGCATTATTGGCTTGATTCTCCAAAGTGTTATGGATTTAAAAAAGGCATTGTATTTAACATTAAAAATATCTGTGTTTGTTTTTTGTATATTATTTTGTTTTTATTGTCAAATCAATACATTTGTTATTCTAAGTTATTTGTTTATCCAGCAATTTTATTATCTGAAGTTTATACCTGTCTATTTGCGGAAATACTATACTCAGATACCAAGTTTATATCCACGTGATAAGATTGTTTTAAATCGTACCTTGACTTATCGGAGAGGATTTCATAATTATTACCAGGTAGATGGTTTGATATATGATGAACAAGACATGGTAGGAGAATTGATTAAGAATGTAAAAAAATAGGAAATATAAGATTATATCTTGTTTTTTTTGATAGATTATGATATCATACTACAGGTATTTCAAATACACACATTGTGAATTCGTGAATCGAGTGCTCTAGTAGAGTGGTTTGTGTTAGAAGCAATGGAGGAAAAAAACAAAAGGAGGAAGTTACAATGGCAGTAATTTCAATGAAAAAATTATTAGAAGTTGGTGTTCATTTTGGACATCAAACAAAAAGATGGAATCCAAAGATGGCTCCATACATTTTCACTTCAAGAAATGGTATTTATATTATCGATTTAAAGAAATCATCTGATAAAATCGATGAAGCTTATGCGGCTATGATGGATATCGTTGCTAAAGGTGGAAAAGTTTTATTTGTAGGAACTAAAAAACAAGCTCAAGAAGCTGTACAATTAGAAGCTCAAAGATCTGGAAGTTTCTATGTAAATTCTCGTTGGTTAGGAGGAACTTTAACAAATTTCAAAACTATCCAAAAGAGAATTAGAAGATTAAAAGAATTAGAAAAAATGGATGAAGATGGAACTTTAGAATTATTCACTAAGAAAGAAGCAATCTTACTTAAAAAAGAACAAGCTAAGTTAGAAAAGAACTTAGGTGGTATCAAAGAAATGAGAAGATTACCAAATGCTTTATTTGTAGTTGATCCTAAAGTTGAACATAATGCAGTTGCAGAAGCAAAAATCTTAGGAATTCCTGTATTTGGTATTGTTGATACAAATTGTGATCCTGATGAAGTTGATTATGTTATCCCAGCAAATGATGATGCAATCAGAGCTGTTAAATTAATCGTTGCTGCAATGGCTGATGCTGTATGTGAAGCAAAAGGTGAACCTTTAACTGTTGCATATGTAAAAGATGAAGATGATAAAGAAGTATCTATGAATGATGCTGTCGCTTCTGTAGAAGAAAGCAAACAAAGAGGACCTAGATATAAAAATCAAGGACGTCCTAGATATAACAGAAATGCTGAAGTAAGCAAACCAGCTGAAGTTAAGGAACCAAAAACTGAAGCATAGTGAGAACAAGGGGAGGCTTATGTCTTTCCCTTTTTTATAAAAAACATAAACGGAGGATAAAAGAATGGCTATTAGTGCAAAATTAGTAAAAGAATTACGTGAAAAAACTGGTGCTGGAATGATGGATTGTAAAAAAGCGTTAGAAGCATGTGATGGGAATTTAGAAGCATCATTTGACTGGTTAAGAGAAAAAGGAATTGCAAAAGCTGCTAAAAAAGCTGACAGAATTGCTGCTGAAGGTTTAACTGCTTTTGTTATTGATGGAAATGCTGCATCAATCGTAGAAGTGAACTCTGAAACAGATTTCGTTGCTAAAAATGCTGAGTTCCAGGAATTAGTAGCAGATATTGCAAAAGTAATTGTTACAAATCAACCAGCAGACTTGGATGCTGCTTTAAAATTACAATTAGATGGTAAAGATTTAGAAACAGTAATTGCTGAAAAAAGTGGTAAAATTGGAGAAAAATTGAGTTTAAGAAGATTTGCTGTTTTAACTAAAGAAGATGCTGAAGTTTTTGGAGCATATTCACATATGGGTGGAAAAATGTCTGCATTGGTTAAATTAAGCGATTCTGATGAAGAAAAAGCCAAAGATATTGCTATGCATGTTGCTGCAAGTGCACCACAATATATTGATAGAACTGCTATTCCAACTGAAGTTTTAGATAGAGAGTTAACTGTATTAAAAGCTCAGGCAATGGAAGAAAATGCAACAAGTGCTAAACCTAAACCAGAAAATATTATTGAAAAAATGGTTGAGGGTCGTTTAAACAAAAACTTAAAGGAAATGTGCTTAGTGGATCAAGAATTCATTAAAGATCCTGATCAGACTGTAGCTAAATACTTAGGAAATGGAAAAGTTTTAGAAATGGTTCGTTTCCAAGTTGGTGAAGGAATGGAAAAAAGAGAAGAAAACTTTGCTGAAGAAGTTGCTGCTCAAATGAAGGGATAATAACTGAATATAAGGGGGAGGACACTTTTTGTGCCCTTTTCTTGTAAAATGAAGGAGAATTATATGAAGTACAATAGAGTTTTGTTGAAATTAAGTGGTGAGGCATTGGCTGGAGAGCAAGGGTTTGGGATTAATCCAGTTGTTGTTGCTGATGTGGCAAGACAAATTAAAGATGCAAAAGATTTAGGTGTTGAGATTGCTATTGTTTGTGGTGGTGGAAATATTTGGCGTGGAAAAACTGGTAGTGATATGGGGATGGAAAGAGCAGCAGCAGACTATATGGGAATGCTGGCGACAGTAATGAATGGTATGGCTTTACAAAATGCTTTAGAAGCTATTGGTGTTAATACAAGATTATTATCTGCTATTGACATGAAGGAAGTTGCTGAACCATATATTAGAAGAAGAGCAGTTCGTCATCTGGAAAAGGGGAGAATTGTTATCTTTGGTGCTGGTACAGGAAGTCCTTTCTTTACAACGGATACAACTGCGGCTTTACGTGCTGCTGAAATGAATGCAGATGTTATTTTAATGGCTAAAAATGGTGTGGATGGTGTTTATTCAGCTGATCCTAAAGTAGATCCAGCAGCTAAAAAATATGATCATATCACTTATTTAGATGTTTTAAACGAAGATTTACATATTATGGATCAAACAGCTATTACTCTATGTAAAGATAATGGTATTGATTTATGTGTATTTAATATGCAAGAAGATGGAAACATCGCTAAAGCTTGTGATGGTGCTTCTATTGGAACAATTATTTCAAAGGGAGGAGAATAAGTATGTTAAATTTAATTTTAGAAGAAACAAAAGAAAAAATGGACAAATCTATTGATGCTTTTAAAAATGAACTTTCTACAGTAAGAACAGGACGTGCTAATCCAACAATGTTGGATAGAGTTATGGTGAATTATTATGGTGAAAAAACACCATTGAATCAAATGGCTAGTATTTCTGTTGTTGAAGGTCGTCAGTTAATGATTAAACCATATGACAAATCAACGTTAAAAGATATTGAACATGGTGTTTATGAAGCTGATTTGGGATTGGCTCCACAGAATGATGGAGAAGTCATTCGTATCAATGTTCCTGCTTTGACTGAAGAGACAAGAAGGGGATATGTGAAACAAGCAAAGAAATTTGCTGAAGATGCCAAAGTTGCATTGCGTAACATTAGAAGATCAGCGAACGATGATGTTGATAAGGCTGGTTTAACTGAAGATGAAGTTAAGCAAGGAAAAGAAAGAGTTCAGAAGTTGACTGATGAATATGTAAAGATTATTGATCAATTAGCAAAAGATAAAGAAGAAGATTTAATGAGTGTTTAATAAAGATTGAGATAAAAGTTTTTATACTTTTATCTCTTTTTGTTTGATATTTTAATTATCTTTAAAGGAGGAGTTAAGATGCTTAAAATTGGAGAATTTTCGAAACTAACTAATATTTCAGTTCGAATGCTTCATCATTATGATGAAATTGGATTACTGAAACCAATCAAAATAGATGCTCAAAATGGGTATCGTCTCTATTCTGTTTCACAGATTCCAGACTTACAAAAAATTGTAATGCTTCGTGATCTTCATTTTCAAATTTCAGAAATTCAAAGTGCTCTTCATGATTGGTCAAAAGAAACACTTATTAAAAAGATGAAATGTAAAATACGAGAAAAAGAAACTTTAATTGAAAAGGTAAAGAAACTGATTAAGCAAATAGAACAAACTATTCATAGCATTGGGACAGAGCAACTTGATTTACACTATAATGTTATTTTAAGAGAAGTTTTTGATCAGTGTGTTATTTCATTAAGAAAAAAATACCTTATTATCATGATGAAGGTATTTTATGGAAAGAACTTTATCAGTATGTCAGGGAAAATCATATAGAAATATTAAAGCAGAATAATAACAATATAGCTATTTATTATGATGAGGAACATAAAGAAGGACAGGTGGAGATCCAATTCGTCGTATCGTTCATATTACGCAGAAGCCTATTGGTCGTTTTTCCCGTTCTACACCTGCCACTTATACAGCCCTTATGGATGAAATTTGTTTATTCTTTTCGGAAACTGAGATGAAAAAAATCCGAAATTATTCGATGAGTTATTTTAGTTATAACAGTAAAGAAGGACAGTGTCCAGTGTGTCATGGATATGGCTACAAAACTATAGAAGTTCCATTTATGCCAGGAATAAAAACAAAATGTACATTGTGCAAAGGGAAAAAATTTCATTCACCTATATTACAAATTTTATATAAAGGAAAAAATATTTCTCAAATATTAGATTTCAGTATGGAAGAAGCACTTCTGTTTTTTTAAGAACATAAGAAAATATCTCAAATCATTCAAGTTTTTATTGATATAGGATTAGGTTATATATCGCTAGGACAAAGTTCATTGACATTATCGGGAGGAGAAGCACAAAGGATCAAGCTGGTAACTGAACTCCAAGTCACAGAGCAACAGCATACCTTATATTTATTAGATGAACCTTCAACTGGGTTGCATATAAGCGATATTCAGAAACTTATAAACATATTTGATCGTTTGCTTTCAAAAGGGCATACAATTATTTTGGTGGAACATCATCTAGATGTTATTAAAAATGCAGATTGGATTGTTGATTTGGGTCCTGAAGGTGGGGATAAAGGTGGTAAAGTGAATGTTCAAGGGACTGTTACTGATGTCCAGCAATGTTCTCAAAGTTATACTGGTCAACTTTTAAAGCAAGGTTATATCGATGAAAATATTTAGAGACTTTCTAAGGAGTCTCTTTTATTTGTGCCATTTTTATCAATTTAATACTTCAAGTAAACGGGTGAAGTAGTGAATGAAACAGACTTCTTTTCTGTATTTTGTTTTCATAATGAAATGTTTATGATATAATACAAAAAGATTATGAGGTGAAAGTATGTTTTTTAAGAAGAAAATGCAACATGATTATGATTTAGACATGCATAATATTCCTGGTCATATTGCTTTTATTATGGATGGTAATGGCAGATGGGCAAAGAAGCGAAAGATGCCAAGAACTTATGGGCATCATGAGGGCACAAAAACTATTCGTACTTTAGCTTTAGAAGCAAATCGTTTAGGTGTGAAGGCAATGACTGTTTATGCTTTTTCTACAGAAAACTTTAAAAGAGAGGCTAGTGAAGTTGAGTATATTTTTAAATTGCCTAAAGAGTTCTTTAATTTATATCTAAAAGAATTAATGGAAAATAATGTTCAAATTCGTTATATTGGTCATTTAGAAATGGCTCCCATTGAAACTCAGAATATTATTAAGGAAGCAATTCAAAGAACTTCTGTTAACAGTGGTTTGATATTAACTTTTGCTTTTATTTATGGTGGGCGCGATGAAATTGTTGAAGCAACTCGAATAATTTGTGAAAAGTATAAGAATGGTGAGATTTCTTTAAGTGATGTAACTGAAGACTATTTTGAACAGCATTTAATGACAAAAGATTTACCACCTGTTGATTTAATGGTGAGAAGTAGCGGTGAATGCCGTTTGTCTAATTTCTTACCTTGGCAATTGGCATATGCAGAATTTATTTTTGATGAAACATTGTGGCCTGATTTTGATGAAGAACATTTACATAGAGCAATAGCTATTTATCAGGGCAGAGAAAGAAGATTTGGAGGAGTATTGAAATGAAAACACGAATTATTACAGGGCTTGTCTTAATTGCAATTATTTTACCTTGTGTTCTTATTGGTAATATTCCTTTCCAAGTTCTTGTAGGAATTGTTGCAGGAGCAGCAGTTTTTGAGATGCTTTCTATTTGTGATCGTCCAAAAGCAAATATTTATCTGTATCCGTTAGTTGGAGTATTTGTATTTTATTCATTGTTTTTCATGAATTCCTTGATGGTTTCAACTGAAATTATTATGGTATATTTGATTACTTTATTGGCTTGTAGCATGTTTGATAATGGTATGAACTTTCATCGTTTGTGCTACTATTTTACAGCAGGTGTTTTGATTGCTATGGGATTACATATGATTTATCAATTGCGTTTAACATATGGTGTTGAATATCTTATCATACTAGCATTGGCAACATTTGGGACAGATACAGGTGCTTATTTTGCTGGACTAATGTTTGGTAAACATAAACTTAATCCGAGACTATCACCTAAGAAGACCATTGAGGGGTCGATTGGTGGTATGTTGTTTGGAACTGTTCTTTCTGTTGCTTATGGTGCATATATTCAAGTGAACATACCTTTGACTTTATTGATTGCTGTGTGTTTGATTTTAACAATAACTGGACAGATTGGTGATTTGACTTTTAGCAGTATCAAAAGAACTTTTGAAGTGAAAGATTATTCACAGTTATTGCCAGGGCATGGTGGTGTTCTTGATCGCTTTGATTCCATTTTATTCAATGCTATGGTTTTTGGACTTTTGCTTCATTTTATAGCAATGGCGGTGATATAATATGAAAAAAATAACTGTATTAGGTGTAACTGGTTCAATTGGTCAGCAAACTGTTGATGTTGTTGTGAATCATCGTGATGAGTTTGAAATTGTTGCTATGAGTGCTGGTCGCAATATTGTTGCTTTAGAAGAGATTATGAAGCAATTGAATGTTTCCCATATTTGTGTTCAAAATAAAGAGGATAAAGAGTATTTAGAGAATAAATACAAAGATTGTCATTTTTATTATGGACAAGATGGTTTAATGACAATTGCAACTTTACCAGAAGTTGAAATTGTTTTGAATGCCATTGTTGGATTTGCTGGATTATTACCAACGATGGAAGCTATCAAAGCGCATAAAGATATTGCTTTGGCAAATAAAGAAACTTTAGTGGTGGCTGGTCACTTAATTTGTCCTTTGGTTAAAGAGTATCAAGTTGCACTATTACCAGTTGATAGTGAACATTCAGCAATTTTCCAATCCATGAATGGGGAGAATCATCAAGATATTTCTAAAATTATTTTAACAGCAAGTGGTGGTAGCTTTAGAGATAAAACTCGCGATGAACTTGTAGATGTGACTGTTGAACAGGCGTTGAAACATCCAAATTGGGCTATGGGTGCTAAGATTACTATAGATAGTGCAACATTATTTAATAAAGGTTTGGAAGTGATGGAAGCAAGATGGCTGTTTGATATTGATTATGATGATATAGAAGTTTTAATTCATCCTGAGAGTATTGTTCACTCGATGGTTGAATATCAGGATACATCTGTCATTGCTCAATTGGGAACTCCAGATATGCGTTTGCCAATTCAATATGCACTCACATATCCTCGTCGCCAGCCATTGATTAATGGTCAACGTCTTTCTTTAAGTGATGTGGGAAGTCTTCATTTTTACAAGCCTGATTTGAAAAGATTTCATGCACTGGCATTAGCATATGAAGCAGGACGTCAAGGGGGCTCTATGCCTTGTGTCCTCAATGGTGCTAATGAGCAGGCGAATTCTTTGTTTTTAAATGGTCGTATTCGTTTCTTGGATATTGAAAAACTGGTGGAAGATGCTATGCGAGCTCATGAGTGGGTTAATCATCCAACATTAGAACAATTAATAGAAATAGACCAATGGGCAAGAGATTTTGTTTTGAAAAGAGTAGGAGAAGATTAGATGCAAAATATTATTAACGTTTTAGTCTTTTTATTGATTTTAGGATCTATCATTATTATTCATGAATTAGGACACTTTTTAGCGGCGAAATTCTTTGGCGTTTATTGTAGTCAGTTTTCAATTGGTTTTGGTCCTAAAATCTGGTCAAAAAAAGGAAAAGAAACTGAATATGAGATTCGTGCTTTACCGTTTGGTGGGTTTGTCGCTATGGCTGGTGAAGAAAATCAAGAAGATAATGAAGAGATGCAAGATATTCCAATCGAAAGAACACTAAAGGGAATTAAGGCTTATCAAAAAGTCATAATATTCTTAGCTGGTGTATTTATGAATTTCATATTGGCAATTGTTGTACTTTTGTCTGTGAATGTTTTTGCAGGGCAATTACCTGTGAATGTTGCTCAAGTAGGAACAATAAGTCAAGGATCAGCTGCTGAAAAATCTGGTTTGCAAGTTGGGGATATCATTCAACAAGTGGATATTGTAGAAACAGGACAAACGATTCTGATTTCAAATTATGAAGATATATATTTTACTCAAGAAAACTTAAAAACAACTGCTAATGAAATTACTATGAATGTGACTGTGCAAAGGCAAAATGAAAAGAAAGTTTTGACAATGAAAGTGCAATGTGATCAAACAGATGCACGATATCGCTTAGGGATTACCCAGGCAACCCGTCCAATGAATTTTGTAGAAGCCGTTCAACATACATTTATTTCATTTGGTGAGATGAGTGTTGCTATATTTGCAGCAGTTGGGCAATTAATCACGAAATTTACTGATACAGTCACACAACTTTCTGGACCAGCAGGTATTTATCAAATTACTGCACAGGTAACAGAATCGGGACAGGTGACTTATATTCTTAATTTATTGGCAATGTTATCAATTAATGTTGGGATTTTTAATTTATTGCCAATTCCTGGATTAGATGGTTGTCAAGTTATCTTTGCTGTAGTTGAAAAGATGATAGGTCGAGAACTTCCACAAAAATTAAAACTGACTTTACAGATGATTGGGTTAGGGTTAGTTATGTTATTAATGGTATTTGTGACATATCAAGATATAATGAGAATATTTGGATAAGGGATACTATATCCCTTTTCATATTGAAAAGGAGGAATCAAAATGAATAAAATGTTAATTTTGTTGGAGCAACTTCATCTGGAAAATGATGTTCGACAATTAAAGAATGCTAATATAGATAGAGTCGTTGTTAATGCTGATAATTCATATGTGTTTTATGTATCTGCTTCGCATATTGTTCCATTAGAGGAAATAAGAAAATTATTTTCTGCTAAGAATGAATTTCCTTATCCAAGTAATTTTGTTTTTGATTGGATGTCTTCATATACTGCAGATGATGTTCAGGATTATGCGATGTTTATTTTAAATGGTTTAAAAGGACGTTTTCCTCAAATAGATTTTATTAATGAAGGCTCATTATCTTTTGAAGAAAACACATTAAAAATAGAAGTTTTAAATGAGATTCAATTGAATCAAATGCAGCAGCTTTTTAAGATATTTGATAAGTATTTTAATAAGTTTGGCATTCAAATTGGATTTGATGCCTATATTGATCAAAATAATGAAACTTATCAATCTATTCAAGAAGAAATGAATGCATTAAATGAAGTTAAAGTTGATCAAAAAACTTTTGATCAAGTTGATGAGATGGTTATAGAAAAAAAACCGAAGTTCCAGAGTTATAAAAAAGAATACTTTTCACTAACAATTGATGAGATAGATGAAAATGTAAAAGAAGTACAAATTCAGGGTTATGTCTTTAATGAAGATTCTAAAAAAGTTAAAACTGGTAAAACAATTCAATCCTTATATGTGACAGATTATACAAACAGTATAGTCGTTAAACGTTTTGAAAACAAAGGTGGCAATAGCCTTGAAGAAATGAACAAAGTGAAAAAGGGTGGTGTTTGGGTTCGCATTAAAGGAAATGTCGAGTATGATACATATGCTAAGGATACTGTCATTATTGCTAGAGAAGTCGAAGTAATTCCATCACCTAAAGTTCGTCAAGATAATGCAACAAAAAAGCGTGTTGAATTGCATACACACTCTAAAATGTCAGCAATGGATGGAATTGGGACCATTACTGACTATATTAGTCGAGCTGCTTATTGGGGTCATCAAGCTATTGCGATAACTGACCATGGAAATGTACAGTCTTTTCCAGAAGCACAAATGGCAAGTATAAAAAATAAAATAAAAATGATTTATGGTGTTGAGATGTATATGATTGATCTGGAATTTACTGTTGTCTTCAATGAAAAGGATATTTCACTCAAAGACTTGACTTTTATATCGTTTGACCTTGAAACAACAGGATTATCTGTTATGGATGATGATATTACAGAATTTGGAGCTGTCAAGATGAAAAATGGCCAAGAAGTTGGGCGTTTGCAAAGCTTAATTAAACCAAATAAGCGTATATCACAAAAGATTACCAATTTAACTCATATTACAAATGAAGACGTCAAGGATGCCCCAACCATTCAGGAGTATATTCCAAAGATTCTTGAATTCTTTGGGGATGATGTGATTGTTGCACATAATGCGACATTTGATGTTGGTTTTCTAAATGAAATTCTCCAAAGACATGGTTATGAAAAATTAAAAAATCCTGCAATTGATTCATTGGCTTTAGCATGGAAATTATTGCCTCAACTCAAGGGATTCCGTTTAGGAAATGTTGCGAGATATTATCGTATTGCTTATGATGGCGATGATGCTCATAGAGCTGATTATGATGCTGAAGTCTTGGCAGGTGTGTTTAATATGATGCTTCATGATATGATGCAAAATCAGCAATATTCACTTTTAGATATGAATGCAATGCCATGTGAAAGTGCATATAAAATTGTCCGTCCTAAACATATGTGTGTTCTAGCAAAAGATAAAACTGGTTTAAAAAATATGTTCAAATTGGTTTCAGAAGCCAATACAACATACTATCAAAAAACCTCACGCATTCCACGTGAACGCTTAGAATTTTATCGTGAAGGTTTGTTATTTGGGAGTGGATGTTATAACTCTGAAATCTTTGATTTGGCAATGACAAGAAGTATTGAAGAACTCAAAAAAGCTATGGCTTTTTATGATTACATAGAGATTCTTCCTTTGGACATCTGTAATTATTTTGTGGAACGTGGAAGAGTTGATACAAAAGAGGATTTACAACGTATATTGCGACGTATTGTTGATACTGCCAAAGAATTGGGAAAAATGATAGTTGCGACAGGTGATGTCCATTATCTAGATCAAAAAGATAAAATTTTTAGAGATGTATTTACATGTAATCCAAAAATTGGATTAGGGGGGACACTTCATCCTTTAACTGATCGTAATAATCCTAGTGCCTGGACACCGGATGAGTATTTACGAACAACTCAGGAAATGATGGATAGTTTGCCATATCTTACTGATGATGAAAAATATGAATATGTTGTCGAAAATACAAATAAAATTGCTGATATGATTGACGGAAGTTTTCATGTTGTACATGATAAACTTTTTACCCCACATATTGATAATGCTGATGAGAACTTAAGAAAATTATGTTTTGATAATGCTCATAAACAATATGGAGAAGTTTTGCCAGATATTGTTGAAAAGCGTTTAACAAAAGAGTTGGACAACATTATTAAACATGGTTTTGGAGTTATTTATTATATCGCTCATAAGTTAGTTAAAAAGTCAAATGAAGCAGGGTACCTGGTAGGAAGTCGAGGTTCTGTAGGTTCTTCGTTTGTTGCTACGATGGCTGAAATTTCAGAAGTTAATCCTTTGCCTCCGCATTACTATTGTCCAAATTGCCAATATAATGAGTTTTTGCCAGATGGCTTTATAGCTAATGGATTTGATCTTCCTAATAAAGTCTGTCCAAAATGTGGCAAACCACTCAAAGGTGATGGCCATAATATCCCATTTGAAACTTTCTTGGGGTTTAATGCTGATAAGGTACCTGATATTGACTTAAACTTTTCAGGTGATTATCAGCCAACTGCTCATGCCTATACAAAAGAAATTTTTGGAGAAAGCCATGTTTATCGTGCTGGAACAATTTCAACAGTAGCTGAAAAAACTGCTTATGGATATGCTAGAGGTTATGCAGAATTGATGGGGAGAGAGAATTCAATTCGTACAGCTGAATTAGAAAGAATTGCAAAAGGATGTACTGGTGTTAAGCGTACAACTGGACAGCACCCAGGGGGGATTATTGTTATTCCTGAAAATATGGATGTCTATGATTTTACTCCATATCAATATCCAGCTGATGATTTAAGTGCTGAATGGAAGACAACTCACTTTGATTTCCATGCCATTCATGACAATGTTTTGAAATTTGATATTTTGGGTCACGTTGATCCAACAGTTATTAGAATGCTACAAGATTTAACTGGCATTGATCCAAAGGATATTCCAACAAATGATCCAGAAGTTATGAGTTTGTTCAACTCAACAGAAGCGTTAAAGATTGATTTAGGATATTTGAATTGTAAAACAGGTGCTTTAGGTTTGCCAGAGTTTGGTACAAAGTTTGTTCGAGGCATGCTTGAACAGACACATCCAACATCATTCAGTGATCTTGTTATTCTTTCTGGTTTGTCTCATGGAACAGATGTTTATCTGGGAAATGCAGAAACATTGATTTCATCTGGAACATGCACCCTTAAAGAGGTCATTGGATGTCGTGATGATATTATGGTTTATTTGATTGAAAAAGGCTTGCCAAATAAAGATGCATTTGACATTATGGAATGCGTACGTAAAGGAAAATCGCCTGTTGTTTTCCCAGAAAAGAAATATGAAGAATTAATGCGTGAAAATGATGTACCAACTTGGTATATTGAATCATGTAAGAAAATCAAGTACATGTTCCCAAAAGCCCATGCAGCTGCTTATGTTTTAAGTGCGGTTCGCGTGGCGTGGTGGAAACTTTATTACCCACGTGAGTACTATGCTGTTTACTTTACGACACGTTGTGATGCTTATGATATTGAAACGCTATTACAGGGGAAAGATGTTATTTATGCAAAATATCAACAAATTTTAAATGATAAACAAAATGGAGTGAAAATTTCTAACAAAGAAGAAGCTTTGATTTCTGTGTTTGAAATCGCATTAGAAATGTATGAACGAGATATTCACTTTAATAATATATCTTTAGAAAAATCAGATTCTCGTAATTTTATTCTTGATCCTGATGATGAACATGGTTTGCTTCCGCCATTTACATCAATTGATGGTTTGGGGGCAGCCGTAGGCGATAGTGTAGTTGAAGCACGTAAAGTGAATTCATTTTTATCAAAAGAAGATGTTACAAAGCGTACGAAACTGACGAATACACAAATCGATTTCTTGACGAAAATTGGCGTATTTGAAGATATGTCAGATGAGAATCAGCTATCATTGTTTGATTTATAGAAAAAATATGATGAAAGCATTGTTTTTTTGATTCATCTGTGCTATATTATATCTGTAATAAGTGATTTACGAGAGGGGTAACCCTCTCGTTTATATTTGTAAACGGAGGGTTATATGTTAGAGAAAATCACAAGTTTAATTCAACCGATTTTAGATAATCATGATGTTTATCTTGATGATATTGAATATGTCAGCGAAAAAAACGAGTGGTATTTGAGGATCTTTATTGAAAAAAATGATGGACACTTAGATATGGATACTTGTGTTGCTGTTAGTGAAGATATTAGTTTGAAGTTGGATGAAGAAGATATCATTACAAATGAATACTATTTAGAGGTTTCTTCGCCTGGTGCTGAAAAACCATTAAAAACGTTAGAAAAAGTTCAACAATCTATTGGAGAATATGTTTATATTCAATTTAAAAAACCAACACTTGGAATGGATGAAGTCTATGGAACTCTTTTCAATGTTGATGGTGAAATGATTGAACTTCAATATATGGTTAAGAACATTAAAAAGAAATGTGATATTAAATATGATGATATTGCTTTCATCAGATTAGCTGTTAAGTTTTAAGGAGGAAAATAAAAATGGCTAGCAAGAAGTTTATTCAAGCTTTAGAATTATTAGAAAGTGAAAAAGGAATTGAAAAAGAAGTTGTATTAGAGGCATTAAAAGAAGCTTTAGAAAAGTCTTATAAGAAAAATTATGGTGGACCTGAATCTATTATTCGTGTTGATATTAATGAAAATAATGGAAAAATTCGTTTATATGAAATTAAACATGTTGTTGATGATGTCAATGATGAAGATTTTGAATTATCTTTAGAAGAAGCTCAAATGATTAATCCTAAGTACCAAATAGGTGATGATGTTGTTAATGAGATTGATCCAGAAGTTTTTGGTCGCTTAGCAGCAGTTCAAACAAAACAGTTATTAAAACAAAAGATTAGAGAAGCTGAAAAAGAAACACTTTACAATGAATTTGTTGATAAAAAAGATGATATTATTACAGGTATTGTAGATCGTGTTGAAGAACGATTTGCGATTATCAATATTGGCAGAACTGGAGCTTTGCTGCCATCTAATCAACAAATTCCTGGTGAAACAATCTACGAAGGACAACACTTAAAAGTCTATGTCAGTGATGTTGAAAGAAATACAAAAGGAACACATATTGGTGTTTCTAGAACTGAGCCTGGTTTAGTCAAAAGATTGTTTGAAATGGAAGTTCCAGAAATTTATGATGGGACTGTAGAAATTAAGTCTGTTTCTCGTGAAGCTGGAGATAGAAGTAAAATTGCTGTCTATACAACTAATGAAAATGTTGATCCGATTGGTTCTTGTGTTGGTCCCAAAGGGAGCCGTGTGCGCAATGTTGTTAATGAACTCAATGGTGAAATGATTGACATTGTTGAATGGAATGAAAATCCAGTTATCTTTATATCTCATGCTTTATCACCATCTGAAGTTGTAAATGTTGATATTAATGAGAATGACCATAGTGCACTTGTTATTGTCCCTGATAATCAATTGTCATTAGCAATTGGTAAGAAAGGACAAAATGCGAGATTGGCTGTAAGACTGACTGGTTGGAAAATTGATATTAAATCAGTAAGTGAAGCTGCTAGAGAAGGTATTATTTATGGTCAGGATGCTGAATTTGAAAAAACATTTGTAGAAGAAATGACAAAAGATGAACCTGTTATTGAAGATGTCATGATTGAAGAAAGTTTTGAAGAGTTAGAAGATATAATCGAAGAACCAATCACTGAAAATATCATTGTTGAAGAACCAGTCGTTCAACCAATTGTTGAAGAAGTCAAGGCAGATGTGGAAGTAACTGAGCCTGAAATACTTTTAGATGATGAAGTTGAAAATGATATGGAGACAAAAGTGATTGAAGAGGAGATATTTACTGATTATAGTGATCAAGATTATGATGACGAGGATTATGATGATTATGAAGATTATGATCCTAAATATGATGAAGATATTGATTATGATGAATTTGACAAATATTATGATGAAAAATAGAGGTGAAACTTATGAAAAAAGTACCTTTAAGAAAATGTGTGGCAACTGGTGAACAATTGCCAAAAAAAGAATTAATTCGCGTTGTTAAAAATAAAGAGGGTCAAGTTTTTGTTGATCCTACTGGAAAAATGAATGGTAGAGGAGCTTATCTGAAAAAAAGTCTTGAAGCTATTGAAATAGCACAAAAGAAAGCTATTTTGAAGCGTTCATTAGAAATTGATATTCCTAATGAGATATATGAGGAATTAAAGTCTTATGTTAAATAGTGATGTTTTTTCTTTATTAGGTCTTGCTGCGCGAGCAAGAAAAATTTGTTCAGGTGATGTCTTGCTTAAAGATATTCGTTCAAAAAGTGTTTCACTTGTTATTATAGCTGAAAATGCAAGTGATAATTCAAAGAAAAAATGGAGTGATAAATGTACTTATTATAAGATTGATTATCGTATAATAGGTACAAGTGATGAATTGTCTCATGCAGTTGGAAAAGATAACCGAGTTGCTGTGGGAATAAAAGATAAAGGTTTTGCAGATAAAATCAAATCAAAGTTAGGAGGTTGATATTATGGCAAAAAAGAATACTTCAACAAAAAAGAGAGGTAATCAGCATAAAAAGAAATTGATTTCTAATATTCCAAATAAAGCCAAAGAAGAAAAGAAAATTATTGGTGATGGAATTGTGGAATATGAGGAAGGGATTACTGTTGGAGAGTTAGCAGAAAAGATTGGACAAACACCTGCTAATGTTATTAAAGTTTTATTTGTGTTAGGAACAATGGTGACTATTAATTCATCTTTAGATGATGAACAAGTAGAATTGATTTGTCTTGAATATGGTTATGAAACAAAAAAGAAAGTTGTTGTCAGTGAAATTAACTTCGAAGAGATTGAGATTGTTGATGATGAAGCTGATTTAACAAGTCGTCCGCCAGTTGTGACAATTATGGGACATGTTGACCATGGAAAAACAACATTATTAGATTCAATTAGAAAATCTAAAGTTGTTGATGGTGAATTTGGTGGAATCACGCAGCATATTGGTGCATATCAAGTAGATGTGAATGGGAAAAAAGTAACTTTCTTGGATACACCAGGGCATGAGGCATTTACAGCTATGCGTGCACGTGGGGCACAGGTTACTGATATTGTTATCATTGTTGTAGCAGCTGATGATGGTGTTATGCCACAAACAAAGGAAGCTGTTGATCATGCTTTGGCCGCAAGAGTACCAATCGTTGTCGCTGTCAATAAAATTGATAAAGAAGGTGCTGATCCTGAACGTATCAAGGGTGAAATGAGTGAAATTGGATTAATGCCAGAAGAGTGGGGTGGAGAGACAATTTATTGTAATATCTCTGCTAAGCAAGGAACTGGTATTGATGAATTATTAGAAACATTAACTGTTGTTGCAGAATTGGCAGATTTGAAAGCAAATCCAAAACGTTATGCATATGGGACAGTTGTTGAGGGTAGACTTGATAAGGGACGTGGACCAGTTGCAACTTTATTAGTTGAAAATGGGACATTAAGATCAGGTGATCCTATTGTTGTAGGAACAGCATTTGGGCGTGTTCGTCAAATGTTAAGTGACAATGGAAGAGAGATCAAACATGCTGGTCCATCTACACCTGTTGAAATTACTGGGTTAAATGAAGTTCCTGTTGCAGGTGATAAGTTTATGGCTTTTGAAACTGAAAAAATGGCACGCCATGTTGGGGAAGAAAGACAAAAAGTAAAACAGGTTAAAGATCGTGGTATGAATTCAGCGATGAGTTTAGATGATTTATTTAATCAAATTAAAGAAGGACAAGTTGCTGATTTGAATATTATTGTTAAAGCTGATGTGAATGGAACTGCTGAAGCAGTCAAAGGATCATTGGAGAAGATTGATATTGATGGAGCAAGAGTCAATGTTATTCGATCTACAGTTGGTGCTATCAGTGAATCTGATGTTTTATTAGCAAGTGCTTCAAAAGCTATTATTTATGGTTTCAATGTCCGTCCAGATGCAAATGTAAGACGTAAGGCTGATGAAGAGGGCGTTCAAATTAGGTTGCATAACATTATTTATAAAATGGTTGAAGAAATTGAAGCAGCTATGAAAGGAATGTTAGCTCCTGAGTTTGAAGAAGTTGTAACTGGACAAGCAGAAATCAGACAAGTTATCAAGGTATCAAAAGTTGGGAATATTGCTGGATGTTATGTAACTGATGGTTATATTCGTAAAGACTGCGGTATTCGTTTAATTCGTGATGGTGTGGTTATTTATGAAGGTAAATTAGCTTCTCTTAAACGTTTTAAAGATGATGCAAAAGAAGTTGCAACTGGATATGAATGTGGTATGACAATTGAAAATTACAATGATATTAAAGAAGGCGATATTATTGAAGGTTATATCATGGAAGAAGTTGAAAGAAAATAGGAGTTGATTTCTAGTGGTATTAAAAAAAGAGAAAATGAATAATATTATTCAAAGGGAACTTTCTACTATTTTACAAACTGAAGTAAAAGATCCATCAATTGGCTTTTGTACAATTACTGGTGTTGATACAACAGCTGATTTATCAATTTCTAAAATCTATGTTTCATTCTTAAATAAAAATACTAAGAAAAGCATGGAGGCTTTAGAAAGATCTAAAGGGTTTATTCGTTCGTTATTAGCTAAGCGTTTGACAATTCGCAAATGCCCTGAACTTCATTTTGTTTTAGATACATCTTTGGAGTATGGAAATAAAATTGATAATATTATTGAGGAATTGAATGAGAAAGGTGAGTCGTAGGCTTGCCTTTTTTTATAATATACTATGTGAAATAATTGACATAGTATAATAATGAGTATAAAATATAAAAGACAATACAGAAAGAAGGAAAAAGAAAATATGTTATTAGAAGGAAAAATTGCAGTTGTCACTGGAGGAACAAGAGGAATTGGCTATGCAACAGTAAAAGCTTTTTTAGAGCAAGGAGCAAAGGTAGCGCTTTTTGGGTCAAGAGAAGAAACTGTCAAAATAGCTTTAGAAAAATTGAATGAAGAGAATGCTGATTATCCTGTCATAGGGCTGCACCCTAATTTGATGGATCCCCAAGAAGTGAAATCAGCGTTTCAAACAGTTGTTGATGAATTTGGGCGTATTGATATTCTTGTCAATAATGCTGGTATTTCACAAAGAGATAAAATATTTGATTATAATATTGAAGATTTTGAGATGATTATGAATTTGAATGTTAATGCTGTTTTTATATGTTCAAAAGAAGCAGCTTCTTTGATGAAGAATCAAGGTGGCGGAGTTATCTTGAATACAAGTTCTATGGTCTCTTTATATGGACAACCAGCTGGCGCAGGTTACCCAACATCAAAATTCGCAGTTAATGGGATGACAAAATCATTAGCACGAGAATTGGGAAAAGATCATATTCGAGTGAATGCTGTGGCTCCTGGTGTTATCAAAACAGATATGGTTGCTGCTTTACCAGATGAGGTTATCCAACCAATTATTAATACAATTCCACTAAGAAGAGTTGGAGAACCAGAAGATGTTGCGAATGCTTTTGTGTTTTTAGCGAGTGATATGGCTAGTTATATTACAGGTGTTATTTTGTCAGTTGATGGTGCAACAATGTCGTAAGAATTGGGTATACTTTTGTATACCTTTTTCTGTGTATTTTATTTGAAGATATGAAGAGAAGTGGTATAATATAACAAGGAGGACAAAATTATGAAAAAATGTATTGTGAACGGGAAAGTTATTCTACATGATGAAATTGTAGAAAAAAATATTTTTATTGAAAATGATAAAATAGTGGAAATAAGTCAGCGTCAGCCTTGCGATGAAGAAGTGATTGATGCTCATGGATTATATGTTGCGCCTGGATTTATTGATGTCCATACACATGGTCGTGCTGGAAGTGATACAATGTATCCAACTTTTGAGGATTTAAATACGATTTCAAAGGCTGCTTTAAAAACTGGTGTTACAACATTGTTGCCAACAACTATGACTATGCCTGCTGTAGATATTGCAAAAGCAGTAGAAAATCTTGCTATAAATAAAAATAAAGTTGAAGGTGCTCAGATATTAGGGACTCATCTTGAGGGACCTTTCTTCAATAAAATTTATAAAGGTGCTCAACCAGAAGAATGTATGATTCTTCCAACTGTTGAAAATTATTTATCTTTTGTAAAAGAACATCAAGATATAGTTAGAAAAATTTCAATTGCACCAGAATTAGAACATTCAATAGAATTAATTACTTATTTAAATGATAAGAACACAGTTGTATCTTTGGGACATACAAATGCAACATATGAAGAGGCTCAGGTGGCTATTGATGCAGGAGCAACTTCTGGAACACATACTTTTAATGCTATGACACCATTGACACATAGAGCACCTGGCGTTGTTGGTGCTATTATGGTGAATGATAGTGTTTATGCAGAACTTATCTTGGATGGTATTCATGTTAATTTTGCTGCAGCACAAGCTTTATTGCGTGCAAAAGGTAAAGATAAAGTGATTTTAATCACAGATTCAATAGAAGCTGCTGGATTACCTGATGGAACATATAAGCTTGGAACACAACCAGTATATGTTAAAAATGGTGAAGCAAGATTGGCTAATGGGGCATTAGCGGGAAGTATTGCTAATATGAATGATTGTGTGAGAAATGCTTTTGAGCATCTTGGGTTGACTTTAAATGAGGCTGTGAATTTAGCTAGTTATAATCCGGCACAAAGTTTAGGAGAACCATTATTAGGTGAAATTAAAGAAGGTAAGTTTGCTGATATTATTTTCTTTGATGATCGTATTAACATCCAAAAGACAATGATAAAAGGTGAAATGAAATAGGAGAATTTATTTATGACAATTTTGAAAAATGATTTGTTGGAAGTAGAATTAAATGCTAAAGGTGCAGAGATAATTAAAATTGTTGGTCAAAAGGACAATATGAATTATATGTGGAGAAGAGATCCTGTCCAATGGGCAAATAGTGCACCTATCTTATTTCCAATTGTTGGTGCTATTAATAATAATGAATGCCGTATAGATGGAAAAACCTATACAATGACGCAACATGGTTTTGCAAGGCATAATGAGTTTATGACACATCAGTTGTCAGATACGTGTGTAGAATTTGAATTGACTCCTAATGAAGATATTTTAAAACAGTATCCTTATTTATTTGATTTGAAGGTAATTTATACACTAAATCAAAATCAGCTAGAATGTCATTGCATTGTTAGGAACACAGATTCAAAAACAATTTATTTTCAAATTGGTGGACATCCAGCTTTTGCTTGTCCATTTATGGAAAATGAGTCAAGCAATGAATACTATATAGAATTTGAAAAAGATGAAACTTTAGATCAAAAAATCATTAATGTAGAAGAGCGTGGTATGTCTCATGAAACGAAACAACTCTTTGATCATGAAAGAAGATTTTTTATAAGACAAGCTCTTTTTAATAACGATGCAGTTGTTGTTAAAAATTTTCAATCGAAATGGGTTGCATTAAAGTCTATTCATCATCAAAAATCAATTAAATTTTATATGGAGAATTTTGAACACTTAGGAATTTGGGCTGCTAAACATGTAGGTGGTTTAATTGCTATTGAGCCTTGGGTTGGACATAATGATTATGTTGGATTTACAGGAGAATTTAAAGAAAAAGAAAGTATCGTTGCGCTTCCACAAAATCAGGAGTTCGAGTGTAAATTTACTGTAGAAATCAACCAATAGTGACAAAAAACTTAATTATGATTTGATATCATAGTTTTATGAAGATAAAAATAATTGAAAAAACACATGAATTAGATTTAGAAGATGCAGTTAATGATTTTATTGAGAAGGAAAATCCGACAATTCATAAAATTCATTATCAAGTTTCTATGACCTCTCACAATGGTGAACTGGAATACAGTTTTAGTTGTCTCATTGAATATTAATGATGATTTTTGCCATACTAACAATGGAGGTGAAATCATGGCTAAAGATGTAAAATGTACTGTAGAAAGTTGTAAATATAATTGTGATGGGTGTTGTGATGCAAGTTGTATTATGGTTGATAATTGTCATTGTCAACATGCAAAAGATGTTGCTGAAACAGCTTGTGACACATTTGAATTAAAATAGAAAAGGCTATTATAGCCTTTTTTCATTATGAAAAAGATGTTATAATGGACAAGGTGATATTATGAGAAAGACCATACTTTTATTGTTGTTTCTTGTTTTTTGTTCTGCATGTGCAGCATCAACACAAGAAGATAAACAATTTGAATTATATAACCAATTAAAAAAAGAGTTGATTGTTCGTGAAGATATGGATAAGGATATTCCTTGTCGTATTTCTGTGATTTTTAATCCTTTAGATAATGAATATCGTTATGATATTGTTATTGATCAAGTTCAGGAAAATATGTATGATATTATGGCAGTTGCTTATGCTCATGAGGATGATCAACAAATCTGTCCTACTATTGGGATATTTGATGAAGATACATATAGTTTAAAGGTTAATTACATAAATAAATCTGAGGGTTTTTATAAAGGGATACAATTATCTGGGAAATGTTCTCAGAAACAAACAATTAAGCTCTATTTACGTTATTTTACAGATGAGAAAAGAGAGAAAAGTGTTGAAAAATATATTGAGGTTAACGAAGAATGAGATTAGATAAGTTATTAGCCCATAGTGGTTTTGGAACAAGAAAAGAAGTTAAGGACTTTATCAAAAAAGGAATTGTCACAGTTAATGGAGAGATTGCTGAAAAAGATAAAATGCAAGTTGACCCACAAACTGATGAAGTCTGTGTCAATGGCGAAGTCATTACATATGAGGAATTTGTTTACTATATGCTCAATAAGCCTGCTGGCTATGTAAGTGCAACAGAAGACAATCTTTACCCAACTGTTGTTGATTTAATTGATGATTATTATCGAGATGATTTATTTCCAGTAGGAAGGTTAGATGTTGATACGGAGGGATTATTGTTGATAAGCAATGATGGTGTGTTGGCACATCAGTTATTATCACCGAAAAAACATTGTCCAAAAGTTTATTATGCAAAAATTAATGGAATTGTTACAAATCAGGATGTAGAAGCTTTTTTTAATGGAATAACTATAGATGACTATCAATGTCAAAGTGCTGAATTAAAGATTCTTAGTACAAGTGCTACAACAAGTGAAATTGAAGTCACTATCTATGAAGGGAAATTTCATCAGGTGAAAAAAATGTTTATAGCAGTAGGAAAAGAAGTGACATATTTAAAGAGAATTCGAATGAAAGATCTGTGTTTAGACAATTCTTTACAGCTCGGAGAATATCGTCATTTAACTGATGAAGAATTAGATAGATTAAAGGTATAAATTGTGATACAATAATATAAAAATTGGAGGAAAATATGCGTTTAAGAAATAACCCTAAAGCAAATGAGATTTTAGAAAATCACAAAGATGTTGTTGTGTTAAATACAAAAGAACACAAAGGTCATTGGAGAAATATCTTTGATAATGATAATCCTATATTTATTGAAATAGGTATGGGAAAAGGTGATTTTATTATAGAAAATGCCAAACAATATCCTAATATTAATTTTATTGGAGTTGAGAAATTTCCAAGTGTCATAGTAGGAGCACTTAAGAAGTATGATGATTCATCATATGATTTAAAAAATCTAAGATTTATGAAAGAAGATGCATTATTTTTAAATGAAGTCTTTGCAGATAATGAAATTAGTCGTATATACTTAAATTTCAGTGATCCTTGGCCTAAGAAAAAACATGCCAAGAGAAGGCTAACTTCTCATACATTTTTGCCAATATATCAAAAATTATTGAAGCCAGATGGAGAGTTAATATTAAAGACAGATAATCGAATATTGTTTGAATTTTCTTTAATATCGTTTCAACAATTTCACATGGATTTTCATGATATTTGCTTGGATTTGCATCACAGTGATGGATATGAAGATAACATTCAGACAGAATATGAAAGAAAGTTTTCACCATTTGGACCTATTTATAGAATTGTAACAACATTTAAAGGAGAGTAACTATGAATAACTTGTTAGAATTAAGTGATTTAGAATCATATGATAAGGCCACACAAGGAAAAGCTATAATGGTTTTTTCAACAACTTGGTGTCCGGATTGTCATTTTTTAAAAACTTTTATTGATAAATTAGTGGAAGAAAATAGGGATTGGACATTTTATTACATAGATAGAGATAAAATGGTTGACTTATGCATTGATTTAGATATTATGGGAATTCCATCTTTTATTGCTTATAAAGATGGTCTGGAAGTTTCGCGTTTCGTTAATAAATTGAGAAAAACACAATCTGATATACAAGCATTTATTGATGCAATAGAAGAATAGGTGGGATAAAATGAACTTACATGCTTTTTATAATTCAAAATATATTGGTGATGATTTGCTGATACGCTTATGTTCGCAAAGAGAAGTGACTCATTATCAGCAATATCATGATCTTTGTGTGCTATATCATCATGATCAAGTGATTGGATATAATCTTTTTCATGCATCTACATATATATCTTCATTACAAGATGGAAAAGTCAAAATAACACCTGAATTTGTTGAGCAGTTAAATCGGGTTTTAAAAAATGAAAATCAAGAATTGGTTGAAAGTGATTATGATGATAGATTCAGAGTTGGGAGGGTTATTCAAATTGAAGAACATCCCGATTCTGATCATATGCATATTTGCCAGGTCGATACTGGAGATGAAACTTTACAAATTGTATGTGGTGCACCCAATGTTGCTTTGAATCAATTGGTTGTTGTTGCTAAAAATGATGCAGTTATGCCATCTGGTTTAATAATTAAACCATCTTCTTTGCGTGGTGTTGAATCTCATGGTATGCTTTGTTCAGCAAAAGAACTTGCTTTGCCAAATGCTCCACAAGTACGTGGTATATTGATTTTAGATGAAAATGACTATCAAGTCGGAAATCCATTTTTTAAATAGGAGGTAAAATATATGTTTAAGAAATTTTTTATGAAAGATGAAGAAGAGGAAGAAGTTTATGAAACGGTTGATCCTGTCTTAGAACAAAGGCGTAAAGAGAAATTTAGCACCCCTCTCATTTATAATGAGGAAGAAGAGGAAAAGAAGCAAGAAGAAAAGAAAGAGGTTAAAAAAACTGAACCTAAGAAATTCATACCTCCTGTGAGTGAATCAACTTATCACATGAGTGAAATTATTTCACCTATTTCTGGTATAAAAGAAAGCAGAAAGCCAGAGGTACATGTTTCTAAGCCTAAACCTAAAAAAATAAAAAAAGATACTGATCATTTGATTCCTATTATTAGTCCTTTTTTTGGTCCAGCAGACGAACAAGAAGAAAAAGAAATTGAAGTTAAAGCTAAAATGGTCAAAGAAGAACCTAGTGTTGAACAAAATTTAAGAAATATTGCTAAAATTGTAGAAGAAGAACAAGATCAATTAAAAATTATTGAAGAACGTACAGGTGAATTTAAATTAGATTTGAATAAAGAAGATGAAGATTCGTTTATTGATGAAATTGAAGACTCTATGAGTTTAGATGAATTAATGAGTCTTTATGAAAAGAAATTTAAAGATTAATGAGAGGTATAGGGGTAGATATTGTTGATCTTGATCGATTAGATATTGATAATTTGCATTTTGTAGAACGTATATTAACGGTTGAAGAATATCAAATCTTTCGCATGATTCATACTCAGCAAAGAAAGCTAGAGTTTTTAGGTGGTCGCTTTGCAGGTAAAGAGGCTTATCTAAAAGCTCATCATACAGGCCTAGGTGGCATAGATTTTCATGATATACAGATACTTAATGATGAAACTGGTTGTCCTTATTTGAATGATAAAAAAGCACATATATCAATTTCTCATGAAAAAAAATATGCAATTGCATTCGTTGTATTAGAAGAGTAAAGCGTAAGCTTTACTCTTTGACGCTTAGATTGAAAGTAATACCAATTTCACTTGTGTCTTTTTTGTAAACTTATTGTTATATTTAATTCAAAGTCACACGAATTGGACTCTTGTATGCTGCCATATCAAGATATTTTTCAATATATAATTGTTGGTACTATTTTAAATATGTAAACAGGCTATAGAAATTCAGTTAACACTTATTATAGTTGTAATCATCACATTGACAATGAACTTATTATTTAATACTATAAAGATAGAAAGAGGTATCATAATAAATATTAATAAAAAGTGGGTGAAATTGATTGATATGAACCTTTGATAATCATTAGTTGTAATCTTACAATATGAATTTGAAAGAGAGGGGATAGTATGAATAAGCGCATTGTTTTAATAATTGTTTTATCTTTGTTATTTGTTTTTTGGCTATTATGTGTGGGATTTCCTAGACATATGGGAAATTCATATTCGTCAGTCAAAGCGTTCGAACTCAGTACAGGAAGGCATTTTTATGATTTTTATGCTCCAGAATATTATTTAGATCAGACATCAAAGAAACAAACTCTTAGTGCAATAAATTATGTGAAGATTTGGTATCAAGGAAGTGTAGATAATGATTACAGCATGCAATTTCAAGTTAATAATAGTTTAGAGGTGAGTTATTCGGTATCAGAGTTTACTAAAGATGAATTTGAAAAAATAGAAGCAGAATATGAATTGATAGATAAAGATTTTAATATCTATTATTGTTTTGACAGTTCTGGTGTTTACGTGGCAGCTCATAACAATAATGAAAAGAGTATAATAAGAATTAGGATAAACAATTCGCAAATAGATACAGAGTTAGATAAAATGAAAACTATTGTTTATGAAATTATGAAGGACAGCATAAAATTAAATGAAGAAAATCATTAAAGTAAAGAGAATGTAAAATGCTTAATGGCTTTCATATATGCTTTTACAATATCTTTAAGCATGATCACAGTGAAAGTGGAAAATTGTACATATAACATAAAATTTATTGATACAAATGAATAAACTTTTATAGTTAAAATAAATAATAATGTAGAAGAGATTAAATATATGAAAATATTATAGATTCAGAGATGATGGGAGAATTATAAATCGTTACTGAAATGAGCAAATTCTCCA
>OGRE01000471.1_pt1 | contig 45041 bp, 39 predicted proteins | sample 1553421 | NCBI WGS metagenome assembly OGRE01 (sample SAMEA2580076, study PRJEB22360) | human gut metagenome | biome: human gut; feature: human-associated habitat; material: faeces | place: Denmark | collected 2008/2010 | reverse complement strand
AGATTAAATAAAACATGATAAATGGAGATGGATAATTTATGATTTCAGAATGGATTATTTGCCCGATTTGTGGCAACAAAACCCGTGATAGAGTTAGAGAAGATACTGTTTTAAAGAATTATCCTCTTTACTGTCCGAAATGTAAGAAAGAAACTTTAATAAATGCAAAGAAATTACATATAACCGTCATCAAAGAGCCAGACGCATAGACGCAGAGCCGATGAACTTGTGAGATAACCTCATAAGTCATCGGCTCTTTTTTTACATGAATATAGAATTTGACAAGTCCGCCAAATAAAAAAAACGGTGTTTTGGTGGGCAATTTTGTCATGCTCAGATGGCTATTTTATCCCTCCAGACCTGTTTCAAGTTTGGAGGGATTTCTTATGTGTTGGTCTGATAACACTGTGCTGCTGATTTTAAGCAGCAGTTATTTACATACCGTTCGATAGAGATGAGAATAATCTGTTAAAAAAATTCTTATCTCCATTTGGGGAAATTATGTTCCAAAAGTAGATGTTAAATATCTATATAATAGAATTGTTATTTCTTATAACCGTAAGGGTTTGACAGCCTTTGCGGTTTTTCTTTTGTCGTTTTTTGTTGAATTAAGTCGTAAGCCTGTTTGTGGCGTAGGGTGTCGTTCACCGCCGATCAATCTGAAATTTCAAAAATTCAGATTGATTGGAGGAACAAAGAATGAATGAAAAACATCCTAACCGAAAAAAGGACAAGCATAACCCTTATACGCTGATGATTGTAGAGGGCAGATATTACCTCTCTTTTAAAGATGGGCGGGGTGTTATGCAAAATATTGAAATAGAGAAAGTGCTGTATGACCTGTTTAACCGTTTTGAGCTTGAGGATATTTCCTATCTTAATCGGGTGAGCAGGCACATTGAACACTCCGAGTTGACAGAAAACTCCTTGAATGACCGAGTTTTTTATAAGGAAGAAAGTCTTGAGGAAACCGTTTCAAGGTGCATCGAATACGAACTGCTACATAAGGCAATATCAAAACTGCCCGAAACACAAAGACGCAGGCTGCTGTTGTACTTTTTCGGAGAGTTGTCCTATGAGCAGATTGCCAAGTTGGAGGGATGCACCAAAATGGCGGTTAAAGGAAGCGTTGACATTGCACTAAAGAAGTTAAAAAAACTTTTTGAAAAATTTTAATTTTAGCCTATACGAAACCGCTTTTAAGTGAGCAAACAGGTGAGAGGGATTAAATTCCTTCCACCTGTTTTGCTTTGTGTGGCGAAAACGGGAGTGATCCTTGACAACCGAATATCCATTCGCCAAATACTTCCTCTTTGTGATTGTAATGAGCATAAGCGTGTGCAGCGGTACGCCAAGACCTGTTAAGAAGCAGCGAGCGATGAAAGGGGGTGATCTCATTCATTACCGACTGAAAATATCGGATTGCTTCCGATTTCGCCATAACCCACAAAGAGAATAATGGTACTCCCGTCCAGTCACAGTCCGAGCGTGATAAAACCGTCGCAGGCAATGAGGGCGGCTCTGGCAGACCGTCAGAGGGGTGGAACTCCCGTGGTGTCAGTTCGCTACTGACCGTTTGGCGACTTCCCATAGCATTTCGGGGTGTCGAGGACAAATTGAAATGCTCCTATCATAAAGCCAGATAAAAGGTAGTCATAGGAACAGAGATTTTGTTTATACTCTCCCGACCTTAAATACTTCCTTTTGTTTGGCTGCCTACATAGGCAGAACATACCTGCCTAAATAAATCTGGGAGGTCAAACATAATGGAAAGAAAAATCAAGCGTGGAGATATTTACTACGCAAATCTAAATCCTGTTATCGGCTCGGAGCAAGGCGGAACAAGACCTGTACTTATCATTTCAAACGATGTCGGCAATAAGCATAGCCCTACGGTCATTGTCGCACCCATCACAAGCCGAATACACACTAAAGCAAAATTGCCGACACACACTTTAATCAATGATTTTGAAGGTTTGGATAAGAACTCAATCATTTTGCTTGAACAGATAAGAACGATTGATAAGCAGCGACTAAAGCAGTATTTGGGAATGATACCAGACAATATAGTGGCAAGGGTTGATAAGGCTCTTGCCATTAGTGTTGCATTGGAGAAAACGAAGGCAACAGATGTGTAAAAGGGACGAGAACGATAAATTTGCACATTGGTAAAAATGCGGCTGTATTTCTATAATTAAGAGTACAGCCGCTTGTTTTATAGCGGAGGTACTCATTATGGGAAATGAAAACTATATCCAAAATTCAGAATTGCAAAATGAACAGATGAAAGATGAAAGCGAAGTATTTAATTCATTTATCAATGTTATGGTGCAGATAGTTGAAAAATACGGAAAGACAGTTTTGCAAGAATTGGATTGTGCTGCGTAAGCTACGCAGCCTTACATATCACATTTCCCTATAAAATTATGGAGGTGGTACGATGAACAGAGAAGGAAAGAAATGTGTCCTGTATCCGAGAGTAAGTACCGAAATGCAGGTAGACGGATATAGCCTTGAAGGACAAAAAAACGGATTAAAGCGATTTGCTGACCGAGAAGAAATGGAAATTGTCGGTATCTATGAGGATGCAGGTAAATCAGGAAAATCTATTGAAGGACGACCTGCATTTAAGAAAATGCTTTCCGATATAAAAAACGGATTGGAGATAGACTATATTCTGGTTTATAAACTTTCCCGTTTCGGAAGAAATGCAGCGGATATTCTAAATTCATTAGAGTTTGTACAATCTTATGGAATAAATCTTATTTGTATTGAAGAAGGAATTGACTCGTCACAGACAAGTGGAAAACTTTTAATCTCTGTTTTGTCTGCGGTTGCAGAAATAGAAAGAGAAAATATCATTGAACAGACAATGAATGGACGGAGAGAAAAAGCACGACAAGGTGGGTGGAATGGTGGATTTGCACCATACGGATATTATCTGAAAGACAATCAGCTCTTGATAGAAGAAACGGAAGCTGAAGCAATCAGAATTATATTTGATAAATTTGCTAATTCTGATATAGGACTTGGCGGAGTAGCAAAATATCTTAATCTTCAAGGTATAAAGAAGATACCTCGTCAGAACGGCACATTGGAAACTTGGAGCAGTCATTTTATACGGTTGATATTAGACAATCCTGTTTATTGTGGAAAGATTGCTTATGGCAGAAGAACACGAGAAAAGGTAAAAGGTACAAAAAATGAATATAAGCAGGTTCATGCAGAGGATTACATTCTGGAAGATGGACAACATGAAGGAATTATCAGCGAGGAATTGTGGCAAAAGGTTCACGCAAAGCGTATGGCAACAGGAATTAAACAGCCATCCAAAATCGGTAAGGATAGGTCACACCTTTTGACGGGGATATTAAAGTGTCCCCTTTGTGGAAGTTCAATGTATACGAACAAACACGCTTGGACAAATAAAGACGGCACATACAAAGAGGTTTACTATTATATTTGTGGTAGAAATAAGCAGGAGCGAGGACATCATTGTGATTATAAAGCATCGCTAAGAAAAACAGATATTGAGCCACTTGTAATTGAAGCTGTTAAGGAATTGGTAAGCGATAAGTATTTTGCAAAAGAGATTGAAAAGCGTATTGGCGTACAGATCGATACAACAGCTATTGATAAGGAACTTGCCAATTACGAGAGTAAGCTGAAAGAAGTAGATTTGAATAAAGCCCGTCTGGAACGAGAGATTGATAATCTGCCTATTGATGCTCGTTTCAGAGAAAGGAAAATCCACGACATGACTTTAAGACTTGATGCCTTGTATGATACGATTGTAGAGTTGGAAGAACGGATTGAAGATGCAAAGCTGAGAAAAAGTTCTATCGAAATGGAAACAATCACTCTGGACAATATTTACAAGCTTATGCTGAATTTCGGAAAGCTCTATGATATAATAAGTGACGAGGAAAAGAAAAGCCTTATTACTTATCTTATAAAAGAAATTCAGATATATCCAAATGGGGAGTCAGAGCAGCCTTTGAAGTCGATAGAGTTTAATTTTCCAATATATCGGGATGGTCAAGAGGTAAGGCGGCTCTTGTGGGAAAAAGGTAATACCGTTGAGACGGTTGTTCTTTTGTCCCAACTGAAACAAAAGCCGGATGATTACATTAATGTCACGATTGAACTTGATGATGTGGATATAACATCTGCAGATACTAAGGCAACATATGATGAGATAAAGAAGTATGTGGCTGAACATAATGCCGGCATGAAGGTTTCCAATCTGTATATTTCACAGGTAAAGAGAAAATGTGGAATTGAGGTTGGAAAGAATTATAATTTACCTAAAAATGAAGATAGTAGGCAACCACAGTGCCCGGAGGATAAGGAGAGAGCAATTGTTGAGGCATTGGAGCATTTTAAGATGATTCAGCAGGAATAAAAGGAGTTTGATAAACTTGAATTTGTGGAGAATACTGACTTATGAAAATACATATTATTGGTTGCAGTGGTTCTGGAAAAACCTATTTAGCAAATGCACTTTCAAAAAAGTATAATATTTCCCATTTCGACTTAGATGATATTCAATGGGATAATAACGCCAAAGAATATGGCCAAAAGAGAACGCTTGATGAACGAAAAGCGTTATTACAAGAAATATTATATAATAATGATGAGTGGATAATTGAGGGGGTATATTATGCCTGGGTACAGCAAAGTTTTGATGAAGCTGATAAAATATATGTTTTAGATATGCCTGGTTATTTATATAAAAGTAGAATTATTATGCGCTCTATAAAAAGAAAATTGGGAATACAAAAAGGAAAAAGAGAAACTTTGAAATCGGTCTATAACCTTTTGAAATGGACTGAAACTTTTCAGAATAAAAATCTGAAAGAAATAAGAAGTATTTTAGATAGATATGATGATAAAGTTATATGGCTATCAAGAAAAAAAGATGTAGAGAAAATAATAAAGGCGGTATGATAACTTCCAGATTTGTATGTATGGTAAATCTAAACTGTATTTTAGCAATATTTCCTGAGTGGGGGCAGAAAGTGCCGTCTTTGCCTTTTGGCTGTGTAATATAGTAATTGTTGGTTGCACAACTACGCTTGATAGCTGAATAATCACCTGTGGATTTTACTATATTCTTTGTGTAATCTACTAAGCGATTAATCATTGTGTTAACATCTTTGTAGTTGCTCCAAGTTTTCCAAGATGTACCGTCATTTACAAGCTCGTGATAAAGCTGTGAGAGCGTATAATGCGATAAGAAATAATACTTATCTTCTCGTGTATTCATCTTACTAAATAAAGATGAATACACACCGTCAATAAATCCGTCCATTATGGACTTAGCGGATTTACCGCCGTTCTCGAATGTTGAGAAATAATCTCCGTAACCGCCGTAAAGAACACTCAGACCTACTATAAGAGCCTTTTCTTTTTTATCAGTCGAATTAGGGTCAAGTTTTATTACTTCCTTGCCTGTTTCACCCGAAAACTGCGTAAACTTCATAGTCTTGCCGTCTGTCTTTTGTGCCGGCAACTGTGGGTCAATACAATAACCGACCTCACCGTTGATAAGGAATTTATATGCGTCAAGTTTGCCTGCACTTCCGTTGTCAATAAGGACTAACGGATTTTCCGAAGATTGAATCAATACCTTGCCGCCGATTTCACTAAGCCCTGTATATGAATAAGCACTTGCCGAAATATTAGCGACAGGTAGCATAGCAAAGATTGTTGTTAATGCAACTGCCAATGATGTCAGCTTTTTAGGCTTGCAAAAGGAAATAATTGCCGACTTTAGCTTTTTAAATTTGTTCATAAAACTCTCCTTTCAATGAGAATGAGATAGTATATATTGGTGGTTTGGTGGACTTCTGCTCACATTGGTGCTCCTTTCAGATTTTTTGATATAAAAAAGCAGTCAAGTTTGATGTGCCCCCAAAAAGTTAGATTCTTAGTCTAACTTTTTGGGGACAGCTCAATTTTCGGATACTTAAATAATTATGAAAACAGCTATTCATTAATGATTGATAATACTGTTATAGAACTTTAATAAAGCATTTATCGGCAGTTAAAATTTATTTTTATCTTATCTATTCACACTTTTTCGGTAGCAATAAATTATAAGTAAGTTGTACTGCAAAGACTGATTTATTTTAAGGAGATTATTGAATGAGTAAAAAAATATTGATAGGAGATATGGGACTGCTTTTGTATAATTCTGTTTTGCTCTTTATTTCAAGGATTTTATATGATAATAAAATTTTATATCCGTATAATTATCCGTTACATATACTCTTTGCCGTACTTTTGATTTGCGGTGCGGTTGGATTCCAGATTTTTTCTTATATTGCAGAATGTAAAAATGTTTCCAGTACAAATATAGCAATTTCTTTAGTAATGTGTTGTTTAATATTTCTTGCTGTTATAAATAAAAATATCAGTTATATCGGAAATAATGCTGTAAATACCATGACGGCTTTTGGAATGTTCGGATTTCAAGTTGCCCGATATTTAAAATCCATAGTCTGTTATTACGATGTTTATGGTGAATTTCCGCCATTGCTCGACAAAATAAAATATATTCATAATATAGAACTGAGCTTTGCTCCTGCATTGGCAACAATTTTATCTGTTTTAAGTATTGTTTTTTTGATATTTACTGCTTAGGAGTATTTATTTGTATTTGTTTATATGTTTTTTGCTTTTTGTAAAAGTAGCTAATTTGCTGCCTGACTCTATTGAAATATATGTCTAATTATGGTATAATCATATACGAATTATTATTTTAATTAAGGGGAGAATAAAAATGAATATAAATATTTCTGACGCTATTAAATATATCGGCGTTGATGATAAAGATATTGACCTTTTTGAAAGTCAGTACATTGTGCCAAACGGCATTTCTTATAACTCATATGTAATTCTTGATGAAAAAATCTGCGTACTTGACACGGTGGATAAGAGAAAAACCGATGAATGGGTTGCAAATCTTGAAAATGTACTTGACGGAAAAACTCCCGATTATCTTATTATTAATCATCTTGAGCCTGACCATGCGTCAAACATACAGCTGCTTGCAGATAAATATCCCGATATGAAGCTTGTCGGAAATGCAAAGACATTTAATATGCTGCCTCAATTTTTTGACATTGACCTTACCGACAGAACGGTTACTGTAAAAGAGGGCGACTCATTAAACCTCGGCGAACATACACTTTCTTTCTATATGGCACCTATGGTACATTGGCCCGAGGTTATGGTTACATATGAAAGCAAGGAAAAAGTGCTTTTTTCTGCCGATGGATTCGGTAAATTCGGTGCACTTGATACAGACGAAGATTGGGCTTGTGAGGCAAGAAGATATTACTTTAATATTTGCGGAAAATACGGTGTGCAGGTTCAGGCTTTGCTTAAAAAAGCAGCTAAGCTTGATATTGAGAAAATCTGTCCGTTACACGGTCCTGTTCTTACTGAAAATCTCAGTTATTATATTAACCTTTATGACATCTGGAGCAAGTATGAGCCGGAGGTTGACGGTATATTTATCGCTTATTGTTCAATTCATGGCAATACCGAAAAAGCCGCTTTAAAACTTTATGATATTTTGAAAGAGAAAACAGATAAAAAGATTGCTATTTCTGACCTTTCAAGAAGTGATATGGCAGAAAATGTTGAGGACGCATTTAAGTATTCTACACTTGTTGTAGCCGCTCCTTCATATGACGGCGGAGTTTTCCCTGTTATGAATGACTTTTTACATCATTTGAAAATTAAGGGATACAAAAACCGTAAAGTCGCTATGATTGAAAACGGTTCATGGGCACCTTGTGCAATCAAATCTATGCAGCCTTATTTTGACGAAATGAAGGGCATTGAGATTTCAGATGCCAAGGTTACAATCCGTTCAACTATGACAGCTGAAAATGAAGTTCAGCTTGCCGCTCTTGCAGATTCAATAATTTAATAAAATAGTTTTTGCTAAAAGTACGCAAACTGTTTTGAATTTACGGATAAAATATCCGTATATTTTGGTGCGGATATTTTTAGTATTGCATATTTAATTTGTCGGAGGAAATATGGAACAACATTTTGAATTCCTAAGAAAGCACCCGATTTTTGAAAGTTTTACAGATGAAGAAATAGAACAGGCGCTTGTGGAATTTGATTATAAAATTCAGAGCTATAAAAATGATGATATTATTGTAAGTTCAGGCAAAATTCATAAATATTCCGCTTTTGTGCTTGAGGGTGCGGCTCAAATACAAAAATATAATTCAGACGGAGTTCGTGAAATTTTGGGAAGAGTTTACAGTGACAGCATAGGTTGGCTTATCACCGCCGCACCACGAACCACACATTGCGATATTGAAATAGTGTCGCATGGGGAGTCGACAATTCTTTTTCTGGATTTTGCGAAAATTAAAGAAAATGATTATAAAAAGATTATTATTCAGCAAAAATTACTTAAAAATCTTTTTGTATTGTTTGAGGAGATGGATTTGCGCTCTCTCGAATATAAAATTGTGCTTTCAGAGCGTTCCATACGCAAAAAAATAATGCGTTATTTTGAATTCAGAGAAAAGCGTGACGGAAGTTCTTCTTTTTGCATTGAAGGCTCAAGACAGGATTTTGCGGATTATCTAAGCGTTGATAAATCGGCGCTTTCCCGTGAGCTTAATAAAATGAAAAAAGACGGATTAATAGATTTTAACGGTGATAATTTCACCATATTGCAAAAATTATGAATTGTGGGGATATTATAAAACAGTAATGAATATTGCTTGTGTTAGTCTTGATATTAATTAAATCTTGGCATATTAGTGAGTATTCAATAAAATTTATTACTGTATTTTTATACAGTTTCTTGAAAATCGTTGCAAATGCAATTTCCAAAATAGTATTATTCTGTTATAATTTTAACAGAAACAGCGAATGAGCTGTTAAAAATATGCTATCAACTACATAACATAAATTTCTTCTATAACCCTATTACCCCTAAAAAAGCAACAGACGAGTTTATTCTCAACTGTTGCTTTTTTCATTTGTAAAAATCAGCATAGAGCAAAAATGTAATAAATTTGTAAATAAATATTTATTGCCTTGAATTTTTCGGTATGTTATAATATTTTTAGAATATTAGTGATTTAGGGGAGCTTTTTATGAAATGCCCATATTGTTCATTTGAAGAAAGTAAGGTTGTGGATTCCCGTTCGGCAGATGACGGGGAAAGAATACGCAGAAGAAGAGAATGTCTTAAGTGCGGAAAGCGTTTTACAACTTATGAAATTATTGAGAATATTCCTCTCTATGTTGTCAAGCGTGACAAATCAAGAGAAGTTTTTGACCGCAATAAGCTGACTGCAGGTATTCTTCGTGCTTGCGAAAAGCGCCCTGTTTCTATTGAACAGGTAGAAGAAATGGTCACTGACATTGAGCTTACTGCACAGAACGGCTTTGAACGAGAAATTACTGCCGAGCAGATTGGTGAACTTGTAATGGAGCGCCTTAAAAAGGTTGATGAAGTTTCATATGTTCGTTTTGCCTCGGTTTATCGCCAATTCAAGGATATTAATACATTTATGGAGGAGTTAAACAAACTCCTTACCGAAAAAAAGTAATATTTTAAGAGTCTGATTATCCAAAAAAATCAGGCTCTTTTTGTTTATTAGGTAGGAATTTTTAAAATAATTGTAAAAAATCTCAAAATACTATTTATTTTGCTAAGAAATAATGTTATAATAATTTTATCCTTGTGGCTTATCGCACTCGGATTAATTGTGAAATGAAAGATGGTGATTATTTGTTTAAAAGAATATTATCAGGTCTGTTGGTTTCTGCTATGCTCACAGGTTCTGTCGTTTATTTGACAGGCTGTTCAAATTCGCAGAACGGTTCAGCTGATAATACTTCAACCAATACTTCTACCGAGTATGCTCACGCAGATAAGATTGATAACGGTACAATTTTGCAGTGTTTTTCGTGGGATTTCAATACTATAAAGGAATCCATGGCTGACATTGCGGCTTCAGGATATACGGCGCTGCAGACTTCGCCTATTAATGCTTGCCTTGAGGGCGAGAACGGCGGAATGCAGCTTTACGGTGATGGCAAATGGTACTATCATTATCAGCCCACCGATTTTAAAATCGGTAACTATCAGCTCGGAACTCGTGACGAGTTTAAAGCTATGTGTGACGAGGCGGAAAAGTACGGTATTAAGGTTATTGTTGATGTTATTGCTAACCACACAACACCGACCACAAGCGCAGTAAGTCAGGATCTTATTGATGCAGGCGGCGGAAGTTTGGACACGCTTTATCATAAAAACAATGCATATGACCTCAATGACTTTTCAAACAGACTTGCTTGCACTACTTACAAAATGGGTGGTTTGCCTGATATTAATACAGAGCGCACATCTTTTCAGGATTATTTTATTGAGTATCTCAATGACTGTGTCGCTTGCGGTGCTGACGGTTTCCGTTATGATACTGCAAAGCACATCGGCTTACCTGACGATCCTAAGGAAGATGACGGCTTTACAAATAACTTCTGGCAGAGAGTAATCACCGAAGTAAACAATGCTGACAATCTGTTTATATACGGAGAGGTGCTTCAGGGCAACAATGAAAGAATTGCCGACTATATTGAGGCAATAGGTCATACTACAGCAAGTACATACGGCAGTAAAATCAGAGGCGCAATTACAAACAATACTTTGTCAAAAGGTACTGTAAGTGATTATTGGCTCGGTGACGCACCGCTTAATATGGTTACATGGGTTGAATCTCACGATAACTATATTAATGACGGCAACTGGTACAATATGACTAAGGAACAGGTTATCCTCGGTTGGGCAGTAATTACTGCAAGAAAAGACGGTACACCGCTGTTCTTCGATCGTCCTTACTATTCAAGTGTTGAAAACGAATGGGGAATGAACCGTATCGGCACAGAGGGTGACGATATGTATAAGGATAAGAGAGTAAAAGCCGTAAACTTCTTCCGTACAGCTATGATTGGCGAAGACGAAAATATTGTAAATCCGAACTCCGATTCAACTGCTGTTATGATTGAAAGGAGCACAAAAGGAGCGGTAATTGTAAATACAAAAGACGCTCTTAAGACAGGATTTGAAACAAATCTTGCCGACGGTACATATGTAAACAGAGTTGACGGCAAGACAGAATACACCGTTAAAAACGGTAAACTTACTTCTGATGCCGATATTCCGGCAAACAGTGTGGTAGTTCTTTATAACGACGGTTATAAGGAATATGAAGCTGCCGCCGAAGTAGGCGTTGCCGAGGACACCGTATTTAATATTCAAAGCGGTAAAACCGCAACAGTCACACTTACTTGTGCAAATACGGATAATGCGGAATATGCTCTTAACGGAGCAGCGGCTGTTTCATATAAGAACGGAGAAACCGTAACCGTTTCTGTACCGAGCGGAAGTGATATAGCAACACTTGAACTTACAGCGAAAAATTCCAAGGGTGTAAAAACCTACGAAAGAGTTGTATTTGCTACAGAAGTAAAATATTCAATTTCAAGCGGCACAAAGGTATATTTTGAAAAGCCCGACAGCTGGGGCGATCAGATTTTTGCATATGTTTACAACGATGAACTGTATGAAAACGAAACCTGGCCGGGACTTGAAATGACAAAGGAAAGCGACGGAAAGTACAGCTATACTTTTGAAGACGATTGGGAAACACCGTATATTATTTTTAATGACGGTGACGAAGACGGTTCTCAGCAATATCCGGCAGATAAGGGACTTATTGTTGAGGACGGAAAAACTTATACTATAAACTGACTATTGGAGGATAAATATTATGAGCGAAATGAAAATGGAAAACAGCAGAGTACCTGCTGAAAAGATTTTTAACCCTGATTTAAAAGAAGCAATTGTAAATATGCAGGAAGACAACTCAAAAGAGAACGTCGATAAGATGATTACAGAAGTTGTAAAGGCTAAGTTTATTTTACCTGCAAAGGTTGTTCCTACAACACAGGCTGTTACAGAAAACGGTCAGACTGTTATGAAGCAGGCAACACAGGTTCAGTTCAGACTTCTTGAAAATCAGAAAAAAGAAAAATTCTTTGGACTTTTTACAGATACAGAAGAATTATTTAAGTGGCAGGATACCCAGAATGCTCAAAAAGTAGTTACTGATTTTGACAGCATTTCTCAAATGGTTATGGATCCACATTCGGGTGTTGTCGGTTTTGTTATCAATCCGTTTGGCAAGAGCGTTACTTTCCCTAAGCCAATGATTATTTCAATCAAGCAGCAGAAAGACTTTAACGCACTTAATAAAGATTTGTTCAAACCGGGTGAGCAGATTAAAATCGGCGAACCAAAGGATTATCCTATTGACCTTATGGCTACACTTATCAATCATTTCAGCACAGAGCCAAATGTAAACGTTGCTTTCTTAAGAATGATGGAGCACAGCGACAAAAAGAGCTTCCTTGTTGTAGTTGACTTTATCGGCGATATGAAAAAGATTTTTGACGCTATAAAAGAAACAGCACAGCCATACCTTACTGAAGATGTAGACCTTGTTGTAATGCCTGTTACTATGGACCTTGCAAGAAATGCAATAAACGGTGTAGAACCATTCTACAGAAAAGAACAATAATAATTTTTATTTTAAATAAAGCTTCCGATAAACTCGGGAGCTTTATTCTTTTAAAAGCAGAAATAATTAGCATTTTTTACAACATATTTTATAACATTGTTAGCTATATTGCCTATGTCATAATTTATCAAAATATGGTATAATATTAGATATAAGAAATATAATAAGCATAAACTGTTTTCCGCTTTGTCAGACATTGTTTTAAACAATTACTAACGAATGAGAATTAAGAATAGGAGAGAAGTATGTTTTATCGAAATAACGCTTACAAATCTGCGCATGGAGGTGCCGAAAATGTTTGAGGTATCTGATATAGTCGCATATGGTGTTAACGGTGTTTGCACTGTTACCGAGATTACAACAAAAAGAATAGACAAGGTAAATGTAGAGTATTATGTTCTTAGTCCTAATGCGACAAAAACCGCAAAGGTTTTTGTTCCCGTACAAAATGAAAAACTTGTCGGAAAAATGAGAGCCGTACTTACTAAAGATGAGATTATCGACCTTTTGGATAATATGCCGAAAGAAGAAGAGTGGATTTCCAATAAGAATATAAGATTTGAAACATTTAAAAACATCATTTCAGAGGGCAAGTCATCTGAATTGCTTAGATTAATCAGAACTTTAAAACTTCACGAAAAGCAGCAGTTAAAAAGAGGCAAAAGATTACATATGGCTGATGAACGCTTTTTGAAAGAGGCAGAGAAAATGGTACTCGGCGAGTTTGCTTATGTGCTTAACGAGTCTACAGATGATATACTTAACAGAATAGTAAATTGTGCATAAATATTACACCTTTCACTTTAATTGTGAAAGGTGTTTTTTCGGTTCTTTTTAAATAGTTGGGGTAAATTATGGTTTAGCGGAGTGTCGGTCGGGGATTGAAATTTAGCTAACGCTAAATTATCCTCCCAAAAGCAAAAAAGTTTACTCAATTTTTTTAAAAATTGCGGGTTTGGGCAGCGCCCACAAAACTTTATGCTATCGCAAATTTTTTTGATAGCCAAATGACTCATTTGGCGACTGAACATAACAGCGAGAGCCTGTAAATTGCAACAGCAAAAAGTTATTTTTATTTTACAGAGATGTGGCTTCTAATTAAACGATGTGAAATCTCTTGATATGAGAGATTAAATCTCCTATATCAAGAGGTTTCAATGCTAAAAGACTGCCAACATATATTATGAGTGAGCCAGACGTATAAGACGCAGAGCCGATGATAATTTTATTTTTTAGATTTGCAACAAGTAGATTTAATATCCGATTCCTCTAAATAAACTGTTCCCCAATCACACATAGCATCTAAAATGGGGGTAAGAGTATTACCGAAATCTGTTAAAGAGTATTCCGTTCTCGGCGGGACAACAGGATAGACTTTTCTGTTAATCAGTCCATCGTTTTCAAGTTCTCTCAACTGTTGTGCTAACATTTTATCAGTTGCGTTTGGGACTAATTTATGCAGTTCACTATACCGCAGGGTTTTACCCATGAGATGCCACAGAATAACCGATTTATATTTCCCGCCAATTAAGTCAATTGTTGCTTCTACGGGACAGTTATAACCACTTTTACACTTTATACTCATAGATTTTCTCCTAACTTACTTTTTAGATAGTATATACCTAAAAAGTGCATTCTTGATTTTTGATTTGTTTTGTATATAATTATAGTACGGGGACACCCAAAAATCAAGCTTAGTAACAGGAGGAAAACTTATGAACTTCTTAGAAATTGCTAAATCACGATATTCTGTCCGTGATTACACAAGTCAAAAGGTGGAGCAGGAAAAGTTAGAAAAGATTTTGTTTGCTGCTCATGTTGCACCTACCGCAGCCAATTTGCAGCCTGTCCGTCTTATTGTTGTGCAAGAGGATGAGGGATTAAACAAAATCGGAAGAGCTGCAAACCTTTACGGAGCACCTCTGGCAATCATTGTTTGTTCCGAACATACTAAAGCATGGACTCGTCCATTCGACAGAAAGCAGACTGTTGATATAGATGCGTCAATTCTTACAGACCACATGATGATAGAAGCAACCGAGTTGGGATTAGGTTCTGTATGGATTTGCTACTTCAAGCCCGATGTCATCAAAAAGGAATTTCAACTGCCAGATACCCTTGAGCCTATTAGCATTTTGGCGATTGGTTATTCAAATGAAAATCCTGCTGACCCAGAGCGTCATGCCACACAGCGTATTTCTTTGGATGAGTTAGTACATTACGAAAAGTTGTAACTGAAAGAAGTGTTGGTGTTAAAACGGATACTTCCGAAAAGTTTCCGAAATATGCAGACTGTCTTGAAAAGTCATAAATAGCAATCTATAATTTATCTGACAACTGAATAATGTATCTTCAGGGCAGGGTGAGATTCCCGATTGGCGGTATAGTCCGCGAGCGTGAAAACGCAGGACTTGGCAAGGTTCAAGTCAGGATTTGGTGAAATTCCAAGACCAACAGTATAGTCTGGATAGAAGAAGATAGATTTTGTGTGTTATGCCGTTGCTTTGCTAACAAAAGATATTCTAAAAACTTATGCCGTCATCGCTATGCGTTGACGGCATATCTTTGATTATTCCTTTTTTAAAAGGCTGTCGCCTGTTTTTTCAAACTTAGTTTTAGCACGCAAACAGCAGGCTGTTTGCACCTGATAAATTGTAATATAGGAAAATATTATGGGCGCTGCCCAAACCCGCAATTTTTGAAAAAATTGAGTAAACTTTTTTGTTTTTGGGAGGATAATTTAGCGTTAGCTAAATTTCAATCCCCCGACCGACACTCCGCTAAAGCATAATTTCACAACAACTAAAAAGAACTTAGCAAAGCCAACAAAAACTCCCCTGCCGCAAAACAGGGGAGTTTTTATATCAAATTTTCTTTTTTCTTATAACTGAACCGTCAGGAATTTTTACATCACTCTTCATTGTGAGCTTTTGCATTGGATGCGGTGCGGCATCAACGGAATTTCCGTATTCGTCAGTAAGTGAAACACACTTTACATTGAACGGAATACCGCTTGGCGGCAGTACATCGAGTGTATCGCCCACAAGAAATTTGTTTCTCTGTGTAATTTCTGTTGTGGTGTCGTCAATCGACTTTTCGCAAACAGCAACCACATCATAATGTCTGATGTAACCGCCGTTTCCCGTAACCTGTCCCGGTTCTTTGCCAAAGTAAAAGCCTGTATTGTATTCACGGTGGCTTATCTTGTCAAGTTCCTCTTTAATCCAAGGTTCAAGCACATAATTTTCACCGTTAGTCATAAATCCGTCAACAGCATGGCGATAGGCATTTGTTGTAACAGCGGTGTAATAAGCTGATTTTGCTCTGCCCTCAATTTTAAGACTGGAAACTCCTGCTTTTACAAGCTCGGGAATATGCTCAATCATACAAAGATCTCTGGAATTGTAAAGGTATGTGCCGTCCGAATGTTCCTCTACAGGGAAGTACTGACCCTCTCTGTTTTCTTCAAAAAGGTGATATTTCCAACGGCAAGGCTGTGCGCAGTCGCCGTGGTTTGCATCTCTGCCTGTCATATAACTTGAAATAAGACATCTGCCTGAGAACGACACACACATTGCGCCGTGTACAAAGCACTCAATTTCAAGGTCTTTCGGAATTTTTGCTCGCATCTGTGCGATTTCATCAAGCGGAATCTCTCTTGCAAGCACAACTCTTGATGCACCCATATTATAAAGTACATTTGCGGTTGCATAGTTTGTTACGCCTGCCTGTGTTGAAATATGTCTTGCAACCTTTGGAGCGTATTTTTTAGCAGCTTCAAAAACACCTAAATCCGCAATAATAAATGCGTCAACACCACATTCTTGAGCATAGCTTAAATAGTCGGGTAAAAAGTCAAGTTCATTATTTCGTGGTAAAGTGTTGCAGGTTACATATAATTTTGCACCCTTTGCGTGGGCAAGTTCGCAAGCCTGTTTTAACTGTGTATTGTCAAAATTCTTTGATGCAGAGCGCATACCAAACATTTTGCCTGCGAGGAATACTGCGTCTGCGCCAAATGAAAGCGCAGAGTTAAGACATTCCATATCGCCTGCAGGTGCAAGCACTTCCGGTCTTGTAATCATATTATAATCTCCTAATTATTCAATATTTGCAAGATTTTCGTTATGCTCATAAATTGTTGAAGCATAATAAGCGTTACCGTCTTTATCGTGACAGAAGAAGTAGTAATTTGTATCCTTAGGATTGAGCGCAGCGATAATTGCATTCATACCCGGGTTACAGATTTCACCTGCCGGTAAGCCTTCTTTAGAATATGTGTCATATGAACTTTCAAAAGTATCTCTTGCGTCTTCAGGAATATCAGCTTGTGTTCTGTACGGGTAGAATTTAGTTGAGTCAAGACCGAGATACTTAACACCCATATCTTCATCAGCATTAAGACGGTTGTAGATAATAGAAGAAATGTAATACATATCGTCTGTATCGGCAGCCTCTGACTGAATGATTGACGCAACTATCATAACCTGGTCAAGAGTATAGTCGCTTCTGTTCTTCTTAAGCATATCTTCAATGGTTGTTACCTTATCATAACCCGGAACATCCTGTTTTTCGGTAAGTTTTGATTCGTAGTTATTAAGGAAACGATAAATAACATTCTCTGCATCTTCGTTTTCATAGAATGTATAAGTATCAGGATACAGGTAACCCTCAAGTTTGTAGTAACGGTCATCTGCATTTGTAATATCCTTTAAGAATGAATATTCATCGTCAAAATGGTTTGAATTACAAAGCTCAAGGAACTTGTCTTCATCGGCGAGAGCACCTTTTTCTTTAAGTAACTTAGCAATCTCAAGGACATTTCTGCCTTCCGGAATTGTTACTTCAACTGTATCTGTACGGTTTACACTGCTAAGCAAGAAGTTGATAATTGCCTCGTAGTCCAAATTTGTTTTGATGTCATATGTACCCTGTGTAAAATCGTCATCCGCTTTTGTAAATTTTGCAAACAGTTTGAAATAGTTTTTATCATCAATGATATTATTCTTTTCAAGAACGGTTGCAACTGTGTCAAGATTCGGATTTGCAGGAATTTCTATTCTTACATTTTTTTCTTCGGTACGGTTGATAGCGAGCATATCGTCAATGCCTGCCACAAAGAACATACCTGCCATAGCACCGACAATTATAACGGAAACCAACCAGATAACTCTGAAAACTCTGCGGTTACGCTTATTTTTGGCTTTTGAAAGTTTTTTGTCTATTTTCTTTTTCTTTTTTAAAGCCTGCTTAGAATTTTTTGCCATCTGTTCCTTAACATCTTCGCCGCTGTAAGAGTTAAGTTCTTCGGGTTCGTTGCTTTCTGTTTTTGCGGATTCGTCATAGATGTCGTCCTGAATATTTAAAGTAAAGCTTTTTGCTTTTTGGCGACGCTTTTCTTCAAGGTTCTGAATATTATTTTCTTCGTTCACTTACACCATTCCTTTTTCAAACACATTTCGTGTATCGTTTGTGAATTTTTCAGTTATTATTATGTCAACAGCCTTGTCATATATTCCGTGCGGTAGTTTTTGCTCAATGCATCTTGAGTAGCAAAGCCCTGCCGTTGTACCGCCAAACTGTTCTAAAAATCTGTCATAATAGCCTTTTCCAAAACCGAGCCGATAGCCGTATAAGTCAAAACTTAATCCGGGTACAAGACAAAGGCCGTTTGAATAATCGGTAATTTTGCCGCAGACTTCTGTAGCAGGCTCCATAATGGAATATTTGCCCTCTATAAGCTGACTTAGTGATGTTACTTTATAAAAGTCCATAACAGGCTCGCTTTGTCTGCATTTTGGAAGAGCAAGTATTTTTTCGTCTGCAATCGCCTTTTCAAGAATAGGGTAGGTGTTAATTTCTATCGGCATAGATACAAACGCAAACAGAATACTGCACTCTTTATATTCTTTCAAATCAACAAATTTTTCAAACAATGTTTTGTCAAGAGCGGCTCTGATTTCTTTTGGACAGGCTGTTCTGATTTTCTTATGCTTTGCTCTTAGTGAATTTTTTTGCTCTTTTATATTTATTATGGGCATTGCATATCACCGCTGACTTTGTTTGCAGCTTCGGCAGACACTGCTTTTTCTACAATAGCTTTGCCGAAGAGAATTGCACAGCCTGCGCCTTTGCCTGTAATTACATTGCCGTCAATTTCAACAGGAGCAGCGGTGTATGTTGCTCCCTCAAGTTCTTTTTCAAATCCGGGGAAACAGGTTGCTTTTTTACCTTTAAGTATTCCGAGGTTACCCAAAACAGACGGAGCGGCGCAGATGGCAGCGGTAATTTTGCCGTTTTCTGCACAGTAAACAGCCGCTTTAGTCACAGTTTCCGATTTACCGAGATTAACGGTTCCCGGCATACCGCCAGGAAGAACCACGCCGTCAATGTTTTTAAATGATATTTTTTCGGGTTTTAAATCGGCTTTAACGGTAACACCGTGTGAGCCTGTTACAAATTCGCCTGTAACTCCTACTGTTTTAACTTCAATTTTTGCTCTGCGCATCATATCAAGCGGTGCAAGAGCCTCGGTTTCTTCAAATCCGTCTGCTAAAAATAAATAAAACATAGCAATACCCTTTCTATACTTAATTTAATGTTATTCCTATATAAATATCCTTTGGCACGGTGATTTTGCTGTCAAGCGATTTTACCATTCCATATCGGATTTTTTGTGCGTTTTCAAATATTTTGTTATGTGTAAATCTGAAATATTCGGCATCGGTATTTTGCAGAATATCATTTATCATATTTTTTAAATTGTTTTTTTCAAATTCAAAGTAAAATACTTCTGCCGTATTTTCATTTTCTTCAAACAATGCAAAATAATTTTTGCTTTTAACATTTTTTATATTATATGTTGAATAATATTCGACAGCAAAATTCCTAAAGTCATTACCCTGCTTGAGAATATTATTTTCGCTGAAATTTAATTCCTGCAAAGAAAGTAAATCATTTCTTGAAAAATCGGAAATATAAGCAATGCAGTTTTCACGATAACCGAAATTTTGATAATAGTTATAAAGATTATCGTTTGCAGGGAAAAGAAAGGAATACTTATCTCCGCTTTTTGCCGAATCTTCAAGAGCGTATTTAATTAATTTGCTCATAATGCCTTGCTTGCGAAAATCTTTATGGGTTGACGCACCGCAAAGATAATGAGCTTTTTGACCGTTAAAACTTGCACTTATAAGATAAAGTGCGGAAATGATTTTTTCGCCGTACTTTGCAATATAAGTTTGTTTTGCGTTAAAACATTTGTCAAAAAATAAATCGACAGCTTTCGGTTCTTCATCAAAAGATGAAAGCCAAAGCTTTTTAAGTGATTTAATATCGGAACTGTCGGGTTTACAAAAATTAATTTCCATCATTTTTTAATGTTGCGTTATACCTCGCAATCAGAATTATGGGATTATATGAGAGTTTGGACTTTTTAAGTCCCTCTATCCCCATATCTTCTTCACGGTTTATATATTTATAAGAAGACAGCGTTTTGGCAAATTCATTGTTAATTACTGCATAAATGCCGTCATATTCACGCAAAGCTTTTTCAAAACATATATCAAATGCAATGGGGGAGATTTCGCATCCGAGAGTCATGGCAACAGCTTTGTCTTTTACATAAACAATTCCGCCATACATTTTAAATTCTTCTATATTGTCAAGAGCCTCTCTGATTGCATTTTTTTCTTCGTAGTGCTCAATATCAATTTCATTTTCGGCACACCAATCAAGCATTACTTTATAAGCGTCCTCTTTATTTGAATTTGTTATTGCTTCAAATCTGTAATCGGGATAGCCGTTCTTAAACTTTGAAATATGGTTGCGCTTTGCGTGGAATTTTCTGCCCGAAAGATTTATTAAATCTTCTGACAAATAGACATATTCCTGATTTTCGGGTGAAAATTCATAGTTGAATTCTGACGGGAAAAGGGTTTCAAGTTTAACCCTCTGTGCGTCTGTCAGCATTACGATAAAAGGTTTTTGCCCACGCTCGTGAGCGTCCTTTATGATTTCTTCGACAGCGGGTTTTATATCTTCGCCGTGCGGCAGGCAATATCCCCACACGCTGTCGTCGTTATTAAAATATGCTTTTATTAAACAGTTGTTGTACAAAGCAAATTTTATATTATATTCATTTCTCCAGAGGTATGCGCTCAAAATATTGGTAGTAAGTGATATTCCCTCCGGATTGTCGTAGTATTTCTGAAATTTATTTATATCGGATTTTTCTATCAGCTTAAAGTTTAGCATAAAGTATTAATTTCAGCCGCCTTTTCTATTTCCTCTGCTATTGATTCTATCGACTTGATTTCACCGTTTTCACAACAGTCAATAATTGTCCAACCGCATTTTTCAGCGGCATATAAAGCAGATTTTCTGCATTCAAGCAAAAACGCAAAATTCTTTTCGTGTAAATCTTTTTTGCCTTCGTCACCCTCGTAACGCTTGCTCATAAGTTTTTGCGATACTTCGGGTTTAACATCAAGATAAATAACTTTATCGGGCTTAGGAACAGAAAGTTTATTGTATTCAAAATCCTCCTGCCATTCAATAAAGTTGTCCCACTCCGATTTTTCAAGTTTAGACATCTGATAAATTATATTGGATGTAGCGTATCTGTCGCTTAAAATCACATCACTGTTTTCGTAATCTTTTTTCCAAAATTTAAGAAAACTTGCCACTCTGTCTACCGCATAAAAGGACGAAGCGGCATAAGCGTTTACATCATTCGGATTACTGCCGAATTCTCCGCCGAGATACATTTTTACAAGTGCCGAGCTTTCGTTTGCGTAATCGGGAAATTCAAGTCTTTTAATGCTTTTTCCCATTGCTGAAATTTTATCAAAGAGGATTTTTGTCTGGGTAGCCTTTCCGCTTCCGTCAAGACCCTCTATTACAATGAATTTTGCACTCATTTTTGTTCCTATCCATTTCTATTATTCTTAAATATAATTAAAATATTACTCTCTGCCGTATTTTTTGCGTACTTCTTTCATTTTGCCGCAGCTCATTTTGCCCTCGGGACAAGCGCCAAACAAACACGCAGGGCCGCAGTTTTTGAATAAATGCGGAGCAACTTCAAGACATTGTTTAAGCATTTGCTCGGCAACATCTCTGATTTCCCACTGTGCACGGTTACAGCAGCGGTGTGCAAAGAAATTCTCAAGACTTCTTGCATTAAAAGTGCAGACAATTTTTGTGGTTGATGCGTTAGGAAGAATAAATCTTGCGTCTTCATTTGCTTTTTTTACAAAAGCATTGAATTTTGCTTTGTTTTCGTTTCTGTAGTTTTCTATGACTTCTTCATCGGTATCGTCACAGTTTCCTGTTGCCTCTCTGATATATCCTGCAACAAGTGCGTCACGAACTTCGCTGTAAGCCTTTGACTGCATTTCTATTACTTTATTATAAGCGGCAAGCGCCTTTTCGTTTTTTGCAATTTCAGGCGGTGTTACAAAATCAAACTTTGTGCCGTCAACATAACGCTGCGACTGCTGACTGTAAGATGCGATTCTGTGTCTTACAAGCTGATGTGAGCAGGCTCTTGAAATGCCCTCAATGCCAAAGGTAAAAGAAGCGTGTTCAAACGGACTGCCGTGCCCGATATTTGCAAGCATATCTATAAAATCAGCGGTCTTTTCCTCAGTAAGACCATCTCTTATATTTGATATTTCGGACGGTGAGTAGCAGAGCTTTGCTGCCATTGCAACCGTCATTTCGGGATTTGGCGTATAAGTAAGTAAAGTGACTTTTGCACTCAAAATAATCTCCTCCAAAGTGATATAAAAACATATATAAATGTATTATATCATTTTGTGTCGCAATATGCAACAAAATTAATGCGATTGTTGCGGTACGAAAAAAGAAAAATATCAGAAAATTTCCGATATTCACTTGACATTGTGAATAATTAGTTTTATAATGCTACTGAATAAAAAGTATATGTAATTGGCGTTGACGGGATTAGCTGTATCTCGTTCTTTCAGAGAGAAGTCGGTCGGTGCAAGACTTTATGAATGTTTACAGCACGCTGCCCCTGAGCTCTGTGTGACTAAGCACAGCGTATATCTGCGTTAAGGATTGTAATCGTAAGATTACTCAAAGAGGGTGTTTAAGCACCAATTTGGGTGGTACCGCAGGAATTATTCTCCTGTCCCATTTTTATGGGGCAGGATTTTATTTTGCAAATTTTTTAAGGAGAGATTTTTAATGGAATGGACAGGACTTAACGAACTTCGTGAAAAGTTTCTTTCATTTTTTGAGAGTAAGGGTCATTTAAGACTTCCGAGCTTTTCGCTTGTTCCGAAGGACGACAACAGCCTTCTGCTTATTAACAGCGGTATGGCTCCTATGAAAAAGTATTTTACAGGTGAGGTTACACCGCCGAGAAAGCGTGTAACAACCTGTCAGAAGTGTATCCGTACTCCAGATATTGAGAGGGTAGGCATTACTGCCCGTCACGGCACATACTTTGAAATGCTCGGTAACTTCTCTTTCGGTGACTATTTCAAGCACGAGGCTACAGCTTGGGCATGGGAGTTCTTTACAAAAGTTCTCGAAATGCCTGTTGATAAGCTCTATGTATCTATTTATGAAAACGATGATGAGGCTTACAAGATTTGGACCGAAGAAATCGGTGTTGAGCCATCTCATATGGTAAGACTCGGCAAAGAAGACAACTTCTGGGAGCATGGTTCAGGCCCTTGCGGTCCTTGTTCGGAGATTTACTTTGACCGTGGTGATGAAAAGGGCTGTGGCAAACCTGACTGTCATGTCGGCTGCGAGTGTGACCGTTTCGTTGAGGTATGGAACATAGTATTCTCACAGTTTGAAAACGACGGCAACGGCAACTACACTCCGCTTGCTCATCCTAACATTGATACAGGTATGGGTCTTGAAAGACTTGCTTGTGTAATGCAGGGTGTTGATAACCTTTTCTTGGTTGATACTGTTCAGAATATTATGAAGAAGATTTCTGAAATTACAGGTGTAAATTACGGTGAAGACGATAAAAAGGATATTTCACTCCGAGTTATCACCGACCATATCCGCAGCACAACATTTATGATTGGCGACGGTGTTCTTCCGTCAAATGAGGGTAAGGGTTATGTTCTCCGCCGTTTGCTCAGAAGAGCAGCCCGTCACGGCAGACTCTTAGGATACAAAGATGCTTTCTTGTATAAGGTATGCGAAACTGTAATAAAAGAAAATGAATCGGCATATCCTGAATTAAGAGAAAAGCAGGACTTTATTACAAAGATTATCAGAGTCGAGGAAGAAAGCTTCCAAAAGACAATCGACCAGGGCTTTAAGCTTTTACAGGGCATTGTTGACGACCAGGATATTAAGGTTCTCAGCGGTGAGGACGCATTTAAGCTCAACGATACTTACGGTTTCCCGATCGACCTTACAAGAGAAATTCTCTCCGAGCAGGGTATTGATGTTGATGTTGACCGTTTCCACGAGCTTTTGAAAGAGCAGAAACAGCGTTCAAGAGATGCAAGAAAGAAAGAAGACACAGACGCTTGGATTTCGGATTCAACAGACCTTTCTGATATTGCTAAAACAGAATTTTGCGGTTATACTGACCTTAATACAGGCAGCAAGGTTCTTGCTATCATTAAAGACGGTATCAGAGTTGACAGCGTCGGCGAAAACGAAACAGCTCTTGTTGTTCTCGACAAAACTCCGTTCTATGCAGAGAGTGGCGGACAGGTAGGCGACACAGGTGTAATGGAATCGGGTACTCTTGAGATTGATGTTGACGATACAACTAAGGATGCTTCGGGTGTTTATCTCCATTCTTGTACAATTAAGAGCGGTACACTTGAGGTCGGCACAGAACTTCGTGCAATCGTTGACTTTGACAGAAGAGCAAATATTATGCGTAACCACACAGCGGCTCACCTTTTACAGGCCGCACTTCGTGAAGTTCTCGGCAATCATGTTCATCAGGCAGGTCAGCTTGTAACAGACCATTCGGTTCGTTTTGACTTTACTCACTTTGAGGCTCTCACAGATGAAGAACTTAAGAAAGTCGAAGACCTTGTAAACAAGAAGATTCTTGCATCTATCCCTGTTGTTACAAAGGAAATGCCAATTGAAGAGGCAAAGAAACTCGGCGCTATGGCATTGTTTGGCGAGAAGTACGGCGATGTTGTACGAGTTGTAAGCATCGGTAAGTTCTCAGTTGAGTTCTGCGGCGGTACACATGCTACAAATACATCAAGCCTCGGCTTGTTCAGAATCCGTCAGGAGGGTTCTGTTGCATCAGGTGTAAGAAGAATTGAGGCTATTACAGGTATCGGAGTTCTTAAGTATATGAACGATGTCCGTGAAACTGTACTCAACGTTTGCGAAACTCTTAAGATTTCAAATACAAAAGCACTCACAGAGGGCGCACAGAAGATTGCAACCTTACTTCATGATCAGCAGAAAGAAATTGCAGAGCTTAACACAAAGCTTGCTGCTATGCAGGTTGACAACCTCTTTATTAATTCTGAAATTGAAAACGGCGTAAGAATTATTGCTAAAAAAATTGACAATGCAAACGCTGACGCACTTCGTGCAATGTGCGAGAGAACAAAAGATGTTGCTCCTCTCTCAATCGTTGTACTTGCTTGCGAAAATGACGGCAAGGTTACATTTGCCGCATCTTGCGGTAAAGAGGCTAAGGCACTCGGCGTAAATGCAGGCAAACTCGTTAAGGCTGTTGCTCAGGCAGCGGGCGGCAACGGCGGCGGTAAGCCGGATATGGCTATGGCAGGTGCAAAAAATCCTGAAAAGATTGATGAAGCACTTGCTATCGTTAAAGAAACTGTATATGGTATGATTAAGGCATAAATGTTGCGAAATCCACATAATTTGATTTTTGTTGTCTAAAAGTTTGCAATTTATTGCTATTATTGTTTAGAACTACTAAAAACAGTCTGGCAAGATTGTATATTAAAACAACGATAAAAAGAAATTAAAGTATTGAAGTTTTGTAATGTTTGATGTATAATAATTCCAATGGAATAGTGTATTCCTAAAAGTTAATGAACAATGGAGGAGATTTAAAATGTTCAAAAAAGTAATGAGTCTTGCTCTTGCTTCAACATTAGTACTTTCAGCAGGCGCATTTGCAGCAAGTGCAGCTGAAGCAGAGGACGCAGTAGCAGCAAATGACGAGTCTGCAGTAGCAGCTGATGATTCTTCAGCAGTAGCAGCAGGTGACGAGTCACAGGTAGGTGCCGGCACAAAGATTTACTTTGATGTAAAGAGTGCAGGTTGGAAAAACTTTAGCAAGATCTATTGCCACGTCTGGAGAGCTGACGGTACAGGTAAATGGCCAAGCTGGCAGACAAAGAAAGAAGTGTGCAAAAAGGAAAGCGACGATCTTTATTCTTATGATATAACAAAGACAGGCAACGCTGAAGAAATTCAGAATGCCGGCAGCAAGAACTTATATTGCGTAATCTTCAGTGCAGATACACAACTTCAGATTTACAACACAATCATGAACGGTAACTGCATTGGCGATACTGTGTATGTAACAGGTAACAAGATCGAGAACCCTAAGGACAGCAGCAAGACAGATACTGAGGCTGCATGGAAGAACCATCCGGAATGTGGTCCGCAGAAGGTTATTACTTCAACATCAAAAGTAGTTGGTACAGCTCTTGCAGACGGTACAACAGATGTAACACTTTTAGCTGACTACCTTCTCGATTATGTTTCTGACGACGGTACTGCTGATACAAGTAAGACAGATAAGACACAGGATCTTATCAACCAACTCAAGATCAGCCCACTCGCTGTAATGTCTAATGTAAATTTCAAACTTGAGGGTTTTGTTAAGGAAGAAACAATGACTCAGGATGTTGCTAACAAGAAGAAGGCAACAATTGAGGGTATCCTTGGTAACTGCACAGACCCAACAAAGGGTGGCGAAAAAGTTAACAAAGATGAGATTAAGAATGCAGAGGCTAAGAATGATGCTGCTGATACAAGCGGTTCATCAAACGGTGGTTCTTCAAACGTCTCTTCATCTAATGGTTCATCAAATGGTTCATCATCAGGCTCTAACTCAGTACAGTCAGGTCAGGAGACAACAATCTTCTTCGTATTTGCCGGCGTAATGGTTGCAGCTGCAGGTGTATTCTTCCTCGTTAGAAGAAGAGAGAACTAATTTATCTTAACAGATAATTAATACTTAATCACTTAGCTCCGCAGAGTTTTCTGCGGAGCTTTTTGTATGCTCAAAACTCCCTCATTACTTGCTTTTTTATGCTTTATGTATTACAATATTATTATCAACACATTAAAAAATTTTATATTCATATATGAGGAGAAATGAGTATGAAAATTAAAGATGATTTTGTTTTAAGAAAAGTAGCCGATTCATATGTAGTGGTACCGGTAAACAGTCTTACACTTGATTTTAACGGTGTTATAAATCTTAATGAAACGGGTGCTTTCTTATTTGAACAGTTGCAAAAAGGAATTGAGAAAGACGAACTTATTGCTAAAATGATTAGTGAGTATGATGTAACAAAAGAAAAAGCAAGTGCGGATATAGATATATTTATTAATAAGTTAAAGGATGCAAATGTCTTTGAATAATAAAGAAATTCAGCTTGAAGATGTAATACAAATTATTAAAGAAAAACTTAACAGCGGAGGCACGGTTACATTTACTCCGCACGGAACAAGTATGTATCCTATGCTAAGAAACGGCGAAGATGTGGTTGTCCTGAAAAAGCCGGAGGGCAGGCTAAAATATCTTGATGTTGCTTTATACCGAAGAAGTAACGGCGATTTTGTTTTGCACAGAGTTATCGGTTTTGATAAGGACAGCAAATATATTTTTTGCGGTGATAATCAGTTTCATAAAGAACGGGGAATTACTGACGAAAATATTATAGGTGTGGTTACCGCATTTTATCGAAAAGGTAAACACTATACCGATAATTCGCTTTCATACAGATTTTATAAGTCAGCGTGGGAGTATATCAAAGCGCCAATGCGTATGCTTTATTCAGCGCACAGAATGAATAAGTCGATAAATATAAAAAAGAAAAGGTAGTTTTTGTATAATGAAAAAACATCTTAATGACGCTCAAAAAAAAGAATATGCATATTATTTGACGCTTGTATCAAGTGTTTTAAACGGAACAGAACCGCAGCTGCCGTATGAAAATTGTAATCTTGACCACATAAGGCAGATTTCTAATGATACCAGAATGGACGCAATTTTTGATGAGGCTGTTTTAATGCTGTCAAAAAAATATTCGGTTTCAGATAAATTGTTATCTTATGTAAAAAATAATCTTAATCATTGGATTTATATTGATACGATGATGAAATATGAAATTGAAAGTTTGCTTAAATGTTTTGATGAAGGGAAAATATATAATCTCCCTATGAAAGGCTATTTTCTTAAGGAAGACTATCCCAACTCATTTGAACGCTCAATTTCAGATTATGATATTTTGTTTGATATAAACGATATTGACAGAATAAAAAATATATTTAAACAAAACGGGTATAAATTTTTACAAAATGACGATCAACAATATCATTTTGTAAAAGCACCGTTTATGTATATTGAAATGCACCGTTCGCTTTTAAAAAAGAATGATAAAAATTATTCTTTATTGGAAAATCAACTTGAAAAAGCTAAGGTGCGTGACGGGTATTCTTATTCAAAAGAAATGACGCTTGAGGATTATTATATTTATATGTTGCTTCACAGTGCAAAACATTTTTCCGAAGGCGGAATCGGCATAAGAATGATTGCCGACGAATATGTATTTTATAAAAAATATTCGGATCAACTTAATCAAAAATATTTGAGTGAACAGTTTGAAAAATTAGGAATAATCTTGTTTGAGAAAAAACTGCGTGATATTTCACTGAAATGGTTTTCAAAAGGCAGTGAAGTTAAAGATTTTGACGATGTTGAAGAATATATTTTATTAAGTATGACTCTCGGCAGAGTAGATGTTGCGGTTATGTCCGGAATGGAAAGACAAAGAGTTAATACTAAAACAGGCAGAAAAAAATCAAGATTTGCTAATTTTATTTCATCGCTTTTTCCGAATAAAACAAATATGGCAAATAAATATCCGTTTGTGGAGAAAATGCCGATTTTATTGCCGTATTCATGGGCATGTATGTGGTGCAGAAGAATTTTTATTGACAGAAATATTGATATAAAAAAAGGTTTTAACAACAGAACTTCTTATACCGATGATGATGTAAGTTATTTTAATTATATTCAAAAAGAAGTGGGTTTTGATGTTAAATAAAATTTTATTTATGTTTTAATTGACAAATAATGTATTTATTGATATAATATTAGATAAGTTAGCGAACACTAACGGCACTTGGTGTTCGCTGATTTAAAGAGGAATAGTTAGTCCGTCCTAACTATTCCTCTCTTTTTTATTTGTTTTTTAAATTTTAGGTAAATTTTAAGTAAAATTTAAATTTCATTTAAAGTTACAACGGTACAATATACTCATCAAAACAAAAGGGGAGTTAAATATGAGTTACCAAAGCGTATTTAAACGCTATGAAATAAAGTACCTTGTGACTGACGAACAAAAGAAAATGATTATGCGGGAAATGCAAAAATATATGTATGCCGACAAATACGGCAAAAGCACAATTTGCAACATATATTTTGACACACCTGATTTTTTACTGATAAGACGCTCGCTTGAACATCCCGTTTATAAGGAAAAGTTAAGATTGAGAAGTTACGGAGTTGCAAAACACGACAGCACAACTTTTATAGAAATCAAAAAGAAATATAAGCGTGTTGTCTATAAACGCAGAACCGAAATGAGTGAGAACGAGAGTATGCGTTATCTTTGCAACGGTGAACATATTGCCGACAGTCAGATTTTAAGAGAAGTCGATTATTTTCTTGAGCATTACAAAGGCATTGCACCGCAGGTTGTAATTTCATACAACCGAGAGGCCTTTTATTCAAAAAATGATTATGATTTCAGAGTAACCTTTGATGATAATATTCTTTGGCGTAACTATGATTTATCACTTTGTAAAGGTATTTACGGAACACCGATATTAAGAAATGATTATTCTCTTATGGAAATAAAGACGGGTACGGCAATTCCGCTGTGGATGACAAACATTTTAAGCGAAAACAAAATTTATAAAACATCTTTTTCAAAATACGGCAATGCTTATGTTGCAATTATGAGCGAAAGAGCAAACGGAGGTAAAAAATATGCTTAATACATTATTTTCAGAAATTTTCAGTTCAACAACCCAAACAATCGCAGTGCCGCAATTTCTGCTTGGCATAGCAGTTGCTCTTGTAATCGGCATTTTTCTTGCGGCGGTCTATTCATACAAAACCAAATACACAAAGAGCTTTGTTGTTACTCTTGCACTTTTACCTGCCGTAGTTTGTGTGGTAATTATGATGGTAAACGGTAATGTCGGTGCAGGCGTTGCTGTGGCAGGTGCTTTCAGTCTTGTAAGATTTCGTTCCGTGCCCGGCACCGCTAAAGAAATCGGCACAATCTTCCTTGCAATGGGTGCAGGTTTGATTTGCGGAATGGGTTATCTCGGATACGCAGTGCTGTTCTCATTAATTTTAGGAATTGCAATGTTTATCCTCAATAAAGTAAATATCGGTGCAGACAAAAGACTTGAGCAGGACAGAATATTAAAAATCACAATCCCCGAGGATTTAAATTATACAGGTGCTTTTGACGACCTTTTTGAAAAATATACCGTAAAATATGAAACGGTATCGGTAAGAACCGCTAATATGGGCAGTTTGTTCAAACTTACATATAATGTTACTCTCAAAAACCCGAACGATGAAAAAGATTTTATTGATGATTTGAGATGCAGAAACGGCAATCTTGAAATCAGTATGGCAAGACAGGAGATAACTAATAATGAGCTTTAATTTAAAAAGCAAAGGGAAATTTGCAGCATTGCTTGCGGCACTTATTATATCCGTAAGTGTAACAGGCTGCGCAAATACAGACGAAAAAACATCCTCGACAAATTCTTCAACTGTTACAAAAGACAGTGTTTCTACTGCTTCAATCGCTTCGGATGAATCTCTTGACAGCGATATGTTCACCGACCGTGACAAAGAGGTAGGCTATGATGAAAGTTCGGCGGTAATGGTTGCTTTTTCATCATCAGGTGCAACCGCAAGCGCTGACAGCGTTTCTGTCAGCGGAAGTAAGGTTACTATTAAAAGTGAGGGCACATATATAGTTACGGGTACAACATCCGACGGTCAGATTATTGTAGATGCCGACAATAAAACAAAAGTGCAGATTGTACTTAAAAACGCCTCTGTAACCTGTAAATCAAGTGCCGCTTTATATGTAAAACAGGCAGATAAGGTATTTGTAACAACTGCAAAAGACACAGAAAATACACTTGCGTCAACAGGTGACTATGTTCAGACAGATGACAACAATGTCGATGCGGCGGTATTTGCAAAAGATGATATTACCTTTAACGGAGAGGGAAAATTGACTGTAACTTCCGAAAAAGGTCACGGCATTGTTTCTAAAGATGATTTAAAACTTACAAGCGGAGAATACAATATTACAGCCGCAAGCCATGCATTAAGCGGTAAAAACAGTATCAGAATTGCAAGCGGTACTTATACTTTAACTTCGGGTAAAGACGGTTTGCACGCAGAAAATACAGACGATACTTCAAAAGGCTTTGTGTATATAGCAGACGGTAAATTTACCGTTAATTGCAAAGGTGACGGCATTGATGCCGGTACGATGGCTCAAATTGAAAACGGCACATTTAATATTACTTCAAACAGAGATTCATCATCTTCAAGTTCAACAGATTCTGCAAGTGTAAAAGGAATAAAAGCAGGAGGAGATATTACAATCAGCGGAGGTACTTTTAATCTTACTTGCGAAGATGACGGTTTACATTCAAATTCAAATGTAACCGTATCAGGAGGTACTTTTACAATTTCAACAGGTGATGACGGTATCCACGCCGACAGCAAAACAAGCATCAGCGGAGGAACAATTAATATTACCGAAAGCTATGAGGGAATAGAGGGAACGGAAGTTGAAATTTCAGGCGGTACAATTAATCTGAAATCGAGCAATGACGGATTTAATGCTGCAGGCGGAAAAGACGAAAGCGGATTTGGTGGCGGATTTGACCGTGACAATTTCGGTTCATCAGATGCTTCCATTACGATATCGGGTGGCAAAATAACAATTGACGCTGACGGTGACGGAGTTGATTCAAACGGTTCGCTTACCGTTACAGGCGGGGAAACCTATGTCTTTGGCTCGACAAGCGGAGATAACGGAGCGGTTGATTATGACGGAGAAGCAACCATAACAGGTGGCATATTCATTGCCACAGGTTCATCTCAAATGGCACAGAACTTTGGAGAAAAATCAACTCAAGGTTCAATGCTTGTAAATACAAATTCGAGCGGTGAAATCACAGTCAAAAACAGTGACGGCGATGTTCTTGTATCGTTCACACCTACCAAGACATACGCTTGTGTGGTTATCAGTTGCCCGGGTATTACAACAGGTCAGACATATACTGTAACGACAGGCGACAGTACAACAGAAGTCGAAATGACTTCTATCATATACGGTTCAGGCGGTATGGGTGGTCACGGAAGTATGGGCGGCAGAAATATGGGCAACGGCGATATGAACGGAAACGAAATGGGCGGCCCGGGCGGAGATATGCAGGGCGGTCCTCAAATGAGATAAAATGAAAAACACAACTGTTACGATGAGCAGTTGTGTTTTCCTTTTAGTCTAAAGTTGAATGTTTGTGATTTGTCGATTTGCAGGTAAAGAGGCAGTTGTCTAAAAATTCTGTTTACATCTGTATTCAGTTATTATTTGCAATCATAATTTGTAACTGTGTAACATCGTTTACATTAATTTCGCCGTTTTCGTCAGTATCGGCATTTAAATTTTGAACGGCCGAAAGTTTTGAACCGCCTGAAATAGCTATCTGCAAATCGGTTGCATCTTTAATGTCAATTTTGTTGTTTAAGTCAATGTCACCGAGCAGTGTGACTGCAAGTTCGGTTTTATTTGTAACAGCTTTTATAACGAATGTACCGCCAAGATTATCGTCACGCTCCGTTTTGTACCAATCGAGAAGGTCTGTCATAGTTCCGCTTTGATAAATAAAACTTTCGCCTTTTTGGCTTTCGTTTATAAATGCAAACTGACCGTTTGATTTGTTAAGCCATTCACCGACGCCTATAGTATTTTTTTCGCATTCATTATTTTTTTTAATTTTAACGGCGATTGCACCGTAAGTTACAGGTAAGTCAAAATCGTTTGTATCAATATTTAAATATCCGCTGTACGGAACTTTTCCACTGTTTAATTTAGTCCATTTGGTTTCATCTGACACAGGAATTTTATTTTCGGCAGGTACATAGTAGATTTCATAGTCGGAATTTTTTGCGGTGGTTTCAAACATTACCGAATCAAGTTTGTTGTAACCCTCGGAAAAATTAAAAAGATTAAGATATGTGACGCTGTCATCATTTATGTAGTTAAATTCATATGTTGCACCGTAAATTTCATTTTGCATAAGTTTAACATCATCGGTGATTTCCGTGACATCTTCAACAGCAAAATTGTATTTAAAGGTACTGCTAAACAAATAAGAATCTTCGTATGAAAGCCAAAAGTAACCATTTAAAGTGTTGTAATCGCCCCAACTGTTTTTTACAAGCCATGCTCCGTCATTTTCGGGTAAAACACCGTTTATTGCTTTGAAATTTTCCTTTGAATAATTATCATCCCATCCGACGATAGCTATTGCATGACCTGTGGATTTTGGAGAACCTTGCGGACAGAAATACGCCGTTCTGTCATTATTTTCGTAATAAGGACTGTGAGAATATGCCGCATAGATTGAGCCGTTATCCATAATCTCTTGCTTAATTTCTTCTTGTGTACAATCGTCGAGGTATTTTATAGCGGTCACCCCGTAATTTACAAAAGCGGAAAGGTCTTTGTCGGGAGTATATTTTTCTGCAAGAGTGTCGTAGTCGCTTTGTTCGATTCCGCCTTGCCAGGAACTTAAATATCCGAGTGCGGTAAATGCGTAGCCGTCGGAAGTGACATTGCGCTGCCAGCCTTTACCGTTGCTTTTTGTTGTTGCCCAAAGGTTCATATGCTCGGCAGAAAAATTATTAGCCGTAAAATCTTTTTTTAAAAGTTTTGTTTCAAGCACCGAGAGCGAGGAATATATCCAGCAATCGTTGTATTTTTGGTTTTTCGGAGAATTTACAATGCCAAGCTCCACTGAACTGTATGCAGACGGAATATCATTTTTTGTATTGTCTGAAGTTTTAATTTGAAATTTACTTAATGTTTTTGAATTGTTATCAATGCTTGCGGCATTAGCCGATACGCTTACAGCAGAAAATATCATAAGTGCAGATACTGTTGCCGTTATCGCCTTAATAACAGGTGATTTTATCATTTTACATTCACACCTTTTTGTTTATATATATCAAATTTTATTATATCAAAAATTTTCTTTCTTGTAAAGAATATAAACGCTGTTTATACACAAGATAATAGCAATATTTACAGATAAAAGGGGCGACTTTATGGAACTTAGAACTGACCTTGCGGTAGAAGCTCGTGAAATAGCGGGAGAAGATGTCGGAGGTGTGGATTTTGTTCAGTACAGTGAAAACGGACTTGATATTTCAAGACTTGAAGTAAAAACAAGAAAAGCCAGGCAGCAGCTCGGAAAAGAAGAGGGTACTTATATAACAGTAGAACTTCCGTCACTTACCGATAATTTTACCGAAACCGACGAAAGACTTATTACTATAGGAAAGGAAATTCGCAGGCTTTTGCCGGTCAACGGTCTTGTACTTGTAGTAGGACTCGGAAATCCTGAAATCACTCCCGATTCTCTCGGTCCGAAAACAAGCTCCAGAGTGCTTGCGACAAGGCATATTTCGGGTGAGATTGCAAGAAGTACCGGTCTTGACCGCTTAAGACCGGTTGCGGTTATGGCAACGGGAGTAACAGGGCAGACGGGTATTGAAACAGGCGAATATATATTGAGTATTGTAAAAAGAATAAAACCGAATGCAGTTGTTGTAATAGACGCACTTGCATCACGCAGACTTGAAAGACTCGGCTGTACTTTGCAAATAAGCGATACAGGAATTTCACCCGGGGCGGGTGTTGGAAATCACCGTACAAAGATTAACAAAGAAACTATAGGAGTACCCGTAATAGCAATAGGAGTGCCCACGGTTGTAGATGCAGCCACATTTGCATCTGACCTTTTAAGCGTCAATGACCCGCACAGGGCAAGGCAGAAAATCACACCGCATGGCAGGCAGATGGTAGTAATACCGAGGGAAATAGATTTGCTTACCGAGAGAGCCTCAAGACTGATTTCATTTGCGCTTAACGGCGCACTTCAAAATGAATTTAATATTTCCGAGCTTGTTTCGCTTATGTAGGAATTCGGTCATACATTAAAATCATCGGCATATATTTTTATGAGGCGGTGATTTTGTGAAAAAGTTAGGAGCATTAAAAATAACGGCGTCGATTATCCTTGTTTCGACTGCCGTTTTCTGCGTTTGTCGGAGAATGCCGGAGTGCTTTGCAAGCGACAAACCTGCGGCGCTTGCGGTTGCGGCGCTTACTCTGTCCGACGGTACATATAAATTAGCCGATACTGAAACTACAACCCTTGCCAATACCGATACCACACAAAAGAAACAGGAGGAAACACAGCCGATTACTAAACCTGTTACGATTACAAGAAATCTAAACGGAGAAAAAGACAAAAGCGGATATTATGATTCTTTCGGAAACCATGACGGAGAGGCGGTTTACGATATTCTTGCCGAACAGATTGGTGCGAACGGTGTAAAATGCGGTACCGCTTATGTGAAAAACAATACGGGACTTGATTACGATTTTGATTCCGCTTTAAACAGTGAACTGCCTTTTGATGTCGATTCAAACGGAACGGCGCAGGTGCTTATTTATCATACGCACACAAGTGAAAGCTATATGGACGAAGATGTTGATTATTTTTACGAAAGCTATTATTCACGCACGCAGAATAATGATTATAATGTAACGGCTGTGGGAGATGCTATTACCGATGTGCTTAATAAGCGAGGAATAAAAACTATGCACGATACCACGGTGCACGACTCAACATACAGCGGTTCTTATGACAGAAGTGCGCAGACCGTTGAAAGTATTATGGAAACCAACACGGATATTAAGGTAATAATTGATATTCACCGTGACGCAATCGGTACTGAAACTCAAAAGGTAAAGCCTGTTTTTACATATGACGGTAAGCAGGGAGCACAGATAATGATTCTTTCGGGTTGCGATACCGACGGCGAGATGAATTTTTTAAGCTGGGAGAATAATCTTAATTTTGCGCTTAAAATTCAAAATAAAGCGGAAGAAATGTATCCGGGTATGACAAGACCGCTGAATTTCGGATATTTTGCGTACAACGAGTATATTTGCGACGGTTCTTTGCTTATAGAAATAGGAACAGACGCAAATACAATAGAAGAGGCGGAATACAGCGGAGAATTGCTCGGAAATGTGCTTTATGAGGTGCTTAAACACGGGTTATAATTAAATGTAAAAATAGCTTGCAATATATTGCGACTTTTGGTATAATTTTAATATATGTATCCGCAAGGAGTAATGTAATGAAAAAATACAGAATTTCAAAATCTGCTGTCTGTGTGCTGTTTGCGGTATTGTTTATGTTTGTTGTTGCAATCAGTGCCTATGCTGTAGACATTGACGGTGACGGAATTGATGACGGAGATATAGTTGAAACAGAGGTATATACAGACCCTGAATATACAGAGCCGTATACCGAACCCGAAACTTATCCCGAAACCGAACCTGAATATACAGAGCAACCGACTGAATATTATACCGAAGAAGTTACAGAAGAATATACGGAACCTGTATATACAGAAGAACCTACAGAGCCGTATTACGAAGAAACAACAGAATATGATTTTAATAATAATGTAGTCAATGAAACGGTGTCGCCTACACAGCTTTCAACTTCAAAAGTAAGTACAAAGCGTTACGAAACCAATGATGCCGCAGGTGTTGTATATTGGGTTTGCGTAATTGTAGGTATAATTGTTTTGATTTTCGTATTGCTCAGTACAAAAATATCTTATGTGCTTGAACGCAGAAGAGAGCAGAGAGATATTTATTCTTCATAAGGAGAGTAATATGGAAAAAATTAAAATTGGAAATGTAGAATTTAAGTCCCGTGCCGTACTCGCTCCTATGGCAGGCGTTACAGACAGGGCATACCGTGAGCTTTGCGTGGAATTTGGCGCCGCCTATTGCGTAAGTGAAATGGTCAGTTCAAAGGCGCTTTCTTTCAACAGTAAGAAAAGTGAGGAGCTTATGGAAATTTCCGACTATGAACGCCCCTGCGGTATTCAGATTTTCGGAGATGACCCTAAATGTATGGCTGATGCGGCTGTTCATTCTATGGAAAACAAGCCCGATATTATTGATATAAATATGGGTTGTCCCGCACCTAAAATCAGTTCAAACGGCAGTGGCAGTGCTTTGATGAAAAATCCGTTGCTCTGCGGTGAAATTGTAAAGGCGGTTACAAGTGCCGTTGATGTACCTGTTACGGTTAAAATTCGTAAAGGCTGGAACAATTCTGCCGTAAATGCGGTTGAAGTTGCAAAAATCTGTGAACAGGCAGGCGCAGCGGCAATTACAATTCATGGAAGAACAAGAGAACAGTATTATAAACCTCCTGTCGATTATGATATTATAAAAGAGGTTAATAATGCGGTGTCAATCCCCGTAATTGCAAACGGCGACATAACCTCTGCAAAAATAGCAAAGGAAGTTATGGATTACACAGGCTGTCAGCTTGTTATGGTTGGACGGGCCTCTTTGGGAAATCCGTGGATTTTTTCGGAAATAAATGCTTATCTTGAGAATCCCGACTGTATTATAAAAGCACCGACTCTTGAAGAAAAACTCAATGTAATGTGCCGACATATTGAAAAAATGGTTGAATACAAAGGCGAGCATATGGCTATGCTGCAGGCAAGAAAACTTATAGCAGGTTATTTTAAGGGAATGCGCGGTGCGGCAGAACTCAGAAATCAATCAGGAAAAGTGTGTACTCTTAATGATTTGTACGCACTGAAAAATAAGGCTTTATCATCTGTTTATGATGCTTAAACTTATATATTTTTAGATTAAGGAGAATAATTATGAGTGAAAAAACAAATATTGCAGCTCTTGATTATCTCAACAGCTATGACACTGCTGTTGGAGAGGCAATGACTGCGGAACTTAAAAGACAGAGAAGAAATCTTGAGCTTATTGCAAGCGAAAATATCGTTTCTCCTGCTGTAATGGCAGCAATGGGCAGCTTACTTACAAACAAGTATGCAGAAGGTTATCCGGGAAAGCGTTACTACGGCGGTTGCCAGTGCGTTGATGTTGTTGAGGAAATCGCACGCAAGAGAGCTTGCGAACTTTTCGGCGCAGAACACGCAAATGTTCAGCCACATTCGGGTGCACAGGCTAACACAGCAGTTTACTTTGCTATGCTCAACCCGGGCGATACAGTTATGGGTATGAACCTTAACGAGGGCGGTCATCTTACACACGGTTCACCTGTAAACATTTCAGGTAAGTATTTTAACTTTGTTCCTTACGGTGTTGACAGCGTAACACACAGAATTGACTATGATAAGGTTCTTGAGATTGCCAAGGAATGTAAGCCAAAACTTATTGTAGCCGGTGCGTCTGCATATCCAAGAATTATTGATTTTGCAAAACTCCGTGAAATTGCCGATGAAGTAGGCGCATATCTTATGGTAGATATGGCTCACATCGCAGGCCTTGTTGCGGCAGGCGTTCATCCAAACCCTGTTCCGTACTGTGAATTTGTTACATCCACAACTCATAAAACACTCCGTGGTCCGAGAGGCGGTCTTATCCTTTGCCGTGAAGAGTTTGCTAAGCAGATTGACAAGGCAATTTTCCCTGGTACACAGGGCGGTCCTCTTATGCACACAATTGCGGCTAAGGCAGTTTGCTTTGGTGAGGCATTAAAGCCTGAATTTAAAGAGTACGGTGCAAAGATTGTTTCTAACTGTAAGGCTCTTGCGGAGGGACTTCTTAAGAGAGGCAATAAGCTTGTTTCGGGCGGTACAGACAACCATGTACTTCTTATGGATCTTCGTGATACAGGTGTTACAGGTAAAGAGCTTGAGGCTCGTCTTGATGAGTGCTATATTACAGTAAATAAAAACACTATTCCGGGTGAACCGCTTTCTCCGTTCGTAACAAGCGGTGTTCGTATAGGTACTGCCGCTGTTACAACAAGAGGTCTTAACGAAGAGGATATGGACAAGATTGCCGAGTATATTACACTTGTTCTCAATGATTTTGAAAACAGTGCCGACAAGGTAAGAGCAGGCGTTGAAGAAATCTGCAAAAAGTATCCGCTTTACGAATAATAAAATTCGGTTTATTTTCCGTTCCGTCAAATTTAAGGCGGAACGGATTTTTTTGCTAAAAATCTTGACAAATTCTACGAACAAATGTACTATGAAATATATACTAAATTTGAAATGAGGCTGATTATATGAATACTCCTCTTGCAGACAGAATAAGACCGCAATCTCTTGATGATATTGTGGGGCAAAAGCATTTGCTCGGAGCGAATAAGCCACTGCGAAAAATAATTGAAAGCGGAGAAATTCCGAATCTGATTTTTTACGGTCCGTCAGGAGTGGGAAAAACAACTCTTGCTACATATATAGCTAAAAGAACGAACAGAACTCTGAAAAAACTCAACGGCACGACCGCATCAACATCCGACATAAAAGAGGTAGTTTCGGAGTTGAACACTTTTTCGGGAATGAACGGCATTTTACTGTATCTTGACGAAATTCAGTATTTTAATAAAAAGCAGCAACAGGTTTTGCTTGAATATATAGAAAACGGTTCGATTACGCTTATTGCATCAACTACCGAAAATCCGTATTTTTATGTATATAATGCTATTTTAAGCCGTTCGACTGTTTTTGAATTTAAACCGGTACCGCCCGAAGAAATAGAAAGAGCTGTGCAGAGAGCGGCGGAAATTATTTCAGAGGAACAGGAGGTAGAGGTGGATTTCCCCGAAAGTTGTCGTAAAAAAATCGCTCATGGCTGCGGCGGAGATGTAAGAAAAGCTATGAATGCGGTTGAACTTGCTATTCTTGTGGCTGACGAAGTTGACGGAGTAAAAAAAGTCAGCGAAGAAAGTGTTGCGGAACTTGTACAAAAAAGCGCCGTGCGTTATGACAAGGACGGTGACGAGCATTACGATATAATTTCCGCATATCAAAAAAGTATGCGTGGCAGTGACAGTAATGCGGCTTTGCATTATCTTGCAAGGCTGCTTGAGGCAGGGGATTTGCCGAGTGCGTGCAGAAGACTTATGGTGTGTGCCTGCGAAGATGTAGGACTTGCGTATCCACAGCTTATTCCTATTGTAAAATCATGTGTGGATATTGCACAGGCTGTCGGCTTGCCAGAGGCGAGAATACCGCTTGCAGACGCAGTTATAATGGTATGCAATGCGCCGAAATCCAATTCCGCATATATGGGGATTAATCGTGCAGCACAGGATTTAAAAGCAGGCAATTACGGTCCTGTACCAAGACAGCTTCAAAATATGCACTATGATGGGGAAGATAATAATAACAAAGGACAGTTTTATAACTATCCGCACGATTATCCGAACCATTATGTAAATCAGCAATATTTGCCGGATATTATCCGTGACAGAGTTTATTACGAATACGGTGACAACAAAAACGAACAGGCATATAAGAACTATTGGGATAAAATTAAGAACAGATAGTATTATAGATAGTCACAAAAACAACATCTTGTATTTGTGCATATTGATATTAATAAATGCTTTTTCTCGCCTTTTTGTTGAATATATACAAATATAGACTAATAAATTTGGCTGTAAGAAAATCAAAATAATTCTCAAAGAGAAAAAAATATTAGCAAACATTGTTGTATAATATAATTGTCAGAACGTGGGATTATATTATCCACAAAAACCATAAAAAAAAATTTGGAGGAAATTCTTATGGTAACAACAAAGCACAGGGTACTCAGCATAATACTTTGTATTATGCTTGCAGTATCTGCAGTTTGTGCAGGCAGTATGGCAGTATCAGCAGCAACAGGCGATACTGTATACGTTCGTGCAAACAACGGCTGGGCCAATCTGTACTGCTATATGTGGACAGATGGTGCAGGCAACAACGCAGCATGGCCGGGAGAGGCTATGACTCAGGTTGAAGATGGCGTTTATTCTTACACACTTTCGGGTGATTTTAAGAATGTTATCTTCAACAACGGCAGCGGCAATCAGACAACAGACCTTACTTATGCAGGCAACGGTCAGATTTATGACCTCAGCACACGCAAGTGGTCAGCTTACTCTGATGTAACTAACCCAACACAGGCAACATCATCAACTAAGCCGACACAGGCTACACAGCCGGCAACTTCTTCGGGCAATGTAAAACCAATTTACTGCCAGAATGATGCAGGTTGGTCAAATGTATATTGCTATATGTGGAACAGCAGCACAGAGAACAACGCTGCATGGCCGGGCAAACCAATGACTGAAATCGGCGATAATGTATGGTCTTATACTCCTAATAAGGCTTATAAGAATGTTATCTTCAGTTCAGGCAGCAATAAGTCAAATGACCTTACAGTAGGTTCAGGCGACCTTTACAACAACAAGACAAATACTTGGTCTGTATATGATACAAGTGATATTCAGGTAACTTCTTATAAAGCAGACCCATCGAACACAATTTATACAGGTACAGCTGTTACACTTTCAACAACAGCAAATAGCCTTGTAAATGCTACTATCAGCTATCAGATTTCTGTAAACGGCAAGGTAGTATCTCCTATGAGCTCGACAAACTCGTATGTATGGACACCATCAGCAGTTGGTGAATATACAATCAAGTTTGAGTATTCTGACACAAAGGGCAATACAAACGAGCGTTCACTCACACTTACTGTTGCAGATGACTCAACACTCGTTAAGCCTGTTATTAAAAATGTAACACCACTTAATCTTAACTTTATCAAGCTCAACACAAAAGCTACAGTTAAAGTTCTTGCAGGCGGCGGTAATACAGGTACAAACCTTCTTTTCTATAAGTATGTAGTTACAGATCCAAACGGTAATAAGAATATTCCTTATTACACACTTAACGATTCATACTCATTTGTACCAACAGTAAAGGGAACATACACAGTTGAAGTATATGTTGAAGGTTCTGACAACTCAAAGGTTTCAAAGACTTATACTTATACAGCTGATTCAAATGTACCGACTACAACACAGCCGACTACATCTGTTATTCCTACAACATCACCAAAACCAACCACACCAAAACCAACTACACCAAAACCAACTACACAGCCTACAACTTCAGTACAGCCTACAACAACTCCGTTTATGCTTGGCGACTGCGACGGTGACGGCAAAGTTGATGTAAACGATGCTACATATCTCCAGATGATCATTGCTGAATACAGCGGTATGAAATATGATTTCAAGACATGTGATGTTGACGGTAACGGTGTTCTTGATGTTATAGACGCTACAATGCTTCAGAAGATGGTTGCAGAAAAGTAATTTTTAAAACATACGACGATTAACTAAAATAAATTGAGGTACTATTATGACAAAGATTAAAAAATGGTGTGCATTAGTACTTTCTGTAATGCTTGTTATTACAGCAGGCATAGTATCTGTAAACGCTGCTGACGCTGACGCTACAACTGAAGAGGTTGGTGCGGCGTCAGCTGAAACAGGCATTACTATACATTATCAGAACAGTGAACTTGCACAGCCATATGTTTACCTTTGGAATTCACTTCCAACAAACAGCGCAATGTCAGATTCATATCCGGGTGAAAAAATGACTGCCTCTTCAAACGGTTGGTTTACTTATGTAATCAACGATGTTACAGCTGTAAATATGATTTTTACAGATAAAGACGGCAAACAGTATTCACCTGAATTAAGAAGAACTACCGGTGAGTGGTGGTACAAAAACAAGAGATGGACAAAGTACAATCCTGATGAAATTGACCCTGTTGATTCAGTGGATATGCGTGAAGAGTCTATCTACTTTGTTATGACAACCCGTTTCTATGACGGAGATACAGGCAATAATGTTCATTGCTGGGATGACACACAGGCAAATAACCCTGATTCAGACCCTGCATGGCGTGGTGACTTCAGAGGTCTTGCAGACAAGCTTGACTATATAAAGGCACTTGGCTTTACAGCTATCTGGATTACTCCTGTAGTTACAAACGGTTCGGGCTATGATTATCACGGTTATCATGCTATGGACTTCTCAACCGTTGATGTACGTTATGAGAGTGATGATTTTACATACCAGGATCTTATTGATGAGGTTCACGCAAAAGGTATGAAGATTGTTCAGGATGTAGTTTTCCAGCATACCGGTAACTTTGGTGAGGCTTATTTCTGCAATCTTTTTGAAAAAGATACAACAAAAGACCTTTCAAATCTTGAAGAGTCAATGATTCCTACAGACTTACTTCTTGACACATACGGACTTAGTTCACCAGAGGAATACTGGGCACAGAAGCCTGGAATTCAGTATTCTCAAAGACTTAACCTTATGAAGAATACAACATACTCTTCGGATGTAGGTAACTCAACAGGCAGCTTGCCAGATGCAAAAGATTATGATTCTGCAAAGATTTCAAATTCTGACACATTTAATGCAAACAACTATTATCATACAGGTTATTTCCAGAGCCTTAACTGGGACGACTGGACCTGTAAATTTGCTCAAATCGCAGGTGACTGTGTTGACCTCAACACAGAAAATCCGGCAGTAGCAGAACACATCGTAGATGTATACTCAGACTATATCAATATGGGCGTTGACGGTTTCCGTGTTGATACAGTAAGACATATTCCAAGACTTGCACTTAACCTTATGTACAATGACCAGCTTTATGCTGCTGCAAAGGCATCGGGTAACAACAACTTCCTTATGTTTGGCGAAATCTGTACTCGTTACACACAGATTTGGTATCGTGGCCACGCAGAGGAATCTACACCTTACTACACTTGGAAAGAGTCAAACAATAAGTGGGCTGATTTATGGAGTTACGGCACTTCTGCTGAAGATATCAACAACAATATGAATGTTGTATTTGATCATTATCTCGCAGAAGATGATCCTACAGATCAACCTACTTCAGACAATGCTTTCTTAAACGGTATTACATACCACACACCTGACAGATCTATGGCATCGGGTATGGAGGGTATTGACTTCCAGATGCACAGAATGTTTGGTAACGCAAGCAGTGCTTATAACTTTGCTAAGAGCACAGACCAGTATTATAATGATGCAACATACAATGTAATGTATGTTGATTCTCATGACTATGCTCCTGAACAGCCTGATGAAAAGAGCCGTTTTGCTGGCGGTACACAGACTTGGGCTGAGAACCTTGACCTTATGTTTACATTCCGTGGTATTCCATGCGTTTACTATGGTTCAGAGGTTGAGTTCCAGAAGGGCGCAGTTATTGATGTTGGTCCTAACGCTCCTCTTTCAACAACAGGTCGTGCTTACTACGGCGATTATCTTGAGGGTAATGTAACAGCTACAGACTTTAGCGAGTACACAGCTTCTGGTACAGTTGCTGAAACACTTGCAAGCCCGCTTAGCGTTCATCTTTCAAAGCTTAATGCTATCAGAAGAGCTATCCCTGCTCTTCAGAAAGGTCAGTACACAGCTTCTGAATCTTATGTAACAGGTGGCGATATGTCTTATATCCGCCGTTATACAAGTGCAGAAGACGGTATTGACAGCCTTGCACTTGTAACAGTTTCAAGTGGTGCTACATTTAAGAATATTCCTAACGGCAGATATGTTGACGCTGTTACAGGTGATGTTCAGAATGTAACAAACGGAACACTTACTGTTTCAGATATCGGTAAGGCAAATATGAGAGTTTATGTATGTTGTGCAAACGGCTTTACAGGCATTGACGGTCAGATCGGTGGCACATCATCTTTCCTTAAATAATAAATAATTTTTATTGCATTGCGGCACTCGTTTGAGTGCCGCTTTTGCGTTGTAATTCGTGGTTATTTATTAAAGCTTGGGTAAATTATGGTTTAGTAAATTGCTTTATCAAGCAATTATAAGAGTTTGTTCGACCTTTTCAAAGGTCGTGGGTGTGGGCAAAGCCCACAAATACTTTCCGCTTA
>OGRE01000462.1_pt1 | contig 45562 bp, 43 predicted proteins | sample 1553421 | NCBI WGS metagenome assembly OGRE01 (sample SAMEA2580076, study PRJEB22360) | human gut metagenome | biome: human gut; feature: human-associated habitat; material: faeces | place: Denmark | collected 2008/2010 | reverse complement strand
AAACACGAAAATAGGAGATAAACACCTATGATTAGTGTTTACCTCCTACTCGATTCAAATAGACGGTCTGTTCATCCCTAACAGATGGTCTGTTTCAGGAGACTTCAATCGTCTGTTTTTTTATTTCAACCATTTGTCCAGCCATTCAAAGAATGTGCGTTGCCAGAGGATACCATTCTGAGGTTTCAATACCCAGTGATTTTCATCCGGATATATCAGTAGCTCGGCAGGAACACCACGCATTACGGCGGCATCAAAAGCAGCCATTGCCTGGTTGGCTAGAATACGGTAGTCTTTTTCGCCATGAATACAAAGGATAGGTGTATCCCATTTGTCTACAAACTGGTGTGGAGAGTTGGCGAATGTGCGTTGGGCTACCGGATTTTGTTTTTCCCAGTATGCACCACCCATATCCCAGTTGGCAAACCATTTCTCTTCTGTTTCCAGATACTGCATTTCCATGTTGAAGATGCCATCATGTGCAATGAATGCTTTGAAGCGCTTGTCATGATGTCCGGCGAGCCAGTAAACGGAGAAACCACCGAAGCTGGCACCTACACAACCGAGACGGTCTTTGTCTACAAACGATTCTTTAGCCATCTCGTCGATAGCTGTAAAATAATCCTTCATACACTGACCACCGTAATCACCACTGATGGCTTCATTCCATTCCACTCCAAAGCCCGGAAGTCCGCGGCGGTTGGGAGCTACGATGATATAGTCGTTGGCAGCCATAATCTGGAAATTCCAGCGATAGCTCCAGAACTGGCTTACGGGGCTTTGCGGACCACCTTCACAGAACAGGAGGGTAGGGTATTTCTTATTCGGGTCAAACTGTGGCGGGTAGATAACCCATGTCAGCATCTGTTTGCCGTCTGTAGTCTTCATCCAGCGAGCTTCAACCTTACCCATTTCCAGTTGGTCGTAAATCTGCTTGTTTTCGAAGGTCAGTTGTTTTGCTTCGGCAAAAGCATCCCCGTTGCGGGTGGCAGATACGGCATAGATTTCATCACCCATACTCATTGAGTGGCGTAAAGCGATTACTTTATCTCCTGCAAGGGCGAGGGAAGCATAATCATACATACCGTCTGTCAACTGCGTAACCTTATCGTTGGCAGCAAGATCGATATTGTAAATCTGTGTTTCACCATGCCAGACACCGATGAAATAAATACTCTTAGAGTCTCTATTCCACAAGAAACCATCTACGTTCGATTCGAATTCCTTGCTGACGAAACGTTTCTCACCTGTTTCCAGATTCATGATGAAGAGGCGGTTTAGGTCAGCTTCATAACCGTCACGTTCCATGCTCTGCCAGGCAATGTATTTACCATCGGGAGAGTACTGAGGATTTGTATCATAACCTTTGTTTTCTTCGGTGATATTGTCTGTCTTCTTGGTTGCAAGATCGTAGATATAAATATCCGAGTTGGTGGAGATGGCATAAGCCAGACCGGTCTTCTTACGGCAAGTATATGCCACCTTGTCTCCGGCAGGACTCCATGCCAGTTGCTCGATGCCACCCCAAGGTCTCATCGGGCTTTCGTAAGGTTCTCCTTCCAGTATATCCTTTATATTGCTGATACCGTTTCCATCAAAATCGGCTACAAAAGGATGCGGAGCACCGGTTACCCATTCATCCCAGTGTTTGTACATCAGGTCGGTAACGATGATACCCGTCGCTTTAGGGAGATCGGGATATTTATCCGCAGTACTTTGTTTAGTTTTCACCTGTGCAATGAAAAGCAACTTCTTGCCGTCGGGAGAGAAAGAATAACCTTCGATGTCACCATCATATTGAGTTAGCTGCTTACGCCCGCTGCCGTCCGGATTCATTTCCCACAACTGGCTGCTGCCACCTTCATTGGAAAGGAACGCCAGTTTAGTGCCACCCTTTATCCAGTTCACTTCGTTTTCCTGCCAGGGAGTGTGGGTGATTTGTTTGTTGCCTGTTCCATCTGTGTTCATCACGAAGACTTCACGGTTACTCTTGTTTTCCGGTACACTGTAGTAAGCTACTGTGTAAGCAATTTGCTTTTCATCGGGGGATACGGCTACACTACCGATACGACCCATGGCCCAGAGAGCTTCGGGAGTCATGCGTTTGCCTTCAATCTGGATGTCCGACCGCTCGATAAGCGGTACCCCGGCTTGCCCTGCGTCCTTTGTTCCGCCGCAGGCAGCCAATGTCATAGCTGCTGACATAAGCAATAAATTTACTTGTTTCATGTATGTTGTTCGTTACGGTTATTTTGCGACAAATATACAAATTATATGCGTTTTTCTTGCCATCGTCCTCCTTTAATATACCACCAGCAAAGTAATAGTATAAAAATGGAGTATACCATTTCCGATGTCCAGCACAGGGCTACATCAAGTTTCAAGTAAAGAATGATGTATGTGATGTAGGCAACATAGAAGACGAGCGTTATCAGTTCCATGACCAGAGCCGTGCGCGTGTTTCCCGTTCCTGATACTGCCTGGAAATATACATTGGCAGGTACGAGAAACAGATATGCCGAGCACATTACCCAAAGTGAATGTATGGCTGCATCCTGTAAATCGGGTATATCCGTATAGATTCCCAGTATAAGTTTTGGGAACAGTGCAAAAAACAGTGCTAGCGGCAATGTGAACAGGTATGCAATGCGTATATGCTGCCGGATAGTGCCTGCCACGCAGTCTTTGTCTCCTGCACCGATGAGATTGCTGACCAATGAACCACAGGTTGAGGCAAATGCCATCATTACCATGAACAGAATGCCGGATATGCTCCGGACAATGTTCGTGATGGCGAGCGACCGTTCTCCCAGATGCTCCACATAGAGGAAGAACAAGAACCAGGTGGACAAGGAGAAGACGTTCTGTATCATGGTCCAGAAGGAAATGTTCAGCATGCGTTTCAGTATCTCCGGGCGGAACTTCGGAATACGGTCCAGTCCAAACTTACGGCAGTCAATGCGGTAACGGGTGTAGAGGATAAAGAATATCAGTGAAACCAGCTCTGCAAGTGATGAACCGATGGCGGCACCTGCAATGCCAAGCGCAGGAAAGCCGAATTTACCGAAAATCAGTATATAGTTGAAAACTACGTTACTTAATACCATGACTATGGAATTGAGTGTCAGTGTCTTGGTCTGCGTAGTTCCCAGGAAGAAAGCACGGAAGATGACTGCACTGAATGAGAAGAAGGCTCCGAAAACCCTCCAGTTCAGATAACTGATGGCAGCCTCATAGATGTGTTCGGAAGAAACGATTCGTTTCAGTATCATTGGTGAAAGGAAGTAGGAGAGCAGGAACATTACTGCCGCCAGTCCTATCTGAAAGTAAATTCCTTGATAGAAAAGGTCGCCTATTTCCCGGTATTGCTTTTCACCGTTGCGCCGGGCAATGAGTATCTGCGCTCCGATACTGAAACCGAAAGCTGCCATGAATATTACCATGTAGAAGACACCTGCAATGGCTGATGCTCCCAGTTCTACTTCGCCTACCCGTCCCAGGAAGGCTGTGTCTGTCATACCTATCATTTGCTCCATCAGTAGACTGATGAGGATCGGATAGGCTATCATCCAAATCTGTTTGTTGGTATATTTAGTTTTCATTTGAGTTATAGTTATAGTCGTTATAAGAGAAAGAAAGCCGGACAATTACATCAATTGCCCGGCTTTTATTATCAAGTGATGAAAAGCGGAGACTTACTTTTTATTCTGTCTCTCTTTCAACAACTGTTCCTGTTGTTTCTGCATTGCCTCCAGGCGGGCGGCAAAGCCGGTTTTCTTAGCTTTCTTCGGATCTTTCTTTCGGGCTTCCAATTGGGCAAGAAGTTTCTCTTCATTCGTAGTCTTACGCAGAATGAGAGTAGTCACCACACTAATCAATGTCGATATGAAGTAGTAATAGTTCAGACCTGAAGGATAACTGTTCAAGATGAACAACATCATAATCGGCATGAGATACGTCATCCACTTCATCGCCGCCATCTGCGGGTTGGCTCCGGTATCCTGTTGCTGCATCATGAACTTGGAGTTCAATATATTCACAACCGTCATCAGCAAACAGAACAAACTGAGGTGGCTACCCAGGAACGGGATATTGAACGGGAAGTTGATGAACGCATCGTACGTTGAAAGGTCATCAGCCCACAAGAAGCTCTGCTGACGCAATTCAATAGCACTTGGCACAAACATGAACAATGCAATCAGAACCGGGAACTGTACCAGCATCGGCAGACAGCCACCCATCGGACTCACACCGTATTGGCTGTACATTCCCATGACCTCCTGCTGTTTTTTCATCGCATCTTCCTGTTTGGGGTATTTCTTATTGATCTCATCGATTTTCGGTTTCAACACACGCATCTTGGCAGAAGAAATATACGTTTTCCAGGTAGCGGGGAATACGACTGCTTTTACAATCAAGGTCATCAGTAACAATACAATACCCATACTTAGACCCCAACCGGACAACCAGTCGAAGATATTGATGGTGAACCACTTGTTGACCCAGCGTATCAACGGCCAACCCAGATAAACCAAACGGTTCAGTTCCCATTTCTCATCACGTCCCTTATCCAGCGCAGTCAGCGTCTTGTAATGGTTCGGACCGAAGTAGAAGAACATTTGCGTAGGCTGTTTACCTGTCGGGTCAAAGCTCGTGCTCATCTCGGCGGAGTAGTCTTTGATATATCCGCTGCCTTCTCTTTCCATTTTGGAGACTAGCTTCGTTTTTTCAAAGTCAGCGTCTGCAATGAATACCGAGGAGAAGAATTGATTTTTGAAAGCAATCCAGTCCAGACGTTCGGGCACTTCTTTTTCATCATCCTTATTGGCTGACAAGTAGTCTGTGCCATTTCCCAGCATTTTATAAGTCAGTTCAGACAAACGGTTCTCATATACATAACCTTTTTCGATCTGGCGGGCGCGTTGTGCCCATTCGATGTCTACATAGTTATTGCTTGCTGCCAATTTATCTGCCATACCTTTAGCATCGATGCTGAAGTCTACCAGGTAGGTATTGGGATGCAATGCATACTTGAAGTCTATATAACTTGCACTGTCAGCTGATAAACGCATTGTTACGGTGCTGTCCGTACGGTTCACAGTGGTGAAGTAATAGTCCTTAGTCTGTATTGTTTCCTTTTTATTATAGAAAAGGAAATTCATGGAAACATCGTTTCCGGTGAATAGGGTTACAGGAGTTTTCTTGTCCTGTTCCATATACTCTTTCAATACAGCGGAGAATATGGAACCGCCTTTGGTGCTGAGGGTCAACTCAGCCACGTCGTTCTGAATCGTAATAAGCGAATCTGTTCCTTGGCGGGCATTGAAGAAGAGTGAAGTGGAATCCACAGTTTCCACATCTTTTTCATTGGCCAATGCTGCATCCGCTTTGGCTTTCAGCGCTTCTTCACGTTGCTGTACCAGCGCAATGGAATCATAATAACGCTGCTGTGCTTCCAATTGCTCTTTACTGGGGCGACTCAGAAAACTGAAGCCGACTAACAAAATTGCTATTAAAACAAGACCTGTAATGGTGTTTTTATCCATGAATAATTTCTAATTTACAATTTTATAATTATTGAAATAATCTTATTTCTTTGCTTTCTCCTTCTCCTCGAAACTTTCGACAGATGCTTTGATGAAAGCCACGAACAACGGATGGGGATTCAGTACCGTACTGCTGTATTCCGGATGGAACTGAGTTCCGACAAACCACTTCAACTTCGGTATTTCTACGATTTCCACCAAATCAGATTCCGGATTGATACCTACACATTTCATGCCGGCAACTTCGTATTCCGCTTTATACTGGTTGTTGAATTCATAGCGATGACGGTGGCGCTCCTGGATGTGTTCCGTTCCATAAGCTTCATAAGCCTTGCTACCTTTCTGCAAGATACATTCGTAGGCTCCCAGACGCATTGTTCCACCCATGTTTGTGATGGATTTCTGCTCTTCCATAATGTCGATGACATTATGCGGAGTCTTTTCGTTCATTTCGCGTGAATCTGCATCGGTATATCCCAGCACGTTGCGTGCGAATTCAATGGCGATACACTGCATTCCCAGGCAAATACCGAAAGTCGGAATATCATGTGTGCGTGCGTATTTGATAGCCACGAACTTACCGGAAATACCACGTTCACCGAATCCCGGACCTATCAATACACCTGCCATGCCTTTCAGTGCTTCCGCTACATTTTCTTCTGTCAGCTTTTCACTGTTCACAAAGTCTACGGATACCTTACGATCATTGTATGTACCAGCTTGTGACAAGGCTTCGCGAATGGATTTGTAAGCATCCTGCAAGTCATATTTGCCGACTAATGCAATGTGCAGTGGTTCTGTATTTTCTGCTTTATGGCGACGTTCGAGGAAAGCACGCCATGGACCCAGTCCCGGTGTGTCTCCTACGGGCAGTCCCATTTTCTTCAATATCGTTTCATCCAGTTTCTGAGCCTGCATCAGAATAGGTACTTCGTAGATGGTAGGAGCATCGATGCTCTGTACTACTGCGTTTTCATCCACATTACAGAATAATGCTACTTTTTTACGCAGGTTGGTACCCAATTCGTGTTCTGTACGCAATACCAATATATCCGGCTGTATACCTGCACTCTGCAATTCTTTTACGGAGTGTTGTGTCGGCTTGGTTTTCAATTCACCGGCTGCCGTGAGATAAGGTACATAAGTAAGGTGCACGCACAAAGCATCACGTCCCAATTCCCACTTCAACTGACGGATACTTTCCAGATACGGCAATGATTCGATATCACCCACCGTACCACCGATTTCTGTAATTACAAAATCGAATTTATATTTGTTACCCAGCAACTTCACGTTTCGTTTAATTTCGTCCGTGATGTGAGGGATAACCTGAATGGTCTTACCTAAATAATCACCACGGCGCTCTTTGTCGATAACGCTTTTATAGATACGTCCGGTTGTGATGTTATTGGCTTTAGTAGTCTGGATCCCAAGAAAACGTTCGTAATGACCTAAGTCGAGGTCAGCTTCATGTCCGTCTACAGTCACATAACATTCTCCGTGTTCGTAGGGGTTTAAAGTGCCCGGGTCAATATTGATATACGGGTCAAACTTCTGAATGGTTACTTTGTAACCTCTTGCTTGTAGCAATTTACCAATGGATGAGGCGATGATGCCTTTACCTAATGATGAGGCAACGCCACCGGTGACGAAAATATACTTTGTTTCTCCCACAGCTATACTGTTTTAATATTATTGTTTTGTTTGGTCGATGTACACATTTGTGTACCTACCTGTCTACAGATGAGACTTAAAAAGCGCAAAATTACAAAAAAAAGAGGAAGTACATAAAGTTTCGGCGAAACAATTCTAAAAAAAGTGATGCTGCAATGTTATTAAGTCCTTATCATCTCCGTACTATCTCCGTGTTATCTCCGTACTATCTCCGTGTTATCTCAGTACTATCTTCGTATCACCTCCGTGTCATCTCCGTATATATATGTTTGGACTTGATACGGGGCTGGTACAGAGTTGATATGAACTTGTCATCCTATGTACCGGCTATTGCTAATCTTTTCTTTACTCTTTTCTATGTTTTCTAAACATTTTAAATTACTTTTGCAGTCAAAACATAGATTTTAGGGCGTTATGAAGAATAGATACTTATCTTTATGGGCAGTTGCTGCGCTTTTTTCTTCGTCGATAGTGGCGCAGAATTCAGTAAAGACTGTCTTAAAGGCCGGAGAGGAACCGGCTGCCGCACAAGTGGATACCTTGTCGGATGTGATGAAGCAATATTTTGTCTTAAAGTTGAAACCAGCGAATGATACTCTCAAGTTGGATACAGTATCCATACTGCATGAGAAGTATTTTGGAGTATTAAACTACCTGAATGATCCGTCTACTCCTGAACGTTACATTCCTGATAATCCCGATTACTACCGTCTGTTTCTTAAGCCATTTACATATTATAATTCTCCTATAAAGCGTGTTTCGACATTGAATTGGAAATTTGACCCTTTTGATACGGTTGAATTGCCAGTGAAAGAACTTTTGCCATTTGATGAAGCCCGCTTCACCTCGAAGGAACGTGCGAATGAAACAGTGGATCGTGCTTTACTCTATCTTTATGTTAATGATGATCTGCATAAGATTGTGGCATGGGAAGATGATATTATGCAGGTGAGGGTATTCAAGGATAATATTGAAAAAGAAGCATCTTCAAAACCTTCTGTGATGAAATTATTCACTCAGGAAAGCATGGCGGAAGTGAAAGAAGACGCGGAAGTGGTTATCCGTAAACCTAACTGGTGGGTAACAGGCGGAAATGGTTCTTTGCAGATTACTCAGAATTATATTTCGGATAACTGGTATAAAGGAGGTGAGAGTACGAATTCTGTACTGGCCAACTTACAACTGTTTGCTAATTACAATGACCGTGAAAAGATTCAATGGGAAAGTTTGTTGGATGCCAAATTAGGATTTTCTTCAGCGCCCTCTGATGAATTTCATGATTATTTGGTCAACACGGACCAGCTTCGTCTATACAGTAAGTTAGGTGTTCAGGCAGCGTCTAATTGGTACTATACGATTTCGACGGAATTCAAGACACAGTTCTGTCATGGGTATAAAGCCAATAAAGAGCCTTTGGTATCGGCATTTCTGGCTCCGGCAGATTGGTCTGCCAGTGTCGGTATGGACTATAAGTTGAAGAAGAAAAAGTTTAATTTGTCTGTTTTTATAGCTCCGTTGACGTGGACTATGCGTTATGTGGGTAATAAGGAAGTGAATGAAGTGGACTTTGGTTTGGAGAAGGGTAAGACGGTGCGTCATAATTTTGGTTCGCAGGTACAACCCACTTTGTTCTGGCAAATCATTCCATCCATTACGTTAGATTCTCGTTTGGACTATCTGACAAGTTATGAATGGGTGCGTATTGAATGGGAAAATACATTCAACTTTGTGTTGAACCGTTATTTGTCGACCAAACTTTATATACATGCCCGTTTTGACGATAGTAGCAAGCCTACTTCAGGTGATAGCTATTTTCAGGTAAAAGAATTATTGAGCTTCGGTATTAATTATAAATGGTAATCACGTAAAGCTGATATAATGTAAAACAAGTAAGGCTGCTTTTAGGAGAAAAGCAGCCTTACTTGTTTTTAGGAGGAAAATTCATAGTGTCATTTTGTTATCTTATACTTATCAATGGTGCAAAGTGATACCTTAGTCTGTGTTATAAAACAGGTTTTCTTGCTTGTTCTGTGGAAAAAGTGAAGAAAAATAGTTAAAACGGGGAAAAGTACGTTGGCGTACACATAAAAAAAGCGGGTGAAAGCCTTGCAGTTCACAAATAATGCGTAAATTTGCCGCAATTTGTAATGCACAGTTTGCAAAATGGCAGATATTATAAAACATCAAGGTATTGTGGAAAACATAAACAGTTCTCATATAAAGGTGAGAATTGTCCAAACGTCAGCTTGTGCTGCATGTAGTGCGAAGGGACATTGTGCCTCGGCTGATACCAAAGAAAAAATAATCGATGTAACTACCGGCGATGCGTCTTCCTATCAGGTGGGTGACCGGGTAATCGTTTTTGGCGAACTCTCTATGGGAATGATGGCGGTGTTGTGGGCCTTTATAATACCTTTCTGTATTCTGGTGATTTCTCTCTTTGTATTTATGGCTAGTTGGAGTGACGAACTTCTCTCTGCACTTTGTTCGTTAGCTCTTCTTATTCCTTATTATTATATATTGTGGCTAAATAAAACACGTATGGGAAAGAAATTTTCTTTTTCAATAAGGCCAATTGACTAACTCTTGGAACATTAAAACAAATAATTAAATAAATAACTAATTTATGAATGTAATTCTGATTGCAGTGATTTCATTGGGAGCCATAGCGCTGGTTTCGGCCGCTATATTATACATAGCTTCCAAGAAATTCGCCGTGTATGAAGATCCGCGAATTGCACAGGTAGGAGAGGTGTTGCCTCAAGCAAATTGCGGTGGATGTGGTTATCCGGGTTGTAGCGGTTTTGCCGATGCCTGTGTAAAGGCAGGTTCGCTGGAGGGCAAGTTCTGTCCGGTAGGCGGACAACCTGTTATGACGCAAATAGCGGGAATCCTTGGTTTGGATGCCGTTGCTGCCGAACCGATGGTGGCAGTTGTGAGATGTAATGGAACCTGCGCCAACCGTCCCCGTACGAATATGTACGACGGTGCGAAGAGTTGTGCTATTGCGGCCTCTCTTTATGGTGGCGAAACCGGTTGTAGTTTCGGATGTCTGGGGTGTGGTGACTGTGTGGAAGCTTGCCAGTTTGATGCTATCCACATGAATCCTGAAACGGGACTTCCGGAAGTGGATGAAGCAAAATGTACGGCTTGTGGAGCTTGTGTCAAGGCTTGTCCGAAGAACATTATCGATATTCGTCCGCAAGGCAAGAAGTCACGCCGTATCTATGTGCAGTGTGTAAACAAGGACAAAGGCGGCATAGCGCGTAAAGCTTGTACGGTTGCTTGTATTGGTTGTGGCAAGTGCGTGAAGGTTTGTCCGTTCGAAGCGATTACACTTGAAAATAATCTGGCTTACATCGACCCGAACAAATGTAAATCATGTCGTAAGTGCGAAGAGGCTTGTCCTCAGAACACGATTATCGCACTCAATTTCCCGCCGCGTAAACCGAAGGCGGAAGGTGCTGCTCCGGTTGCTGCTCCTAAGGTAGCCGTTGCACCGAAAGCTACAGAAACGCCTAAGGTTGCAGAGGCTCCTAAAACTGTAGAGCCCCCTAAAGCTGTTGAGACTCCTCAGGTTGAAACTCCAAAGGCAGAGGCTTAATAATAAAGAAGTAATAAACGACTAAAATACAGAATTGTATGTTGAAGACATTTTCAATCGGTGGTGTTCATCCACACGAAAATAAACTTTCAGCACATCAGCCGATTATAAAGGCGGAAATTCCTGCCAAAGCTGTGATTTTGCTGGGCCAGCACATTGGTGCGCCTGCAAAGCCGATTGTAGCTAAAGGAGATGTGGTGAAAGTCGGCACAAAGATTGCCGAACCCGGTGGTTTCGTATCCGCGGCCATCCACTCGTCTGTCAGCGGCAAGGTTGCTAAAATCGATACGGTTATCGATGCCAGTGGTTATCCGAAACCTGCCATCTTTATTGATGTGGACGGTGATGAATGGGAAGAAAGTATTGACCGCACCGAAACGTTGGTGAGGGAATGTAACCTTACATCCGAGGAAATAGTAAAAAAGATAGCCAATGCCGGTATTGTAGGTTTGGGTGGTGCATGTTTCCCTACTCAGGTGAAACTCTGTCCGCCGCCTGCATTCAAAGCAGAGTGTGTGATTATCAATGCTGTGGAGTGTGAACCCTATCTGACAGCTGATCATCAGCTAATGCTGGAACATGCCGAGGAAATTATGGTAGGTGTATCTATTCTGATGAAAGCTGTGAAGGTGAACAAGGCATTTATCGGTATTGAGAATAATAAGCCCGATGCTATTCAGTTGATGGCGAAGGTGGCATCCAGCTATGCAGGTATCGAGGTAGTAGCCTTGAAGGTGCAATATCCGCAAGGAGGTGAAAAGCAGTTGATAGATGCTATTACCAGTCGTCAGGTAGCGAGTGGTGCTTTACCAATTTCTACAGGAGCCGTGGTACAGAATGTAGGTACTGCATTTGCGGTATATCAGGCCGTACAGAAAAACAAGCCGTTGTTTGAGCGCGTGATTACCGTTACTGGTAAGTCAGTAGCAAAACCGTCTAACTTCCTGGCACGTATTGGCACGCCGATGAAGCAATTGATTGATGCTTGCGGTGGTCTGCCCGAAGATACAGGTAAGATTATCGGTGGTGGCCCGATGATGGGTAAGGCATTGGTCAACACGGAGGTTCCTACCGCTAAAGGTAGTTCCGGTATTCTGATAATGAATCAAAAGGAAGCCAAACGTGGTGAGGTTCAACCTTGCATCCGTTGTGCAAAGTGCGTGGGTGCTTGTCCGATGGGATTGGAACCTTATTTGCTGTCGGCACTTGCCGAACATACAGAATTCGAGAGAATGGAAAAAGAAAGAATTATGGATTGTATCGAGTGCGGTTCTTGTCAGTTTACCTGTCCTGCCAACCGTCCGTTGCTGGACTATTGCCGCTTGGGTAAGGGCAAGGTAGGAGCGATTATCCGTGCACGTCAAGCTAAATAATAACGAAGTATGGAAAATAAATTAGTAATATCACTTTCACCCCACGTCCATGGTGGTGACAGCGTGAAAAAGAATATGTATGGTGTGCTTATTGCATTGATTCCTGCATTTCTTGTATCGCTCTATTTCTTCGGACTGGGTGCGCTGATTGTCACGGCTACATCAGTAGCTGCCTGTTTGTTCTTCGAATGGGCTATTGGTAAATTCCTGATGAAGAAAGAAACCACAACAATCTGTGACGGTTCTGCTGTAATTACAGGTGTGTTGTTGGCATTCAATTTACCTTCCAATCTGCCTATCTGGATTATTATTCTGGGTGCATTGTTTGCTATAGGTGTAGGTAAGATGTCTTTTGGAGGATTGGGTAATAATCCGTTCAACCCTGCATTGGCAGGCCGTGTGTTCCTGTTGCTTTCTTTCCCTGTGCAAATGACGAGTTGGCCGGTGGTGGGACAGTTGACTGCTTACACCGATGCTACGACGGCTGCTACTCCGCTTAATCTGATGAAGCAGATTGCCGGTGGAAATTTAGAGGCTCTGAAAGATCTACCTTCCTCTTTCGATTTGCTGATTGGTAACAATGGCGGTTGTCTGGGTGAAGTCAGTGCATTGGCGTTACTGCTGGGATTAGCTTATATGCTTTGGAAGAAAATTATTACCTGGCATATTCCTATTTCTATATTGGCTACAGTATTTGTGTTCTCGGGTATTATGCATCTGGTAGATCCGGAACTGTATGTATCTCCCGTGCTTCAGTTGCTTACAGGTGGTTTGATGCTGGGTGCTATTTTTATGGCTACTGACTACGTCACTTCTCCGATGAGCAAGAAGGGAATGCTGATTTATGGTGTATGTATCGGATTACTGACAGTGATTATCCGTCTGTTCGGTGCTTATCCCGAAGGTATGTCATTCGCTATTTTGATTATGAACGCCTTCACTCCGCTGATTAATACATATTGTAAACCTAAACGCTTTGGGGAGGTAGCGAAGAAGAAATGAAAAAGTTAGAATCATCCTTGAAGAATATGTTGCTGGTACTCACGGGCGTTACTGCCATCTCTGTGGCTTTGCTGGCATATGTGAATGAATTGACGAAAGAACCTATAGCACAAGCCAATGCAAAGACATTGAGCGACGCTGTCAGTGCAGTGGTTCCCGGTTTCGATAATGATCCGATTGCAGAAAAGAAGATGCAGGCTGTGAATGGTGTAGATTATGCTGTGTATCCTGCTACGAAAGGTGGAGAGTTTATTGGTGCTGCCGTAGAAGCAAGTTCAATGGCATTCGGTGGCGAGCTGAAAGTCTTGGTCGGCTTTGATGCGGAGGGAAACATTATAGATTATTCCCTGTTGTCGCATGTGGAAACTCCGGGATTGGGGTCCAAGGCTGCCGATTGGTTTAAAGAAGGAAATAAAGGAAGTATCAAAGGTATGAACCCCGGCAAGACTCCGTTGTCTGTAAGCAAAGATGGAGGCCAGGTAGATGCCATTACAGCTTCTACCATTACTTCACGAGCTTTCCTGAATGCTGTGAATGCTGCTTATGCAGCTTATGCCGGTCAGAATGAATCGGATGCCACTACGGGAGCTACGCAAAAAGTTGTTGAACCTGCTGAAAATGCCGCCACTGAAGCTGCGGACTCTATCAGCGCTAAATAAAGAAAGGAGTAGAAGATATGAATAATTTTAAAGTTATGATGAACGGGATTATCAAAGAGAATCCTACGTTTGTACTCCTGCTTGGTATGTGTCCTACGCTGGGTACCACCTCTTCCGCTATCAATGGTATGGGTATGGGACTGGCAACGATGTTCGTGCTGATTTGTTCTAATGTCGTAATCTCGGCGATCAAGAATGTAATTCCTGATATGGTACGTATTCCGTCGTTCATTGTGGTTATTGCTTCCTTTGTGACTTTACTGCAAATGGTCATGCAAGCTTATGTTCCTGCTCTATATGCTACGCTGGGTTTGTTTATTCCGCTGATTGTGGTAAACTGTATTGTATTGGGACGCGCAGAAGCTTTTGCTGCCAAAAACACTCCGGTAGCTTCTTTCTTTGATGGTTTAGGAATGGGCCTTGGTTTTACTTTGGCTCTTACTTTGCTGGGTGCCGTACGTGAATTTCTGGGAACCGGTAAGATATTCGATCTGACTATCCTTCCTGAAGAATACGGTATGTTGATATTTGTACTTGCACCGGGAGCTTTCATTGCACTGGGGTATCTGATCGCATTGATAAACGGCTTGAAAAAGAATTAATAATGGAAAATTAGAAATTAAGGATGAGAGTAGTAACTGCTTTTAGTTTTTAATTTTTAATTCTTAATTTTGGAAAGTATGGAATATATATTGATATTTATTTCGGCAATCTTTGTCAATAACATCGTATTGTCGCAGTTTTTGGGTATCTGTCCGTTTTTAGGTGTATCCAAGAAGGTGGAAACTGCATTGGGTATGTCGGCTGCCGTGGCATTTGTGCTTACGATTGCAACCATAGTGACATTCCTTATTCAGAAATTTGTGCTCGATGCTTTTGACCTGGGTTATTTACAGACTATTACTTTTATTCTGGTGATTGCTGCACTGGTTCAGATGGTAGAGATTATTTTGAAAAAAGTATCGCCTTCTTTGTATCAGGCACTGGGTGTGTTTTTGCCTCTGATCACAACTAACTGTTGTATTCTTGGTGTTGCCATCCTTGTAATTCAGAAAGATTATGATCTGTTGACCGGTGTGGTTTATGCATTTTCCACAGCTATCGGTTTTGGCTTGGCGCTGACTCTTTTTGCGGGCTTGCGCGAACAGATGAGTTTGGTAAATATCCCGAAAGGAATGAAGGGAACTCCGATTGCTCTGATTACTGCCGGTCTTTTGGCTATGGCATTTATGGGTTTCTCCGGTGTTGTGAAAATCTGAAAAATAGAACATTAACTAATAGGTTAGGGGTAGAAGAAATTCTACCCCTTTCTTTTTTAGACTAAAAAAAACACTCTTTTTTTATTTTATCTAAATTAAATTTCGTAATTTTGCGGTCACAACGATGATAACCTAATAGAATAAATCACTGATGAAGGAAAGAATTTTGGTTACAGGTGGAACAGGCTATATTGGTTCACACACTGTAGTAGAACTTCAGAACGCAGGTTTCGAAGTAGTGATAATAGATAATTTGTCAAACTCTAGCGCCGATGTAGTTGATAACATCGAAAAAGTATCGGGTATCCGTCCGGCATTCGAGAAGTTGGATTGTTTGGATTTCGCCGGTCTTGACGCTGTGTTTACTAAATATAAAGGCATTAAAGCCATCATCCACTTTGCAGCCAGTAAGGCTGTAGGCGAATCGGTTCAGAAGCCGTTGCTTTATTACCGCAACAATCTGGTTTCATTGATAAACCTGCTTGAACTGATGCCGAAGCATGGAGTGGAAGGTATCGTATTCTCGTCTTCTTGTACTGTATATGGCCAACCGGATGAATTACCGGTGACGGAGAAAGCGCCGATCAAGAAAGCTGAATCTCCTTATGGTAATACAAAGCAGATCAATGAAGAGATTGTTCGTGATACTGTGGCTTCAGGTGCTCCTATCAATGCAATATTGCTGCGCTATTTCAATCCGATTGGTGCGCATCCTACAGCATTGCTTGGTGAATTACCTAATGGTGTGCCTCAAAACTTGATACCTTATCTGACCCAGACCGCTATCGGTATCCGTGAGAAACTGAGTGTGTTCGGTGATGATTATGATACGCCCGACGGCTCTTGCATACGCGACTTCATTAATGTAGTCGATTTAGCAAAAGCACATGTGATTGCTATCCGCCGCATCTTGGAAAATAAACAAAAAGAGAAAGTGGAAGTGTTCAACATTGGAACAGGACGTGGTCTTTCAGTATTGGAATTAATTAATGCTTTCGAAAAGGCAACCGGCGTGAAGCTGAATTATCAGATTGTTGGTCGTCGTGCGGGAGATATTGAAAAGGTATGGGCCGATCCTAAATTCGCAAATGAAGAGTTGGGTTGGACAGCTGTTGAAACTATCGAAGATACGTTGCTCTCTGCTTGGAACTGGCAGTTGAAGCTTCGCGAAAGAGGTATTCAATAAGCATTAAAAGCGATTTTTGTTTTTATTAACAAATAGGACATGAACAAATGCTTCCCCGCATTTGTTTATATGTTGCAAATCAGCCTGACGCTGTTTATGTATATGTGAATATCCGTAACTAGTACTTATGCCTCCCCGGCATAGACAGGTAAGATTGCATAGTAGTTTTGTCGTGTTTTATTTTGTGTTTGTGTTGTGAATAAGCCTTGTCGGGAGACAGGGCTTATTTTTTTTGTTCACCAGTGAACAAAAAAATATCAGGGTCTGATAAAGGTTCAGTTGCAGCTTCTGGAAAATGGCATAAAAAAAGAGGCTGAATTTAGCCTCTCCAATATAGTTTTAATCAAGATCGTTATTTTAATATTCCGCGGTATATAAATGTCTTCTCTCCAAAAGTATTGCTGGGTGATATGGCACTTGGTTCGAACAATCCAAAAACAGACGAACCGGAACCTGTCATGGAGGCATAAATAGCTCCTTGTTTATACAGGTCTTCCTTAATTTCCCTGATAGCTGGGAACTGGGGGAATACACTTTCCTCGAAATCATTCATCATCCATTCTTTCCATTTTTCTACAGGACGTTTCACTATCTCTTTTAGTGGCATTTCCTGCCGATGCGGTTTTATTTGAGCAAAAGCTTCCCGGGTGGAAACAAAAATATCCGGTTTAACTAAAACAATCTGATACCCTTTTAGGGATAAAGAGATAGGGGAGAAGACGTTTCCTATTCCTTCAGCGTATGTTGGGGCATTCCGGATGAAAAAGGCGCAATCTGCTCCCAATTTTGCGGCATATTCTTCTAAGGTCTCATCCGTGAGTGCCAGATTGAATTTTTCATTCAATAATTTCAGCATATAAGCTGCGTCAGATGATCCGCCGCCTAAACCGGCACCGGAAGGAATATGCTTGAACAGGTGAATATCCACGGGCGGCAGATTGAACTTTTCATCCAACAGCTTATAGGCTTTCACCACTAAGTTATTTTCAACTTCTCCTTCGATTTCTAATCCTGCCTGGTGCAATCGAAACTTCTCATTGCCTTCGTGCAGAATATTCACTTCTAGCGCGTCTTCTAGGGGAACAGGATAGAATACTGTTTCCAGATTATGATACCCGTCGGGACGCTTCTCTACAATGTTCAGTCCCAGGTTTATTTTGGCATTCGGAAATGTTATCATGATATTTAAAACGGTTTTTGTTTAGCAAATATACGAATTTGTTTAGAGTGGAAAGAAGAAAGCACCACAGATTTATCCAGATTCAAATAAACAATTGTTATCCAGTATAGATATTCTGTGAGAATCCGTGTAATCTGTGGTGGAAGAAGTGTAAACACCCTCTTTAGTTCTTTTAGTTTTGCAGTAGCTTCAGAATATATTTTCCCGGCATCACAATCCTTGCTTTCATCTGCGGTGAGTTGTTGATGTCATAGAGTATTTTCCATATCCTTCCTTTCAGCTTTCCGAAATCCGTGAGTCTGAGGATGGCATTGATTTCCTTGATGACCGTTACTTTTTGACGTTGCAACTCTTCCATCAGTCCTTCATAATTATGTGTATTTTTGTTGAGTGCATACTCCGGTGGAATAAGAAGAACCTCCTCATTCTTCCCTGTCTCCCTTTGGGGAGATATAGAGGGGGAGTTATTTATATCATTAGTCTGATTGATAGGTAAAGCGTCGCTTGCCATGCCTTCCCTGATTCTCTGTTGGTTAGCCAGTCCTCCACGTCTGCCCGATTCTCTGTTCGCTTCGCGCTTGGCTTCCAGTGGCCCCATGCGCCGTGTGAGTCCGGGCGATGAAAAGGTTGTGTCGTTCACCTCAAATAGTCCTGAATCGAAGATGATTCTCTTCAAGGTTGCTACTGTCACTCTCATTTTTCTTGCCAGTACGGGCAGTATTCTTACGTCTGCCTTATATCCATTCTGTACTCTAAGAAACTCCAGTATCATCCAGTAGATACCGTATCCTTTCATTCCTTCTTTCTGTATCATCATCATTATTTTAAAATTACTGCTTGCATTGGCGTCATGTAATAGATATGATTCCATAATCTCCTGATTTTTAATTCTCCACTCTCAATTAACCACCGGTTTCCACTCCAGAAAATTCTCTATCTGGAATGTTCTCCATCCCTGCTGTTCTATATCCCAGTATACCACATGGTTCTGGATACGTTCAATGTCGTATTTTCGGTGGAAACAGGTTTCATAATATACGAGTGTGGCTCTTGCCATATAAAAATCTCCATTCTGCTTGCGATAGGCTATTAGTGCACATCCGTATGCCATATACTCAGTCAGTAGTCTAATTCGTCTTGTCATCCATGTGATGGTTTCATCTGATAAATCTGTTTCTTGTCTGATAAGTTTCTTCCATAGATTTTCTACTCTTTCGCTTTTCGTTACATGATTCGATTGGTGCCCCAACGTTTGTTTCTTCATTTTAATGAATTTAGTAGTTTATAAATGATTAATAATCAATCCTCTGCGATGGCTACACCCTTTGCTCCGGATAGCTATACCCTTTTTAGGTTAGGGCTACACCATCCGGGTGAAAGGGTGTAGCCCTTCCACAATCAGATTGACGGGGCAAAGTTATGCCCTTTCTTTGTAGTAAACTATCAATGATTTATTGTTACATCATAACCATACGGATCTATGTGTTCGGTATCTTCCTTTTGTATTACTGCCCACATCTTTCTTAGTTCTGTCATAAAGCTGCTTATTTCCATTAAGTTATCTTGCCCTTTCTCGTGTTTTATGGCGTCGCCCGATTTGTACAAATGCATTCCTAAATCGCTTATGTTATTAATATTTTGACCTTTAAAATAGCCTAATTTGAAGCTTCTTAGAGCTCCTATACACAGATGAGTTTTTATACCTGCATAATACCGTTCAGCCAATAAATCCTCATCAACTATACTGATTTTACTTACTGTTCTGGTACTGCTTGTACTCTGATTTTCAACTTGATGAGATGTTTTCTTTACGTTAGATTCATTTTGAACCTCTTTTTTTTAATTTTTCCATATTGTATAATTTTTAATTATTGATTTAACTGATATTCACAGTTAAAAATGTTACAAAAATAGGAAATTAAAATTAGAGGGATAATAGAGTAGGGGGAAATACAGTAAATATAATCTTTTATGAGTAGTAAATAATTGTATACTAGATATATAAGTTTTAATTTGGAAAGTGTTCAAAAAACGTTCGTTTAATGGGCGCAAAGATAAAGCTGTTTTTTCGAATGACAAAATGTTTGATAAAAAATCTTCTTTAAATTGGATAAAAACAAAGCTAACTAGCTGATTATAAGAAATAAACGAGAGCTGAAAATATCTGTTAATATTTACTCATTTTATTCTTTTTCTATCTTCCGCTTTTAAAAAATATTGACGCCCATTAAACGAACGATTAAAAAATACTTTTTGACTGTAATCTGCTCGTTTATAGTTATTTACCTATAAAGCATTGAACTGCTGTAGAAAACTCGTTGACAAGAGGAGCACAAAGCTTGTTGTATTTTACATAAAGTGTTCGCAAGTGATTGAATTTCAAGTGTATGCAAGAAGTTCAAAGCCCCGGAGGAACGCACTTTTCTGAAATAATCATAGAATGGAAGTGGAGAAAGAAACCCCAATATGGTATGCTATGCGTGCCACTTATCGTAGAGAGCCGGATGCTATGCGTCTGCTTGAAAAGGAAAAATTGGGTTGTTTCGTTCCCATGCAATACAAAATCAGTATAAAGAAAGGTAAGAAAGTGCGTGTTCTGGTTCCTGTCATTCATAATTTACTTTTTGTTCATGCTTGTCCTTCCGAAGTGAAGCGTATCAAATCACAAGTAACCTATTTACAATACATAACCGATACCCGTAGTGGTCAGAAGATTATTATCTCAGATAGCGAGATGCAGCGTTTTATTGCTGTAGCCGGTACTTACAATGATCATCTCATGTATTTTCAACCTGATGAACTGAATTTATCTAAAGGTACAAAAGTTCGTATCACGGGAGGTGACTTCGAGGGTCAGGAAGGTATTTTCCTGAAAGTAAAAGGGGCTCGCGATCGTCGTGTAGTTGTTGCGATACAAGGTGTCATAGCCGTTGCCATGGCTACTATCCATCCTGACCTTATAGAGGTAATTGACAGTTGATAACTCCAAAATCATAATTCTTTATGACTCTTTCCGAAGAAATAGTTTCTCTTCAGCGTGCAGCGCACGAGCTGATGTATTTAGGCATGGACGGGAGTCCGGTCTATAGCGATGACTTGTCCCGCCGTAACGGTGAAGTTTACCGCCTGACCACGGCTTTGTATAATTCCGGTGTCAAAGGTTCTACTGTGGAAGAACAGGCAAATGTTTGTCTGGCTCTTCTGATGGGTTACAACGCTTCATTTGTCGATCATGGTGAAAAGCAAATACATGTTCAGGAAGTTTTAAACCGTTGCTGGAATATCCTCGATTCACTTCCGGCTTCTTTGTTGAAGCTCCGTTTACTAACTGCCTGCTATGGTGAGGTTTTTGACGATCCCTTGGCTGATGAAGCTCGTACCATCATTGCTTCCTGGGATTCCGCATCACTTACTCCCGATCAACAGGAAGCTATCGCCGAGTTCCAGAATGTAGTGGATAATCCTTATCCTTGGGAATATATTGATGAATGAGAAAATCATCATGAAGAATAATTATCTTTATATATAAACTATGCGTCGATTATTATTATTTATCTTTTGTCTTTTTACTTTATCCGGTTTTGTTCATGCCCAACGCATGTCTGATGAACAGGTTGTTGAGTATGTAAAGAATGCACAAGCAGCAGGAAAATCCCAGAAGCAAATGACTACTGAACTGCTTCGCCGTGGTGTGACCCAGGAGCAGGTATTGCGGATTAAGTCCAGGTATGAGGCTACCAACAGTACTGCTGAAGGTACAGGTAATAAGCCCAACCAGATGCGTAAACACGCCGTGGCTTTGGATTCATCTTATGAAGCTGCAGAGTTGGAAGACCAGAAGGCTGTTATTGATGAAAAGCAGGATAGCAAAGCTCATTTGGAAATGTCTACCAGGCAGATTTTCGGTCACAATTTATTCAGAAATACCAATTTAAGCTTTGAACCCAGCGCTAATCTTGCCACTCCGATAAGTTATCGTTTGGGCCCCGGTGATGAAGTGATTATAGATATCTGGGGTGCTTCGGAAAATACAATCCGCCAGACGATCAGTCCTGAAGGTGATATTCAGGTTAAGGATCTGGGGCCGGTTCATTTGAATGGGATGACGGTGAAGGAAGCCAACCAATATTTGCAACGTGAATTTTCTAAGATTTATTCGGGTATTGGTGGCAATGAGCCTAACTCTCAGATTCGGTTAACGCTTGGCGACACGCGTACTATTCAGGTAAACATCATGGGAGAGGTTTCCGTTCCGGGTACTTATTCTCTTTCTGCTTTTTCTACTGTTTTTCATGCATTGTACCGTGCGGGTGGTGTTAATAAAATCGGTAGTTTGCGTGGCATAAAGTTGGTGCGTAACGGAAAGACTATAGAAAATCTTGATGTCTATGAGTTTATCATGAAGGGTAAGATGAATGACGATATACGCTTGCAAGAAGGCGACGTTATCATTGTGAATCCTTATGAATCTCTGGTGGAGATCGTTGGAAAGGTGAAACGTCCAATGTACTACGAAATGAAGCCTACGGAAACTGTCGCTAATTTGTTGGAATATGCCGGTGGTTTTACTGGAGATTCCTATAAGAAAGCCATTCGTCTTATCCGTAAGAGCGGACGTGAGCATCAGGTTTTCAATGTAGATGAAATGGATTATTCCGTATTCCGTCTGGATGACGGTGATCTTGTAACCGTTGATGCCGTACTCGACCGCTTTGAAAACAAAGTTGAGATTAGCGGTGCTGTTTACCGTTCGGGACTCTATCAGTTGGACGGAGAGGTAAACACGGTAAAACAGTTGATAAAGAAAGCTGAAGGGCTTCGTGGCGATGCCTTTTTGAATCGTGTATTATTGGATCGTGAACATGAGGATCTTTCTCATGAAGTTATAGCTATTGATTTGAACGATTTACTCAATGGTACCGTTGCAGATATTCCCTTGCAAAAGGATGACCATCTTTATATCCCCAGTGTGAATGATCTGAAGGAGGAAGAGACCGTATCAATATATGGTGAAGTTCTAAATCCGGGAACCTTCCTATATTCGGACAAGATGACTATAGAGGATTTGGTTGTTCAGGCTGGCGGTTTGCGTGAGGCAGCGGCTACTACGCGAGTGAGTGTGACGCGCCGTATTAAAAACCCTAAGAGTACTGCTTACAGTAGTAAATTGGCGGAAACGTTTGCTTTTGATATAAAAGACGGTTTGGTGATAGGGGATGCGGATTTCTATTTGCAGCCGTTTGATATGGTTCAGATCCGCAGGAGTCCGGCCTATAAGGTGCAACGTACCGTTTCAGTATCGGGAGAAGTGTTGTTTAGTGGAAGTTATGCGCTTTTGAAAAAGAACGAGCGTTTGAGTGATTTGATAAAACGTGCGGGTGGTATAACTCCGGATGCTTACATAAAAGGCGGTCGTCTTATTCGCAGAATGAACGATGAAGAGCGTCGCCGTGAGAGGGATGCTCTGCGTATGGCACGTAATGGTGAGGGCAAAGACAGCATATCTGTTGCTAAGTTGGCTATAACAGAAACATATACCGTCGGTATAGATATGGAGAAGGCTTTGGCTAATCCGGGTAGCGACTATGATGTTGTTTTGCGCGAAGGTGATGTGATCTATATTCCTGAGTTTGTCAATACTGTTAAGATTAGCGGTTCGGTTATGTATCCGAATACGGTGGCTTGGGAGAAAGGTGCGAAATTAAAACATTATATCAATATGGCTGGTGGCTATGGTAATATGGCAAAGAAGAAGAAAGCGTACATCATATATTTGAATGGTACAGTGGCACGTGCAAGACGCGGTGATAGTCAATTGATACAGCCAGGTTGTGAAATTGTAGTACCTAGTAAGGCTGAGAAGCAGCACATGAAATTTGCAGAAATATTGGGTATCAGTTCTACTACTGCTACGATAGCGGCTATGGTGGCAACTTTGGCAAATGCTTTTAAATAAGAGATAATTTATATGAATGAGGAACTTCAAAAAAAAACGTCTTCACAACATGAAGAAGAAATAGATTTGCTGGAACTTGGACTAAAGATTTGGGCAGAGCGTAAGTTTGTATTGAAAGTATGTGGATATTCTGTACTGATTGGGTTAGTGATCGCATTTAGTATTCCTAAAGAGTATACAGCGAGCACTATGATTGCACCTGAATTATCAGACAATAAAGGTACAGGTGGACTTTCATCATTGGCAGCAATGGCAGGTCTTAATCTTAATGCTACATCTACTGCGGATGCAATATATCCTGATTTGTATCCTGATATTGTTAGTTCTACTCCTTTTATAACAGAGCTATTTAAGGTTCGAGTCAAGGACTTGGATGAAGAAATTGATACTACGCTTTATTGTTATTTAAATGAGCATCAACGTATGCCATGGTGGTCACTGGTAACATCTGCGCCTTTTAAGGCACTTGGTTGGGTTATTTCGCTCTTTGCAGATGATGAGGTAGATAATGATAGAATTTTTGACCCTTTTCATTTAACGAAAGAAGAAGCTGATACTGCAAAAGAGTTGAGTGAGCGTATTAGTGTTTCCGTTGATAAAAAGACAGGAGTTACTACTTTATCAGTGACGATGCAAGATGCTCGTATTTCGGCTTGTCTTACTGATACTGTGGTGCGTCGATTGCAAGATTATATTACGGAATATCGAACGACCAAAGCACGTCAAGATTTTCAGTTTCAAAAAAAACTTTTTGAAAGAAAAAAGAAGGAGTATGAGAAAGCTCAAGAGAATTATGCAAAGTTTGCTGATGCTAACAAGAATATTATCCTATTGAGTTATCGTGCTGAACAAGAACGGTTGGAAAATGAAATGCGTTTGGCATATCAAGTTTATACATCCGTAGCACAACAATTACAAATGGCAGAGGCGAAGGTGCAGGAAATTACGCCTGTGTATACTATAATTGAGCCTGCAACTATTCCAATAAGAGCTTCAAAGCCTCGCAAAACTCTTATGCTTCTTGGAATTATATTTCTGACTGGAACAAGTTGTATTGGTTGGATATTGTTTGGAAGGGGAGTCTTTATAAGTTTGAGGAGTAAAAAAAGAGAGATACAGCAAGATTGAAAAAATGAAATAAGTAAATTACTATTATATAACTAGAGTGGGAGGTAATGCTATTTTTTAATATAAATCTGCGCGAAGATTCCTATAATTAATATAAATCAACTTAGTGTTTCTTCCCCTCTAGTTTTAATTAGATAAGTATCTTAATTGTATTGAGGTGATTTGTGGCTTGAACATAAAAAATTATACGTGAAACAAAATTTACTGAGTTTTACGAATAAATATAAGTGTTTTAATGTTAAGCTTATTGTGATATTTAAAATAAAAATGAATATAATTCCTACTTTATTAGAAGGTGTCGTGATAATCGAACCTTGCATATTTTTAGATAGTCGTGGTTATTTCTTGGAATCTTTTTCGCAGAAAGAGTTTGATGAGAAAGTACGCCCTATACGTTTTGTACAAGATAATGAAAGTAAATCTTCTTATGGTGTGATAAGAGGTCTTCACTATCAAAAGTTTCCTTATGCTCAGAGTAAATTAGTACGTTGTGTTAAAGGTTGTGTGTTAGATGTCGCTGTTGATATTCGAAAGGGATCTCCTACTTTTGGTAAGCACGTAGCAATAAAACTGAGTGAGGATAATCATCGACAACTCTTTATTCCTAAGGGGTTTGCTCATGGTTTTGCGGTGTTAAGTGATGAAGCTGTTTTTCAGTATAAATGTGATGAGTTTTATGCTCCACAAAGCGAAGGAGGCATTCAACTTTTTGATCCAGATTTGGAGATTGATTGGGAAATTTCAATGGAGAAAGTAATTCTTTCAGCAAAGGATATGCAGAGAGAGTGTTTGAAAGATATCGTACTAGATTTTGATTATCAAATGGATTTGTATTCTGTACAGTAGAATCTATTTAAATATTTTGTGTGGGAAATAAAATGTTTTATTTTTTATAGTACAAGGATATCATTATTTATATATGAAATGTTTATCATTCCTAATTGTTATAGGAGAGAGTTATATTGGGATATAAGTGACAGGTGAAAGCATATAAAGGATAACTGTAAACGTAACGAAGACTTGTTTCTAAAGCTCATGGATTGCTAAGTACTGGACAGTAATTAACAGTTTTGTTACTGTTTAGATTTCAGGGTGTCGAGCTAATGCTTTAATCAAAAAAAGAACATATAATAGACTGATTATTGTAGATTACTTAAGATGAAAAAGGTATCTCTAAAAAATATTTTACTGTATTGTATTCTAACTTTTTTATTTCTTCATAATGTTGAAGGGGCAAATAGGAATATGAATAAATGTAAAAATATTGAATTGGTTTTGAGTGGAACAATTCTTAAACAAGAAATGTTAGATGTGCCAAATGCAAGATACATAATAGAATCAACGTTAAATCTAGATAAAAAGACAATAAGAGTTCCAGATAATTGTGTTCTAATCTTTAGGGGTGGGGCTTTGAAAAATGGTGAAGTTGTTGGACAGGTTGTTGTTGAAGCTGATGCTGTGCAAATATTTGATGATTTAATATGCAGAGAGTTGGTAAATCGTTCAATTCCTATTGAATGGTATGGGGGGAAAGCATATAAGACTTTAGCGGAATGTAAAAAAGGGCAAGACTCCTCAGAAGCTATAAATAGAGTTTTACAATCAAATTATAGGCATAAAGAAGTACTTTTTTTAGGTGGATATTATCGTATTGATAACACTGTAACTATATCTCGTGGTTATAACTTTGCAAGTTTAAGTAATAAAAATGATTATAATAATTACTCAGAAGAAAATATCGGTTCTCGTTTAGTTTTCACTGGTATTGGTAAGCCAATGTTTATTATTGCCGATAATCAGGTTTCTTTTGATGGCTTTAATTTTTATCATGGTTCATCAAAAGATGGTACTGACTGTTTCCATTTTTCAAATGAAGCAAGAACTTTGACAATTAAAAACTCGATGTTATATCTTTGGAGATATTGCATATATAAGGAATGGGACGGGGTGTCAAGAACGGGGTTAAATCGATGTACGTTTGAGAATGTCAAGTTTAGTAGCTGTATTGGTGGTATTTTTATGAATCAGATAACAGCAGGTGGTAATGAAATGTATTACTGTACAGCGAATTATTTTGATAATTGTACTTTTGAGTATTGTCATTTTGGCGCCTATTTTATTAGTAATTCGAATTTTGCAATGGTTGAATTTAATCGGTGTAATTTTTATAAAATAGGTTGGGGGAAATATGATAAAGCGATATATGATAAATTAGGTTGTTTTGGAATTCGATTTAATTGTGGTTACAATCGAAGTCAGTCTAGTCATGTAATAATAAGGGGGTGTTATTTTGAGGATATAGTACCATATAGAATTGGTGATAGATTTGATGAAAATGGTGAAATAAGAATGGGAAAAATGATATATCCTACTAATGACAAATATTATTCTTGTATCATTTCAGAGAATAATTCATATATTATTGATGGTTGTAGTTTCACTAATTGCCCTAAATATTTTTCAGGAGATAAGTATTGTTCTTGGGATATAAGAGAAAATAGGATTTTTGGATATAATATGAAAATTCCAATGCAGTGGAGTAATAAAAAGTTGCTCCGTGTATTTAAGGCTAATAGACAGGTAAAATATGGGAATCTGAAAAGTACAATTTATTATTCTAATATATTGGGTAGTAATAATGTAATTCTGAATGGGCTTGTCGATTTTGATGTACATGAAGATCAGAATATGTATCGTGTATTAAATTGTTTTGAAGATTCTTTTGTGGATTTTCCTTCACTATATTGAAATAAATTATTTATGTCTTCTGTAACAGAGAGTAATAAGCGTATAGCTAAGAATACATTTTTTTTATATATAAGAACTTTTATTATTATGTTTGTGACACTATATACTAGTCGTGTTGTGTTACAAACTTTGGGGGAAACGGATTTTGGAATTTATAATATAGTAGGTTCGGTAGTTGTTCTTTTCTCTTTTTTGAATTCTGCAATGTCTTCTGCTACTTTACGTTTTTTGAATTATGAATTGGGACGTAAGAATATAAATGGAGTGAAGAGAATATTCAGTATGAGCCTAACAGCTTATATTACAATAGCATTGTTAATTGTTGTACTTGCAGAAACTATAGGAGCGTATTTTGTATATACTAAGTTAAATATTCCAAAGGATAGGTTTATTGCCGCTTTATGGGTATATCATTTTTCAATTCTTAGTTGTTGTGTAAGTATTTTACGAATTCCATATAATGCTATCATTATTGCTTACGAAAGGATGTCATTCTATGCCTATATTAGTATTGTAGAAGCTGTATTAAAACTTTTGTTAGTGTATTTATTATTGATAGTGCAACATGATAAGCTCATATTATACTCAATATTGATGTTTGTTGTTGTATTAATAATGAATCTAGCATATAAATATTTTTGTAATAAAAAATTTTCAGTTAGCCATTATTCTTTTTTTTGGGATGCAAAACTATACAAAGAACTTGTTTGTTTTTCTGGCTGGAGTATGCTTGGAAGTCTTGCAAATGTTGGTTCTAATCAAGGGGTAAATATTGTAATTAATGTCTTTTGTGGTGTTGCAGTAAATGCAGCTATGGGAATTGCTCATCAAGTACATGCTGCGGTAAATACATTTATTGCGAATTTTCAAACAGCATTTGTTCCACAGATTATAAAATCGTATGCTGAAGAAAATAGGAACTATTTTTTATCACTTATTTTTCGTACATCTCGATTTTCTTATTTCTTAATCTTTTTAATAGGTTTTCCTTTGATTTTATGTTGTAGACCTATTCTTGAATTTTGGTTAACAGTTATTCCTAAGTATGCAGTAGAATTTACTCAGTTGATAGTAATATTTTGTATGATTGATGCTGTGTCTGGACCATTATGGAACTCTGTTCAGGCTACAGGTAAAATTCGTAACTATCAGATTCTTATATCAATATTGATTTCATTGAATATACCTGTCTCATTTGCGTTATTGTATTTTGATTTTTCTCCTGTATATGTAATTATTGCAAAAGTTGGGCTTAATATATTAACTTTATTGGTTAGAGTTTTGTATCTAGGGGGGCATGTCGGACTTCCTGTAAAGAAGTATTTTAAGGAAGTTATACTTCGAATTATATATGTTACAGCATGTGCCATTCCTATTCCAATCTGTTTTCAATTATTATTTGAAGATACATTACATTTTATAAATACTTTTATTTTAAGTGGAATAATTTCATTGTTAGTAATATATAGGATCGGTTTGACTGTGAATGAAAGAATGACATTTGTGTTAAAGATGAAGAAATGTTATTTTAGGGTATTTCATATTAATAATTAATTTTTTTCATGATAAATATTTATAATAAGGTAAATTGTTGTGGATGTAATGCTTGTGTACAAATATGTCCTCAGAAATGTATTATTATGGAAGAAGATTATGAGGGCTTTTTGTATCCTAAGATTGAACTTCAAAAATGTATTAATTGTAGGCTATGCGAAAAGGTATGTCCTGTCCTGAATCGTTTTTCATCTTCAACTGTATTGGACTCATATGCGTGTTATACCTATAATGAATATATACAAGAAAGAAGTTCTTCAGGTGGTATTTTATATGAGATGTCTAAATATATTTTAGAAAAAAAAGGAATTGTATGTGGAGCCTGTTTTGATGAGAATTGGGAGGTTTTTCATAGTTGTGCTGATAATGTTGAGGATTCTGTTAAATTTCGTGGTTCTAAATATGTGCAAAGTAAAATAGGAGATGTATATAGCCATGTGAAGGATTATTTGAAGAAAGGCAAATATGTATTGTTTATAGGGACACCTTGTCAAGTATCTGGCTTGAATCACTTCTTGTTAAAAAAATATGAAAATTTGATTACTGTAGATATTATATGTCATAGTGTTCCAAGCCCTAAAGTGTGGAGATATTATTTGGCTGAAATTAGTCGTTATAATTCTGTTACTAATGTACAGTTTAGAGATAAATCAAATGGGTGGAAAAATTATAGTATCAAAGTTAATAGTGATGATAGAATACTGTTACATGAGGGGAAAAAACAAAATTTATATATGCGAGGTTTTCTAGAAGATTTATATACTCGTCCTTCATGTTCGGATTGTCCAGCTAGAAATTACACGAGTGGAAGTGATTTTACTATAGGCGATTTTTGGGGGTGTGAAAAATACTATTCGATAGCTCAGTTTGAAAAGGGATGTTCAATTGTGTTGATAAATACAGTCAAGGGTAAAACTTTATTTTTTAATATGAAAGAAAATTTTTACTCTGTTCCAGTTCCTTATGAATATGTTGAACCATATGGTTTACACAAGCCGTTGACGAGTTCTTCCAAACCTCATTATAATAGAGAATATTTTTATAAGAATTTAGAGGTAACAAAATCTATTCGCTTTTTGATATTTAAATGTATTATAGTATTAGAATTGAAGAAGAGAATGAAAACTGCAGTGGACAAATGTTGTAAATGTTTTAGTAATGGTAAATAGAATAGCATTAATATCTTATCATAATGAATTAAATTATGGTACAATGCTCCAAGCTTATGCGTTATATCGTGCACTGAAAATGCAGGGAGTAGATTCTGAGTATATAACTTATCAGTCTTCTGCTCCTTCTTTAAAAAGACATTTGTTGCAATGTTTGAATCGATATCTATTTCATCCAAAGAATTTGTATGACAGGGTGGTGAGGAGAAAAGGAAGTCAGGATGATTTCTCATTTTTTAAAACAGATGAATTTAGAACCACTGTTGATGCTTTTAACAAATGGTACGAAGAATATATTCCTCATACAAAATGCATTTTTACAGAAAAAAGTATTCATACTATATCTGATAGTTATTCTAAATTCATTGTTGGTAGCGACCAAACCTGGAGTCCTTATAGAAATCAAAGGAAGGAAATTTTTGATTATTTTTTTCTAAATTTTATTTCAGAGTCCAAAAAGAAATACTCATATGCTCCAAGTTTTGGTACTACAGAGTTGAGTTTGAATTATCTAAAAAACATTCGGATATCATTAAAACAATTTAATAAAATCTCTTGCCGTGAAAAAGAAATAGCAGTGAAAATTTCTAATTTGATACAGAAAGAAGTTACACCAGTTGTTGACCCTACCTTATTATTAGATCGTACAGAATGGGAAAAAGTTTGCAAACCTATGGCAGATATGCCTTCAAAATATATCTTATGTTACATTTTAGGTGAGAAAAAATCCATATCATCATTTGCTGAAAAATTGGGTAAAGTAGAGAAACTTCCAGTGTATTATATATTGACACGCCCATGCTATCTTGAGAAAGAAAACTACTTATCTGGAGTAGGTCCGGGAGAATTTATTTCTCTAATTATGAATGCTTCGTTTGTTTGTACAGATTCTTTCCATGGGTCTATTTTTTGTATAAATCTGAATATTCCATTTTATAGCTTTACCAAAAGAGATTCAAAAGATTCTAAGAATGATAATGATAGAATATTATTAGTTTTAAAAGAGTTTGGTTTGGAAAATAGATTTAGAATAGACTCTGATATATATTTTGATGATAGTTTTGATAGTTTTGGTGAAGCTAATAAATTGTTATATGAACGTAGAAGACAGTCTGGTAATTATTTGAGAAGTATTATTGATGAGAATATTTAGTGCAAACAATAAAGGGATTGGAATATTTAAAGTGGCATTGTTCACTAGTTTTATATATTCAATGAACCCTTGGTTTTTATGGTCTTTAGGTAATTATTCCGTTATTCTATCAGTAGTTTTATTTCTTTTTACTTTGTTTCATAGAAAGGAATTGTATTTGATAAATGAAAAGCGTTTGCTTTCCTTTTTTATTCTTGTTATATTGCATATTTATCTTCTTCTGATTAAAAGTGATGTAACGATATTAACCATTATATTTTCTATTTTAAATATATGTGTTTTTGGCTTTATAATATTTTCTAGAGATGCTTGTCGAATCGTTTCTTTGCAATTTATAGCTAAATTATTAGCATGTATATCTCTTGTTTCTATCTTTGGACTTATTCTTTTTTTCTTAGGCTTTAATTTTTCTCCAAATGTTGTTGACTATAACGAAGGACAATATGAATACTATAACTATTATTTCTTTTTAGTAGACTTGAAGACTATAGTTGCTGATAAGTGGAGATTTTCTGGGTATTTTTTGGAGCCAGCTCATATTGGTGTAGCGAGTACAGTATTATTGATTTCTCAAAATTATAATTTTAGGAAGTGGTATAATCTGATTTTATTATTAACGGTAATAATATCTTTTTCGTTAGCGGCATATGTACTATTTATTTTTGGCTTATATGTTAAGTTGCTATTATCAAGTAAACATTTTGTTTTATATACCTTTATTTTGCTCTTTATTTCTATGATTGTGGTTTTAATAGCACTTAATTATGAGCAAGGGGATAATTTTTTTAATAAGTATATATTTGAAAGGTTGTCGTTTGAAGATGGAGAAATGGTTGGCAATAATAGAGTTAGTCATGGATTTAAGCAGGACTTTGAAAGGTTCATGGATTCAAATAAAATTTGGTTTGGGACCGAATATAACCCAAATCGTTATGAAGGAGGAAATGCTGGTTATAGAGTTTATATATATCAAAATGGGTTAATAGGGCTATTGTTGATAATTATATTTTATGTTTCATTGATACCGGCAGGAACTCCTGTCTTTTTGACTTTATTTTTATTATTACTTAATGTCTTGATATTTTGGAAAGGTGGCACTCCTTTGTGGTATAATCTAATAATTCCTTATCTGTTTAGTTTTTCGAGTTTAAAGCAATTTTATGTTCGTAAATAAATGAAGGTTCTATATATAGCTCATAGTGCAGAAATGCAAGGTGCTGGTTTTGCGCTTCTTAATATGGTACAAGGAGTTCTAAGATATAAAGTAGTGCCATATGTATTTGTCCCATCAGAAGGTACACTTACCATAACTTTAAAAAAGATGGGAATTTCATTTTTGGTTATTCCTTTTTATAATGCAATATATCCTCGCTTAAATGTTACATTGCGAGATATAGTACTTTTTGTTCCGCGCTTGCTCCGTATTTTAATATATAATAAATTAGCAGAAAGAAAATTATATCTTTTTTTGAAAAGTAATCGGATGGATATTGTTCATTCTAATACTGGAGTGATTCATTTTGGTGCTAAAGTAGCAGCACGACTATCTATTCCTCATGTTTGGCATATTCGTGAATATCAGAAGTTGGATTTTGGTTATAGAGCTTTGGGGGGAATTGATGGTCTAAAAAAGCATTTGTCTAATTCTAACAACCATGTGATAGCCATAACAAAGGGAGTCTTTCATTATTTTAAATTGAAACAAAATAAGGATATAGTTATATATGATGGAGTTTTTATGGATACAGATGAAATAAAAATCCGTATGAATAAATGTAACTATTTGTTGTTTGTTGGAGCATTAATAAAAGGAAAAGGGGCTTTCTGCGCTTTATCTGCTTTTGAGGAGATAGCAAAGTGGGATTTGAATGTAGAGTTGTGGTTTGCAGGTGAGGGAAAAAAAACATTTATAGATGCAGTTGAAAAATCGCCTTTCAAATCTAGAATTAAATTGTTAGGTTTTCGTACAGATATTTATGAACTGATGAGTAATGCTAAAGCTTTACTTGTTCCTAGTTTTTTTGAAGGTTTTGGTTTTATTGTTGTAGAGGCAATGCTTAATGGATGTATTGTGATAGGACGTAATGAAGCTGGTCTAAAAGAACAATTCGATAATGGATTTCAGAAGACGGGACAGGAAATAGGATTGCGTTTTGAATGTCAACAAGAATTGGTGAATCAAATAAAATACGTATGTAATACTCCATTTGAAGATTTTCTTCCTATGATAAAAGCTGCTCAGAACGTAATACTAAATTATTCTGTCGATCAGAACGTAAAACAAATAATGTCTTTTTATAAGACGATACTAAAATTGTGTTAGATATGTCAAAAAAGAAAGCTCGTGTTATAGCCTTTTATCTTCCTCAATTTCATCCAGTTCCAGAAAATGATAAATGGTGGGGAAAAGGATTTACAGAATGGACAAATGTGGGAAAAGCTCAACCTTTGTTTAAAGGGCATTATCAGCCTCGCGTTCCTGCTGATTTGGGATACTACGATTTACGTATGCCTGAAGTTAGGGAGGCGCAAGCAAATATGGCTCGTGAGGCAGGTATAGAAGGCTTTTGTTATTGGCATTATTGGTTTGGTAATGGAAAAAGAATATTAGAAAGACCTTTTACGGAAGTATTGTCTAGTGGTAGACCAGATTTTCCTTTTTGTTTAGGTTGGGCAAACCATGCTTGGACTAATAAGTCTTGGGAAGCTGGTACAAAACGTGTTGAAGAATCTATTTTGATGGAAATGATTTATAATAGGGAAGAATATATAAAGCATTTTAATGAAGTGTTGCCAGCTTTTAGAGACAAACGATATATTCAAGTAGATGGTAAACCTTTATTTTTAGTTTTTAGACCTTTAGAAATTCCTAGGCCTAACGAGTTTATTGATTTATGGCAAAAACTGGCCAAAGAGCATGGGCTTGAGGGGATTTATTTTGTAGGTATTTCTTATAATATGTTGCCAGAAGATCAAACATTGAAAAATATTCTTTTGAAAAATGCTCCAGATAAATCTGCTTTGTATTATAAGTCTGTACTTAATGCTGGGTACGATGCTGTTAATTCAAGAGGTTATCATCGAGCTGATTACTATTGTAGGTCATTGAAGGATGTTTTGTGGCGCGGCATTAATATGCGTTTGTTTAAACATACTCCAGTTTCAAAATGTGAGCAGAAAAGAATAAATGAGTATCTGTATGTTAAAGAGGATAAATGGGAAAATGTATTTCCTACCTTAATGCCTAATTGGGATAGAACTCCACGAAGTGGAGTAAAAGCGAGAGTTTATACGAATAGTACGCCTGAAGTATTTCGTGAACAGTTGAAACATGTATTGGATTTATTATCAGAGAAGACAGATGAGCACAAAATTTCTTTTTTAATGTCCTGGAACGAATGGGCAGAAGGAAATTATGTGGAGCCGGATTTAAGATATGGCCATGGATATTTGGATGTACTAAAAGAAATAATTATAGAGTAATTAATATTATGAAATTGAAAAAAATAAGTGTACGATTTCGTGAAATGAGATCAATTTATGTTGGAACTAAAATCTCTTTTATTCGAAAACTTTTTTATATAGTAGATTATGTTTTTGCTTTTATAATTCAGGGAGCTTCTATTAGTGATTATTTTGCTTATGGCTTTTATAAACTTAGATATAATGGACGAAAAGAATATATAACGTATAGACGATATCATACCATACAAAATAAATGTAATAAAATTTCTGATAGGTGTTTGTGCCGAGAAAAAAATAAATTTAATACTTTATTTAAAGACTTTCTAGGTCGTGATTGGATTGATATAAATAATGCAAGTGAGATTCAGTTTGTTTCATTTTGTCATAAACACTCTGTTATTTTTATTAAAGAAATTAATGGATATAGAGGTATTGGTACTCGTAAAATAGAAACTAAGAAATTGAATGTAAAAGATTTGTATGATGAATTGGTCTCAGATGTAAATTCTCATTATATAGCAGAAGAACAAATCACTCAAATACGTGAATTAGCAGATTTTCATCCTTGGTCAATCAATACAATACGTATAGTAACGGTTTATGATACGAAAAATAATGAAGTTCATATAATGAATGCCCGTTTACGAATGGGAAATAAAAAAAATAGTGTTGATAATTTTCATTTTGATGGAATTGGTGCAAATATAAATATAGAGACAGGAATCATAGATACAATTGGTTATGATGTACATAATAATGTTTATTTAACACATCCTATCACAGGTAAACAGATCATAGGTTTTCAAATACCATATTGGGAAGAGTGTAAATCTTTTGTTCATCGTGCAGCAAAGCATATTCCGACTGTTCGATATATAGGTTGGGATGTTGTTATACAAGATGGTGGCCGCTTTTTATTGATTGAAGGAAATGATAATGCTGATCATGATTTTCAGCAATTGCATAATTGTGGTTTGTGGAGGCAATATCAATCTATAATTAAAGAATTTTGAAAATATGTATATATTGATGATCGCTCGTGGATATCCTACTAAAGAATTTCCACAATGGGGATGCTTTGAACAAGATCAAGCTGAGGCGTTGTGTAATAGTGGACACCAAGTTGTTGTTCTTAGTGTTGATAGTCGTTTTTTATGGAGGATGCGGAAAATTGGGGTAACACATTATTATAAAAATGGTGTTAATTACTATAATAGTTTTTGGATTCCAGGAATAGTTACTAACTATATAAGCCGTAGGTTAAATTATTTCTTTAAAAAAAAACAGATTAAGCTACTTTATAAACTTGTTCAGGAGAAGTATGGAAAACCTGATATTATATATGGGCAGTTCTTTTTTAATACAGTAATGGGAGTATATTTGCAAAAGAAATATAATATTCCATTAGTTGGCATAGAACACGCTGCTCGTTTTAATTTAGATAAATTAGATGCTTATACACATTATTGGGGTTCGTATGCTTATTCTAATGCAGATGGTATAATTACAGTATCACAGAGTCTAAAACAAAGGATATTATACCATTTTAATAAGCAAAGTACAACAATTAACAATTTGGTACATCCTATCTTTTTTCAGCAAACTCTGTTACCACAGCAAAATGCAGATTTTCATTTTGTTTCAACTGGAAGTCTTGTGTATAGAAAGGGTTTTGATTTATTAATAAAAGCATTTGCTGAATTTTGTAAAAATAGGAATAATGCATATTTGACGATAATAGGTGAAGGTGAAGAACGAGAAAATTTGTGGAAGTTAAGTGATATGCTGGGTATTACTGAAAAAGTTCGTTTGATTGGGCAAAAGAACAAAACAGAAATAGCCCAAATTTTAAGTTGCAGTTCTGTGTTCGTTCTTCCTTCGCGTAGTGAGAATTTTTCAGTTGCAGTTTTAGAGGCTTTAGCAATAGGGCTTCCTGTAATTGCAACTCTTTGTGGAGGAATACAAGAATGTGTTTGTGTAAAGAATGGAATATTAATACCTGTCGAAGATGTAGAGTCTTTATCTGAAGCAATGAAGAAAATATATTGTAATATTGATAGATATAATCGCCAAGATATATCTAAGGATTGCTTTGAACGATTTTCTCCATCTGTTATTGCGGATAAATTAGTAACTGTATTTAATGAAGTAATTGAAAATAGAAGTACGGCATGCAACAATTGATTATCATTGCCGCCGGTGGTATGGGGCGTACTCTATATGATATGGCGCGTGAAAGTTTGGGCTTTGCAACAGAATTTGTCATTAAAGGTTTTATTGATGACAACTTGTCCGCATTGGATGACTTTCAGAATTATCCTCCGGTAATAGACAAGATTAGCACTTATATACCACAGAACGATGATGTTTTTGTCTGTTCTATAGGTGGAAATGCCCGTAAAAAATGTATGAGTGAAATTATTAATAAAGGGGGGCGTTTTATTTCTTTAATCCATCATACAGCTAGAATTGGTTCTAACGTAAAATTGGGTGAAGGAAATATTATCGGTGCTTATACAAGCATTGGTGCTGATGCTGTGATAGGTGATTATAATATGATACAATCTTACACAGTAGTGGGGCATGATGTTCGTTTGGGTGATTGGAATCGTATCGATACACATGTCACTTGTGTAGGTGGTACGGTTGTTGGAAATGAGGTGGATATTTATACTTCTTCCGTGTTAAATCATGGAGTTGTTGTAGAAGATAATGCTCATGTTGGCGCTTGTAGTTTTGTTATACGCAGAGTTAAAGCTGGTACTACTGTTATGGGGAATCCCGCTAAAAGATTAATATAAATAAAAAATAAAATGGAATTAGTAGACTTTATTGAAAAATTTGCTGAGCAATTTGATGATGTGGATGTAGAACAATTAAATTCTGCAACTAGATTTCGCGAGTTAGATGGTTATACGTCGCTGGTTGCTCTATTGATTATTACAATGATTGATGAGGAATATGATGTTACAGTTACTGGTGATGATATGAAACAACAGGTAACTATTGGTGATTTGTATAATTTGGTATCTTCCCGTTTGTAATGTATAATCCTTTTTCTTTAGAAGGGAAGACTGTACTAGTTACAGGAGCTTCATCTGGTATCGGACGAGCTACTGCTATTGAATGTTCGAAGCTGGGAGCAACTTTAGTTCTGACAGGTAGGAATGAGAATGCTTTGCAAGAAACTAAAGAGTTGCTATCTGATTCAAATAAAGAACATTTAATGCTGGTTGCTGATTTAAGAATAGAAGAATCCTGTGAGAAATTGGTGGCTCAATTACCAGTATTGGATGGTTTTGTTTGCAATGCGGGAATAGGGAAAATGTTACCATTGCAGTTCTATTCTTTGGATGTACTAAACGAAGTATTTCAGATGAATTGTTTTGTTCCTATGCTATTATTGAAATTGTTGGTGAAGAAAAAAAAACTGAGAAATTCATCTTCAGTGGTCTTTACTGCATCAATTTCTGGTTATAATAATGTGGCACCTGCAAATGGTATTTATGGAACTTCAAAGAGTGCTTTAAGTACTTATATGAAATATGCTGCCTTGGAATTGGCAGGGAAGGGGATTCGATGTAATGCTGTACAGCCGGGAAGAATCAATACTCCTTTGATTTCTAATCGTTTGCTATCAGAGGAAGATGTGATTAAAGACATAGAACAATATCCAATGAAACGCTATGGCAAGCCGGAAGAAGTGGCTTTTGCCATAATTTATTTGCTTTCCGATGCTTCTGCATGGGTTACTGGTACTAACTTGGTAATTGATGGTGGTCGTAGTCTGAAATAATTTGTATGGAAAGGCTTTTATATAATAAGATATGTATTGTTACCGGTGCCGCACAAGGTATCGGTAAATCTATAGCTGAACGTTTTGCTTCGGATGGTGCAATAGTTTATGCTTGTGACCGTGCTGAAGGAGTTATGGATGAATGGGCGAAGGCTTGCTCAGAAGATAATAATACCCGTGTGTTTCCTTTATATTTTGATGTGACGGATGCTACAGCTGTAAAATCAGCCTTTATGTCCGTATTCAAACAAGAAGGGCGTATTGATGCACTGATTAACAATGCGGGTGTGGTATTTAATAAGAAAATCGGTATGATATTGCGTCCGGAAACAGAACTGATGTTCCGTGTGAATGTAATAGCTGTAATTGAAATGATTCAGCTGGTTTCTCGTTTGATGGCTCGCAATCACAGCGGCTCTATTGTAAACATAGCATCGGTAACGGCAGTACTAGGTTCACCGGGACAGTCTGCTTACTCTGCAACCAAAGGAGCAATCATGGCTTTTACTAAATCTGCAGCTAAAGAATTGGCTCCTCTGGGGATTCGTGTGAATGCTGTTGCACCGGGTATTGTCAAAACGGAACGCTTTTCAGAACTTTATGAGGAAAGTGGTGAAAAAATTGATACTCGTATTCAAAAGATTGCTTTAGGACGCTTGGGAACTCCTGAAGATGTTGCTAATGCTTGTGCTTTTCTTGCTTCAGAGCGTTCTTCTTATATTTCAGGTCAGATATTGGGAGTTGATGGCTGTGCTTCCATTTAGAATAAAATAAACCAAATGATATTGAATTTAAATAAGCAGGCGCAGGATGCGTTTGCTGCAGTTGATGCTTTGGGGAATACCTTGAAGTATGGTGAGTTGTTGGATTTTTCCGAGAGCATATCTACTATTCTTCCCAGTCGTTCCTTATTATTCTTATTGACAGAAAATAATGTCGGAGGTATAGCCTGGAGTATAGGTTGTATCAATTCCGGCAATGTCCCTTTAATATTGAATGCACATATTGAAAAGGAACTTCTTCATAATCTACTTGATATTTACCGCCCTTCTTATGTTTGTGTGCCCTCGTTGATGGCAGTTGATCTGCATTATGAAATGATGTGTGAATATTATGGCTATATCCTCTTGCGTACAGGAATGGGAGATTGTGCGATGCATCCTGATCTATCTCATCTTTTACCTACTTCCGGCTCAACGGGTAGTCCCAAGTTGGTACGGCATAAATATGGTAATATAGAAGCGGCGGCCTTAAATATCTCTACTTTCTTTGGCCTGACTTCCAATGATCGCCCTTTGCTTGTTCTTCCATTATATTATACTATGGGGCTATCAGTGGTATTCAGTCATCTTTATGTTGGAGCTACTGTATTGATAACCAATCAAAGTATGACCGACAAAGCTTTCTGGAATTTTATGAAAGAACAGCATGCCACCAGTTTTACAGGTGTTCCTTATAGTTTTGAGATATTAAATCTGATGCGCTTTTTCCGTATGGACTTGCCTGATTTGACACTGCTTACTCAAGGAGGCGGAAAAATGCCGCGTCAGTTGAATTTGAAATTTGCAGAATACTGTCGTGATAACGGGAAACGTTGGATTGCCACTTATGGACAGTCAGAGGGTACTGCCCGTATGGCTTATCTTCCACCGGAATATGCGATTTCAAAGTGTGGCAGTATAGGCCGTGCGGTTCCGAATGCAGAATTGTCATTGATAGACAGTGATGGCTCTGTAATAGAATTGCCAAACATGGAGGGTGAGATGTGTTATCGCGGCAAAAATGTAACGATGGGGTATGCTCGTAAACGCGAGGATTTACTATTGGGTGATGAGCGTAATGGTTTTATGCGTACGGGTGATCTTGCCTATCGGGATGAAGACGGGTGCTATTACATTGTAGGCCGTATGGGACGTTTCTTAAAACTGTATGGAATGCGTATCGGATTGGATGAGTGTGAACAGATAATTAAAGGTAAATGCCCGATAGAATGTGCTTGTGTGGGTACAGATGAAAAGATGATTGTCTATCTGACTGATGATAAATATGTGACTGCGGTAAAGGAAATATTGGTAGAAAAGACCAAACTTGTGGCGTCGGCTTTTGAGGTGAGAATAATAGATAGTATTCCTAAGAATGAAGCCGGAAAGATATTATATAGTAAGTTGAATTTATAAAAATAGAGAATGTAATGACGAATATTGAAAAATACAATGATGCTTTTGTTGAAGTGTTTGCTGTGGAGAGTTCTGTACTGAGTGATGATTTCTCGAAAGAGAATGTAGAATCGTGGGACTCTGTTCACCAGTTGAATATCATTGCTTTATTGGAAGAGTCCTTTGATGTGATGTTCGATCCGGAAGATATTATGGAATTCACTTCCTATGGTAGGGGACGTGAAATCTTGAAAAAATATGATGTTGAACTCTAACGGGTTGCACTATGGCAAGATGGAAAATTAAGAATGTCGGCATGAAGGGAGTGGCTATGGCTGTTCCTGAGAATGTGGTGAAGACATCTGATTTTGATTTCTTTTCTCAGGAAGAAGCGGAAGTATTTGATAATACAGTCGGCATAAGAAGACGTCATATTGCTCCGGATAATATGTGTGCTTCGGATATGTGTCAAGCTGCCGCTGAGAAGTTACTTGAAGAACTGGGATGGGAGAGGGATAGTATTGATGTTCTGCTGTTTGAATCCGTAACAGGTGATTATCGTACTCCGCCTACTTCTTGTATATTGCAAGACAGATTAGCGTTGTCGGAGAACTGTTTCTGTATGGATATCCCTATGGGATGTTGTGGATGCATGTATGCAATAACGGTTGCTGGCAATTTGTTGACAACTGGTAATGTGAAGCGTGCTTTGTTACTTATTGGTGATACGGCATTACGTATGGGGTCGATGAAGGACAAGAGCCGCGTACCATTGTTTGGTGACTGTGGTACGGCAATAGCTTTGGAATATGACGAGGCGGCTAATGATATTGTTGTTGATTTTCATACTTATGGTAAGGGATATGAAGCATTGATGACTCCCCACGGTGGTTTTCGTTATCCGGCTACACCGGAATCTTTTGAATATGAAGATTTTGGTAATGGTATTGTTCGTGCTCCTATCCATACTCTGATAAATGGAATGAATGTCTTCTCTTTTGCCATATCCCGTCCTCCTAAATCGATTGAATCCTTTCTTGCGGATTATAATCTTGATCGTAATGTAGATATTGATTATTTTCTAATACATCAAGCTAACAAGATGATTGTTGACCGTATCGTTAAGAAGTTAAAACTTCCTCAGGAAAAGGTCTCTTATAATTTGGAAGAGTTTGGTAATTTGGGGGGCGCTTCGATTCCTTCATTAATGGTGACACGACTTCGAGGACAATTATTATCGAAGGAGACTACCTTGCTAATGTCTTCGTTTGGCTTAGGATTAACATGGGGAACCATGTGGATGAAAACAAAGCCAATGATTATACCGGAAATTGTAATAATGTAGATATCTGTTACAGGAAGTTCTAAAAATGGATAGTAGAAAATTAAGTGTGACTTTCCGTTTCTTAAGAAAGTTAGGGTTGAATTATCCTGAACAGGAATATGGTCAGGTCTCTTTGTTTGATGTAGTTAAGCGTGTTTGTAAGACCTATCGTGATGCCTTTTTGTTAAAATATCTAATGAATTCAGCATTACTGTCTCCGGTTTCTCCCAGAAAGCTTCGTCCATGGGTTTTACGAAAAGTTGGTTGCCATGTGGGAAAAGATGTCTTTATCGGTGCAGGAGTATATATAGATGCAGGACATGCAGATTTGATATATATAGAAGACCATGTTCATGTTACTGCTCGGACTATCTTGTTATGCCATAAGAAAGAACTGAAAGATTATTGTATAGGAGATGATTATGCAAAACTTCCGTATCGTTTAGGAGAGATCCATCTGAAACGAGGATGTTCGACGGGAACGGGAACATTGATAATGCCTGGTGTGACTATTGGTGAAGGAACTATTATCGGAGCCGGTTCATTGGTTACACAAGATATTCCAGCTTGGACCATTGCAGTGGGGCGTCCAGCGAAAGTCGTGAAGCAAATAATGGTTAGAGAAAAATGAGAGTATTATCTTTTGATATTGAGGAGTGGTATATTGAGAAACACTTTAAAGGAGGCCGAAAAGAAAAATATTATCAGTATGATAAGTTGTTTGATTGGATTTTGAATACACTTGACAAAAGTAATTCCAAAGCAACATTTTTCTGTGTGGGGCAATTAGCTGTAGAGTTTCCGGAAGTAGTGAAAAGAATTGCTGATAATGGTCACGAAATAGGCAGTCATTCAAATCGGCATCTATGGATAAATAAAATGACTGAACAAGAGTTTGCAGAAGACACACGTATTGCCATACAAGAAATAGAATATTTAATAGGCCAAAAGGTCAAAAGCTTTCGTGCACCCGCTTTCTCAATAGGGAAAGACAATGCTTGGGCCTTTGAAGTATTGGTAGACAATGGTATTGAATATGACTGCTCAATATTTCCTACCAACCGTGATTTTGGGGGATTTCCTCAGTTTACTTCATCTGTACCTTCGTTGGTTAAAAAGAGGGACTATACGATTAAGGAGTTTCCCATCTGTCCTGCTACTTTATTGGGAAGAGGTATACCATTCTCGGGTGGTGGTTATTTTAGGTTAGTTCCATTGTGGTTACAGAAAAAACTTATAAATCGCATGGATTATGTGATGTTCTATTTTCATATTAATGATTTAATCGAACAGAATTCAAAGTTCATGACTAAACAGGAGTTTGAAGAATACTTTAAAGAACCTGGTACATTAAAGAACCGTATAACCCGTTATGTAAAGACAAACATAGGTAAAGGAGGAGCGTTGAATAAATTAGATACTTTACTAGGGAATTATTCATTCTGTAATGTACAGCAAGCTGCTGAGTCAATAGATTGGAGTAAACAACCGTTAATTGAATTGTAGATTATGTATAAGAACGGATTAAAGCGTGCGATAGATTTTTTTATAGTATTGTGTGCTTTGCTTATCATTTGGCCAATCTTACTTATTATTATCATTTTCCTTCATTTTGCAAATAAAGGTGCCGGTGTCTTCTTTACCCAGGCTCGTCCCGGGAAAAATGCCCAGATATTTAAGGCTATTAAATTTAAGACCATGACGGATGAACGGGATGCGGAAGGCAATCTGTTGCCGGATGACGTTCGTCTGACAAAGGTTGGAAAAATAGTTCGTTCTCTTTCCATAGATGAACTGCCGCAGTTAATCAACGTTCTAAAGGGAGATATGGCATTAGTAGGACCTCGTCCTTTGTTAATCAAGTATCTTCCTTTATATTCGGAAGAGCAATACCGCCGTCATGAAGTTCGTCCGGGAATTACGGGTTGGGCACAAGTGAATGGTCGGAATAGCATATCTTGGACTAAGAAATTTGAACTGGATGTTTGGTATGTGGATCATATTTCTTTCTGGCTGGATATAAAAATAATCTTCCTTACAATCAAAAAAGTATTTATTCGTGAAGGAATAAATATGGAAGGAAGTGCAACAACAGAACCATTTAATGGACATAATTAAATGTATATCCATCGGATCATAAACAGTGTATTTACTTCAAATACGTATATTCTTACAAGCGAGGGGCAGTCGGCTTTTTTAATAGACATCGGTGATGTTCAGCCTGTAAAGGAGTTGCTGGATAACGATGGGAAAGTTGTGAAAGCAGTATTCCTGACTCATACTCACTATGATCATATTTATGGGATCAGGGAACTGATAAAGGCATATCCGGATTGCATCATTTATACTTCCTCTTTTGGAAAGGAGGCTCTAGGTTCCGACAAGTTAAATTTTTCACGTTATCATAATGATCCCATTGTATGGACTGAAAATAATATCAGCATACTGGGAGAGGGTGATAAAATAGAAATTACTACTGGAAATGTTTTGGAAGTACTGGAGACGCCGGGGCATGATAAAAGTTGCTTAACTTATAAACTGGGTAATGATGTTTTTTCAGGCGATTCATATATTCCCGGTGTGAAAGTAATAGCTTCATTTCCGAACAGCCATAAAACGGATGCCGTAAAATCAAAAGAGCGTATTGTCCGCTTGGCGGATGGACGTAACTTGTACCCCGGACATGGAGATGCTTATATCCATTATAACGGTTGTATTGAACAGGGAGGCAACGGTTGAAGATACGCTTCGATCTGTTCTGGCTCAAACTTATCTTCACATAGAGTGCATTGTTGTTGACGGAGGTTCCGTAGATAATACCATTTCTGCAATAGAAAAGTATGTTCCTTTGTTTGAAGGACGACTGAAATATATCAGTGAAGCAGATTCCGGTGTTTACGAAGCCATGAACAAAGGTTTGCGGATGGCTACGGGAGATGTTGTCGGTTATCTGAATTCTGACGATGTTTTTAAAGATCGGCATGTAATAGAAACAATAGCCCAAATTTTTGAACAGCCGGAGATTGATGCTGTATTTGGGAATGTGTTGTATAGAAGAAGGAATGGCGAACGATTGCTTCGTAGATATTCGGGTAGTCATTTTAACCCTGGGATGTTGCCCTATGGCATAATGCCTCCCCATCCTTCTTTTTATGCAAGAAAATCGTGTTATATAAAGTCTGGAGGATTTAATACGAGTTTCCGGATTGCCGGTGACTATGAATTGTTTTTGCGTTTTTTCCTGAAAGAAAGGATTTGCTACCGGTATCTTGATCTTGACGTAGTAGTGATGCGCCTCGGTGGGATTAGCAATAGGAGTTTTTATAGTGTATTATGTGGGAATAGCATTGAACTTATGAAGGCATGCAGAATTAACGGTATATATACGAATTGGCTTATGCTTTTTTCCCGCTTTTTTATGAAAGTGGGAGGGGTTATCCGATGGTTGATAGTACCTCATTATATTTGGCGGAAATAGCCATCCCTCTTTTTCGATTTATAGTTTTATAATCACATAATTTTATGGACAAGAGAATTTATCTTTGCCTTGCTCACATGAGCGGCAAGGAGCAGGGTTTTATAAAGGAAGCTTTCGATACTAACTGGGTTGTTCCTTTGGGCCCCAACGTG
>OGRE01000453.1_pt1 | contig 46485 bp, 37 predicted proteins | sample 1553421 | NCBI WGS metagenome assembly OGRE01 (sample SAMEA2580076, study PRJEB22360) | human gut metagenome | biome: human gut; feature: human-associated habitat; material: faeces | place: Denmark | collected 2008/2010 | reverse complement strand
AGATGGCGGAAAAGACATCGCCAGACGCGCCGCCGAATTGTGCGGTGGTGCCTTAGAATAAAACGCTGATTGCCTGCATTACCGTATCGACGCCCACCAGCTTCATGCCTTCCGGCGCTTTCAGCCGCCGCATATTTTCCTTCGGCAGCAGGATGGTCGTGAAACCCAGCCGCTGGCATTCGGAAATACGCCGATCGCACTGCGGAATCGCGCGGACTTCGCCCGCCAAGCCGACTTCGCCCATCACAGCGACTTCCGCGCCAATCGCGGCATCCTTCAGCGACGACACGACCGCCATACACAGCGCCAAATCCGCCGCCGGCTCGGACAGCTCCAATCCGCCCGCGACGTTGATATACACATCCTGATTATATGTTTTCTGATTCGCGCGCTTCTCCAGCACCGCCAGCAGCAGCGCCACGCGCCCGGTATCCGCACCGCCGACCGTCCGCCGCGGCGTGCCGAAGTAGGAGGTGCTTGCCAGTGCCTGCACGTCGCACAGCAGCGGGCGCGAACCTTCCAGTCCGCAGAACACGACCGAGCCGCTTGCGCCCTTCGCGCGATGGCTCAGCAGCTGCTCCGACGGATTCGGCACAATCTGCATTCCGGCTTCCGTCATCTGGAAAACGCCCAGCTCATTGACCGACCCGAAGCGGTTTTTGACCGCGCGCAGCAGCCGATATTCCTGCTGACGGTCGCCCTCGAAGTACAGCACGACGTCCACCATGTGTTCCAGCATTCGCGGGCCGGCAATCGCGCCGTCCTTCGTCACATGCCCGACAAGGAAAATCGCCGTGCCGCTCTCCTTGCACAGGCGCATAATTTGGCTCGTGCATTCGCGAATCTGGCTGACTGAACCCGGCGCGGACGCCATATCAGGGCGATACATTGTCTGAATGGAGTCGATGACGGCGACGTCCGGCGATAAGCCGCGCAGTTTTTCTTCCACATTGTCCAGCGCGTTTTCCGCCAGCACATAAAGCGTCTCCGACGTGATGCCGAGGCGGTTCGCGCGGAGTTTCAGCTGCTTGGCGGATTCCTCGCCGCTGACATACAGCACGCGCTTGCCCGTTTTGCACAAATTCGCGCACACCTGCAGCAGCAGCGTGGATTTGCCGATGCCGGGATCGCCGCCGATGAGCATCAGCGCCCCCTCGACAATGCCGCCGCCTAACACACGGTCAAGCTCGCTGATGCCCGTGGACGAGCGAACCGCCACATCTTCCGGGATTTCGCGGAGGAGCATGGCTGAAGCGCCTGTGCCCGGCCGCTGTTTCGGGGCTTTCGCGGGCGCACCCGTTACAATAGGCGCGGACTCCACCATCGTGTTCCACGCGCCGCACCCCGGACAGCGCCCCACCCAGCGGGATGTTTCATACCCGCACGCGGTGCAGGCAAACAGGGTCTTTTCCTTCGCCATAAGCGACCTCCGAAAATCATATGTGTCTCCATTATAGCACATCTTTTCGCAGCATGGAAGCACCTTTCGCGGGGATTACCAATCTGCAAGCCACTATGGCAGCGGTGTCGGCGTAGGCTCTTCGGCGCGCGTCATCAGCATGTTCAGCGTCCCGCCGGACAGGGAGATACTCAGCGTCAAGTCACCGCGCGCAAGCAAAACGCCGCTGGCGATATCCTCCGCCGTCCCCATCAGGCGCGTGAACCCCTTGTCCAGCAGCGCATTCAGGTACACTTCCGCCGCCTCCGCGGATACATCCTCCCATACAATCTGGTAATGCCCCGACGCGGAATAATCGCGGATGTACAAAAGGCGGCCGTCGATTTCCTCCGGCAGCTCCGCCGTGAACGCATTGTCGGGCAGCGTGTCCACCATTTCCGGCTCGGCGGAGGACAGCCACGCATCCTGCCGGTGCAGCACCACCGGGCGCGGCGTTTGCCAAATCCGCCATACCGCTATGCCCACCATTATCAGCAAAACTGCCAGCAGCACCAATTTGCGGCGCCGGCGCATTCCTTTGCGCTTCATGCTTTGCCTCCTTATGATATTACAAAAAAAGCCGACTCCATGCGGAATCGGCAAGCGCTCCCCAGGTAGGGCTCGAACCTACAACAACTCGGTTAACAGCCGAGTGCTCTGCCATTGAGCTACTGAGGATTATGGAATCCGGCAGCGACTTATCCTCCCGGGCCGTGTCCAGCCAAGTACTTTCAGCACTGGAGAGCTTAACTTCTGTGTTCGGGATGGGAACAGGTGGAACCTCTCCGTCATAACCACCGGAAAAAGGTTGGTTTTCACCAACGACTGCATTCTATCACGATTCCATTGCGCTGTCAAGAGGGGATGAATGTATTTTTGCTGCTGACGGCTATCGATCGAATTTGGGGAAACTGCTATCGTCGCACTCGACGTTATTCCCTCGTTTCCGGGATGACTGCTGAGAAGTCTATTCCTCTGAGCCGCATCTCCAGAATGATTTCCAGAACAGCTTGGCGTTGTTCCCTTTCAAACAAAAAAATCCTGCAAGCCCGTTACATGATTCAAATGCTGCCACGGGCGGCGTTCGCCGCGGTACCATCCCCAGTGCAGCAAAAACCGCTCATGCTGGAATCATCCTTCCACACATGAGCGGCTTTCTTGCGGTTGTAGATTTTCTTGCTCTCGACTTTCTTCGTCACCGGGGAAAACGCCCATGTTGTGCGCTTCTGGGCGTCCAGTTCTTTGCGGGCTTTCTTGCTGAGCTTGGGGCGGGGGACGAACTTGCTCATGCTTGACACCTTCCTTTTCTGCAGCGATATGAAAAAATCCCCGACCTTTGCAGATCGAGGATTGCGTGGTCTGTACTGGACTCGAACCAGTGACCCCATCGATGTGAACGATGTGCTCTACCAACTGAGCCAACAGACCACATGCACCAGACGATTCATCCGGCGACAGGAAATAGTATACCATACCTTTGCCCCACTGTCAAGGGGTGTTGGGCAAGTTTTTGATTTTTTCCGCGGCGCAATGTCTGTTTTCGCCACGGGAAAGCGCGCGGCTGGAGGCCCGAACGGCGCGTGCTGCTGGTAGAGGACAATCAGCTCAATGCCGAAATTGCCGCGGAGCTGCTGAGAATGAGCGGGCTGACGGTCGATTGCGCTTGGGACGGCATTGAGGCGGTGGATTGTCTGGCTAACTGCCCCGACGGATATTACGACATGGTATTCATGGACATTCAGATGTCGCGGATGAATGGCTACGACGCGACCCGTGCCATCCGCAGCAACGCGCGCAATTACTGCAAGCGTGCGCCGATTGTCGCCATGACCGCCAACGCCTTTGCCGAGGATGTGCAGGCCGCCAAGACGGTCGGCATGAATGAGCACATCGCCAAGCCGCTGGAGCTGACGGCGGTGTGAGCGATACAGAAGGATACAGCGGCGCTGGCAGAAGGGGTTGGGATGCCCTTTCCCGAATCCAGTCTGCATTCCATACGTCTGTTTCTCACACGCATGGATGTATTTGTTTCAGGGGGCTCGCGTCTGCAGACGCGACAAGGGGGCTTTCCAATCGTCACCTTGACCCCTTCGGCATCGTCATCCCTTCCACACATTTCAAAAGCATAATTGTAAATTCACCCAACCATCACGCAAAAGAATGCGCGAACGATTGACATTTTCCGCCCAAATCGGTACAATGAAGCTGGGGAGTTCTGCCCCGGCTTTTTTGATGGACAAACGCAATTCGCAACCGAAATACATGCCGGAAATAGTCTTACTTTCAGGAGGAACGGGCTCATGACCAAATCTACCACACGCCGATTCCTGTGCTGCCTGCTGGCGCTCTGCTGTCTGCTGGGCAGCCTGACCGCCTTCTCGCTGGCGGCGGGGACAAGCTATCCTTACAGCGCGTCCGTGAATGCGGATACCAACCTGCGCCGCAGCCCCTCGTCGGCGGAGAGCAACATCATCGCCCGTATCCCGAAGGGAACGATTCTGACCGTCACGGGCGCAAGCGGCAATTTCCTCTGCGTCACCTATGACGGGCAAGTCGGCTATATCTTCAAGCAGTACGCCGAGCAGGTGACGACGAACACGTCCGAATCCGGCAGCGTCGCGTATGGCTTCCCGTACTACACGACGACGAAATCCTCCGTCAATCTGCGCACGACCCGCTCCACCACCAGCGCGCGCGTGACCACCATCCCCAAGGGTGCGACCGTCATCATCCACGGCGTCAGCGGCGACTGGGCGCAGGTGACGTATCAGGAAAAAACGGGCTACTGCATGACGGCGTATTTGAAGCTGCTGACGGTGGTGGAACCGACCGCCGCCCCGACGGCTGTGCCGACCAGCGCGCCTATCTTAGAAGACAGCACCTACAAAGTGCTGCAAAACGGCTCGACGGGCAATCAGGTGCTGGCGCTCCAGCAGGCGCTGGCGGAACTGGGCTACCTGACCAGCACGCCCGACGGCACTTACAGTACCACCACCACGCAGGCGGTTATCGCCTTGCAGAAGATGAACGGCCTGCCCATGAACGGCATTGCGGACGCGAATCTGCAAGCGCTGATTTTCCACGGTCAGCCCAAGAATTCCTCCGGCACGAAGGTTTCCATCAAGACGCTTCCCGCCCTCTCCGGCATCACCATCCGCCTGCATGACCAGGGCGTGCTCGTCTCTACCGTGCAGACGCGGCTGACCCAGTTGGGCTACTATGACGGCGAAATCAGCGGCGTGTACGATGTAGCGACGCAAACTGCGGTCAAGGCATTCCAGAAAGCAAATGGCTTAAAGGCCGACGGTGCGTGCGGCACGGCGACGCAGGAAAAGCTGATGAGCGCTGCCGCCGCCCCCGGTACGCTGCCAACCATGGAAGTGACCGTGACCGCAACCCCCGCGCCGACCGACCTGCCCCCGCTGACCACGCCTGCCGCAACCGTCCGCAAGGGTTCGACCGGCAATGACGCGCGCCTTGTGCAGCAGCGGCTGATTGATTTAGGCTATCTCTCCGGCGTCGCGGACAGCCTTTTCGGCACGGCGAGCGTGAACGCGCTGAAGGAGTTCCAAGCCAAGAACGGTTTGAGCGCCGATGGCATTGCAGGCGCAAGCACTTATCAGGTGCTGTTCAGCTATCTGGCGATTTCGGCGGATTACATCGTTACCCCCGCGCCAACCGCCACCCCGCTGGCGACAGCGACTCCGACCCCCGCGCCCATCACGAAGGACAATGTCGTTACCATCCGCCAAGGCACGAGCGGCGACGCGGTGCTGCGTTTGCAGGAGCGGCTGACGGCGCTGGGCTACTACAATTCCCGCCGCGACGGGGTCTGCATGGCGGACGACGCAGCGGCTATCCGCGCCTTCCAGCGCATGAACGGGCTGTCGGTGGACGGCGTCGCGGGCTATGACACGCAGGTGCTGCTCTACTCCGCAACCGCAATCGGCAGCGACGGCATCCTGGGGGGGGGGCCCGGGGGGGGCGCAATCGGTGGATGTGAGCGTCACCCTCCGCCGCGGCATGACGGGCGAAGCCGTCCGCGCGCTCCAGCAGCGGCTGATTACCCTTGGCTACCTCTCCGGCACGGCAGACGGCATTTACGGCACAGCGACCGCCGAAGCCGTCTACAACTTCCAGAAGCGAAATGGACTCACCCGCGACGGCGTGGCGGGCAACAAAACGCTGATTGCCCTCTACTCCGCCTCTGCCGCCACCCCGACCCCCGCGCCGACGATTGCGCCTGTGAATACGCCCTCCGCCGCATCGGTGATTGCCAGCGCCTCCGCGCTCCACCGGGGCGACAACGGCACGGCGGTCAAGGCAATGCAGCAGCGGCTGATTGACCTTGGCTACCTCACGTCGGGTTCTGCGGACGGCATCTTCGGCGTCAAAACGTATCAGGCGCTGCGTGACTTCCAGCTGGCGAACGCCCTGTATGTGGACGGCGTTGCGGGCAAGAACACAATTGCGTCGCTCAACAGCAGCAGCGCCACTGGCAAAAACACCGCGCGCCCGAACACCACCGCAACCCCCACCCCGAACATCTCCAACGACATTGGCACAACCACGAAGGTCAGCGCGGAGAACGTCGTCTACGAGTACTGGTACTCGACGGTGCGCAGCGCCTGCCGCCAGTACCCCTACGCGACGGTCTACGACTACTCCACGGGCATCTCATGGCAGGTTCACATGTTCTCCTACGGCAAGCACGCCGAAGCCGAACCGCTGACCGCGGCAGACACGGCGAAGCTGGAGCAGGCATTCGGCGGCAACACATGGACGCCCAAAGCTGTCTGGGTCATCTTCGCTGACGGCACGGTTCGTATGGCGACGACCCACTCCATGCCGCACGAGGTGCAGCACACCACGGACAACAACTTCCCCGGTCACCTGTGCATCCACTTCCCGCGCACGCAGGCGCAGGTAACGGCGATCGGCCCCTACGCCATGAGCCACCAGCAGACGGTGGAAAAGGGCTGGGCGGAAACGCAGGCGATGATTGCGAACTAATTTGGATATATAAAATGCCGCCGGGAGGATGGGGAATGTCCTTCCGGCGGCGAAACTTTGCGTTATACTATTTCCAGATCAGAATGCGCCAAGATGCGCCGCGAATTTTTCATTCTGGCTAACGTGAATGAAACGCAGCGTAGCAGCGCTACGCTAAGTGGAATGAGCGGACGCCAGAAGGGAAAAGGCGCAAGCAGATGGCGCAGGTGAATCTGGAAATAGTATTATACCGCGTTTTTTCTTGACACCACCCATGACACCAGCTATAATAAAAGCGGAAGGGATGATTTGATGTCGGAGTGGGAAAAACTATTGCAACGAATCTTGTCCTTATCAAAGGACTTGTGATTCGATGAACTGCGTAAAGTATTAGAGACTACGGCTACCAAATGTTTTCCCCTCGCAGCGGCAGTAGTCACTATACCTTCCGCAAGCCCGGCTGCCAGCCAATCACCATTCCTAAGCATGAGCCCATTAAGAAAGTATATGTCGAATGGTTCGCAATATTGTTGAAAGTGAGGCGAATCGTCATGAAAACGCTTGAACAGTATATGGCCTTGCCCTATCCTTTGGAAATCATCCCTGATTCTGATGAAGGCGGCTTTGTTGGCAGCTACCCTGACTTGCCGGGATGCCTGACCTGCGGCGAAACGATGGAGGATGTCGTTCGGAACGCAGAGGATGCGAAGCGCGCATGGTTGACGGCAGCATTGGAAGAGGGGCTTGTTATCCATGAGCCGAATCTGCCAACCGCTTACTCTGGTCAATTCAAGCTCCGCATTCCCAAATCGCTGCACCGTTCTTTGGCAGAGCACTCTCGCAGTGAAGGAATTAGCATGAATCAATACTGCTTGTACCTGTTAGCAAAAAACGATGCGCTGTATGGCGCATAATGCACATCACCCACATAGAATCGCCGCCGGAAGGACATTTTGCATCCTCCCGGCGGCGACTTTCTATGCTATTCCGCTTCCTCCACGCCCCACATCTCCGGCACTTTCGGACACCCCTGCCGCTTCTTCGCGGCGCGCGCTTCGACGTAGCAGCCGCAGAGCGCGCATGTTCCGCTGTGCAGGTTGTCGCAGGTGCGGCAGATGTTCAGGCGCGCGGCGTAGGTCGCTTCGTCGGTCTTCTCGTCCGCCGAGAGCGAATCCACATAGTCCCGCACGAGCTTCGCCATATCCGCCTGACCGCTTTCCAGCAGCGTGCAGCGGCAGGGCTTTCGCGCATCAGCCACGAATCGTGACCTCCACCACCGAGCAGGCGGGCAGCGTCATCGTGAGTCCCGTTTCGGTCACGCGGACGGCGTCGAACGGCTTCACCGTCACCTTTTCCGCATCCTCGAACGTGTTCTTGTCGTGCATATCGCCCGTCAGGATGCGCGCGATCACGTTCTTTGCAGACGCGCCGGAGAGGTGCACCACCACATCCAGCGCATCGGTGCAGGAGGTGTTCGTCGCCGTCAGGGTGATGACACCTTCCTTCTCCGAGGCGGTCGCGGTCAGCTGCTTCACGCCGCCGCACTCGCCGCAGGTGATGGCGGACGGCAGATAGTTCGCATCGTGATGCGCCTTGTAGAGTTCGAAGACGTGGTACGTCGGCGTGCAGATCATCTTCGCGCCGTCGGTCAGGATAACCGCCTGCAGGACGTTGACCATCTGCGCGATATTCGCCATGACGACGCGGTCGCAGTGGCTGTTAAAGATATCCAGTGTCAGCGCCGCTACCATCGCGTCGCGCATGGTGTTCTGCTGATAGAGGAAGCCCGGATTCGTGCCAGGTTCGCAGTCGAACCACGTTCCCCATTCGTCGACAATCAGCCCGACGCGGTGCTCGTGGTCGTACTTGTCCATAATCGCCAGATGGCCGCGAATCAGCGTGTCCATGTAGGCGGCATTGCGCAGGGTAAGGTAGTATTCGTCCGCATCGAAATCAGTTGCGCTGCCTTTCTTGTCCCATGCATACGGCACGGTGTAGTGGTGCAGGGTAATGGCGTCGAGGTAACGCCCGGCACGCTCCATCAGCTTGTCCGTCCAGTTCCAGTCGCCGGAGCTGGGCCCGCAGGCGATGCGGTAGAGCTTATTGTCGCCATAGTTGCGGCAGAACGTCTGGTAGCGGCGGTATTCGTCGGCATAGTATTCCGGGCGCATGTTGCCGCCGCAGCCCCAGTTTTCATTGCCCACGCCGAGGTATTTGAGGTTGAACGGCTCCTTGTGCCCGTTCGCCCAGCGCTTCTGCACAACGGTGGAATCGCCCGTGGAATTCATGTACTCCACCCATTCCGCCATTTCGCGCACCGTGCCAGAGCCGACGTTCGCGTTGACGTAGGGTTCGCAGCCGATTTGGCGGCACAGCTCCATGAACTCGTGCGTGCCGAAGGAGTTGTCCTCCACTACGCCGCCCCAGTTCGTGTTCACCATGCGCTTGCGGGTTTCTTTCGGGCCGATGCCGTCCTCCCAGTGGTATTCATCCGCAAAGCAGCCGCCCGGCCAGCGCAGCACCGGCACGCCGATTTTCTTCAGCGCCTGCACCACGTCCGTGCGCATGCCATTGACGTTGGGGATGTCGGAGTTTTCGCCCACATAGACGCCGCCGTAAATGCAGCGTCCGAGGTGCTCCGAGAAATGGCCGTAGATGTTCTTGTTGATTTTCTTGCCGGATTGCCCAGCCGCGTTGATGGAAAGGATTGCCGCCATCTGCTTGTCCTCCGTCTCTTTTTTGTGCTGGTTGCGCTCATTGCGCGCATTCATAAAGTAGATATTCGCCCAATCTATCAGGATTCCTGCCGCATTTTTTCTTTTTTTACGAAATGTTTTTCGACAGTGTGATGGTCGTCACCGCGGGCGAGTTGAACAGGCGGAAGCTCATCCACCACGGGTAAATCAGCCCTTTGCCCAGTCCGGGACTAACATACTGCCAAATTCCGCCAAAGAAATTTATCCCCTGCACCTGACTGTCCTCCGGAAACCAGCCCAGTTCCGGCACATACAGCGCACCCATGCCTGGAATGCGCCACTGCCCGCCGCAGTAGCCGCCCGCGACAATCAAGTCCACATTGTTCATCGCGCAGACGGCTTTCGGGTCGGCGTTCTGCTTTGCGGTGGTGATGTACTCCTGCGTCAGCGGCATTCCGCTCACACAGACCTGCATGTCCTTGTTTGTCATTTCCGCCATGGCCGCCTCGATGCGGTCAAGCCTGTCCAGCTGATAAACCGCCAGCCGCTGGAGCGCCGCCTGATCAGCCGTCAGCGTCGGCAGGGCATTCAAGCCGTCCAGCTGCTTCTGGTATGCCTTGCGCGCGCTGGGGATGTTGAGTGTATACAAATCCTCCGGTACAAACCAAATGGTGGATTTTTCCCGCGTGAATGACACGGGCACATCCAGCAGCGTCACGCCCGCGTCAATGAGCGCCTGCGCCCAATCCGCATAAGGCGAAAGGGAGGCGTGCGCCGTCGTCGCGTAGGGGGACGGATCGCCGCTGCCGGGCAGGAACAGCACCTTCGACCCCGCCGGAAGCTGCTCCAGGAGCGCCAGCGCCGGCGCCGCGTCGCCGTTCTCACCAATCATATTGCCCGTCATAATGACGCAGGAGACTGCGCGCGTGCCGACCGCTTTGCCAATCGACGCCTGATTCAGCCCGCGGTACTCCCCGTTCAAATCCGTCAGCAGGAGAATCGACCACTGATCCAGCGAATTGGGCAAATCGGGAATGGTGACCGTTTGCCGCAGCGTCTTGACGGTATTGCTGATGGCAAAGTTCGCCACCGCACCCGCACCAAACGTCAATAGCAGCACGACCAGCAGTGTCACGCCGATTTTGCGCCCCAGATGGGATTTTTCCTCAAAGATGTTCTCATTCCGTCTGGACAAGGGCGTTCCTCTCCTTTCTGACTTTCTTGGGGAATGCGGTTACTCCGCGTCTTCCCCCGGCACATACGGCATCAGGAAACAGTTCACATAGTACGCATATTTTCCCGACGTCGAGTTGCTCGGTTTTGCCGTCACGACCGTATAATCCACGCAGTCGCTCGCCGGAATCTCGCGCTCGTCCTCCGGCACTTCGGACAGGTTTGTCGAGGTTTTTTTGTTCGTGTTCACCTCGGCGTTCATGTCGTAGTCGTGGATGTACATCTTGACGCGGCTTGCCATATTTCCCTCCAGCGTCGTGATGCGGTATTTGCCGTCGCCCAGGTCCTTCACGTCGTACACCAGCGCAACGTGAATCGTCTTGTTGAACGAGCAGCCGTACACCAGCAGGAAGCCCGGCTGCGGCACGTTCGTCGTGCGGTTCATCAGCTGATAGCCGCGCAAGAGCTTGCCGACGCTGGCCTCCTTAACGTGATGGACGCCCTCCACCTGCACGAACACGCCGTCCTCGGATTCCTTCGCGGCTTTCTTGACCGCTTCCAGTTCCTCCATCTCGACGTTCGCCTGCATCATGCACCAGGTGATATAGCCGCCGCACCAGCCGAAGCCGATGCCCTTGCCGCGCCACTCGGTGTACTTATTGACGTTTTTGAGCGTCTTGCCGTCCAGCTCTTTCCATTCGTTATAGGCAATATCCAGCACCTGCTGAATCTGCTCCGGCGGCTGCACGGGCGCTTCAGTGGAAATCGCGACCGGCGGGGGCGTCGGGGTGGCTTTGGCGGCGAGCGCCGTTGGCAGGAGCAAGGTCATCAGCAAGAGGGCACACAGCCCGCGAAGCAAGCGTTTCATCAGTGAATCCTTCCTTTCGGATATTTCTTCAATTTAAGCATACCACGTTTTAGGATGTTTGGAAAGGGGCAAGTGAAGTTTTTACAAATGAAAGCCGCCATTCGACTTTTGATAGCGGTCGAATGGCGGCTGATGTTCTATTCTTCTCACGGATAAACACGCGGGCACTGTATGCAGTCGTCACCAACTGAATCGCGCGGAAGGGTCAAGGGAGGAACTCCCTTGCAGGGCGCAGGGGCAGCGCCCCTGCCGGAGTCCAGAGGCAGAGCCTCTGGTGGGGTCAAGGGGCAAAGCCCCTTGGGTCACTCCTTCGTTTCCTTCGCCATGCGGGCGGCGCGCTCCTTCGCATAAATCGCCATTGCGCATTCAAGGCGCTTCCGCTCCATCTGGCACTCCATGTCGTAGGGCTGGGAGATGTCGCCATGGAAGGCTTCGGCATTCGCAGCGCAGCCGCCGGAGCAGAAGAAACGCGCCCAGCAGTCACGGCACTTCTCCTTGTTCAGCACCGTGTTGTGCGCAAACTTCGCCTGAATGTCGCGGTCGAACGTGCCGTCCAGCACACTGCCCATGCGGTAGCCGTCGCGGCCGACAAACTGGTGGCAGGGGTAAATATCGCCGTCGGGCGTTACCGCAACATACTCGTTGCCCGCGCCGCAGCCGGTCAAACGCTTGCGCAGGCACGGGCCTCCCTCCAAGTCCACCATGAAGTGGAAGAAGTTGAACCACTTGCCGTTCGCGCGGCGATCCATATAAATCTGCGCCAAGCGCTCGTATTCCTCACGGATTTCGGGCAAATCTTCCTCGCGCAGGGCGTATTCGCACTTCGGGTCGGTCACAACCGGCTCGACGCTGATCTGGTCAAAGCCCTGATCCGCCAAATGAAGCACGTCGTTGCCGAAATCCTTGTTGAAGCCGGTAAACGTACCGCGGACGTAATATTCCTTGTCGCAGGCATTGCGGCGGCGGACGAACTCCTGCGCCTTGTTCATGATGATGTCATAGCTGCCCTTGCCGTTGATGGTCGGGCGCATCCGGTCATGCACTTCGCGGCGGCCGTCGATGGAGATGACGACGTTGCTCATTTCCTTGTTCAGAAAGTCCATGATTTCGTCGTTCATCAGCACACAGTTCGTCGTCATTGTGAACTTGAAGTGCTTGTTCTTTTCCTTCTCGATGGAGCGGCCGTATTCCACCAGCTGCTTGACGACGGGGAAGTTCATCAACGGTTCGCCGCCGAAGAAGTCCAGTTCCAGATTGACGCGCTTGCCGGAGTGCGCCACCAGCCAGTCAATTGCCGCCTTGCCGACCTCGTAGGGCAGCAGCTTGCGCTCGCCCATGCAGAAGTCGCCCGTCGCCGCGAAGCAGTACTTGCAGCGCAGGTTGCAGTCATGCGCCGCGTGCAGGCACATGGATTTCACCACGCCCGGCTCGGTCACCTGCTTCACGTCATCATAATTATCCGGGGCGTTGAGCGCGCCGAGTTCTTCGAGCTGCTTCAGTTCACCGATAACTTCGTCCAGCTCCTGCGCCGTATACTTCTCTTTCAGCGCATCCCGAATCTCTTCCGGCGTGTGGTCATTCCACATTTCCAGCACGTCAAACGCCATGTCGTCGATGGCGTGAACAGCGCCGCTGCCTACGTCCAGCAGCATCGGCTGACCAACCGCCTTGAAGGTATGAATCATTGCTATTATTCCTCCTGAGTTAGATAACCGCAAGGATACTTTTTGCACCCTTGCACCCGAAAAAAGCGAAGGCGCATGATGCCGCCTCCGCCTTTGCCTGTTGCAAACCGGATACGATTGCCAGACGAATCTGGAAAGCGTATCATTACTTCCGGTTGTACAGACGGTTGAGCTTGCCCTCGTTGCCCGCGAGCACGTCGCTGTTTTCCTTGTTGGCGCAGGACTGGTTGGCGACGGTGCAGCTGGTCTTGCAAGCGGACTGGCAGGATGCCTGGCATTCGCCGCAGCCGCCGTGGGCCAGAGAGTTCTTCAGGCAGGGCTTCTGGATGGTTTCGATATGCTTCATAGTTGTAATCCTCCATTTCTTAAAAAGGGGTATATGGGCATTATACACGATTCGGGTTCTAATTGCAATCACTTTCCGGAAATATTCGACACAATCGCGCCGATTATCCCGCCGGTCGCCGTTCCCATAGCAAGATCAGCCAAATATGCCGTCCACGGCGCGCCCTGACCGCTCAGCAGCGCATAGGCCGCCACGCCCAGCGCCATGTACAGCAGCCCAATCAGCGCGCCGCGCAGCAGTCCGCCTTCCTGACCGCGCCCAACGGCGATGTACGTCCCGATAGCGACGGAAACGACCTTCAGCAGCTGGTTGAAGATGCGCACAGTGTCCTCCGTCGGCTTCACCCACTGCATCAGCAGCGCAAAAACCGCCACGACGATGATGGTCGTCAGCATCGCCGCGCCCAGCCCGCGCAGCAGCTGCATCGAGCCGCCGCGGCGTGCGCGCGTTGTCGTCCGGCGCACAGTCTGTGTTCCTGTCATAGGGCAATTCCCCTCCTTCCGATTCGGTAAGGAGGATATGCCCCGCGTCCGGGCGTTATTCCTCTATCCGCTCCACGCGGAAGATGTTCAGCGTGTCCGCATCCGGGCAGGAGAACACCGCTGTGCCGTCCGGCTGACCGGGGATGCTGCCGCCATAGCGGATGATGTCCGCATACAGGAACGCAACATGCATCGCCATCGGGCAGAGCTGACCGCGCTCGGTGTCAAAATCCCACGAATCGCCGATTTTATGCCCATGATGGCAGGGACAGCTGCCCTTGCGGTCAATCAGCGTGATGCGCAGGCGCGGGCGCTTCATTCGTCCAGCACCTCCAAGCACGTTTCAATCGGGATGCCGAGGTACTTGTCCTCCTTGTCGCGGTTGCGGTCAATCATCGTGCGCACGGCGTCCATTGCGCGGTGCGTCGATTCTTGGAGCGGTACGCCGTCCACCAGCCGCCCCAGCATCACTGCGGCGAAAATATCGCCCGTGCCGACGAAGCGCACCGGAATGAGGTCGAACGGGATGCGGAAGAATTCGCCTTCCGTGCCGTCATAGCCGACGACGCAGTTCTCGCCGTCCACCTTCGCGCTCGTCACGACGACGGATTTCGCGCCCATTTCGTGCAGACGAATCGTCAGCGCGCGTGCTTCTTCCTCGGTCATGTCCTCGTGATAGGGCACATCCGCCAGATACGCCGCCTCGGTGTAGTTCGGCACGATGCAGTCCGCCACGGCGACCATCTTGCGCATGTGGGCGATGGTTTCCTCCCCTACGCCGTTGTACAGCTTGCCCTCGTCGCCCATGATGGGGTCAACAAAGACCAGCGTGCCTTTCTTCGCGGACTGCTCACAGAAGTCAGACACCAGCGCAGCCTGTTCCGCTGACAGAATCATGCCTGTGGACACCACATCAAACGAGAATCCCAGTTCCGCCCAGACTTTCAGCGACTGGCGCATGTATTCCGTCGTTTCCTGAATGTAGAATTTCCCGTAATCCAGCGTGTTGCTCACCAGCGCCGTCGGCAGCGTGTACAAGTGATGTCCCATATGCGACAGCACCGGCATCATTGCGCTCAGCGACACTTTCCCGTAGCCCGCCAGATCATGCACCAGCAGTATATGCTTACTCATCTATCTTCTCCTTATTTTTGGGGGAACGCCAAAGGCTCTGCCTCTGGACTCCGGCAGGGGCGCTGCCCCTGCACCCTGCAAGGGACTTCGTCCCTTGACCCTTTCACGCGATTGGATTGGTAACACTCTCATGCAGTTTTCGCGTGGTTATCCGTAGAAAGTAGCGGAAAAATTCAAGCTGCATGGGAGGCGACCGGCGAAGGGGTCAAGGGGGGCGACCGCAGGCTTCACCTGTTTTCATTGCCCCCTTGTCGCCTCCGCAGAGGCGAAATCCCTGCGACAATCGCAAGCCGCTATTAAAAGAACAGCCCTGCCGTCCCAAAGGACAATCACCTGCGGTGATTAGCCCTTCACCGCAATCGCCTCAATCTCCACCTTCGCATCCCGCGGCAGCTTCGCCACCTGCACACACGCACGCGCCGGCGGATTCTTCGGGAAGAACTTCCCGTAGGCTTCGTTCACCGCGGCAAAGTCGTTCAAATCCTTCAGGAAAATCGTCGTTTTCACGATGTCCGCCAACGTGCAGTCCGCTTCCGCCAGAATCGCGGCAATGTTCTTCATGCACTGCTCAGTCATCTCACCAATCGTGCCTTCCAGCAGCTCGCCCGTTTCCGGCACAAAATACAGCTGTCCGGACACATACACCGTATTGCCCGCCTGAACGCCCTGCGAATACGGGCCAATCGCGGCGGGTGCGTTTTTCGTCGAAAGAATCTTGTTCATGGAAGAGAATCCCCCTTCATCTTAGTGCGTCAGAAACGCTGTCTGCATTATACCATGATTATGCGTCGAAAACAACACCGGAGGTAGAGAAAACCGCCCCCGATTTCTCGAAGGCGGCTTTCTCAGGTACCAAATCAAAGACCGTAGTAATAGAAGATGAGGCACACACCGGCCAGCAGGATGAACGCCAGCCCAACCACCAGCGGCGCATGTGTGCCCTTGCCGCGGTTGGCTTCCTTCGCCATCTTGTAGTCGTAGTAGTGCTGATGCTTATGCTTTCCGGGCGCGAAAAGCACCAGCAGGTTTCGGAAACCGTAGGAAATGATGTCCAGCACACCTTCGCGCGCCGTGAACGTCAGCAGACCCACACAGGTCAGCAGCGCACCCGGCACAAAAAGTGCGTCGCACAAACCGCTCAGGATTTCCTCCCGCTCGCTCAGCGTCCAGATACTGCGCATCGAGGCAACGCCAGCAAATATCAGCGCGCCGATAGCGATGCAAATCCAGTAGGGCATCGCCCGCTTTGATTTTTTCAAAGCCCAAGCTCCTTCTTATACCGTTCAAACTCTTCGTCGTTGCAGTTGATGAAGTGTCCGGGTTTGATTTCCCGCAGGGACGGCTTGTTCACCGAGTAGTCATGCTCCTTCAGGGGCTTGTACTCAATGCGCTGACGATGCTTCTCGTGATGCGGATCCGGGTACGGAATCGCGGACAGCAGCGACTTGGTGTACGGATGCAGCGGATGCTCGAACAGCTCGTCGGAATCCGCCAGCTCCACCAGCTTGCCGTAGTACATGACACCGATGCGGTCGGAGAAGTACTTGACGACGGACAGGTTGTGCGCAATAAACATGATGGTCAAGCCCATCTTGTTGCGCAGGTCGTTCAGCAGGTTGATAACCTGTGCCTGAATCGACACGTCCAGCGCGGAAATGGGTTCGTCGGCGATGATGAGGTCAGGCTCCAGCACGATGGCGCGGGCAATGCCGATACGCTGGCGCTGGCCGCCGGAGAACTCATGCGGATAGCGGTCGGCGTGCTCGCGCACCAGACCAACCAGATCCAGCACCTCGTAAACCTTTTCGTCGATATACTTTTCGTCCTTGATGCCGCGGATTTTCAGGCCTTCTGCGATAATCTCACGCACAGTCATGCGCGGGTTAATCGAGGCAATGGGGTCTTGGAAGATCATCTGCATCTTGGTCATGATGTTGTCCTTCGCGGCAACCTTCATGTCCTGCTCGTAGCGTGCCTTCCGTTCCTCCAGCGCCTGACCGGACAGCGTCTTGCTGTCTGCCTCAAACGCCGCGGTCAGCTCCGCCTTGCGCTTCTCGCGGTACTTCTCGACGCACTTGCTCTTTTCCACAGAAGATTCCAATGCGTTCGTGCGGGCCTGACGGATTTTCTCCTTCAGTTCCTTGCGCATTTCCTTAATCTTCTGGTCGTATTCCGCCTTCAGCGCCGCCGCCTGCGCCGGATTCTTCTCCGTTTTTTCCTTCAGCGCGGCCTTCATCTGGCGCTGCTTTTCCTCGAAGTCGTTTTTCAGGCTGCGAATCAGCACCGGCAGACCGTTCTGCGTGGACGAAATGCGCAGACCCTGGAAGTACACGTCACCCTCGGTCGGGTCGTACAGGTTGATGATGGTGCGGCCCGTCGTGGTCTTGCCGCAGCCAGACTCGCCCACCAGACCAAAGACTTCGCCCTTCTTGATGTAGAAGCTGACGTCATCAACGGCCTTGTTGATATAGTCGCCGCTGCGGAAATACTGCTTCAGGTGATTCACGCGCAGGAGGACGTCGCTTTCTTCCTCAATGCCCGCGTGCTCCAGACGAGCCAGCGTCACCTTGTCCGTGATGGCGTTCATCACACGCGCAATCACCAGCAGCACGATGCCAACCAGCCACAGCCACACCCAGTGCGCCGCCAGCCACCACAGCGCAATCACCAGCGAAATGGCGTTGCTGTCATCAGACTTCTTGACGGTCGTTTCTGCCAGAGACTTCAGCGCGGTCTGGTAAGTCGGCGCTGCCGCCACGGACACCTGCACCGCCTTCAGCAGGCTGCTGAGCGAGCCGTCAAAGTCTTCGCTCTGCACCCGCTCCAACAGCGTCGTCGCGAACACATCCAGCGTGCCGAGGTTTTCGCTCGGATAGCGTGCCTGAAGCGCCTCGTACTTGCTCTGCACGAACGCTTCCAAGTCAATCGCTTTGCCCTGCTTCTTCTGCTCCACCAGCGCGGCAAACTCGTCGCGGATATCCTCCGTGTCGACGCGCTCCAGCGTGCGCTGCTCCGCCAGTGCAGCGGCGTAGTCCTCAAAGCTCAGTGCATTCAGATATTTCTTCATGGAAGCCGGCTTGTTGCCCGCATCCACCGACGCACGAACCATCGTCGTCAGCGTTTCCACAAATTCCAGATAGCTGCCTGCTTCTTCGCCGTGCTCCTGCGCAAACGTTTCGTAGAACGCTGCAACATCCGGCTCGGTATTGGCGGTGGCAATCTTAATCGGCTTGCCCTTGGGCGCCGCCGGCGTCATGACTTTGTTCAGGTAGTCAAACGATTCCGCCAGCAGGCGGCTGTCGCTGCCGCTTTCCTGCTGCTCATAGAGCGTCAGATACGCATCCACATCGAAATTCTGATCGAAATCAGCGCAGAAAGTATCCAGCTTCTGCTTGGACAGCGCGTCCTGCCCCGCTGCCAGTTCGTTCACCCACGTCGTATAGAACGTCAGCGCGCGATTCTGGCGCACGTCCCCGCCCAGCGTCTTGGTGGACGCGGCATCAATCATGGCGGAGAAATACTGCTTGTCGAACCAAGCGCGCGTAACCACGGAAGCGTTCTGCTGATAAGAGCGCAGCGCCCCCGATAGCGTAGACCATCCCGCACCGTCATTCGCCACAACATAGATGCTCATTACGATGGCGATGGCCATAACCACCAGCCCAATCGTTTTCAGCACCGAGGCGATTCCCTTTGCGATTTTCATGCTTCGGCGGCTCCTTTCTTCGCGTTCTGCAAGGCTTCTGCTGCCTCTCGTTCGGCCTGCTCCTTCTTCATGCGTTCAATGCGTTCCACCACAATCGCCGGCGGATTTACCTTCGGCGCGTTCGGATGCAGCAGCCACGTCGCCGCCATATGCGTCTCGCTGACATGGAACATCGGCGGCTGTTCCTCAAAGTCGATTTCCATTGCGTACTTGTTGCGCGCGGCGAAAGCATCGCCCTTCGGCGGCAGAATCATATCCGGCGGCGTACCGGGGATAGCTTCCAGTTTCTCGCGCGTCTCCAAGTCCGGCATGGAGGACAGCAGCGCCCATGTATACGGGTGGCGCGGGTCGTAGAACACATCATCCGCCGTGCCGTACTCGACAATCTTGCCGGCGTACATGATGGCAATGCGGTCCGCCATGTTCGCCACAACGCCAAGGTCATGCGTGATGAAGATGACCGACAGGCGGCGTTCCTTCTTCAGGCGGTTAATCAGCTCCAGAATCTGCGCCTGAATGGTCACGTCCAATGCGGTTGTCGGTTCATCGCAGATGAGGATATCCGGGTTCGCGGACAGCGCAATAGCGATAACAATGCGCTGACGCATACCGCCGGAGAACTCAAAGGGATACTGATAGAAGCGCTTGTGCGGCTCCGGAATACCGACTTCCTTCATCAATTCGATGGCGCGGTGGCGTGCCATGCCCTTGGTGAGCTTGAAGGCATAATCCTGCGCGCGCGCCTTCATGTAGTCCACCATTTCCACCGCCAGCACGTCAAAGTCCTTTGTCTCACTCGCCGCGATAAGTTCCTCAAAGTGCTCCAGCAGGCTCCGGGTCATTTCGCAGAGGTTGTGCTGCGCCATATCCGCGTCAATCAGGTTCTTCGGGATAACGGACGGCGGATTCTTGCCCTTCGCCTTCTGCGCCTCAAACTTCTTCTGCTCGCGGGCGTAGCGCTTTTCTTCCTTCGGATTGTGCGTCTTGGAGCGAGCATAGCGGTCGATGTAAGACTGTGCCCCCGAACGGTAGACGTACGCCTGATTGTCCTTATCCAGCTGTAGCTTGTCGATGGCTGCTTCAACCGCCGCAGCCGATTTGTGCAGCGCTTCCTTGCATTCGCCCTCGTTCAGCGGCTTTTGCTGATAGACCTTCAGGGCGCTGCGGAGCGTATCCACCGCCGCCTGCTGCGATTTCGCCGCCTGCTGGCTGGAGTACTGGAGCGCGTGAGCAATGTCCTGCAAGAAGTCAATCATGAACTCGCGGTCGAGCGTTTCGCGCGCCATCTGGTTCAGCTCGGTGATGGACTGCTTTTTCGGGTCGGGCGTTTTGCCACTCGCCGCCAGATAGCCGATGCAGAAGAAGTTCGGCTCCTGCGCATTCACCATCGCGCCCAGCTTAGCGGTCATGTCCGCCATCAGCGCGCGCATTTCGCTTTCGCGGCGGCGCGTGTAGTTCTTCTGGAAGCCTTCCAGCGCCGTATGCCACTTCGCGATTTCCGGGTCATTCTCATCGAAGGTGTACGGGTCGAAGATATGCTTCAGGGACTTGCGGATCCGGCCGCAGATTTCGCGGACCTCCTTGTCCTTGCTCGTCAGGATGGCATTGTCGATTTCGTCCATGCCGTCCATGCACTCAACGATGGATTCCATCGCTTCCTTATAGGTATATTCCATCTTCAGCCCAACGGAAGCAAAGTGGTCGAACTGCTTCGTTTTGGCGTGGATGGCTTCGCGCGCCTGTGCGCCCTGTCCGCGCGCCTCGGCATCCGCCACCATCGTCTTTTCGAGCTGCGCCAGCAGGCTGTTGAAGCGTTCCTTGCCATCGCGGCGGCGTTCCTTGTTGTTCAGCAGCATGGCTTCCGTCAGCTGCTTGCCAATGCGCATGATGGGGTTCAGGGCACTCAGCGGGTCTTGGAACACCATGGCCAGCTTGTGGCCGCGCAGGGTATGGAACTCTTCTTCCGGAATCTTCAGCAAATCCTTGCCGTCGTAGATGATTTCGCCCGCATCCACCATGGCGTTGCCCGCCAGAATGCCCATGATAGCACGGGTGGTGACGGACTTGCCGGAACCGGATTCACCGGCGATGGCGAGCGTTTCGCCTTCCTCCAGATTGAAGGAAATATCGCGCACTGCGCGAACCGCACCGTTGTTTGTGCGGAAGGAGATGGTCAAGTTTCGGACTTCCAGCTTTGCCATATCAGTCGTCCGCTCCTCTCAACGAAGGATTCAGCGCGTCGCGCAGGCCATTACCAAACAGGTTGAAAGCAATTTCCAAAATGGCGATGAAGATTGCCGGGAACATGATGATGTGGGGATAGGTGCTCAAGTACGCCTGACCGCCGGAAAGCAGCGTGCCGATGGAGGTCAGCGACGACGTTTCCAGATTGATGATGTGCAGGTAGCTGAGCATGGATTCGGAGAAAATGACACCGGGGATGGTCATGACCGCGCCGGTCACGATGGTACCCAGGCTGTTCGGGAAGATGTGCTTGAAAATCAGGCGAGCGTCGGATGCGCCCAGCGTGCGCGCTGCCAGGACGTATTCCTGACCCTTGAAGCGGTAGAACTGCGTACGCACACGCGCCGCCGTACCGACCCAGCCGGTCAGCACGAAGGCGAACAGCAGGGATGGCAGCACGCCCACCTTCTCCGCCAAGTGCAGCTGGAACAGGGTCGCGACGACCATGAACGGCACGCTGTTCAGCACGTCGGAGATACGCTCCATCACCATGTCAACCGCGCCGCCGTAGTAGCCCTCAATAGAGCCGTACAGTACGCCGAGGATGAAGTTGATGCTCGCCACGACGATGGACAGCAGGAAGCTCAGGCGCGCGCCGACTGCCAAGCAGGTGAAAATATCCTGCCCGTAGTTGTTCGTGCCGAAAATGAACGTGGGTTCATAGCCGTTGATATAGCGGAAGTACTCCAGATAGTGCACACGCACACGGTAGCCCGTCTGGTTCTTCTGGGCGTAGGTGTACCACTGCCCATCCGCGCCATCGTCGCCGGCAATGCGCTTGCTGTTGTAGTTCGCCTTGTTCGGGTTGTCGGACGTGAGGTAGTTCGGAATCAGGCTGCCGTTTTCATCCAGCGCCGGATCACCGTTGGTATTCACGCTCTCGTCCTTGAGCTGGTACCAGAAGTTCGCGCCGCCGTTGCCCATCATGTACTGCGAATTGTGGGTCTTCTGCAGCGGGTAGATGACCTGAATGTCATTCTCGTTCTGATACGCCATCAGGTTATTGTATTCCGTTTCGCTCAGGTTGACATACGCGAAGCCGACCAGCGCGTAGGAATCCACGCGCAGGTTGTAGTACGTCACGCCATTGGCATCGGTGTAGTGGTCGTATTCCTTCTTCACGACCGGCACGCCCGTTTCCTGACCGATGGCGTTATAGTAATGGTAGCCGATTTCGCTGACCTTTTCCTTGCGTGCGCCATCCCAGAAACCCGCGTTTTCAAACAGCGTGTTCTTCGGCAGCACCGACTTGTAGTAGCCGTCGCGGAACTGCACCGTGTACGGCGAGACAAACGGCGTGATGATGGCAAACAGCAGCAGGAACACAATCAGGCAGAACGCCACAACGGAGGACTTGTTCTTGCGGAAGCGCAGCCACGCGTCGCCCAGATAGCTGATGGACTTGGTCTGCAGCTTTTCGTCATGGATGCGTTCGTCCTTCTGGACAAAAGCAAACTTTTCCTTCGGAATTTCCGGATACAGATTTTTTTCCATCATTTCTTCGACCCCATTCTGATGCGCGGGTCAATAAACCCGTAGCTGATGTCAATGACAATGCCCGAAACCAGGCCGATTGCCGTATAGAACACGTTCAGCGCCATGAAGAAATTATAATCGCGGACATTGATGGAGTTGATGTACAGGTTGCCGATGCCGGGAATGCCGAAGATGTTTTCGATAATCATCGAGCCGCCCAGAATACCGATGAATTCACCAATAATCATCGGCAGGATGACGACCATTGCGTTGCGCAGCGCGTGACGGGAAATTGCCTGTGCCTTGGTCAGGCCTTTCGTGCGCGCCAGCAGCATGTAGTCACCGGTCAGCACCTCGCTCAGCTCCGCACGGGTGTAGCGCGTCAGACCTGCCACAACGCCGAAGCCCAGCGACAGCACTGCCGGAATCAGCGATACGAACATTGTCCAGCTGAACAGTGACCCGCCCGCCTGTGACAAACTTGCCGCCTGCAAGGGGAACCAGCCGAGCTTGAAGCACAGGAAGTACTGCACCAGGAAGGCGTACACATAGCTTGGCACCGAGATGAAGACCATGACCATGGTGGAAATGAAGTTATCCTGCCACTTGTTCTTCTTCAGCGCCGCATAGATGCCGAAAGCAAGGCCCAGCGGGATCGCAATCAGGATAGAATACAGGTTGACAAGCACCGTGTAGGGCAGCTTCTGCATCATGACATCCCAAACACCCATGCCTTCATACATCTGCTCGCCGACGCCCCAGTCCCATTCGGTCAGGATGCTCTTCAGGTACAGGAAGTACTGCACCATAATCGGCTTGTTGTAGCCCATCTTTTCGCGCTTGGCGAGCACGAGGTTGATGTCGCGGCCCATTTCGCGGACGGCGGGCAGCGGCAGCAGCTTAATCAGGATGAAGCACATGGTCATGATGATGAACAGCACCAGGAACATGTACAGGACACGCTTGATGATGTATCGTGTCATACCATTCTTGGACATTCCACATTACCTCCGTTTTTCATATTGAGCGGAAGGGGGGTGGGAAACCCTGCTTCCCCTCTGCTTCCGGCCGTCAGGGTGCGTCGCCCCACCCGTGACGGGTCGCGGAGGATGCGGCTGGAGGTGCGCATCACCGCGGACTGGGCTTGCCTGACTGGATTGAATCCCTATTGGGCATTTCTTAAGGAATCACTATTTTGTACCATTTTTCTTTGGAATCACAGCGTCCCCTTAAGAAACGCCCGAAAATCAACCGTTTTTTAACACGCACATCGGGCATGGGGGTCAAAAGGCCCCCATGCCCGTGCCGAGTTTCAGAGAATCACGGCAAATGTGCGCCTTGAATTAGTATTCCAGGGTGTTGTTGGCGATGTAGTCCGCCCACTCCGCGTCATCGTAGTTGTACGTCATGTACTGAATGCCGCCGAAGCCGATCAGCGTGACGTAGGTATCAACAACGGTGTTCACCTTCTGGGAGTTCATGCTCGCGCTGTTGCGGTAGTAGATGGAGGAGCAGGGATACCAGTTCATGAACGCGCCTTCGACAGCGGTCGCAAACTGCAGACGAGTGTCGTAGGTGTAATCAGCGAACTTGCCCAGCTTTTCCTCGATGGACGGAACGTTCTGGCTGTTGCACCAGTTCGCCCAGTTCTGCAGGGTGTCGGTGATTTCGCCAACGCCTTCCACATTGTAAACAATGTCGATGGTGGTGGTGTCATAGCCGTATTCGTTCTGGTTGCCCTTGCCGTACGCATCGTCGGTGTAGCAGTTGCCGAACACGCCGAAGGGAGCCATCGTCGCGCCGCCCCAAGTGGTGAAGATCATGTCCGCGTTGCCGGACTGCATGGTTTCGTAGTAGTCGGTGTCCACGGTCATGGTCATTTCGACCTTGCCTTCAAACGGCGTGCCAACGCAAGCGTTCTTCAGCGCGGCGTTCAGGTAGTTGAACATGTTGACGTAGATAGCGTCGCTCTGGTACACGCGCAGGTCAATCTTGATGTCGCTGGTGCCATCGTAGATGCCGGCAGCAACAGCCTTGTCATACGCAACCGCCATCAGCGCGCGCGCCTTTTCGACTTCGTAGCCGGTCATGGCTTCGTACGCTTCGTCGAGGGTGTCGTAGTCGCCGCCCTCGCCCCAGGTCAGGTCGAACAGACGGCAGAGGACTGCCTTCGCGGGTTCGCTGTCACGATACAGCGCGCCGGTGAAGGGGTCGTAGCAGTACAGTTCGTTGATCAGGCCAAAGCCAGCCGTGCCAGCCGCGGTGAAGGAGGAAGCGAATTCCTTACGGTCATAGGAGTAAGAAATCGCCTGACGGAATTCCGGAATCACCAGAACCTGACTATTGGTGCCGTGAGACAGCAGCTTCTCATAGTCGGTGTTCATGGTCAGCTTGGTGGTGTAGCCGTTGTTCGGGCCGTACTTGATGTACTTGCTGTTGCCGTACTTCTTCAGGTCGTCCGCCTGCAGAGCGATGTCATCAATCTCGCCCTTTTCGAACGCCAGCACCTGGGTCGCGTGGTCGGCAATGCAGGTCACCTTGTAGATGTCCGTCTGATACTGGCCGACGTGGTTGCCGTCATGATAGCCATACCAGTTGTCATTGCGGGTCAGGGTGTATTCCTTGTCCAGTTCGAAGGAAGACAGCTTGTACGGGCCGTAGGAAACCGTGTTCTCCACGGAACGGCCGTACTTGGTCTTCACTTCGTCCGCTTCTTCCTCGGTGGCAACTTCCTTGCCGTCCTTGTAGAAGGTCTTGCAGGCTTCGTAAACGGGCTTGTAGACCAGGTAGGAGGAAGACAGGTTGTAGGGCACATAGAAGTTCGCTTCGTTCACGGGGTTGGCCAGGATGAAGTCAACGGTGTAATCGTCAACCTTCTTGAAGCCAACTTCGTCCCACGTTGCGGCATCCGCAACGCTGGCGGTGTACAGGTACTGAGCCTGCATGGACTCATACTGCTGACCCGCGGCAAAGTAGTTGTCAAACAGGTACTTTGCGGAGACCCACGCTTCGGCAGCGGTTTCGTCTTCAACAGAAGCATCGCGGTACATCGTGTCGTCCGCAATGTTCACATACTGCGGCGCGGGATTGCCCTCCGCGTCCAGCGCGCCGACCATGCCCCAAGCGCTCATGTCGAGGTACACATCGGTGCCGGCGGCAACGAGGTTCTCGGCAGTGTCTGCAATCAGGTCATAGGTCGTCTTGCCCGCGTAGAGGTAGTTCTTCGCGTTGTAGATGACGAACTCGCCAGCATAGTAGCTGTCAGCGCGGCGATTCAGCATCTTCGGGTTGAGCAGCTGCTGCATGGAGTACACATAGTCATCAGCGGTGATGGGGGTGCCATCTTCCCACTTGGCGAGCTTGTTCAGCGCGATACGCCAAGCCTTGGCGGTCTCGCCTTCCTTCACGCCGTACTGACCGACATACTCAGCGGTCACGTCCACCGGCATTTCAGCAGCCAGTTCGGGCATGACGGAGTAGCCATTCTTTTCGGAATTCAGAACGAAGGTGTAGAAACCAGAGCTGACATTGTTCAAAATATCAGTGTCTTCGTTCGTTTCCCAGGAGAGCGGGTCCCAGTTCAGAGAAGAGTTAATGCCGGGGGTGTAGCTGTTGTAGGTGTACACCTTTTCATCGGTGTAGTCCTTGCCAGCTTCGCCGACATACTGATCGGTAGAAACCGTCTGCGCGCTCCCCTCGCTCTTTTCCAGCGTGACAGTGCCCGCGTTGTACACGCGCTCACCGACATCGTAGGAATCAGCAGGCGTGAACGTGCCTTCTGCCAGCGCAGCCGCACTCAGCATCATGCACGCAGACAGGACCAGAGAGAGAATCTTCTTCATGGTCTAACCCCTCCAATTCATTTCGTACCAGATGACACGATGCAAATGATACGTTGATATTCATTATAGAGGAATTGACGCAGGGTTGTCAAGGGCTTGCCGCTTGCAATTTTTGACCAATCTTCCTGCAAAATTCCCCACTTTCACAGCAATTCCTTGATTTGACGATGTGAAATCGTTTTCGCGCAAAATTGTTTTTTTTTTGTTTTTTTCGTTCTTTGCCTTGATTTCTCTGCCTTTGCGCCATACTTGACGTTTCCCGTTTTTTCACCTATACTATCCTGTGCAGTGAAAGGAGAATTCCTTTATTATGAATGTTGACTTGACCCATGGTTCGATTTTCCGCGGACTGCTCCGTTTTTCTCTGCCGCTGATGGCGGGCAATCTGCTCCAGCAACTTTATAACCTTGTGGACACCTTCGTCGTCGGGCGATACTGCGGTGAAATCGCCCTTGCCGCCGTCGGCAGCGCGTTTTCCGTCATGATTCTGCTCACGAGCATCGTCACCGGGCTGTGCATGGGCAGCGGCGTGGTTGTCAGCCAGCTTTTCGGGCAGAAAGACGATGCCGGCGTGCGCAAAGCGGTCGGCAATGCTTTTGTGCTGATTGCGGGCGTATCAGCGCTGCTGACCATCCTTTCCTACGCGCTCCTGCCCGTCATGATGACGCTCCTGCGCATTCCGCCTGAAGCGCAGGGCGTTCTCTCCCGCTACCTCTTGATTGTGTTCATCGGTATCATCCCGACGTTCCTGTATAACTTCGGGGCGTGTATGCTCCGCGCCGTCGGCAATTCAACCGCGCCGCTGATTTTCCTGCTGATTTCGTCGCTGACGAACGTCGCGCTGGACTTTCTGTTCGTGGCGGTGCTGCCGTGGGGCGTGGCGGGCGCTGCCGTCGCGACGCTTATTTCGCAAGTACTGTCCGGTTTCCTGTGCTTAGGTTATGTGCTCTTCCGCGTTCCGGCGCTGACGCCCTCGCAGCACGACCTGCGCCCCGACCGTGCGCTGTTCAGGCGCATCTTCTCCGTCTCTGCCATGACCAGCATTCAGCAGTCCATCATGAATTTCGGCATCCTGTGTGTGCAGAGTCTCGTGAACAGCTTCGGTCTGGCAGCGATGGCGGCATTCACCGCCGGCGTGAAGATTGACTCGCTGGCGTACAGCCCCGCGCAGGACTTCGGCAACGGCTTCGCGACCTTCGTCGCCCAGAATCAGGGGGCGAATCAGCCGCAGCGCCTCCGTCACGGCATCCGCACAGCGTTCCTGCTTTCCGTCGGCTTCTGCCTGATTGTTTCCACGCTCGTGGCGATTTTCGCCGAGCCGCTGCTGCTCGTGTTCCTCAAAAATGCATCGGCGGAGTCTCTTTCCATCGGCGTAACGTACCTGCGCACCGAGGGGCTGTGCTACATCGGCATCGGCTTCCTGTTCCTGCTTTATGCCATTTTCCGCGGTTTGGAGCAGGCGGGCATGAGCATCGTCCTGACGGTGCTTTCGCTTGGGCTGCGCGTTGTGCTGTCCTACGCCTTCGCGCCGCATTTCGGCATGATGGCGATTTGGCTGGCAATTCCGGCGGGCTGGCTGATTGCGGATATTGTCGGTTTCGTTGCCATGGGGCGGCGCGGACTAATGCGTTCCGCTTCCAATAAAACGGGCAAAAGTGCCTGCTGACATCGGGATGGATTCGCCGCTTTGTGACAAGTTTGTAACACCTGCGCGCGCCCCTTGACGAATCCGACTCGGCGTTGTATGATGGGGATACTCAATAACGAAAGGATTGTGCGGAACGGGTATGAAGAAGGAAACGAATCCCAAGGCGAAGCGGAATGGCCTGTGGTGCAATGTGCTGATTGTGGCAGCGCTGCTGCTGATTGTGGCGGTACTGATGGTTGTGCTGCGGAGGAACGCACCCGCGAATGTAGACGCCAATGCGCCTTTGCTGCCCCTGACCGCAACAGATGCGCCGACCGAAGCGCCGACCGAGGCGCCGACAGAGCTTGCGACCAGCACACCGGAGGCAGCGGCGACCCCCGAAATCACCGCGGCACCGGAAGCGGCTGCCGCGCCGGAAGTCACAGACGTCCCCGAAGCCACCGCCACCCCCGACCTGTCGCAGGTGAAAGCATTCCTCGTCGTCACCGTCGGTGACAAAACGTATCAGCCGATTCCGCTGACCGAAGAGGGCTATTATCGCCTCCGCCACGGCGACTGCATCAACATCGTCCATGTCACCCCGACAAGCATCGACATGCACGAGGCGAACTGCGACAATCAGGATTGCGTGGAGCAGGGCGAAGTGACGCTGGAAAACAAAGGTGAGCGCATTCTGGGCAACATGATTATCTGTCTGCCGAATCAGGTGACGCTCCAGCTGTACAGTCGCGACGAATTGATGGACTGGCTGACGACCGTGCAGGAGGACGCAGCAAATGAATAAGCAGCAAATCACCACAAAGCAGCTTGCGCTGTGCAGTGTGCTGCTGACGCTGATGCTGGTGCTGGGCTGGGTAGAGAGCCTGTTTCCACCGCTGATGGGCGTACCGGGCATCAAGCTGGGCTTAAGCAACGGTGTGCTGATTTTCGCGGTCTACATGCTGTCCCTGCCGACGGCGTGGGTGCTGATGCTGCTGAAAGTGGTGCTGTCCTCACTGTTTTTAGGCGGCGTAGCGGCACTGCCGTACGCACTGGCAGGCGGTGTGCTGTCGCTGGCAAGCATGTGTCTCCTTTCGCGCATGAAGTGGATGCACCCGGTCACGGTCAGCATTGTCGGCGGCGTGATGCACAACGTCGGGCAAATCGTGATGGCGATGATTATCCTCCACACGTCGCAATTGGCGTACTACATGGCTGTCCTAATGCTCAGCGGCATTCTCTTCGGCGCGCTGACCGGCGTGAGCGCCACGCTGGTGATGAAGCACATGAAGCATATCAAGTGGGGGAAATAGCGAAGGGGGGGCAGGGGGCGACCGCAGACTTCATCTGTTTTCATGCCTTCTTGTCGCCTCCGCAGAGGTGAAGCCCTCTGCACGACAAAAATCAACTAACACAGAAAACAAAAAGCAGGACTACCTCCACGCCGGAGACAGCCCTGCTTTTTGTTGTGCGAAAGAATCCATCAGAAGAAAAGGAAACGCTTCTTCTGATACGGCTCGCTTGACATGCCCTTGAAATCATAGCCCGTCGCGGCAATCGCAGCTTTCACCTGCGCTTCGTCCAGCGGATCTTCGGAAATGACCACCGTTTCACCCTTGCCGTGGGAGGAAGTCACCTTCTTGACCGCCGGGAATGCCTTGCGGATTGCGTCATTGACATGGCTCTCGCACATGCCGCACATCATGCCATCAATTTTCAGCGTCGTTTTTATCATCAGCCCTCATCCTTTCGATGAATGCAATATACCCCATCAGGGTATCTGAATGATAGCACCAGCGCGGCGGATTGTCAAGCGGTTTCGTTCGATGTGACTAACTTTTTTAAGGTAACACCGCACAAATGAGGTGGTCGGCTGGCGAATGGATTTTTTCGTCAGATACAAATGCAAATTTCGAAGATTTACTGGCGGTAAATCGAGGAATTTGCATGCCGCAGATGGCGGAAAAGACATTGCCAGACGCGCCGCCGAATTGTGCGGTGGTGCCTTAGCGGATGCCCGACCAGAGCGCGTCATTTTCCGCTTGAAACGCTTCCCTCAGCGCATTTTCATCTTCAGTAGATACATCCTGCTCAAAAATCAGGATGCCGTCCATATCCGGGTCATGCTCCCAAACCTGCAGGGTCAGCACATCATTGTAGTGCCGGACGGTATAACCATCCGCGTCGAACGTCCAGTCCTCTTTCTCCTCGCCAACCGCCCAGCGCAGCAACACCGCCTCCGTCCCATCAAAACGGTACAGCGTTTCTCTGTGAATGCCGCCCGCCAAGCCGCCGTTCACAGAACTCCTTACAATCTTGTGTTCCGCATCAAGGTCGTAATTCGTGAACGTCAGCGGACAGAGAACATACTGTTCGCCATCAAAAATGAAAAACTGGTAGACGAAATTGCTCGCGCCGCGCTGTGTCAGTATCACCACATCGTTGATGCCGTCGAAGTTGACATCCGCATAGGAAAGGTACGGGTCTTTCTCGCCGGACACGAAGCAGAGTTCCTGCCCATTGTCCGCAATCAGGCGGTGGATGTACTCGTTCTCCGTCGTCTGCCCGATAATTTCCGCGCGGACAGGGGCGATGGTCATCAGGAGAAGCAAGGCAAGCAGACAGAAACGGGAAATACAGTTCTTCATAAAGAATACTCCTTTCGCATTGGTATGCTAATGAAAGAACGAATACAGGGCGGCAATTCATCCGCAGAAAAAAAGGAAATTTCTTCATCGTCTGAAATGGAAATGCTTGCAAATTACTGATGTTTGCGTTATAATGAAAATGGTAATTTATGATTCATACTATTTCCAGATAAGAATGCGCCAAGATGCGCGGCGAATTTTTCATTCTGGCTAACGTGAATGAAACGCAGCGTAGCAGCGCTACGCTAAGTGGAATGAGCGGACGCCAGAAGGGAAAAGGCGCAAGCAGATGGCGCAGATGAATCTGGAAATAGTATCAAGGTTTCTTGCTGGGGAAGCGGGGAAAGGGGTGTTTGCCACGGCGCACGAAGGAGCAGCGCAATACTGCCGCAAAGTGGACAAGCGTGAAATTCCGGTCTGTCCGATTTTAGGGGTCAACATTGCAGTCATCAACATGAATTGGCTGCTGAAATATTTGGCGCAGAATATTCATCAATTGCAGGGAGATTACATCTGCGTATCGAATGTACATACAACCGTCGTCAGTTACGAGGATGCGGACTACCGTGCCGTGCAGAACGGCGGTCTGATGGCGATTCCGGATGGCAATCCGCTGGCGCAGGAAGCGCGGCGGCGCGGGTATCCGCAGATTCAGCGGACAACCGGGCCTGACCTGATGATGGAGGTCTTTCGGCAGTCCACGGCACACGGCTGGCGGCATTATTTCTACGGCAGCACGCAGGAAGTGCAGGAGAAAATGATTGCGCGCCTGCAGCAGGAGTATCCGGGGCTGGTAATTGCGGGTACAGACGTGCCGCCTTTCCGCGAACTGACACCGGAGGAAGATGCGCTTGCCGTGGCGCGCATCAATCAGGCGCAGCCGGATTTTGTGTGGGTCGGGCTGGGAGCGCCGAAGCAGGAGCGCTGGATGGCGGCGCACCAAGGGCGTGTGCATGGGCTGATGATTGGCGTCGGCGCGGGCTTTGATTTCTTTTCGGGCAACGTGAGGCGCGCCCCGTTATGGATGCAGAAGCACAGCCTGGAATGGCTCTATCGCCTGATGCAAGACCCGAAGCGGCTATTCCAGCGCTACTGGAGCACGAATCTGAAATTCATCTGGAACGCGACCATCAGGAGAAAGTAAATGCAGCAAGCGACAAAACAGCCCGCTGTACTGCTGGTACACGACTATTATCAGGTTCCCGGCGGTGAGGATGTCGTTGTGGCGAACGAGAAGCACCTGCTGGAAACGCACGGTCACGCTGCGGCGCTGTATGCGCGGCGGAACGAGGAAATTTCGCGCATGGGAGCGCTGGAGAAAATCCGCAGTGCGCTGGGGATGTTTTTCAGCATCCGTACATACCGCGAGGTTCGGCGGAGCATCCGCGAAAACCGAATTTCGCTGGTGCATGTGCACAACACGCTGCCGCTGATTGGCCCGGCAGTGTATTACGCGGCATTCCGCGAGGGCGTTCCCGTGGTGCAGACGGTGCACAACTTCCGTCTGCTCTGCCCGAACGCGCTTTTCTACCGCGACGGTCATATCTGCGAGGACTGCACGAAAAAGGGGCTACACTGCGCGGTGAAGCACCGCTGCTACCGCGGCAGCCGCCTGCAGACGATGCTCTGCGTGCTCAGCACACGTTTGCACCGTGCCCTCAAAACGTACAGCCGCCTGCACTATATCACCCTGACGGACTTCAACCGGCAGAAGCTGCTGGCGCTTGAGCAGATTCCGCCGGAAAACGTGTCCGTAAAGCCGAACTTTGTGGAACCGCCGGAGACGATTGTGCCATACGCGGCGCGCGAAAATCAGGTGGTGTACATCGGGCGGCTGGATGCGCTCAAGGGCATTCGACTGCTGCTGGAAGCGTGGGCGCGCTACGAGCGTTCAGGCGGGGGCATGAAGCTGATCATCTGCGGTACAGGGCCGGAGGAAGCATGGTGCCGCGAATATCTGACGCGGGAAAAGCTGAAGCAGGCGGAGCTGCGCGGCTTTGTGCCAAATTCGGCGGCACGGGCGCTGATGGGGCAGTCCAAGGCGCTGATTCTGCCGACACAGTGGTATGAAGGCTTCCCGATGACAATTGTGGAAGCCTTCAGCGTCGCCACGCCGGTGATTTGCTCGGATTTAGGCAACGCGGGTTCCCTGATTTCGGACGGCGTGACGGGCTTCAAGTTTCCGGCAGACTCGGCAGAACAGCTGGCGCAGACGCTCAACCGGCTGCAGCACGCGGAATCCGTCAGCGAAGGCGCGCTGAAAACGTATCAGGAGAATTTCACGGCGGAAGCAAATTATCGTCAGCTGATGGCGATTTACAGCAAGGCGATGCAGAAAAGCGGCGAAAGGAACGAACCATCATGCGGCTGATTGTGGCAGATGTACGAAGCACCAGCACAGACGGCATTGCCGCTGGGCATTATTTCACCGTCGCGCAGAATTATCTTGACCTGTTCGGCGCGGAGATGGATGTGCGCATTGCGGGCGGGCCGGTGTACGGCGACCGCTTCGGGAACAAGCTGATTCGTCTGCCGCATGATTACATCGTGGGCAGTTCGGCGGTGCGCAACAAACGCGCCGTGTTCCAGAACGTGCGCGCGCTGCTGCGGGAAGCGCAGGATGACGTGATTGTCCTCCAGTGCAGTGCCGTCGCAACAGCGTATCTGGGGCTTGCACTGTTCAAGAAGAAAGAAACGCGGGTCTACGCCATCCAGTACAGCGCCGACGGCGTCAATTCGGTGCTGAAACGGGGGCTGTATGCGCTGTGCAGGCGGAAAATCAGCGGCGTTATCTGCCCCAATGCAGCCATTGGCGCGGCGTATGGGCGGCCGATGTGCGTCGTATCCGATTACATCAGCACAGGAACGATGCAGCCGCCTGTGCCGTATGCGCAGAAGCGCTATGATTTCGGCATGGTCGGGCTGATTACGTCGGACAAGGGCGTTGTTGAGGCGGCAAAGCAGCTGCGGAACACGCCGTATCGGGTGCTGATTGCGGGTCGGGTGCAGGAAGCGCCGCTGGAGGCGGAGCTGCGGGCAGTCTGCGCGGGGGCGAAGAACATCGAGCTGCGGCTGGAATACCTGTCCGAAGCGGCGTATGACGAGGCGATTCGCCAATGCCGTTACTGCATCCTAAACTATTCGGAGAATTACTCCCTGCACAGCAGCGGCGTTGTATTCGATATTCTCTTCCGGGGCGTGCCGATTGTGGGCAGCCGCTGCGGAACACTGCAAATGGTGGAAGCAAACGAATTGGGCAAAACGGTATCCCGCATGGCGGATTTTGCGCCTGGAAAGCTGCTGGATGAAGCCGTGCATGACCGCTATGTGCGCAACATTGCGCGCTACTGCCAATCGCAGGCGCAGGAGCGGGAAAAGCTGCGGGATTTTCTGACGCGGGGCGCGGTGGAATAACCATGCCGCACAGCGCAAAGTGAAAGGAGGGGTTGAAGCGTGAAGGTCATGTGGATGGGGAATATTATCCTCCCTGCCATTGCGGAAAAAGAATCGCTTCCCCCGGTGTATATCGTGGGCTGGCTGGTCGGGCTGTCGCGGCGGCTGACGCAGCTGCCGGATGTGGCGCTGACGTATGTGTTTGACGCGCCAAAAGCGCTGACGGGCGAAGTGGACGGCTACCGCTATTACGGGCTTGTCAACCCCACACGCCCTACGCAGCGGTGCGGCGAAGCCTACACCCGGCAGCTGGAGGATATTCTGCGCAAAGAGCAGCCGGATGTCATTCACCTCTGGGGCACGGAAAATCAGCACACGCTGGCCATGGTTGACGCGGCGGAACACCTGGGGATGCGCGAGCGGATTGTAATTTCCATTCAGGGGCTTCTGTCCATATACGCGGAGCATTATCGCGCTTATCTGCCGGAACACGTCTGCCACGGGCACACGCTGAAGGACTTGGTGAAGGGCAATATCGTCCGGCAGGAAGCAATCTACCGCCGCGTCGGGCAGTATGAACAGGAAGCCCTGCGCAGGGTGCAGCACGTTATCGGGCGCACCGACTGGGATGCCGCCTGCATGGCGGAGCTTGCCCCGCAGGCGGCCTATCATTTCAACAACGAAACGCTGCGGGACGAGTTCTACACCGGCGAATGGTCGCTGGACAGCTGCGAGCCGCACAGCATCTTCTGCAGTCAGGCGCATGTGCCGCTCAAGGGGCTGCATCTGCTATTGCAGGCGCTGGCGATTGTCCGCAAGCGCTATCCCGATGTCAAGCTCTATGTAGGGCGCAAGGACTATGGACGCATTCCGCCGCCTGCGCGCAATGCCTATGAGCGGTACATCCACCGTCTGCTGCGCGAAAATGACCTCTACGACCATGTTGTTTTTACCGGAAGCCTGAATGCACAGCAAATGAAGGAGCGGTATCTAAAAAGTCAGGTGTTTGTGCTGCCGTCGAGCATTGAAAACTCCCCCAATTCGCTGGGCGAGGCGATGCTGCTTGGCGTGCCGTGCATTGCGTCGGATGTCGGCGGCGTGCGCTGTCTGATGACGCACAGCGTGGAAGGGCTGCTTTATCCGGCAGACGACCCGCATTTGCTGGCATATGATATCTGCGAGATGTTCGCGCATCCGGAAAAAGCGGCGCAGATGGCGCGCGCCGGACGAGAACACGCTGGAAAAACGCATGATGCGCAGAAGAATCTGGAGATACTGCATCAGATTTATACGGAGATTGCACGATGAAAATCCGAATCACAAAGAACCATGTGGATGCACTCTGTGTGCTGATTGGCGTGCTGGGCATGGGTTCGCTGTATTTTCAGGTGTTGCGGATGCCGCTGATGGCAGCCATGCTGATTGCGTCGATTCTGCTGCTGACGCGGGCGCATCATCCGAAAATCAGCGCCCAGAATGTACGCCTGACGCTGCTGCTGACGGCGGCGCTGCTGCTGACGAGCTTTGTCAACCCGCAGAACGGCATCCACATCAACGATATTGTCATTTGGCTGTGCAACATCGGCTATGTGCTGGTGCTGCAAAGCTGCATCGGGTATCGGACGTATATGCGGCTGTATACCAAAGTCATGCTGGCAGAGGCGGCCATCAGCCTGATTTCCTTCGTCATCGGTGATTTGCTGTCGCTGCCGCTGCCGCTGCTGCACTACGAAGCTTCCAGCGTCAACGGATTTTATCTGACGCCTTATTTTACCTTAGGCTGGCTGAACATCCCGGTTTTCCACCGCAATGCGGGCATGTTCAACGAGCCGGGCAGCCACCAGATTTTCCTGAACTTCGCGCTGCTGTTCCTGATGAGCGACGAAACGCGCATGGGCATGAGCAAGAAGAAATACTGCTGGGCAATTGCGCTGCTGATCGTTACCATCCTCAGCACGTTGTCCACAACAGGCTTCATTTGTCTGGGCGTTGTGCTGCTGACGGTGGCATTCCGCAAAAAGGGCGGGAAAATGGCGCGCAGCATCAAGATGGCGGCGTTCGTTGGGCTGGTACTGCTGTTTGTCATCGAGTCCGTCACGGGCGTGGTGGAACACAAGATTGTCGGACGAAATTCCGGCGGTTCGTTCTACACGCGGTGGAACGACACCTTCAGCGGCTTTGAAATCGGGCTGGAATCCCCCATTGCGGGACAGGGCGTTTTCTCGGAGCGGAAGGCGGAAATCCTGCTGGAACACAGGGTGCAGAACATTTCCAACGGCTTTGCCGCCTTCGTCATGGATACAGGGTTGATTCTCCCGGCAGTTTGGCTGTGGCTGACGTACCGCGGTATCCGCACCAAATTTGCCAAGGCGCGGCTGCTGTATGTGCTGGGCGTTTTCCTGCTGTATTTCCTGTGCATCAACACAGAGGGCGTTTTCCTGAACATACTGTTTTTGGGGCTGCTGGGCAAGTGGCAGCCGGACGCGGAGGAAGCGCCTGATCTGCCGGCAAATGCGCGCAGGCAGAGGAAACGCAGGAGGCGCTGCACTGTGCCGCCGGAAAAACTGCGCCTGACGTTTAACCCGCAGCCGGAGGACGCGGCGCAGGAGCAGACAGGCGAAACAGGCGGAGAGGAATCATGAACACAGCATCAAGGAGCGAAAACACAGCACGCAACATCGGTGTAGGCGCAGTACGGCAGGGGGTTACGCTGCTGTTGGCTTTTGCCGTGCGAACGGTGTTTGTGCGCCGGCTGGGCGCGGATTATACGGGTGTCAACGGGCTGTACAGCAACATTCTGGCCATGCTGTCACTGGCGGAGCTGGGTGTGGGCAACGTGCTGGTGTACAGCTTGTACGCACCGCTGCACCGGGGCGATGCGGGCGAAATCCAGCACCTGCTGGGCTATTATCGTCGCATTTACCGCCTGATTGCGCTGGCGGTAGCGCTGCTGGGCGCGGCGGTAATCCCCTTCCTGCCGCTCATCATCAGCAGTGAGCTGCCGATGGCACAGCTAATCGTCTACTATGTGCTGTACCTGACGAACTCCGTGGCATCCTATCTGGTCATCTACAAAACGACGCTGATTCAGGCTGACCAGAAGGCATATTTGCAGAACATGGTTTCCGCCGCGGCGCTGGTGTTGCAGTATGCGGCGCAGATCGCGTGCCTGCTGATTTGGGGCAGCTATCTTGGCTATTTGCTGATTCAGATTGCCTGCACCCTCCTGCAGAATGCGGTACTGAGCCATTTAGCGGACAAGATGTACCCCTTCCTGCGGAAAAAGCAGAAATGTGCGCCGATGCACCGCAAGCAGGAGCTGAACGACAACATCCGCTCCATGTTTCTCTACAAGCTGGCGACAATACTCATCAACAACACGGACAACATTCTGATTTCCGTCATGCTGGGCACAGTGTTCGTCGGCTACTACTCCAACTACGCGTCGCTGACGACGTATGTGACAACGTTCGTTTCCATCGTGATTACCGGCATTTCCGCCAGCTTGGGAAATCTGAATGCCGAGAAGAATTCGGAAAAGTCATACGCCATGTTCCGCAACCTGATTGTCCTCTTCGGGGCGATTACAGGCTTCTGCGTCTCCGCATACGGCGCGATTGTACAGGACTTCATCCCCGTCTGGGTGGGCGAAGAATACCTGATGGACACAGGGACAGTGGCGGCGGTGCTGTTCACGTTCTACCTGAGCACCATCGTCGCGCCTGTGTGGATGTACCGCGAAACGCTGGGACTTTTTCGGCAAATGAAGTATGTTATGTTTATGACGGCGCTGGTCAACATCCTGCTGTCCATCCTGCTGGGGCACTTCTTCGGCGTGGCGGGCATCATCGGCGCAACAGGGCTGGCGCGGCTCTGCACCATCTTCTGGTATGAGCCGAAAGTGCTGTTCCATCGCACCTTCGGGCGCAGCGCTGCCGCGTATTTCAAGGCGCAGGGAGGCTTGCTGCTGCTCAACGGCGCGGTGATGGCGCTGTCGCTGCTGCTGTGCGCGCGGATGGGGCATACGCTGATGTGGATTATCATCAAGGGCATCACCTGCGCGGCGGTGACGGCGCTCCTGTACACGCTGGCGCTGGGGCGGACGGCAGAATATCGCTGGATGCTTGAAAAAGGGCGGAGTTTCTTGCGCAAATGGAGGAAGAAGGCATGATCGATCAGGAAATGCAGCACTGCCGTAAAATTGTGCGTTTTGACCCTACCATTTCAACAGCGAATCAGGGAGATTTCATCATCCGCAACGCCTGCGAGCATGTGCTGCACGACTGCTTTCCTGTGCAGCTGTCCGTCGCCGTGCCGGTTCGGGACAGGCTGTCGAAAGTGTCGATGAAGCACGTCGGCAGTGCGGATTACGCATTTGTCTGCGGGACGAATCTGCTTTCCTCGGACATGCGCCGCCAAAGGATGTGGAATATCCGCCTGCGGGACGCGGTGATGATGCGCTGCGGCGATTTGCACAAGCGGGAGCTGCTGAATTTCCGCCTGATTCATGAAAAATTTCAGCGCACGCATGTCATTTTGCTGGGCGCGGGATGGTATCAATACCAGGACGAGCCGACAGGATACACGAAGCGGATTCTAAAAACGCTGCTGGATGGGCAGTACCTGCACGCGGTGCGCGACGAATACACGCGCCAGCGCCTGCTGAAGCTGGGCATCACGAACGTGCTGAATACGGCGTGTCCGACAATGTGGGGGCTGACAGACGACAAATGCGCGCAGATTCCGACGCACAAGGCGGAGCGCGTCGTGACAACGCTGACGGACTACCGCAGCAGCCCGGAGCAGGATGCGCAGATGCTGACCATGCTGCAAAAGCACTACCGCGAGGTGTATGTGTGGCTGCAAGCAGTTGAGGACTACGCCTGCCTGCGCCAAATGGATGCGCGTGTGACGCAGAATTTGCACCTGATTCAGCCGAATCTGCGAGATTACACAGCGCTTTTGGCATCAGGCGGGATTGACTACGTTGGCACGCGGCTGCACGGCGGCATCCACGCAATGAATATGGGCTGCCGAAGCCTGATTCTGGCGGTAGACAACCGCGCAAGTGAAATCGCGAAGGACACGAATCTGCCCGTCCTGCCCCGCGGCGGGAATTTGGATGTGCTGGAGGAGCGCATCTGCTCCGCATGGGAGACGCAGATTGATTTGCCGACCACGGCAATTCGGCAATGGAAAAATCAGTTCTATAAAACAGGTACAGGGAAATCGCCATGATTTTCGTATAAAATGCGGCTTTCTGCGCGGTAAGTATTGACAGCCGACTTGTAATTTGTTACAATATAGCTGGAATTGGGAAGGGCGTTGCTATATCCACCGGAAGAACAGCGGCTCACCGCGAAAGGGAAGGCGGAAAGCAACAATACCTTCCATTGGCACAACCATACATCGTGCCGGAAGATTGCACGGAACAAGGAGTGAGGACGATGAAGGACAAAAAGTGGATGCGAAAGGCATTGTCTTTCCTGCTGGCTGTATTCATGGTAACGGGCAGTATGGGAACAGTGCTGACGGCGGCTGCAGAAGAGCCGGAAACTCCGCCGGCGGAAACGGTTGAGGTCGTGCCGACGGAAGCACCGGAAGCAACGGATGTTCCTGAGGTAACGGAAATCCCCGAAGCGACGGATGTTCCTGAAGCAACGGAAGCACCCGAAGCGACGGATGTTCCCGAAGCAACGGAAATCCCCGAAGCGACGGATGTTCCCGAAGCAACGGAAATCCCCGAAGCGACGGATGTTCCTGAGGTAACGGAAGCACCCGAAATCGTGGACGAAGCAGCCGTAGATTACAGCCGCTCCGTGCTGGATAACGAGTTCTTTGACTCCGGCTTTGCCGCGACGTTCAGCAGCGCACAGCTGTACCTGAATCCGACGGGCGATGAGCTGGTTGGTCAGGTAACTGGCGTAGTGTATGTGACGCATCGTCCGCAGAAGGGTCAGCTGAATGAACGGATTTCCGTCTGCGTGTATGACCAGACGGCTGGCGTTGCATATGGCTATCTGGCGGCGGATGCAGTGCATCCTGTGCCGGAAGAGGGCATTGAGAATCAGCGTCACACCGGTGTTTTCGCGAGCGGCGTGGAAATGCCCTGTGCCCTGCTGGTGCTTGCGGCTGCGACGGAAGAACCCGTGCCGACCCCTGCACCCACGCCCGTGCCGACGGAAGAACCTGTAGTTGAGCCGACCGAAGAGCCCGCTGTCGTGCCGACCGAAGAGCCCGCTGTTGAGCCGACGGAAGAGCCCGTTGTCGTGCCGACCGAAGAACCTGTTGTCGTGCCGACCGAAGAGCCCGCTGTTGTGCCGACCGAGGAGCCTGTTGTCGTGCCGACTGAAGAGCCCGCTGTCGTGCCGACCGAGGAACCCGCTGTCGTGCCGACCGAAGAGCCCGCTGTCGTGCCGACCGAAGAGCCCGCTGTTGAGCCGACCGAAGAGCCCGCTGTCGTGCCGACCGAGGAACCCGCTGTCGTGCCGACTGAGGAACCTGCTGTCGTGCCGACCGAAGAGCCCGCGTCGACCCCCGCGCCTACGGACGTGCCGGATGACCTCGAAAACATCGACCGCGCGGATGTGATTATTCCGGGCAAACCGACGTTCGAAATGGACAAGGCGACGGCGGAGCTGGGCGAGAATATCACCTTCACCATCCACACGAAGAACGCCACCAAGATTTTGATGTACATTGACGGCAGCGTCAACCGCTACATCTACGACGTGCCCACTGACACGTCGACGCTTACCATGTCCTTCTCCTCGATGGGGAGCAAGGGGGGCAAGCGCACCATCGCGTTCCAAGCCTACAACGGCAATACACCCGGCGAAAAGTCCGCTGAACAAACGATTACGCTGACAAAGCCGTCTGTCAAGCCGCAGGTAACGGTAAAGAATATCGACAAGACGACCGTGGGTCTGGGCGAAAACATCACCTTCACCCTGAGCGTCAAGAACGCCACGAAGGTGCTGATGTACATCGACGGCAGTGTCAACCGCCGCTTCGAGGACATCACCCCCGACATGACGGAATACACCTTCACCATGTCCTTCTCGTCGCTGGGAAGCAATGGGGGCAAGCGCGCCATTGCGTTCCAAGCCTATAACGGCACGACGGCGGGTGAAAAGACCTCCGAACGTGTTGTGACTGTCGCAAATGAAAGCCCGAATAAGCCGACCGTGACCAGCTGGAGTTTGAACAAATCCACGGTTGATTTGAACGAAACCATCACCTTCACCATCAACACCAAGAACGCAACGAAGATGCGTGTCTACATTGATGGCAAGCTGAACCGCTACATCTACGACGTGAAGGACGGCGCAACGACGTTCCAGATGTCCTTCTCGACGCTCGGTTCAAACGGCGGCGTGCGCACGGTGGCGTTCCAGCCCTACAATGGCAACACGCCCGGCGCTATGTCCGACACCAAGACGATTACCATCAGCGTGGCGAACAAGCCGCGGGTTGAGCTGCTGAAAATCAGCAATCCGAACGCGACGCTGGGCGAAAATATCACCTTCACCCTGCGCATCAAGAACGCCACGAAGGTGCTGATGTACATCGACGGCAGTGTCAACCGCCGCTTCGAGAACATCACCCCTGATATGACGGAATACACCTTCACCATGGCGTTCTCTTCGCTGGGGAACAACGGGGGCAAGCGTACCATTGCGTTCCAAGCCTACAACGGCGCAGTCGGCGGCGACAAGACCTCCGCAACCACCATTTCCCTGACGAGCGGTTCGTCTGCTGCCCCCGTGATTGCGAATGTCAAGATTGACAAGACGACCGCGGTGCTGGGCGAGCAGATTAAATTCACTGTTTATCTGGACAACGCGACGAAGCTGCTGATGTATGTCGACGGGCAGGTGAACCGCCGCTTTGAGGACGTAACGACCAGCATGTCGAAGTACGAGTTCACGATGTCGTTCTCGTCGCTGGGGAATAATGGCGGCGTCCGTACGATTCAGTTCCAGCCTTACAACGGCACGACGGCGGGCGAAAAGTTTAAGGCGTACACGATTACACTGACGACGACCGTGGTCAACAAGCCGGAAGTCGTCAACTTCACCATGAATCCCAGCCGCGTGAAGCTGAATGTGCCGGTGACGTTCACGGTCAACACCAAGAACGCGACGAAGGTCGTCCTGTATGTGGACGGCAAGGCAAATACCAGCTATCCGACGACTGGCGATGTGACGGTTATCGAGCGTGCTTTCGCCTCTCTGGGCAGCGGCAACGGTGTCCGCACGATTCAGTTCAAGCCCTACTACGGAACGACCGCTGGCGAACTTTCCCCGGCGCAGTCCCTGACGCTGTATGTGACCGACGATCCGCTGACCGTGACCGTTCCTGCCGCGAAGCAGGGCGAGGACCTGACGGTGACGTGGACGGCTGCTGGCGGCGCAACGAAGTATCAGCTGCTGCTGACCACGCCGGATGGCACGGCTGCGCTGCTGGGCGAAACGGCGGCGCTGAACTACACGGTGCCGGGTCTGAAGCTGCTGCAGCCGGGCGACTACACCATCACGATTAAGGCGCTGTCCGGCAATACGGAGCTCGAATCTGTCAACAAGGCATTCACCGTGACAGGCGACTTCGTGTTCGCGGTTCGTGACGACTCGACGGGCATTGTGGTCGTCAAGTACAACGGCACGGCATCGACGCTGACCGTTCCGAACACGGTGGCGGGTCTGCCGGTGGTGGAAATCGGCGCGCAGGCGTTTGAGGGCAACACGAAGCTCAAGAGCGTAACCCTGCCCGCGACGATTGAAATCATTGGCCGCCGCGCGTTCGCGGAATGCAAGAACCTGCTGGAAGTCAAGTAAGGGTTCATTGGGATTACGAAAGCCGGGGATTGCTGGAAAAGCAGTCCCCGGCTGTTTTGCTGCGAAAAAAACATACTTGCGATTGACGTTTCCCTGCCTATCTGCTATCATAAGATAAGCGCCCGCTATATGCCGCACACAAAAGGAGGTATGCCCTATGGAGCAGCTTGAAGTTCTGACCGAAGTGCAGGATTTGCGGAAGGTTTGGCCGCATGAAGCACTGGATTTTACGCCGTGGCTGGCGAAGGATGAGAACATCGCGATTTTGGCAAACGAAATCGGCATGGAAATTGCAGTCGACGGAACAGAATCTGCTGTGGGCGATTTCAGCGTGGATATTATCGCGACCGATATTGCAACAGGGCAGAAGGTTATCATCGAAAACCAGCTGGAGGATACCAACCACGACCATCTGGGCAAACTTATCACCTACGCTGCCGGGAAAGAAGCTCGGACGATTATCTGGGTGGTGAAGCACGCACGCGAAGAACACCGCGCAGCGATTGAGTGGCTGAATAACCACACGGATGATGACATTGGCTTTTTCCTGTGCGAAATCCACCTGTATAAAGTCGGCAGCTCCAATCCTGCGGTGAAGTTCAGCGTGATTGAGAAGCCGAATGACTGGATTAAGAGCGTCAAGAAAAATCAGCAGCAGACAGAAAGCCAGCAGTTCCGCTTGGATTACTGGACAGCCTTCAATGAATATGCGTATGCAAACGCGCAGTTTGCAAGGCAATTTGGCAAGCGAAAAGCATCAAACAAAATGTGGATGCACCTGAGCATTGGCTCATCTGTTTATGATATTTGCTTACGCGCGGTTAAAACAGAAAATCTGCTTGTTGTTGAACTGTATATTCGCGGCGACAAGGATCTTTATCATCAGTTATTTGAAAAACAGAATGCCATTGAGCAGGAATTGGGCGTTACGCTTGACTGGCGGGAACTTCCAGAAAAGAAAGCAAGCCGCATTATGCTGACACGACAGGTCGATTTTGACAATCGCAGCGCGTGGAATGCACAGTTTGACTGGATGATGGAGATGTCACTGAAATTCAAGAAAGTATTCAAGAAGTACCTATAATATGAAAATGCCCCCGGAAGCCATGCCTCCGGGGGCATTTTTCAATTTTCCTGCGTTATCTGCTTGCCCTTTTTCCTTTCTCCTTTTTCCACAATTCTTCCACCGAAAACTCCGCATGGCAGTTCGGGCAGGAAAAATACGGATTGCGGAAGTCAACTGTGCCAATCATCCTGCCGTCTTCCGTGGAAAAATCGTAGTTCTTTGCTTCTTCGGAACGGGAGTTCACCAAATGATGCGCCGTTTCCACTGTGAGTGCTGCCTTGCAGTGCGGGCAAAAATGCTTCTTCATGAACACAAAGATAGGATGCGTGACGGTGTACTTGATATTTTTCATCAGGGCAGCCTCCTTCCCCCTTGATTGTAGCAAAAGCAGCAGATTTTCGCAAGCCTCTCTATTCCCCCTGAAACAATAACGCCAAAAATCCCCCGGAAGCCCATACTTCTGGGGGACAAACTATCTTATTCCGCCTTTGCGCTCTCTCTTGTATAATTCAGCAGTCCGCCATAGAGGATGCAGCCCTGCTGGCGCGCGGTCAGCGGCATCAGCACAATGTAATCCTCGTCCTTTGTGTCGTTGTGCAGCACGAACGTGTCGCTGCCGCTTTCCACCGTCTCGCGGACGTGCGGCAGGCTCAGCGTGTCGCCCTGCGCGATGCGGTCGTAATCCGCCTCATTCTGGAACGTCAGCGGCAGAATGCCATTGTTGATGAGGTTCGCCTGATGAATACGGGCGAACGACTTCGCGACGACAGCGCGGATACCCAGATACAGCGGGACAAGCGCGGCGTGTTCGCGGCTCGACCCTTGCCCGTAGTTCATGCCCGCAACGAGGATGCCGCCGCCTTCCTTCTTCGCGCGCGCCGGGAACGTCGCGTCCACGGGGGTCAGGCAGAAGTCCGACAAGTACGGCACATTCGAGCGGAACGGCAGGAGCTTCGCGTCCGACGGCGCAATGTGGTCGGTGGTGATGTTGTCCTCCATCTTCAGCAGCACCTTGCCGGAAATGGCATCCGCCAGCGGCTTGCCCAGCGGGAAGGGCTGAATGTTCGGACCGCGGACGACCTCCACCGTGTCCTCTTCGCCCGGCGCGACCGGAGGGATGACCAGATTGTCGTTGACGGTGTACGTCTCCGGCATCGGGATGTCGAGGTCAATGTCAAGGCAGCGCGGATCCGTCAGCACGCCAGTCAGCGCCGTGACAGCCGCCGTCTCGCAGGAGACCAGGTAAATACCGGCGGATTTGGTTCCGCTGCGGCCGTAGAAATTGCGGTTGTTCGTGCGAACGGAGACGGCGTTCGTGCGCGGCGACTGCCCCATGCCGATGCATGGCCCGCAAGCGGATTCCAGAATGCGCGCGCCCGCCGCAATCATGTCCGCCAAAGCGCCGTTGCGCGCCAGCATCGTCAGCACCTGCTTCGATCCGGGGCCGATGACCAGGCTTACGTCCGGGTGCACAGTCTTACCCTTCAAAATGCGGGCAACACGCATCATATCCGTATAGGAGGAGTTGGTGCAGGAACCGATAAACACCTGATCGACCTTAATTGGGCCGCACTGCTTGACGGTTTCCACGATGTCAGGCATATGGGGCTTCGCGACGAGCGGCTCAAGCGCGGTCAAATCAATGTCGAGGATTTCGTCATACGTCGCATCCGGGTCTGCGGACAGCGGCACGAAGTCCTGCTCGCGCTGCTGCGCTTTGAGGAACGCATGGGTGACTTCATCCGACGGGAAGATGGAGGTCGTCGCGCCGAGTTCCGCGCCCATGTTCGTAATCGTTGCACGCTCCGGGACACTCAACGTTTTCACGCCGTCGCCGATGTACTCCATCACCTTGCCGACGCCGCCCTTGACGGTCAGCCGGCGCAGGACTTCCAGAATAATGTCCTTCGCCGCAACGCCGTAGGACAGCTTGCCATGCAGGCGCACGCCGACGACACGCGGGCACGCCAGATAATACGCGCCGCCGCCCATCGCGACCGCAACGTCCAATCCGCCTGCGCCGATGGCAAGCATCCCAATGCCGCCGCCCGTGGGCGTATGGCTGTCCGAGCCGAGCAGCGTGTAGCCCGGCACGCCGAAGCGCTCCAGCTGCACCTGATGGCAGATGCCGTTGCCGGGCTTGGAGCAGTAAATGCCATGCTTTTTCGTCACCGTTTGGATGTAATAGTGGTCATCCGCATTTTCAAAACCAGTTTGCAGCGTGTTATGGTCAATGTACGCCACGGACTTCTTTGTCTTGACGCGCTTGACGCCCATCGCCTCGAATTGCAGGTACGCCATCGTGCCGGTGGAATCCTGCGTCAGCGTCTGGTCAATGCGGATGGAGATTTCCGAGCCGGGAATCAGTTCACCGCTGAGCAGGTGCGCCGACAGGATTTTCTGGGTCAGATTCATCGCCATGAGGAAAGGACTCCTTTCATAATAAGAAAAAGCAGTTGCACAATGCCCAAACGGGCGAAAACAGCCGAATGAACAGCTTCATGATACAGGATTCGGCGCGGTGCGTCAATGCTTTCGGGCGGAAAGAACACAAAAAGCGCAGGCTATGAAAAACTCGCCGGATGTTTTAGACATACAGCCTCTTGACAACAACGCTCCTATATGGTATTATTTGAAGCAAACTACTATATAGGAGCATTTGCATGAAAATGAACGGCGGATTTCTTGTTACCAAAATAAAACAGCTTGGGGACCGGATTTTTGAGAAGATTCTCAGCGAAAAGAATATTGATGCGTTCAATGGAGCCCAGGGGCGCATTCTTTATGTGCTGTGGCAGGAGGATGGAATCTCGATCAGGTCACTCTCGGTCA
>OGRE01000450.1_pt1 | contig 46733 bp, 36 predicted proteins | sample 1553421 | NCBI WGS metagenome assembly OGRE01 (sample SAMEA2580076, study PRJEB22360) | human gut metagenome | biome: human gut; feature: human-associated habitat; material: faeces | place: Denmark | collected 2008/2010 | reverse complement strand
GGAACCGGTTATAGGTGTGGAGCACGTACTGCTCGGTCTGTTCCATATACTCATTCGTCTTCATGATTGAATTTCTCCTTGTTTTCCCCTAAAATAGCCGTACCAATTCCTTTGTTCGTAAAGATCTCAAGCAGCAGGCAGTGCGGGATTCTTCCGTCCATGATGTGGACTCTCGATACGCCGTTCTCGATCGCATCGATGCAGCCCTGCAGTTTTGGAATCATGCCGCCGCCGACATTTCCGTTTGTGATGAGATCTCTTGCTTCCTGTACGTGGAGCTCGGAAATCAGGCTCTCCGGATCCTTCGGATCTTTGTATACCCCCTCGATATCGGTCAGAAATGCCAGTTTTTCCGCATTTAACGCCTCTGCGATCGCGCAGGCTGCGTCGTCTGCATTGATGTTATAGGTATTGAAATCATCGTCCATGCCGACCGGGCAGACTACCGGCAGGAAATCGTTATCCAGAAGATCGTACAGCACTTTCGGATTTACATTTTTGATATTTCCAACGAAGCCGATGTCTTCTCCCTTGGACAGCTTCTTCTTTACATTTAAGAGTCCGCCGTCTTTTCCGCTGATGCCGACAGCATTAACTCCGAGTGACTGAATCATGGTGACAAGCTCTTTGTTGACCTTATTCAGCACCATCTCTGCCACTTCCATCGTATCGGCATCTGTTACACGAAGGCCGTTGACGAATTTCGGTTCCATGCCGACTTTTCCGACCCAGCGGCTGATTTCCTTTCCGCCGCCGTGTACGATGATCGGTTTGAAGCCGACCAGTTTCAGAAGAACTACATCCTGAATGACGTTTCTCTTTAACTCTTCATCCACCATTGCGCTTCCGCCGTATTTGATGACAATGATTTTGCGGTTGAACCGCTGAATATAAGGAAGTGCCTCGATCAGCACATTTGCTTTGTCCAGATACATCTGATTTACCATGATTTTTTCTCCTCTTATGCTCTTTTCCCGTGCCTGTTCCAGATCCGATCAGGAACGATAATCTGCGTTGATTTTTACGTAATCGTAGGTCAGGTCGCAGCCCCATGCCGTTGCTGTCGCCTCTCCCATGTGGATGTCGGCGGTCGCAGTTACTTTCGGCTCGGAGAGGATCTTCGTTGCCTCCTCCTCGCTGTAGTCAACGGCAACACCTTTCGTGATAATCTGCAGTTTTCCGGCTGCGCTCTCAAAGTAGAGGTCTACATTTTCCGGATCGAATTTTGCTCCGGAGTAACCCATCGCGCAGAGGATTCTTCCCCAGTTGGCGTCATGGCCGAAGATTGCCGCTTTCGTCAGACTCGATGTGATGACGGATTTCGCCAGTGTCACGGCCTGCTCTTTGCTCTCGGCTCCCTGAATCGTCACTTCGAACAGTGCGGTTGCGCCCTCGCCGTCGCCTGCGATGTGCATCGCCTGTGTTTTATTGACTTCAAAGAGTGCTTCTTTGAAAATCTTGTAATCCTCGTTTTCTTCCGTAATTTCCGGGTTTCCGGCAAGACCGTTTGCCAGAAGGAGAACGGTATCGTTTGTGGAAGTATCACCGTCTACGGAAACCATGTTGTAGGTGTCCGGTACGACTTCGCTCAGTGCTTTCTGCAGCATCTCTTTCGAAATATTGGCATCGGTTGCCACAAAGCTCAGCATGGTGCACATATTCGGATGGATCATGCCGGAGCCCTTGCACATGCTGCCGATCGTTACGGTTTTTCCGCCGATTTCGATCTGAACAGCAACTTCCTTCGGCTCGGTGTCGGTTGTCATGATCGCCTGTGCTGCTGTAGCTGCGGCTTCTCTTGTAGCTGCAAGCTGCGGTTTCAGCATTTCCACGCCGGCTGCGATCTTATCGATCGGAATCTGTTTTCCGATAACACCGGTCGATGCAACGAGAACGGAGTCCTCTGGAATGGAAAGTGCAGCCGATGCTGCCTCTGCGGTTTTTCTGCAGTAGCCATAGCCCTCCTCGCCGGTGCATGCATTGGCGATTCCGCTGTTGCAGACGATTGCCTGTGCGGTTGGATGGTTGTATACAATCTCCTGGTCCCATTTGACCGGAGCTGCTTTTACGATGTTTGTAGTAAAGGTTCCTGCTGCTACGCACGGTACCTCGCTGTAGACAAGTGCCATATCCTTTACGCCCTGTTTTTTAATTCCTGCTGCGCCGCCTGCTGCCTGAAAACCTTTTGCAGCAGTGATGCCTCCTTCAATCTTTTTCATTCTTTTATCCTCACTTTTCGTAAATTCCGTCTGTTGTCTGCTTCTGTCTTTTTTACGGGAACATCGGCGGCATGCACAGGCCTTCATTTTCCGGCAGGCCGAACATCAGGTTCATATTCTGTACCGCCTGTCCTGCTGCGCCTTTGACCAGGTTGTCCATCGCACCCATCATGATGATTCGTTTCGTTCTCGGATCAATCTTGAAGTTGACATCCACATAGTTGCTTCCCTCGACCCATTTCGTCTGCGGGCAGACATCCTTATCGAGAACACGTACAAACTGCTCGTTGGCATAATACTTATCATAAACGGCTTTAACCTCTTCGTAAGTCACATCTTTTTTCAGGGATGCATATGCCGTTACGAGAATGCCGCGGTTCATCGGAACAAGATGCGGAGTGAAGTTCAGGGTGATCGGGTAGCCGGCTGCATAGGAAAGCTGCTCCTCGATCTCCGGTGTGTGGCGGTGGCCGGCAACGCCGTATGCCTTGATATTTTCATTAACCTCGCAGTAGAGGTTGTCCACTTTCGCTCCTCTTCCTGCTCCGGAAGTTCCGGATTTTGCATCGATGATGATGGTGTTGCCATCAATGAGATCTTCCTTTAATAAAGGATAAATCGAAAGAGTTGAGCAGGTCGGATAGCATCCCGGGTTTGCCACGATGCGCGCTTGTTTTACTTTCTCACGGTTGATCTCGCACAGTCCGTAAACCGCCTCGTCGATATACTGCGGGGATTTATGCTCGATCTTGTACCACTCTTCATACGTTTTTACATCTTTAATACGGAAATCGGCGCTCAGGTCGATGACCTTTACTTTCGAAAGAATTTCATCATTTACCAGGGAAGCACAGAGGCCCTGCGGAGTTGCTGTAAAAATGACGTCTACTTCCTTTGCAAGCTGCTCCATGTTATCGTCCTTGCAGACATCGTCTACTAACTGAAACATATTCTGGTAAACCGACGCATATTTCTTATCGATATAGCTTCTGGAACCATACCATTTAATCTCCACATCTTTGTGTCCCAGGAGAATACGCACCAGCTCGCCTCCTGCATATCCTGTAGAACCGATAATTCCTGCTCTGATCATACCTTTTTCTCCTTTTTTCTTTCGCCCGTTTTCTTGTCTTGCCGGACATTTTTTCTTTTTTCTTTATGATAGCTCAATTATTTTCTTTTTTCAATGAAAAATCTTTGTTTTCTGCTGTCATATACTGTCGATTGCATAAGTATACACCTCAAATGTATATTATGCAAGTTTTTTTTGAATTTCTGAAAAAAAGCTTGCATAATCCTGTCGTATGATGTATATTTTAGTCATTGACGATGCACCGCGCATATAGGTGCACGAGAAATCCAAGGAGGATCTTACATTATGAAAGAAAAAGTTGTACTTGCCTATTCCGGCGGACTTGATACTACTGCCATTATTCCGTGGCTGAAAGAGACCTTTGACTACGAAGTAATCTGCTGCTGCATCGACTGCGGCCAGGGAAACGAGCTGGTTGGCCTCGATGAGAGAGCAAAACTTTCCGGCGCTTCCAAATTATATATCGAAAACGTTATCGACGAGTTCAGTGAAGACTTCATCATGCCGTGCGTAAAAGCAGGCGCTGTTTATGAGAACAAATACCTGCTCGGTACTTCCATGGCACGTCCGGTTATCGCAAAGAAACTCGTTGAGATCGCAAGAAAAGAAGGTGCTGTTGCCATCTGCCACGGCGCTACCGGTAAAGGAAATGACCAGATCCGTTTCGAGCTCGGCATCAAAGCCCTTGCTCCGGATATCAAAGTAATCGCTCCTTGGAGAATGACCGATGTATGGACCATGCAGTCCCGTGAAGACGAGCTGGCTTACTGTAAAGCACACGGCATCGACCTTCCGTTTGATGCAAACCACAGCTACAGCCGTGACCGTAACCTGTGGCACATCAGCCATGAGGGACTTGAGCTTGAGGATCCGTCCAACGAGCCGAACTACGACGATCTTCTCGTACTGACCACTCCTCCGGAAAAAGCTCCGGACGAAGGCGAGTACGTAACCATGACCTTTGAGGCCGGCGTTCCGAAGACCTTAAACGGAAAAGAAATGAAAGTTTCTGAAATCATCACCGAGCTGAACAAGCTGGGCGGAAAACACGGCATCGGTATTGTTGATATCGTTGAGAACCGTGTTGTCGGCATGAAATCCCGCGGTGTTTATGAGACTCCTGGCGGAACCATCCTGATGGCTGCACATGAGCAGTTAGAGGAGCTGATTCTCGACCGTGAGACCCTGAAAACAAAGAAAGATCTCGGAAACCTGCTTGCTGAGGTTGTTTACGAAGGAAAATGGTACACTCCTCTGCGCGAGGCAATCCAGGCATTCGTTGATGTAACCCAAAAATACGTAACAGGCGAAGTAAAATTCAAACTGTTCAAAGGCAACATCATCAAAGCCGGCGAGTCTTCTCCGTACAGCCTGTACAATGAGTCTCTTGCTTCCTTCACCACCGGCGATCTCTACGATCACCACGATGCAGACGGATTCATCACCCTGTTCGGTCTGCCGCTGAAGGTTCGTGCAATGAAGATGCAGGAGCTGGAGAAAAACAACAACAAATAAGATCTGATCCTATGGATTCCCAAAAGAAAGCGGACTCGCTCCGCTTTCTTTTTTTGCATGCAAAAAGGACCCGCCCATTTCAGGCAGGTCCCTTTGTTTATTCGTAATATGCGTCGATTCCGTCCGCAATTCCCTGTGCCATCTTGTTTCGGTAATCCTCGGTTGCCATCAAACGGTCCTCGGAAGGATTGCTCATGAAGCCAAGCTCAATGATCGTGACCGGAATGGTACTCCAGTTGATGCCGCTCATGGAATCGGTGTAAATCACATCGCGGTTCTTCGCACCGGTGTCTTTGCAGAATGCTGCGATCATCTTCTGGGAGAGCTTCTGGCTCTTGCTGATCACATCACCGGAAAGATACGTATTTCTGCTGCTCGGTGCCATCGTGAGTGCTCCGTAAACCGACTGGTTCGAATCGCCGTTCGCGTGTACACGCACGAGAATGTCTGCTCCGTTCTGCGCGGCAAGTTTTGCACGCTCGGAGTTGCTGATATTGACGTCGTGCGTCTCGCGGATCATGTAAACATCGTAGCCGCGCTCCTCAAGGATATCGCGTACCTTTAAGGATACCGCAAGGTTCAGCTCATACTCATTGATGCCGGTTGCCACACCGCATGTTCCGGAAGCAACCTTCGCCTTATAGGTCGATGATCCCGGTCCGATCGGCTCTTTCTCGCTGTTTCCTCTTCTCTGGTGTCCTGCGTCGATTGCCACGCAGATATTTTTGCTGTTCCGGCGGACACCGTTTTTATCAACGTAATAGCCGTCGATGTAGGTATCCTTATAGATGCCTCCCCAGCTTCGGAAGTAATACGTTTTTCCGTCCACTTCCTGCCAGCCGTTCTTGTAAATACCGCCCCAGCTCCTGAAGTAATACGTTGCGCCTTTGATCGTTACCCATTGGCTCTTATACATGCCGCCCCAGCTCTGCAGGTAATACCAGTTATTATCATACCACAGCCATTCACTGTGCATCATTTTGCCGTCCTGCCTCAGATAATACCAGTTCTTGTCATACAGCAGCCAGCCTTCCCCTTTTGGGGTTCCGTTGCTGTCCATGTAATACCAGTCACTGCCCTTGGCCGCCCAGGCGTTCACGCGCATGCCGCCCCAGCTTTCAAAGTAATAATCAACGCCGTCAATCGTCTGCCAGCCGGTACTCATCACACCGTCTGCGTCTACATGGTACGTTCTCTTATCATGCACAAACCACTGATTCGTTCTGAGGCTTCCGTCCTCATTCAGATAGTACCATGTTCCGCCGACTTTTTTCCAGCCCTGGAATCCGGCTCCGCCCCAGCTCTCGAAGTAGTAGAGCGTTCCGTCAATCTTCTGCAGTCCGGTGCTCATCACACCGTTTTCATCTACATGGTATGTTCTCTTGTCGTGAACGAACCATTCATTCGTTTTGACGCTTCCGTCCTCGTTCAGATAGTACCATGCCCCGCCGACTTTTTTCCAGCCCTGGAATCCGGCTCCGCCCCAGCTCTCAAAATAATAGAGCTTTCCGTTGACCATCGAAAGACCCGTGCACATGATTTCGTCTGCATTCAGATAATATCTCCGGTTCAGATGGGTGATCCACTCGCTGGCGGCCATCGTGCCGTCCTCTTTTCTGTATTTCCAGCTTCCGTCCTCCTGTTTCACCCAGCCGGCAGGAAGTTTCTCTTCCGGCTCCTGTTCGTTGTCCTCACCTGGAATCGTAACAGCCGGCGTCTCGTTTTCCGAAGTACCGCTCTGCTCCTGCGCTGCCGCTTCCTCATCCGAATTCTGCTCGGAACTTTCCGTCTCATCCTGCTGCCAGGTTACGGCCGTGCCGTCATTTTCTGCTGCGCTTACCCTTGCCGGAAGCGCCCAGCCTCCCGCCGCAACGGCCGCTGCGATCAGCAGTGCTGCGATTTTCTTTTTTGCCATCTGGTTTTCCTCCTTTTATCGCGCCATCTGGTAAATCTCATATACTTCCTGTGCGCCCAGCTTGCGGATGCGGGACAGTTTTACAGTGTCCTGCTGTGTTGCATCCATGGAAAGGGCACGCAGATCCTCATCCGACGGGTTCGGGATATCAAGCTCATGCAGGGAGGTCGGCATGCCGAGCGAATGGAAGAACGCTACTGTGCGCTCAATGCCTTCCGTTGCCCGTTTGTGATCGCTTCCCTCTGTGATGCCCCAGACTTTTTCTGCAAACCGTGCAAACCGCCAGAGAACCGTCTCCTCATCGTACTGGTATTTCGCCCAGGCACCCCAGACTGCCGCCAGGGATGCGCCGTGTGCTACATCGTATTTTGCACTTAACGCATGGCCGAATTTATGTACCGAAAAATCTTTGCCGCGTCCGCACTCCGTCAGTCCATTGTGTGACAGGCTTCCGCACCACATGATTTCCGCCATCGCATTGTAATCGGATGGGTTTTCCAGAACCTTCGGTCCGTTTTTGATTACGGTACGGAGGAGTCCCTCTGCGATCTCGTCCGTCATCTCGCACTGGCTCTCCGGAATGAAATAGCGCTCCATCGTGTGCATCATGATGTCGGTTACGCCGCAGGCAATCTGGTATTTCGGCAGGGTTGCTGCCAGCTCCGGGTTCATGATGGCAAATTTGCAGCGGTTGAACGGCGTGTTGATGCCGGCCTTTTTGCCGATTGCCTCGTTTGTCAGAACGGCTGAATCGCTCATCTCGCTTCCGGCTGCCGGTATCGTCAGAACCGCTCCTACCGGGAGAGATTTTGTCAGCGGTACTTTTTTCGTCCAGATATCCCAGAGTGCCTCCTCCGGATTTGCAGCTCCATGCGCAACGGCTTTTGCGGTGTCAATCGAGCTTCCGCCGCCGACGGCAAGAATAAAGTCTGCCTGCATTTCCACTGCTTTTTTCACACCCTCCTCGGCAAGGGCAAGTCTCGGGTTTGGTTTTACGCCGCCAAGCTCTTCAAAGGCAAGGCCTTCTTTTGCAAGAGATGCTTCCACTCGGTCAAGAAGACCGCTCCGTTTTGCACTTCCGCCTCCGTAAACGACGAGCACCTTTGTGCCGCCCCATTTCTTTACCTCAGCGCCTGCCTGGTTTTCGGTCTCTTTTCCGAACACGACTTCCGTCGGGGTATACTGTATAAACTGATCCATCTTCTTATTTCCTCCCTGCATTTTTATTCTTCATAAATCCGTACGTTTCCCGAGCTTACACGGTAAAGATCGTCTCTCCTGTTTTCCAGAGACGGGATTTCATTTCTTGTCCGCTCCAGCACTTCCGGATCCAGCTCTGCGATGAGTACCTGCGGGGTATCATCTGCCTCCGCAAGAATTTCGCCGTCCGGCGCAATGATCATGGAATGGCCGTACGCCTCAAACCGCGCTTTCTGGCCGCACTGGTTGGCGGCGAGCACGTAGCATCCGTTTTCAATGGCGCGCGTGCGCAGCAGTGCTTCCCAGTGGCGCTCTCCCGTTGCTTTCGTAAAATCCGCCGCTATCAGAAATGCATCTGCTCCGGAGGATGCCATCAGCCGGTACTGTTCCGGAAAGCGGATATCGTAGCAGATGCTCATGCCGAACAGACCAAGCGCCGTGTCCGCAAGAACAATTTCATTTCCCGGGCAGATCTCGTGTGATTCTTCGTAGGAGACACTGCCCGGAATATTTACATCAAACATATGTATTTTGCTGTATTCTGCAATCGTTTCTCCATCTGGCCCGAACAGAAACGACGTGTTGGACGGACGCCCCGGATGGCGCCGTACCGTCATGCTGCCGCAGTGCAGATAGACACCGTACCGTTTGGCAAGGCTGGAAAACCGGCGGCTGACGTAGCCCGGCACTGCACTTGCGTGGCCCGGCATGTCTGCTCCCGTGTATTCTGCGGTCTCCGGGAAAAGAATCAGCTTCGCTCCCTGTTCCGCCGCCTCCCGCACATACTGCTCAGCCATACGCATATTTTCATTCATATCCGGCCCGGAATCCATCTGCACCAGGCCTGCAATTATTTTTTCCATCTTTTTGTCCCCTCGTTTCACATGTTATCTTGTGATTTTTCCGCTTATACTCTCGTTTATTATATCGTTACAGTTCACAGATACCTGCGAACTGTAACATTCGCAGCCCTCATTGAAAGTTTTGCTACGCAAAAGGAGGGCTGCTCACACCTGAATCACTTTCTTACGCAGCGAAACAGCAAGTGTTTCACTGCTGATTGAACAGTAATATTATATCTCATATTCCCCAAAACAGCTACCCAAATTCGCAATTTTCATACCTTTTGCAGCTTTTATTTTTTAATTTTTGAAAATAACAATTGACAAATCCGGAAAACAGGAGTAGCTTAGAACCATAAGCTGTCGCGTTCGATCAGATGCGGCAGAAAAAATCATGAAAGGAGAACACCACTTATGATCAATCTTATTTATGCATCCAGCGTAAAGCAGAATAAACTTCGTATGGCGATCAAACCAGGTGGCTGCCCTTCTTTCGAAATTCTTTGTAAGCATTAACTCTGCATAACAAATCTCTATGCATTCTTTATGCCTGCTATTTCGCACAGAAGGCGCGGTACGTTGATACTGCGGCTTTTTTTATTGCTATAAACAGTACGAAACCGTTCTTTCCGGCTTCGCTCCGTTTCCGGCAGGCAGATTCCGCGGTCTTCTTACCGCATCGATTCCCTTCTTTTATATACAAACGCAGCCTTCGCTTTCGTTTCCCGTTGTTCCGTTCCCACACTTACGGAGCTTTTGAAAGCCTATGTTCTGCCAGACACCCAAACGACATCAATGAGGAGGTTTTAACATTCATGAAGAAAAATCCAATCGGTAAGTACCTGCTCCAGAACTGGTACTACTACGTTTTCGCTTTTGGTTCCATGGCCTTAAGTGTCTTTCTCGATATGCTCGCGCCGCTTGTCACGCTGCACATCGTGGATGACGTGCTGGTCGGTCACAAAATGGAACTGCTCTGGAAATACCTTGCCGCCTTTCTTCTGATCGGTGCCGCAAAAGCCCTGTTTCAGTACATCAAAGAATTTTTATTCGATGTCAGCAGCGTCCGCGTCGCCAGCCAGATGAGGGGCAACCTGTTCCGCCACGTCCAGCGGCTTTCGGTGGAATACTTTGACAAAAACAATACCGGCGAACTCCTCGCCCGCGTGCGCGATGACGTCGACCGGATCTGGGATATCCTCGGCTTTGCCGGCATGCTGATCTTAGAAGGCCTGATCTGTATCATGATGGCAATGGTCAGTATGGTCAAACTGGATCTGCCGCTGACACTCGTCTCCGTGGCGATCCTTCCTTTCGTCGCAGGCATCGCAATCCGCCTCGAAAAAGAACTCGACCGTGTCTACGATGCGATCAGCGAGGAAAACGCCGTCATGAATACCGTTGCACAGGAAAATCTCGCCGGTGTCCGCACCGTCAAATCCTTTGCACGGGAACCGTATGAGATCAAAAAATTCCGGAAACACAATCAGAAATACTGCGATCTCAACATGGATCAGGCGCGCGTCCTGATGAAATACGATCCCGCCATCTCGTTTCTTACGAAGCTGATGCGCGTGCTCGTCCTTCTCGCGGGCGGCTACGGTGTCATCCACGGACGCATTACGCTCGGTGTTTTAACGGCCTTTATGGAGTACACCTCCAAGATCACCTGGCCGATCGAAAACGTCGGCTGGCTCGGCAACTGCTTCGCTTCTGCGATTGCTTCCAACAAGAAGCTGAACAAAATTCTCGCAGAGGAGCCGCAGATCGCAGAACCGGAAAATCCGGTGGAGCTTTCAAAACTTCCGGGTGACCTGGAATTCCATCACGTCGATTTCTCCCTGCATGACACACCGATTCTGCAGGATATCGACTTTACCTTAAAGCAGGGCCACACACTCGGCATCATGGGTATGACGGGTTCCGGAAAAACAACCATCGTCAATCTGCTCGAGCGTTTTTACGATGTCACCGACGGTTCCATCTGTCTCGACGGCCACGATATCCGCACCCTGCCGCTGCGCACCGTGCGCGATACTTCTTCCGTCGTCATGCAGGACGTCTTCCTGTTCTCAGATACCATTTCTGAGAATGTCCGCCTCGGCAGCCGCAGCACGATGAAATCCGAGGAGGTACATAACGCTGTCTCCGCTGCATGTGCTTCCGAGTTCGTCGACCATCTTTCGGATCAGTACGAAACGGTCATCGGCGAGCGCGGCATGGGACTTTCCGGCGGTCAGAAGCAGCGTCTTTCCATCGCACGCGCCCTGGCAAAACAGGCTCCGATCCTCGTACTGGATGATTCCACCTCGGCGCTCGATATGGAGACCGAATACGAAATCCAGAACCATCTCGCCGAGAAAAAAGATGTTTCCAAGATCATCATTGCCCACCGCATTTCTTCGGTGCAGAGTGCCGATGAGATCCTGTATCTCGATCACGGACGCATCGCCGAGCGCGGCACGCATGAGAGTCTGATGGCACAGAAAGGCCTGTACTACTCCACCTGGGAGGCTCAGTACGGTGATTACCATAAAGCAAAGGCAGCCCTCGAGCAGGCACTTCCTGCCAATGCTTAATTCAATTTAATTTGTTACCCGACAACTTCTGTATTTACTTACCCGTTAAGAGAGGAACAATACGATTATGGCTATCAATTCCAGTAAAGTAGATGAAGAGCAGAAAGAGGTCTTAAAGAGCGCGACCATCCGCCGCCTCTTCTCCTACTTAAAAAATTATAAACGCCAGGTTGCCGTCGTTCTCGTGGTTCTCGCCGTTACCATCGCGATTTCCACTGTGAACCCGCTGCTCCTGGAGTACGCCATCGACGTCAATATTGCGCAGAAAGACTGGCGCGGGCTTGTTGCCCTCTGCGTATTCATGGTTGTGATCAACCTGGTTTACGCGGCCGGTGTCCGCCTGCGGATGCTTCTGATGGCGCGCATTACCAACAACATTCTTCTGGAAATCCGTGACGAGCTCTACACGCATATCCAGACCTTAAGCTTCAGCTTTTTCGATACCCGCCCGGCCGGAAAGATTCTGGCGCGCATCATCGGCGATGTCAACTCGTTAAAGGATGTGCTGAACGACGGTGTCACAAAGCTGATTCCGAACATTCTCACGATCATCGCCATTCTGGTGATCATGATGATCAAAAACATCTGGCTCTCCTTAAGTGCGATTCTCGTGCTGCCGCTGATCGCTGTCGGCATGTATTTTATTCAGATCGTCGCACACAAGAGATGGCAGACGTTCCGGAAAAAATCTTCCAATGTTACGGCGTATATCCACGAGGACTTCTCCGGTATCCGCATCATCAAGAGCTTTACCGCAGAGCAGGAATCGCAGGGCGAGTTTGACCGGCTTCTTCTTGAGCATCAGAACTCCTTTATCCATGCGGTCCGCCTGGCGGATGGTTTTTCCGCTGTGATCGAGGTGACCTGGGGCATCGGAACGTTTCTTCTGTATTTTATCGGTATTTCCGTGCTCGGCGTGGATGCCGTTCCGATCGGTACGTTCACGGCGTTTGCGATGTATCTGACGATGTTCTGGGATCCGATCCAGAACCTGGCCGGTTTTTACAACAAGCTGATCACGAACCTTTCCGCTGCGGAGCGAATCTTTGAGATCCTCGACACACCGGCGGAGGTTGCCGACAAGCCTGGCGTCACAGAACTGCCGCCGATCAAAGGAGAAGTAACGTTCGACCACGTCAGCTTTGCCTACTCCGATGATCCGGACACGCTGGTTTTAAAAGATGTCAGCTTTACAGCGGCTCCCGGTGAGACAATCGCACTCGTCGGCCCGACCGGCGCTGGAAAGACGACCATTGTCAATCTGATCAGCCGTTTCTACAATATTACTTCGGGAACGGTCCGCGTCGACGGCCACAGCCTGACGGATGTCTCCATCAACAGCCTGCGTGCCCAGATGGGCGTGATGACACAGGACAACTTTCTCTTCTCCGGCACGATCCGCGACAACATTGCGTATGGAAAGCTCGATGCCACGGAGGAAGAAATCATTGCCGCCGCAAAGGCCGTGCATGCCCATGACTTTATCATAGAGCTGCCGGACGGCTATGACACCGAGATCAGCGAGCGCGGTGCCCGTCTTTCCAACGGCCAGCGCCAGCTTCTCGCCTTTGCCAGAACGATGGTGTCTGATCCGCGGATTCTGATTCTCGACGAGGCGACGTCCAGCATCGACACACAGACAGAAATTCAGGTGCAGCAGGGAATCGAAAGCCTGTTGAAGGGCCGTACCTCGTTCATCATTGCGCACCGTCTTTCTACTATTAAAAATGCGGACCGGATTTTCGTGATCGACCACGGAAAGATTTTCGAACAGGGAACCCACGACGAACTGATGGCAAAACAGGGCGCGTACTACCAGCTCTACCAGGCACAGTTCCGCAGGGTATCGTAAAATCAAGAAATTTTCTCAAAACTGCCTTTCTTTTTTACAGGGAAAGGCAGTTTTTTTCCCTCTTTTCTATAACTGGTTTTCCTTTCCTTGACAAATGAATCCTCCCTGCTATATGATGATAACTGATCTTTTTTCGGGGACATTTGTTCCCGTCTGCCGCTTCCCACTCCTGCGGCATTTGTCACGAAACAGTCTGATACGGAGCTTTTTCGAATGCCTCCGTGTTTTCTTTCAGAAAGGAGTATCATGACATTTTTTTCAAAAAAAACGTTACGCCTTCTCCTCCTTCCTGCCCTCCTTCTTCTGACGGGCTGTGCGGGATCCTCAAAAGAGACGGCGGATTCCCAGGAGAACACGAAACTCTCCGCCGTGGCGACCATTTTTCCGCAGTATGATTTTCTGCGCGCCATCGGCGGCGATCACCTCGATCTCCACATGCTGCTTTCCCCGGGTGCGGAAAGTCACTCGTTTGAACCGACACCGGGCGATATGATTACGGTTTCCGAATGTGATCTCTTCGTCTACGTCGGCGGCGATTCCGATGCCTGGGTCGAGACAATCCTTGATTCTGTCGATACCTCGAACAAAGAGGTAGTGACGCTGATGGACTGCGTTGACACCGTTGCCGAGGAAACCGTCGAGGGAATGGAGACCCACGGCCACGCACACGATCATGAGGACGAGGATGCGCACGACCATGAGGACGAAGATGCAGATCACGAGGATGTACACGACCATGAGGACGAGGATACACACGACGAATCTTCCCATGATCATGCGCACGAATCCCACGGCGAACAGGACGAGCACGTCTGGACCTCGCCGAAAAATGCAATGCGGATTGTCCAGAAGCTCTGTGATTCCCTCTGCCGCCTCGACCCGGAGCATGCGGATGAATACCAGGCAAACACCGCCTCGTATCTTGCTTCGCTTGCCTCCCTCGATGAGGAATTTTCCGATGTCACCGCAACTGCAAGCCGCCATACCATTGTTTTCGGCGACCGTTTCCCGTTCCGCTACTTTGCGGACACCTACGGCCTCGACTACTACGCGGCGTTTCCCGGCTGCTCCTCGGAATCCGAGGCAAGTGCCAAAACCCTTTCTTTTTTAATTGATAAAATCAAGGAAGAACAGATTCCCGTCGTTTTCCACACCGAGCTGTCCAATGAACAAATGACGGACTCCATCTGTGAGGCGACTGGCGCGAAAAAGCTGCTGCTTCATTCCTGTCACAATGTATCCAAAGATGATTTCGAAAGCGGCGCTACGTATCTCTCCCTCATGGAACAGAACGTTTCCGCATTAAAGGAGGCTTTAAACTAAATGGCTCTACTTACCTGCAGTGATGTCACCTTCTCCTACGAGGGCATCCCGGTCCTGACCGATGTCAACTTTGCCCTGGAAGCCGGCTCCTACCTCTGTATTGTGGGCGAGAACGGTTCCGGAAAAAGTACTCTGGTCAAGGGACTGCTTCACTTAAAAAATCCGTCCACCGGCTCGATCACAACCGGCGACGGGCTTCATCCAAGCGAGATCGGCTATCTGCCGCAGCAGACCGCCGCACAAAAGGATTTCCCGGCGAGCGTCTGGGAAGTCGTGCTGTCCGGCCGGCAGAACCACCCGCATTTCCCGCCGTTTTACACAAAGGCAGACAAAGAGGACGCGCTCCGCAATATGGAGCTTCTCGACCTCCTTCCATTAAAGAAACGATGCTACCGTGATCTCTCCGGCGGCCAGCAGCAGCGTGTGCTTCTCGCTCGTGCGCTTTGCGCCACAAAGAAACTGCTGCTCCTCGATGAGCCGGTCACTGGCCTTGACCCGGTCATGACAAACGAAATGTACCAGCTCATCCGCCGCATCAACCGCGAGCAGAACGTTACGATCATCATGGTTTCCCACGATATCCGCAATATTCTGCCGGACGCAACGCACATTCTCCAGCTCGACCAGAAGCAGGTCTTCTTCGGTCCGATGGACGAGTATCTGAAAACCGAGGCGGGAAAACAGTTTTTAGGAGGTGCTGACTTATGATTTCAAATCTGCTGAAAATGCTTTCTTATCCGTTTATGCAGCGTGCCCTTGTGGTCGGCATTCTCGTCTCTTTGTGTGCCGCACTGCTTGGCGTCAGCCTCGTGTTAAAGCGCTACTCCATGATCGGCGACGGCCTCTCCCATGTCGGATTCGGCTCTCTTGCAATTGCAGCGGCACTCGGTTTTGCTCCGCTTGCCTTCACAATCCCTGTCGTCGTGCTTGCCGCCTTTCTGCTGCTCCGCATGAACGAATCCAGCAAGATCAAAGGCGACGCCGCCATCGGCCTGATTTCAAGCTCTGCGCTTGCGATCGGTGTCATCACGGTTTCGTGGTCGAGCGGCATGAACACCGATGTCAACAACTACATGTTCGGAAGCATCCTTGCGATGAGTGATGAGGACGTTGTTCTCTCCGTGGTGCTCTCCATCGTCGTGCTGATCCTGTTCGTCCTGTATTACAACCGTATTTTTGCCGTCACTTTCGACGAGACATTTGCCAAAGCAACCGGTGTCCGCGCAGAATTTTACAACATGCTGCTGGCATTCTTAACCGCCATCACCACCGTCCTCGGCATGCGCATGATGGGCGCGCTTCTGATCTCAAGCCTGCTGATTTTCCCGGCACTGACCTCGATGCGTCTCTGCCATACCTTCCAGAGCGTGGTGATCTGCTCCGCGGTTCTCTCGGTGGTGTGCTTCCTTCTTGGCATGTCCCTCTCGTTTTTCCTGTCCTCCCCTGCCGGAGCGACGGTCGTAATCGTGAACCTGCTGGCATTCCTGATCTTTTCTGCGATTGCCAGAATCCGCGAGCATACCGCATAAAAAGTTTCCGATCTGACCTGCTTTGTTTTACCGGAGGTATTTTATGAATCGAATTGTAATTGCACTGTTAAAACCGTTTTCCTTCATCCCGGCGATTCTGATGATGTCGCTGATTTTCTCCTTCTCTTCCCAGAACGGAACGGAATCCTCACAGCTCAGTGAAAAAGTGGCGCGCAGCATTTTCATCACGATCGACCACGTCATGGACCGCGGATGGGATGATGAGAAGATCCAGGAACTGGCTGACGAGTATCAGTACCCGGTGCGGAAGCTGGCTCATATGACAGAGTACTGTCTGCTTGCAATCTGTGTTTCGCTTCCGCTCTACGTCTACGGCCTGCGCGGCTTCGCGCTCACGTTTCTTGCCGGCATCCTCTGTGTCGCCTTTGCCGCGAGCGATGAGTTCCACCAGACGATGGTCGCCAACCGCGGCCCGTCGGTAAAGGACGTCGGCATCGACAGCATCGGCGTTCTCTTCGGCATCACGTTTGTACGGCTGTTCTGCTGGATTGCACTCGGCGGAAATACGAAAAAAAGAAAGCGGCGCAGACGGCGCTACTATTACTAAAAATATTGGATAACAGAAAAATCCCCGTTGGAAAAATCATTTCTCCTGAAACTGATTTTCCCAATGGGGATTTTTTCATTTTTCTTAAAAACAGCTCTTAGGAAAGTGAATCCGCATACGCCTGAATATCTGCCTTCATCTGAATCCAGGCATCCTCATGCTCCACGTAGTACAGAGGGCAGAGCTTTTCGGTTACATCATAGTGACGGATCACATCGTCCGAAGTCAGATTGAACCGCTTGCATAAGAAACCGGCGAGCTGGACCACAGAATTGTATGTCTCATCGGTAAATTCACCGCTGTCATCCGGGTGGCAGCATTCAATCGAGATTGTATCGAAATTACGCTGGTTCGATGCATACGACCATTCACTCGTCGGGATACACTGAACGACTTCTCCCTCGATGCCGACGACGAAATGGCTGCTGGCCTGCGCCTCCTGCGTCTCAGGCAGGTTTTCAAAGTAATCACGGTTCTGCATCGCCGTGCTTCCCGGGTTTGCGGTGTAGTGAATAACGATACCGTCCACCTTTTTCAGCCTCGTCTGCGGTCTGGACCAGCTGTTCGGCGTCAGAAGCTCCACATCAATCGGCGGAGCGCCGGTCCAGTCGGTGATATCGTTGTCCTCATAATCAGAACCGGAATAGTCAACGGCCGTGATATCACTTGCCGTTTTTGCCACACGGCGGATGCCGCTGTAAATGCCGACGCAGATCAGCACCACCAGAACTCCCGTCAGAAACATTCTGCGGTGAAGCTGGCGCTGCCTCTGTTTTCTTGTCATTTTTCCCCGTCTCTTCTGTGCCATATGTTCTCTCCCCGCTGCAAATAAGCGCCCCCTCATTTGAAAAGGCAGAAGCTGAAAAGTTTCTGCCCTTTCCCCCTTCTGCCTTTTGCGACTTTTTATTCTTATTTATCGTCCACGCTGTAGTTCGGAGCCTCTTTGGTGATGTGGATATCATGCGGATGGGACTCTTTTAAGGATGCTGCGGAAATCTTCACAAATTTTCCGGTCTCCTTTAAGGTCTCAACATCTTTCGCTCCGCAGTAGCCCATACCGGAACGAAGTCCGCCGATCAGCTGGAATACAGTGTCCTCTACGAGGCCTTTGTATGCTACACGGCCTTCCACACCTTCCGGAACCAGTTTCTTGGCGCCGGTCTGGAAGTAACGGTCTTTGCTTCCGTTCTCCATGGCTGCGATGGATCCCATTCCACGGTATACTTTGTATTTTCTTCCCTGGAACAGTTCGAAATCTCCCGGGCTCTCATCGCATCCTGCGAAGATGCTTCCCATCATGCAGACATTGGCACCGGCTGCGATAGCTTTTGTCATGTCTCCGGAGTACTTGATACCGCCGTCGGCGATGATCGGAGTTCCGGTCTTCTTTGCTTCCTCATAGCAGTCCATAACGGCTGTGATCTGCGGTACACCGATACCTGCAACGACACGGGTCGTACAGATAGAACCAGGTCCGATACCGACTTTAACAGCGTCTGCTCCGGCTGCGATCAGGTCTCTTGTTGCCTCTGCGGTTGCCACGTTTCCGGCGATTACCTGCAGATCCGGATAATGCTCTTTGATGAGACGAAGTGTTTTGAAGATATTTGCGGAATGTCCGTGAGCGGAGTCGATGACGATCACGTCTACATGTGCTTTTACCAGCGCATCGACACGATCGAGCACGTTTGCCGTGATGCCGACTGCGGCACCGCAGAGCAGACGTCCCTGCTCATCCTTGGCGGACAATGGGTACTTGATGGTTTTCTCGATATCTTTGATGGTGATCAGACCTTTGAGGTTGAAATCGTCATCGACAATCGGAAGTTTTTCTTTTCTGGATTTTGCAAGGATTGCTTTTGCCTCGTCCAGCGTAACGCCTACTTTTGCAGTGATCAGGTTTTCGCTGGTCATGGACTCTTTGATTTTCTTGGTGAAATCAGTTTCAAACTTCAGATCACGGTTTGTAATAATACCAACCAGTTTTCCGTTCTCGGTAATCGGGACACCGGAAATACGGAATTTTGCCATCAGATTATTGGCATCTTCCAGGGTGTGCTCCGGAGACAGATAGAACGGATCGGTGATAACACCGTTCTCAGAACGTTTTACTTTGTCTACTTCTTCTGCCTGCTGCTCAATCGACATATTCTTGTGGATAATACCGATTCCTCCCTGACGTGCCATGGCAATTGCCATACGGTGTTCTGTAACCGTATCCATGCCGGCGCTCATCATCGGGATGTTCAGCTTGATCTTCTTGGTCAGATGCGTAGTCAGATCTACCATGTTTGGGGTTACTTCAGAATACTGCGGAACCAGAAGCACATCATCGAAGGTAATACCATCACCAATAATTGTACCCATTTTCTTATCTTCCTTTCTTCTTAAGTCTTTTTGATTTATCACCTAATTTAACACAAAACAAAAAAGCTGTCAATCCATAAATACTTTTCTTGGTGCGCGGTTGCGGATATCTTTTAACATCACTTCATCCGGTTCGAAGATCACCATCTGCATTGTGTTGTCCTTGGAGATCACAAATGCATACGGTTTGTGGCCCTGTCCTTCGATTCCGGAGGAATAGTTGTAACGTTTGATGCTCTGATTGTTTTTGTAGGAATCGAGCTGATGGGACTGGTACGGAGCCAGGATTTCCATGTTGGAAAGCTCATAGCTTGCGGCTCTTTTTCTTCTTGACTGCGAATAGATACGGTCGATGTCGAGCTCGCCGTTGACGTACAGATACTCAAACTCTACCGAAAGCTTCGGGATAAAAATATAGTCTACGATTCCAAGTACCAGCGCAAGAAGCAGAATCAGCGGATTCATCATAATTCCTGCGGCTGCAAAAAGAACGGTAAAGAAGATCAGAACTCCTTTGATCACCTTGTCTTTTCCTGTCTGCTGTTTTTTCACCAGCACTTCTGTGTAAAGATCACTCATTTACTCCATCCTCCTCAAGATATTCGATCAGTTTTGCTACATTGTCCGCGTTCTTTGTATTGACCAACACGGTCAGATAACACGGCTCATAGTACGTAAGGCCCATATCCTGGTACTTTTTCAATTTGGAAATGTCGAGGCAGGTATCTCCCGCCTTTATCCCGTACTTCTCACACGTCGCTTCGTCAAACAGTGTGGACAGATCCAGAAAATAATCGTCTTTGCTGTAGTTGTCGTACACGGCCTGTGAACAGATCAGAGCATCCATGCTCTGTGCGGCAATCACGGCTGTGAATTTCATCAGCGTGTTGTAATCCGCATTTTCCAGGTTTTCACCGAAGCTGTAGCTCGTATCGATGCTTACCTTTTCGTACTTATCTCCGGTTCCGAGCGCTTCTTTTAGGTCCTCCTCGATCGGACTTACATCCTGCAGTCCTGCGTAATCCACTACGGCAATGCTCACGAGGTCATAATACTTCGCATTTTCATGGATATTCACAATCGTGCCGATGATGAAGATAACAGCGATGATGCCGAAAATGACAGCCTTGTAGTATTCCCAGATATAGGCCAGTTTCTCTTTAAAATTCATTTTCGACAGCTTCTCTTTTTCGAGCTGCATCTTCTCCTTCCTTGTCATGTCGGATTCATAACGACTTGCCATGTGTGTTTCTTCTCCTTTGTTGTATTTCCCCCAACATCCTACAAATCAGTATAGCATAAAACGCCGGAAGCGTCCATATACGCCGCCCGGCGAAAGCATGAAAACTTTCTGAAATTTTTTGTAACGATTCAGAGCCATGCGAAATGGAAGAAAAACTTTCCACTAAAAAACCGGCCGGCAAAGACAGGACTTCGGAACCCATGTTCCGCTACGGTCTTTGCCAGCCGGTTTTCTTATTTTGTTTTACCAGACATTTTTATTCCGGAAATTACATCATTCCCATTCCGCCGTCTGCGCCTGCCGGCATAGCCGGAGCCGGCTCTTTGATGGTGGAAACTACGGACTCGGTGGTCAGCAGGGTTGCGGAAACGCTGGTAGCGTTCTGCAGTGCGCTTCTGGTAACCTTAACCGGATCAAGGATACCAGCCTGGATCATGTCTACATACTCTTCGTTGTATGCATCAAATCCAACACCTACTTTGGACTCTTTTACTTTGTTGATCACAACAGCGCCTTCCAGACCTGCGTTTGTTACGATGTGGAACAGAGGAGCCTCGAGTGCTTTCTGTACGATTCTTGCACCGATCTTCTCGTCGCCGTCCAGGCTGTCAATCAGCTCTGCAAGCTGTGTTGTTACATGAATGTATGCAGAACCGCCGCCTGCGATGATACCCTCTTCTACGGCTGCTCTCGTTGCATTTAAAGCATCCTCCATACGGAGTTTTTCTTCTTTCATCTCGGTCTCGGTTGCTGCACCTACACGGATAACAGCTACGCCGCCTGCCATTTTAGCCAGTCTCTCCTGCAGTTTCTCTTTATCGAACTCAGAAGTGGTCTCCTCGATCTGGGATCTGATCTGGCCGATTCTTGCTGCGATGGCATCTTTTGCGCCGGCACCGTCAACGATAACGGTGTTCTCTTTCTGAACTTTAACAGATTTTGCACGTCCGAGCATTTCCAGAGTAGCGTCTTTTAATTCCAGACCAACTTCCTCGGAGATCACCTGGCCGCCGGTCAGGATTGCGATATCCTCGAGCATTGCTTTTCTTCTGTCGCCGTATCCCGGTGCTTTGACAGCTACTACGTTGAAGGTTCCGCGCAGTTTGTTGATCACGAGTGTCTGGAGAGCCTCGCCCTCTACGTCCTCAGCGATGATCAGCAGTCTTGCGCCGCTCTGTACGATCTGCTCCAGCAGCGGAAGAACTTCCTGAATGTTGGACAGTTTCTTATCGGTAATCAGGATATATGGATTGTCGAGAACGGCTTCCATTTTCTCCATATCGGTGCACATGTAAGCGGAGATATATCCACGGTCGAACTGCATACCTTCTACCAGCTCCAGCTCGTTCTGCATGGTCTTGGACTCCTCGATGGTGATAACGCCGTCTTTGGAAACTTTTTCCATAGCGTCAGCTACCATCTGGCCTACTTCTTCGCTTCCGGAAGAAACAGCTGCAACTTTTGCAATCTGCTCTTTGCCTGCTACCGGCTGGCTCATCTCTGCAAGGATCTGAACAGCTTTATCGGTTGCTTTCTTCATTCCCTTACGAAGAACGATCGGGTTCGCACCTGCTGCCAGGTTTTTCATTCCTTCGTTTACCATAGCCTGTGCCAGAACGGTTGCGGTTGTGGTACCATCACCTGCTACGTCGTTGGTCTTTGCAGCAACTTCTTTGATGAGCTGTGCGCCCATGTTTTCAAAGCCGTCTGCCAGCTCGATCTCTTTTGCAATCGTAACACCATCGTTTGTGATGAGCGGAGCGCCGTACTGTTTGTCCAGAACAACGTTTCTTCCTTTCGGTCCAAGGGTTACACGTACGGTATCTGCAAGCTGGTTTACACCATTCTGAAGAGCGTTTCTTGCCTCTGCTCCATATTTAATCTCTTTTGCCATGATTGTCATGCCTCCTGATTTTTACTTGATTATTCTTTATTTTACAACTGCCAGAATGTCATCCTGTTTTACGATGATGTACTCTTCGTCTTCCAGTTTGACGTTGGTTCCTGCATATTTGGAATAGATTACCTGATCTCCGACTGCAACTTCCATTTTTACTTCTTTGCCGTCTTCTACTTTTCCAGGTCCTACTGCGATAACCTCAGCCTGCTGCGGTTTCTCCTGTGCCTGTCCCGGAAGTACGATACCGGATTTTGTGGTTTCCTCTGCTTTTAACTCTTTTAATACAACTCTGTCACCTAAAGGTACTAACTTCATTTATGTTTCCTCCTTCAAGATTTCATTCAGTTTTATTTATTAGCACTCAGTTCATTCGAGTGCTACTTGATGGTTCTTACTATAGTGTTTTCCACCTCATTTCGCAAATGCATGAATTTTGTAATTCTCTTTTTTTCTCTCGTGATAACTCTTAATTTCTCTTATTTCCTCGTTTTTTCTTATTTTGGCAATTTTTTCATATTTTATACTCTCTTTAGAATCTAATTATAGTTTATTCCTAAAAACGGGAATGATACCATTTTTTTCCGCTCCCCGAATGCTTTTTGCACAAAAAGAAACGGCGCCATTCTTAAACGGCTCCGATTCTTTTCTACATTCCACTTTTTTATTTTTTCGCCTCGTCCGGATGGGCATCGCCCTTTCCTTTCAGGTTCTTTCTTGCTTTGATCTCGTCGAGTTCATCAAAGATATAATCATTTAATACCTTGATATACGTTCCCTTCATACCGCTGGAACGGGACTCGATGACGCCTGCGCTCTCGAATTTGCGGAGGGCATTTACGATGACGGATCTTGTGATGCCGACGCGGTCTGCAATTTTGCTTGCAACCAGAATGCCCTCATCCCCGTTCAGTTCATCAAAGATATGGATGATGGCTTCCAGTTCGGAGAAGGACAGCGTGTTGAATGCGGATTTAACCACCTGAACCTTGCGGTTTTCCTCCACATTTTCCTCGTTGACGGAACGCATCATTTCCAGTCCGACAACGGTTGTGCCGTACTCACTGACGATGATATCGTCGATATCGTACTGCGGGGTGCAGCGGTACATAAATACGGTACCAAGGCGTTCTCCGGCGATCTCGATCGGGCAGATAATTGCGGTGTAGCGCTCTACACCAGGCCGCTCAAAGCCGAGGGTCTGTAAATTGACGTTCTCTTTTGTGGAGAGTACGCCGAGGAGACGCTCGTTTAATGCGGCATCGACATAACCGCCCACCTTATCCTCGATCAGCTCCGTAATTTCTTCCACGCCCGGGCAAAGGCTGATGCCCAGCACTTTTCCTTTTTTACTGATCACCAGGATATTGGAACTTAACGTTTCCATCAGGACTTCACAGATATCGTTGAACACGACCTTCGTGGAGTGATTGTTATGAAGCAGTTTGTTGATTTTTCTGGTTTTATCCAGCAGTTGTACGCTCATGTTCTTCTCCTTTCTTTATTTTCTGCATTTTTTGGCGTATCCGCCGAAAAAAATGCACACTGATGCCTTTTTCAGACAACCCTTAAAACTAAGCTCATTCTATCATGTAGTTTTCCGGAAATCAATATATTTTTCAGAAAACTATAAATTTTATAAAAATTCATGCTAAATTTTTTCAGATCTTCCTGTTTTTCCGCCTCGATAAGCAAAAAAAACGGCCTGCACCAGTTTTTCACCAGTACGGACCGCTTTGTCATTCTCAGTCTTCGTCTTTCTTTTCGCGTGCTTCTACATAGCCGCACTGCTCGTCCGCGCAGACCAGCTTATTGCCTTTTTCCAGCATATAGCCGCCGCACTGCGGGCATTTCTTGGCAGACGGTTTCTGCCAGGACATGAAATCGCATTCCGGATTGTTTTCGCATCCATAATATTTCCGTCCTTTTTTCGTCTTGCGCAGGATCACTTCTTTTCCGCACTTCGGACACGGAACACCGATCTTTTCCAGATACGGCTTCGTGTTCTTGCAGTCCGGGAATCCCGGGCAGGCGAGGAATTTTCCGTGCGGGCCGTATTTGACCACCATGTTGCGGCCGCAGTTCTCGCAGATGACATCTGTCACCTCATCCTCTACCTTAACTTCTTCGAGGTTCTTTTCTGCCTCTGTGACCGCCTCATAGAGATCCGGCCAGAAGTTCTCGACTACTGTCTTCCACGGAACACTTCCATCTCCAACCCTGTCGAGCAAAGCTTCCATCGTTGCCGTAAAGTTGACATCCACGATGCTCGGGAATGCCTCTTTCATCATGTTGTTGACCACCTCGCCGAGCTCTGTCATGTAAAGGTTCTTGTTCTCCTTTGCCACGTAACGGCGGTTGATGATCGTTGTGATGGTCGGCGCATACGTACTTGGACGGCCGATACCGAGTTCCTCAAGTGTTTTGACAAGGGATGCCTCGGTGTAGTGTGCCGGCGGCTGTGTGAAGTGCTGCTGCGGATCCATCTTTTCCAGTGCCAGCTCCGTTCCTGCCTCCAGGCTCCGGACAGCGGCGTTTTTCTCTTTCTTTTCCTCATCCGGATCGGTGTAAACGGACATGAAACCATCAAATGCCAGACGGGAGGAAGCTGCTGTAAAGAGATACTCTCCTGCATTGATCCGTGCGGAAATTGTCTCATAGACGGCTGGCTGCATGCGGCTTGCCACAAAGCGTTTCCAGATCAGCTGATACAGGCGGAACAGATCTCTTGGCAGGGATTCTTTTACCATTACCGGTGTATTCGTCACATCGGTCGGACGGATGGCCTCGTGCGCATCCTGTGCCTTGCTGTTTTTATTCTCCGTCGTGTCCCCGCTTGCGGTATATTTTGTGCCGTACTGCTCCTGGATAAAGGAACGTGCTGCCGCATCGGCCTCCTCGCTGATTCGTGTAGAATCGGTACGCAGATAGGAAATCAGAGCGATCGTTCCCTTTCCCTTTACTTCCACGCCCTCGTAGAGCTGCTGCGCCAGACGCATCGTCTTCTGCGTGGAGAAGTTCAGCACCTTCGATGCTTCCTGCTGCAGGGTACTCGTGGTGAACGGAAGCGGCGCTTTCTTGGAACGCTCTCCTTTTTTCACTTCGGATACGGTAAAGGTCTCATTTTCCAGTCCCTTTAAGATTTCATCGAGCTGCTCTTTCGTCTCGACCGCCATCTTTTCACTGCCTTTTCCGTGGAATTTTGCGACGAGCGGTTTCTTCTCGCCCGGAATTTTCAGATCTGCTTCCAGTGTCCAGTATTCTTTCGGAATGAACGCATTGATCTCATCCTCGCGGTCGCCGATGATGCGCAGTGCAACGGACTGCACACGGCCGGCGGAAAGTCCGCGTTTGATTTTCTTCCATAACAATGGACTGATTTCATAACCTACCATACGGTCGAGGCAGCGGCGCGCCTGCTGCTCGTCCACCAGGTTCATATCGATGTCGCGTGCCTGTTTGATCGACGCTTTGACTGCTGATTTTGTGATCTCGTTGAAGGTGATGCGGCGCATCTTGTTCTCATCGAGATTCAGCGCAATCGACAGATGCCAGGAAATTGCCTCTCCCTCGCGGTCAGGGTCAGTTGCGAGATAAACTTTATCTGCTTTTTTTGCGGCTTTTCGAAGAGATGCCAGAAGCTCTCCTTTTCCGCGGATGGTGATATATTTTGGTTCAAAGTCATGTTCTACATCAATTCCAAGCCGGCTTTTCGGCAGATCGCGCACATGGCCCATAGATGCTGCAACTTCGTAATTTGCCCCGAGATACTTTTTCACCGTCTTGACTTTTGCCGGTGATTCCACTATTACAAGATATTTTGCCACCTCTGATGCCTCCTGAATACATATTTTTATAACTGTCCAGATCTATATTGCGTTTTTCATATCGCATAGTTCTGCATCATTACAAATTCCAGAATAATTCCTAAATTAGTCGTAACTTCCACTGACTATACACCAAAAAGTTTTTTCTTGCAAGTGTTTTCCATTTTTAAAATGTACCATTTTTCGATGTTTCCCGACAAAATAACAGGATTTTTTCTATTTTTTAACGATTTTTCCTGATTTTTTTCTTTTCTTTTTCCTTTTTCAGACATGCACGCGGCGCAGAAGAGCCCCCTTTTTTCTTTTTCTTCTATTATAATTGTGCACCGGGCGGAATATCACAAAACCTTTCTTTTCCTCGTCCCTTTTACGATAACGCCATGTACACGCCCGGCGGATTTTCCGCAATAACGCCGTCAATTTCGAGTGCCAGCAGAATGCCGGTCAGCTCCTGCAGCGGGATTCCGGTGCTGCCGGCAAGCTGTGCAAGATTCTGCGGTTCTGCCGCGAGTGTTTTCAGAACCATTTCCGCCTCTTTTCCATAGCGCGGACGCGGTGCGGCTCTTTTTGTCCCGGCCTTTTTCACGCCCAGCTCCTCGAGAATCGTTTCGGGTGAAATCGCAATTTCCGCTCCCTGCGCGATCAGGCGGTTGCAGCCGCGGCTTGTCGCATCCGTTGTCCGTCCGGGCAGGGCAAATACCGTTTTTCCCTGCTCCAGCGCGTAGTCCGCCGTAATGAGCGAGCCGCTCTTCTCTTTTGCCTCAATTACCAGAACGACATCTGCCAGCGCACTGATCACGCGGTTGCGGATCGGGAAATGCCACGGAAGCGGCTCTGCGCCCGGCGGAAATTCGCTTAAGACACCGCCTCCGTTTTCCAGCATCCGCCGCATCAGCGGGTAATTCTGTTTCGGATAGCAGATATCCACGCCGCAGCCAAGCACGGCAAACGTCTTTCCCTTTCCGCGCAGTGCCCCCTCGTGCGCCGCCGCGTCGATTCCGCACGCCAGTCCGCTGATCACCGCCACGCCGTTTGCCGCCAGCACCTGCGCGAAAAAGGCCGCCTGGCTCTTTCCGTACGCCGTACACATCCGCGCGCCCACAATCGCCGCTGTTTTCTGCTCATCCGCCGGCAGCGCGCCCCGCACGAAAAGGCGGGACGGCATGTCCGCGAACGGCATAAGCCGCTCCGGATAGCCCTCCTGCCCGCGGCCGACTGTAAAGATTTCCATCGCCATACGTCAGATCCTCCATATACTTTTGTCGGCGCTCCGAAAGCAGATCGCCTCGCTGATATGCGGCACGCCGATTTTGACCGCCCCGTCCAGATCCGCAATTGTCCGCGCGGTACGGATAATCCCGTGGTAGGAACGCGCGCTGAGGCGCAGGCGGCGGAAGGCATCCTCTAAAAGCTCTTCCGCTGCCTTTTCCAGGATACAGTATTTCTCGATCTGGCCTGCTTTCAGTTCGCTATTGAAATGAATCGACTCCTGCCGGTAGCGCGCCGCCTGAATTTCCGCCGCTGCCGTCGCTTTTTCCCGCATCTTGGCCGAGGATTCGCACTGCTCCTCACCGTGCAGATCCTCGTAGGAAAGTGCTTCCACCTGCACGCAGAGATCCATGCGGTCGAGGAACGGCTGGCTGACTCTCGAGAGATACCGGCTGATGTCGCCGGGTGCGCAGGTACAGCGCGATAAGTCGGGGTAAAAGCCGCAGGGGCAGGGGTTCATTGCCGCCACCATCAGAAATGACGCCGGGAACACATAGTTTCCGCTGACACGGGAAATCACAATCCGGTGCTCCTCGAGCGGCTGGCGCAGGATCTCAATGGTTGTGCGCGTCATCTCCGGGAGTTCATCAAGGAAGAGAACGCCGCGGTGTGCCAGCGTAATTTCGCCCGGGGACGGCTGTTTTCCGCCGCCTGCAAGAGCCTGCGGCGTCATCGTGTGATGCGGAGCACGGAAGGGCCGCTCCCGGCGGACACCCTCTCCTTTGGCAAGCATTCCGGCGATGCTGTAGATCCGCGTTACTTCCATCTGCTCCTCCTCAGACATCGGAGGCATGATCGTCGGAATCCGCCTTGCGATCATGGATTTTCCGCTGCCCGGCGGCCCCAGCATCAGCAGATTGTGAAATCCGGCCGCAGCGATGAGCGCCGCCCGCCGCGCCGCCGTCTGGCCCTGCACTTCGGAAAAGTCCGGCTCTTTTCCGTCCTCCTTCTTTTGATTTTCTATAGACGGAAGCGATGGTATTTTCCCTTCACAGCAGTAGTTCAAAAGCTCCTGTAAATTCTGGATTCCAACAACGTGAAGCCCGCCGACCAGACCCCCTTCCGCGGCATTTCCGGCTGGAACAAGAAGCGTTGTGCATCCAAGCTCCCGCGCCTTCGCCGCTGCCGGAAATACACCGCTGATCTCCTGCACATGGCCGTCAAGGCCGAGTTCGCCGAGCACCATCGTTTTCCGGAGTGACCCGGGCGGAATCCGGCCGAGCGTCATCAGAACGCCCGCTGCAATCGGAAGATCGAAACGCGATCCTTCTTTTCGGACGTCCGCCGGGGATAAATTAATCGTAATTCGTTTCGGCGGCAGGGAAATTCCCATGTTTTTGAGGGCTGTCCGCACGCGGTCCTGCGCCTCCTTTACCTGGGCACTCACGTAGCCGACCATCGTAAACTGCGGCATGCCGTCACTGACATCCGCCTCCACCTGCACCGGAATCATCTCCATGCCCGAGACGGTGGCTGATAATACACTGCAATACAAAGAAAACCTCCTTTTCTTTCAGTAGCAGGTCGTATAGTTCCTATTTATTTTTCATTTTGGGAAAATGTCCGGCAAGAACACCGGGAAGATATTATCTTTGATTTTTGTTCGAAAAAGTAAGGATAAGGAAACCTTTTCTGCACCTGATTTCCTTACCCTTTATTATAGAAGCAGTCCGTTTGAAATGTCAAGCATTTACGAAGCGGCAAACCGTAACCGCAACTTTTCAATTGCATTCTTCTCGATCCGCGACACGTACGAACGGCTGATGCCGAGCCGGGCAGCGACCTGTTTCTGTGTGTATTCTGCTTTTCCGCCAAGGCCATACCGGAGAAGAAGCACCTGTTTTTCCTGCTCTTTTAATTCCGAATCCAGATAACAGTACAGCCGCACCGCGTCCTCTTTCCGGTTGTACTGTTCCGCGATATCCTCCCCGCCGCCCTCCACGATGTCGAGCAGATGGATCTCATTTCCCTCCTTGTCGGTTCCGATCGGCTCGTAGAGGGAAATCTCCCGTGCCGTTTTCTTTTTGCTCCGAAGATACATCAGCAGCTCATTATCAATACAGCGGGCGGCGTATGCGGCCAGCCGGTTTCCTTTTTTCGAATCATATGTCATCACCGCCTTGATGAGGCCGATCGTTCCAATGGAAATCAAATCATCGAGATCATCGGGCAGGCCCTGATACTTTTTCACAACGTGCGCGACCAGACGCAGATTCCGCTCGACCAGAATGTCTCTGGCTTTTGTATCGCCCCTCTGATACGCATCCAGACAGCTTTTTTCTTCCTGTGCAGACAGTGGTTTTAAAAAGGGTTCCAAGAAAAGCGGCACCTCAAAGGGGATTTTTCTTTATTTTATGTTTGAATTGCAGGAAACGTGCCTGTCTGCTATACTGATAAGATCAGCCGGGTTTTCCGGCACTCGACATTATATTTTTAAGAGGAGGTTTCCTTCTATGACAGACCAGAAAAACGGACAGGAATATCTTTCTTTTGTGCTGGAAAAGCTGCAGGCGCGTCTTGCCGAGATCAGCCAGTCTCTGCTGGACGGACAGAAAGAAATTGAAAATATGCACGATTATTACTGGCAGAACTATACCGAGATGGACCAGTACGGATATGAGGATTACGACAATCAGCAGGCGCTGCTGCATCAGGTGAATGCGAATCAGGAGCAGCTTCTTCTGCGGAGCCGCTTCCGGAAAATGCTAGATTCTCCGTTCTTCGGGCGTGTGGATTTCTGCTATGACGGGGATGATGAGCCGGAAATTTTCTATATCGGCATCGGCAATTTTGCGGAGCGGCCGGGCGAGCTGCCGCTGATTTACGACTGGAGAAGCCCGGTCAGCGGTCTTTTCTACGATTTTGACCGCGGGCCGGCTTCCTATCTGGCGCCGGGCGGCGAGATGACAGGGGAAATCTGTTCCAAGTGGCAGTATAAGATCCGGGATGGAAAGATGATTTACGGATTTGAGAGTGATGTGAAAATTGATGATGATATTTTAAAGGCGGAGCTTGGCAGCAACGGCGAGGTACAGCTGAAGAATATTATCCGCACAATTCAGAAGGAACAGAATGCGATCATCCGCAATACGAAGGACCGGATTCTGGTAATTCAGGGAGCGGCAGGAAGCGGCAAGACATCGGTGGCGCTGCATCGGATTGCCTACCTTTTGTATCATGACAGACAGAATCTGAAGTCTTCGAATATTCTGATTTTATCGCCGAACGGGGTATTTTCGGATTATATTTCACATATTCTGCCGGAGCTCGGCGAGGAGAATATTCAGGAGATGAGTTTTGATCTCTTTGCTTACCGCAAATTACAGGACACGGCGGCGGACTGTGAGGATCGCTGTGATCAGATTGAGCGGGAGATGCGGGACCCAAAAGCCGCAGAACGGTTTGCTTTAAAACAGTCGCAGGCGTTTGTGGACCAGATGGAGGGATTTGCGCTGGAGCTTGAGGACGAGCTGATGAATTTCTCAGACGTTTCGTATAAGTCGTTTGTGAAGTCAGAATCGGAAATTATTACGCTGTTTTATGACAAGTTTGCGGATATTCCGCTGCTCTCGCGGATGGATGCGGTGGCGGAGACGTTTATTGATGAGATCGAGACGCTGCTGAACCGGGATCTGCCGGAGGAGGAGCGGATTCCGCTCATCGAAAAATTCCGGAAGATGTATGAGACGATGGATTTTTATGTTCTCTACAATCGTTTTCTGAAGAAAGAGGGATATCAGACGCTGCCGCGGCGGCCGTTGGAGAAGCGGAAACTGCGGTATGAGGATGTGTATCCGGTTCTGTATCTGAAGTACCGCCTGTCGCGGCAGGCGGAGCGGTCGAATATTAAGCATCTGGTGATTGATGAAATGCAGGATTATTCGCGGCTCCAGTATCTGATTATCCGGCGGATGTTTTCCTGTAAGATGACGATTCTCGGCGACCGGACGCAGACGATGGCGGATCAGCAGCAGGATGTACTGCGGTTTTTACCGGGGATTTTCGGGAAGGATCTGCGGCGGATTGAGATGCGGAAGAGTTACCGGAATACGGTGGAAATTGCGTCGTATGCGGCAAATCTCATTGGCGTGACGGATCTGGAGCTGTTTGAACGGCACGGAATGCCGGTGTTGGAACGGAATGTCACGGATCTTGAGGCGGCTCTGCGGGAGGCAGTGGATACGCTGTTTCCAGAGGAGAAGACGTATGAGACAGCGGCGGTGATTGTACCGGATGAGAAGACGGCGGAACGGGCTTATTTGATTTTACGGGAGATTCTGGCGGAAAAAGATTTTGACTGTGAGAAGCGGCTTTCTTGGCTGAACCGTGACAGCTCCAGTTTTAAGAAAGGACTGACGGTTACCACATTTTATCTGGCGAAAGGGCTGGAGTTTGATCAGGTGTTCTCGATTTTCCCAAAGGACGAGAAACGGGAGATGATGATGCAGGCGCAGTATATTGCAGCGACCAGGGCATTGCATGAGCTGAGAGTGTATCATATTTAAAAACAGGGAGATCCTCCGAAAAAATTCGATTGGATCTCCCTGTCATTTTTATTTTCGATCAGATATGATAGAATCCTGCGGACTGTGCCGGGATGGTGATGGTTCCGTCTTTGGATTCTGCTTTTCCTCCGATCGTGTAGAGGTCATCCTTCAGCTCTGCACTGTATGGGAAGGACTGCTCTTTGTCGGATGGGTTGATGATGACGAGGACTTTTTCACCCTCAGCCTCACGGACGTATGCCAGCGGATACTGGTTTTTCTCTGCATAAACGAACTCGATGGTTCCGCGGCTTAAGAGTGCTTTGCTGCTCTGGCGGATCTGGATGAGTTTTTTAACTTCGTGGTACAGGGAATCCGGATCGGCCATCTGTGCTTTGGCGGTCGGACGGTCTTTGCCCGGGTCCATGGTGATGTAGAGGTCGCTGGCCGGTGCGCTGGAGAATCCTGCGTTGGTGCTGTCATCCCACTGCATCGGAGAACGGGAACCGGTGCGGTTGTATCCGCCCTCAACGGATTTCAGGCCTTCGACGTAGCGCATACCGATTTCATCACCGTAGTAGATGAACGGCGCACCTGGCATGGAAAGAAGGAAAGCGAAAGCAATTTTCAGCTCATCCCCCTGCAGACGGCGTGCCAGACGGTCCATATCATGGTTTCCGGACGGGATGCAGATCAGGCCTTTCTGTGCGGTCTTATTGTAGTTGGTTTTGTAGGTCTCTACAAACTCAGAGATATCTCCTTTTCCGCGTTTGGAGAAGAATGGCTCATCGCAGCGGAACAGATCGTTGTAATGGGACGGTCCAAAGTGAAGCAGGAAGTCCATGTGGAAGCCGCCCTGTAAGGATTTGTCCGGCTCGCCCCACTCGGATACCATGGCTGCATCCGGGAACTCGGCGTCGAGAAAATTCCGTACCTGCTGCCACAGGCGGATGGTTCCTTTGCCTTCCTGATCGTTCTTTACCAGAGAGCCCGCCATATCGACACGGAAGCCGTCGCAGCCCATGTTCAGCCAGAATCTCATGACATCTTCCATCGCTGCCAGCGTTGCCTGCGGTCCCTCATCATCAAAGGACTGCTGCCACGGTTTTTCCGGATCCGGCTGATAAAAGCCGTAGTTCAGGGCCGGCTGGTTGGAGAAGAAGTTGATGGCGCAGGCGCCGTCACGCTCGGAAATGCCGCGCAGGCTTCCCATTCCTTCCGGTGCTTCCCATACGTTATTGGTCCATACGTAGCGGTCTGTAAATTCATTGCGGTCTGCTTTCATGGATTCTTTGAACCATGGATGCTCAACAGATGTATGGCCCGGAACCAGGTCGAGCAGAACGTGCATGTCACGTTTGTGTGCCTCTTCGAAAACGCTCTTCAGATCCTCATTCGTTCCGTAGCGCGGTGCAACGCGGCAGTAATCTGCGACATCGTATCCTGCATCACCGAATGGGGACAGGAAGCACGGGTTGATCCAGATGGCGTTGCATCCCAGCTCCTTGATGTAGTCTAATTTTTCAATGATACCCTGGAAATCTCCGATTCCGTCGGCGTTGGTGTCGTTGAAGGACTGCGGGTAAATCTCATAAAATACTGCGTTATCTAACCATTTTGACATTTTTTCTTTTCCTCTTTCGCTCTTATTTCTGCTGTATTTTCGTCGTTGCAGCAAGTGTTTCTATATGATATATTACTACTGTATCCGCTGAAATACCAGTAATTTCCTATTTCATTCTAATACTATTCTATGATTTTAGTTACAGTTCACTGGTACCCAGCGAACTGTAACCTTCGCAACCCTCATTTAAAGTTTTGCTTCGCAAAAGGAGGGCTGCTCACACCTGAATCACTTTCTTACGCAGCGAAACAGCAAGTGTTTCACTGCTGAGTGAACATTAACTGATTTTATCCATGCCACGCTCTGCCATTCCCGGCATTTTACGGACATGCTTTTGGGAGGAGGATTTTATGATGCTTTCTGCTGCGAAAGAAAAACGCCAGCACGGCTCCATGCAGGTTCCCTACAGTTATTATGACTGCCGGATGCCCGACTATTTTCCCGGCGTACCGCTGCACTGGCACGGGGAGATGGAGCTGAATTATATCAAACGCGGAACGGGGTATTTTCAGTATGAGGACCGTCTGCTTACGGCGCATGCCGGTGATATTTTTCTGATTCAGCCGAACCTCGTACATGCCATTCTGCCCGCCGAGCAGGAGTCGATGTTTTATGATACGATTGTTTTCCACCAGAATATGCTGATCGGCGGGTATGACGACCGCAGCTACACGGAAATTCTGCAGCCGTTTTTCTCCGCCCGGCGCCGCATCCAGGCACCGATTTCACCCGAACATTCCGGTTATGCTGCACTTTCTGCATCCGTCCATCAGATTTTCCGCTGCATCCGTGAAAACTCTGCTGTCTCCGATCTTCTGCTGAAAAGTGAGCTGCTCCGCTTCTTCTATCTGCTCGCCGCATCGCCGGAACTCTGCACCGATCGTCCCGCCATGCCTGCGGCTGCTGAAAACCTGCGGCCTGTGCTCGCCTATATCCAGGAGCACTTCGCCGACCCGATTACCATAGAGGAACTTGCCAGGCTGTCGCATTTGAGCAAAAGCTATTTTATGAGCTGTTTTAAGCAGACCTTCGGACTCGGGGCCGTTGAATATCTGACACAGCTTCGGATCAAAGCCGCCTGCGAGGCGCTGCGCAGTACGACGCGGAGTGTGTCCGAAATCGCGTACGACAATGGTTTCCGCAACCTTTCCAACTTCAACCGGCAGTTCCGAAGCAAAGTGGGATGTACGCCGCAGATGTATCGGAAGGAATTTCAAAATCCGTAAATTCAAAAAGGGATGCATCAAAATATGCATCCCGAAAATCTATCTCTGATCCTATTTTTATTCCGTAATCTCCGGTACCGACGGAACATCTTTATCTTCTTCCCGCCAGCTCCCAGAATGCGACAGCGCTCGCCGCAGCGACGTTCAGTGAATCCACGCCGTGTGTCATCGGAATCAGCACGGTTGCATCTGTTTCAGCGATCGTATCACTTGCCAGTCCGTCACCCTCGGTTCCGAGCAGAATGGCGAGCTTTTCATGCGTTTTTAACGACGGATCATCCATCGGAACGGAGTCTTCTTTTAATGCCATCGCAACGGTATAAAATCCAAGTTCCTGCAGTGCAGCAATTCCCTGCTCCGGCCAGTAACTGCCGCCTGGCAGCACGGTCCACGGGACCTGGAAGACATTTCCCATGCTCACGCGGATGGCGCGGCGGTACAGCGGGTTGCTGCAGCCTGATGTGAGGAACACGGCATCGATGCCAAGCGCGGCGGCAGAACGGAAAATCGCACCGACATTCGTCGGGTTCACGACATTTTCCAGAATCGCCACGCGGCGGGCGTTCCGGCAGATTTCCTCCATAGCCGGAAGCGTGCGGCGGTGCATCGCGCAGAGCATGCCGCGCGTGAGGGCAAAGCCTGTGAGCTGTTCCAGCACCTTCGTCTCTGCTGTATAGACCGGCGCGTCCGTGCAGTGCGCAAAGAGTGCTTCGTTTGCGGCAAGCTCTGCGCTTCCGGCAAGGAACGAAACCGGTTCATATCCGGCATCCAGCGCACGCTCGATGACACGCGGACTCTCCGCAAGAAAAAGGCCTGGCTGCGGTTCATAATAGTGCAATAACTGCGGTTCTGAAAGACGCGCATACACGTCGAGCTCCGGCGCCGCAAAGTTTTCGATTTTTCTGATCTCTGACATAATATTGATTTCCTTTTGCGTTTTCTCTTTGTTTTCACTATGTTCTATTGTAGCAATCCCGCTCCCGTTTCGCAATCCATTCTTTTTCCCGCCGGTACCGTTCCCCGCACCATTCGCCAAACCGTGCTTCCAGCACGCATCGAATTTTCTTGTTTATCTATCTTTTCAAAAAATTTTTCAATTTCCTCTTGCCAAACGCCGCCGGAGACGTTATAATAATCGACTGTTCAAAATTAAAAACTGCAGAAAAGATTGGTATCAGATTGGAAACGGCACAAGTGCATTGCTTGGTTAACGAACAACACATGTGTCTTTTTTGCGCCCATTTTTCAAAATTGCAAAGAAAAGGAGAACAATCGATGCCAAAAACAAAATTTCAAAACGTTGTATTTACCCTCATGATGTCCTTTCTGATGGTCTATGCCATGATCTGCTACAACATTTCCATGAACATCGGCGGAATGACAAATCAGGTCTTTCTGATGGCGTTTCACGAGATGATAATCATGTGGCCGGCCGCTTTTATCCTCGAGTTTTTCCTCGTGGATCATCTGGCTCACAAATTAGCTTTTTGCATGGTAACACCGCAGGATCGTCCGATCGTGATCACGCTGGCCATTTCCATTATGATTATTGCTATTATGTGTCCGATTATGAGTTTTATTGCAACACTGCTGTTTAAAAATGCCGGAAAAGAATTTGTCGCTGTCTGGCTCCAGACCACGTTCTTAAATTTCCCGGTTGCCTTCTTCTGGCAGCTCATGTACTGCGGACCCTTCATCCGTTTTCTGTTCCGCAAACTGTTTCCGGAGAAATAAGAAAAGATATCCACAAAGGGAACCGTTTTTCCCCTCTCTGTCCACAATTTCTGTGGACAGACGGTGCAAAATGGTTCACCTTCTGTGGATATCTTTTTGTTTTTTCCCGGATTACTCCTGCGGTACCGGATTGGATACGCTGACTACATGATCATACCAGGTTCCTTTTTTACCAATGATCGCAACATTGAAATCCTCGTCCAGTTTTTCTACCGGGATATCAAAGCCGTACACTTCATCTGTAGTGCCGTCAGAATACGTTACCTCATCTGTGGTCGGCTCGATCAGCTCTGCGCCGTCTGCCTGTGCTTCTTCTTTTGTTCCCACAAAGACATTGACAATGTTTTGGGATACCAGGCTGACGTGGATGGTCATTTTTCCGTCTTTTACCGTCAGGACACCCTTTCCTTCTTTTGCTTCATTGACATGGAACATATTGCTGTCTGTATTGAAGTCTGCCGTATACGTACCGTCTTCCAGCTCTGATGCGCTGCTTTCTCCTGCAGTCTCCGCTGCCGATGCGCTTTCTGCTGAAACATCTGATGTGGATGTACTGCTCTCTGCCTTAGATGCATCCTGTACAGAAGCGGAAGATGCGTCTGCCGCAGAAGACGCAGATACTGCAGATGCAGAAGATGACGCTGCATCCTTTCCGCCGCATGCGCCGAGCATGGATACAGTCAGTGCTGCTCCAAGAAAAAGAACTGCCAATTTTTTTCTCATAATAAAATTCCTCCTTGTATCACCTTGAAGCGGATCTTTTTCATCCGCTCAACTTAAAATCCGACAGCACACTGAGTCTCTTCAGCCGTACTGCCGGATCTTATTTTACTCTATTTTACGTTCGGAATACAACCCCTAATTATTCAGCATCGTCCTGAACGCCGTTGCCGTCCATAGCTGCCTTGGTGTGCTGTACATACAGCTGCTCAACAGCATCGATTCTTCCAAGACCTTCGATCTGAGTGTCGATCTCATCGAATGCACCGGATGCCTCAAACTGGCTCTTCCAGGAATCCTCATCCTCGCCTGCCATATCGTTGTTTGCGTGGTCACCTGCAACAACCATCAGCGGACGAAGAATTACTTTCTTGTATCCGGCTGCTTTTACTGCCTCGATCACGTTCTCGCAAGCGGTCTCTTCCGGCTCGCCCTCAACGGTTCCGATGAATACGTTTTTGTATCCAAGAGTATCCATCTGTGTCTGCATCTGGCTGTAGGTTACTTTTGCAGTGTGGGAAGTACCATGTCCCATAAATACGAAAGCAGTGCCGTCCTCTGCTGCTGCATCCAGACTGTCATAATTTGCAGATTTTACTGCCTGTGCCGTGATTGCTTCTGCAACGGCCTGTTTGTCCTCGTTGATTACGGTAGCGTCACTTCCAACCTCGCCAAGCAGCGGCTCTGCGATGGTTACGGACTCAAATTTATCTTTATAGCTATCTACTGCTTCTTTCAGCTCGTCGTACTCTGCGCCGTGCATCAGGTGAGTCGGCTGAATAATCAGTTTTTTCACGCCATTGCTTACGGCTCTTTCCAGTGCCTGATCCACGTTGTCGATCTTCTCGTCATCGCGGGCCTGTACATGGTTGATGATGATCTGTGCAGTGAAGGCACGTCTTACGGACCAGTCCGGATATGCAGCCTGCAGAGCTTTCTCAACGCCTCCGATATCCTCAGCACGGCTGTCGTTGAAGGAAGTACCAAAGCTTACAACCAGAAGCTCATTCTCGCCGATCTCGTCTCCGTTTAACGGATCATCCTTGGATGCATCACCTGTGTCTCTTCCGAAGTAATCCGGATCTGCGTTCTCGCCTTCTACGAGTTCTTTCTGTGCGTCTGTCAGGGCATCCCATGCCTCTTTTGCTTCTTTGCACTGCTCGTCGGTGTTATCATTTCTTTCCTGTACATAAATTGCATCAATCAGATCTGCCACTTTATCTGCTGCCTCCTGGTCTGCATCTGCGGATACCTCTTCAGATGCAGAAGATGCGCTTACGCTGCTGCTTGCTGCTGTGGTGTCTTCCTCAGATGCGGAAGATGCACTTACGCTGCTTGTTGCTGTGCTGCTTGCGCTGCTGCTGGATGCGTTGCTGCTTCCGCATGCGCCGAGCATAGATGTTACCATAGCTGCTGAAATTAAAGCGACTACAAGTTTCTTTTTCATTTTTGTTTTCCTCCCATTTGCTGGTATCTTTGCAACAACCAATATCGGGGACGTTTTACATTTCAAACTATGAGAAACACGCTCCGCGAGTTTCTCAAGTTATCGCGGCAGTCGCTAAGGTCTCGTGCAAGCACGGACTTTGGCTCGTTGCCCGCGTAAATAGAAAGAAGCCCTTTCGTTTTTCAACGAGGGGCTTCCAGTATTTTTATCACAAAGAAAACCATCTCACCCGCTGTGGGGCAAATGTCCGCTTTCCTGTTTTGTACTGCCAGTTCCTCGTGGCACGAACGTAACGTTCCTGTACTGCGAAAGGCAGGTCTCCCGGCTCATTGCTTCAGGATTTGACTCCAGCGCATCGGTCTCCTTCCCGGTTTCCCAGTGGATCATTCCCCTGCTTGCAAAATACGGTGACGAGTTCGTGCAGGATTCACACCTGCTTCCCTTTTCACCGGACACGTATGTCCGACACCTTACACATCGATATTTAATTGTCTTTTCTTTAACGACTGTTAGTGTAGCACATCGTCTTTTCTCTGTCAAGTGCTGTAAAATCAGGAAATCCGGCCATTTTCCATTTCATATACCACATCCGCGACGTTCATCGTGGACACTCTGTGCGATACGAGCACAATGGTTTTCTCTTCTGCCGATTCTTTCAGGGATTTCAGAATAATTCCTTCATTTAAGGAATCAAGATTCGATGTCGGCTCGTCCAGCAGGATCATGGATGCGTCATGCAGGAATGCCCGCGCGATACCGATCCGCTGTTTTTCTCCGCCGGACAGCGTATCGCCGAGTTCTCCGACTTCGGTGTCGTAGCCATTTGGCAGTGCCATGATGAAATCATGTATGGACGCCTTCTTCGCCGCCTCCATAATTTCTTCCCGCTTCGCGCCGGGTTTTGCAATAGCGATGTTGTTCGCAATCGAATCGTGGAACAGATGTGTCTCCTGCGTCACATAGCTTTCCATATCGCGCAGATGCTTCGTCGGGATTTCGCGGACATCGGCTCCGTCCACGGAAACGCGCCCCGTCTGGACATCCCAGAAGCGCATCAGAAGTTTTAAGATCGTCGATTTTCCGGAACCGCTCGCGCCGTGGATGCCGGTGATTTTTCCCGGTTCCAGTTTCAGCGAATACTGATCCAGAATCGTCTCGTCTTCGTAGGCAAACGTTACATTCTGCGCCTCGGCTCCTGCAAATGCGTGGTCACCGCCGGATGCCGTATCTCCCGGAATTTCTTCCACCAGCGGCGCTTCCTCGAGAAGGGAAAGCACACGCTCGCCGCTTGCCAGCGTCTGATTCAGGTTATTCGACAGGCTGGACAGCGCCACGACCGGGCCGAAGGAACCCATCATCGCGACTGTGCAGGTCAGGACTCCCTCAAATCCGATCCCGCCTTTCGTGTAAAGATAGATCGTCAGTGCCAGCATGCCGAACGATGCCAGAAGAATCACCATGTTGGTGACAGACCGCTGGGAGCCTTCCATGCGGCTTAAGTTTTCCTGCACAGAAGCCAGTTCTTTCGACCGCCCTGACATCTGCTCTTTCCGTTTTTCGCCCTGTCCGTACTGAATCGTCTCGTCGAGGCCACGCAGGGAATCCAGCACGAAGCTGTTCAGCTCGCCAAAGCCTGTCCGGAACTCCATTCCTTTCTGGCTTCCGCGCTTTCCGTTCCACATCGGGATCACAACGCCGACCGTCAGATACGCCGTAAGTGCAAGCAGCCCTGCCAGAACATGGTATCTTCCAATGAAGCATACCATAATCAGAGAAGTTAATGCTGCAATCGCAATCGGGGAAATCGTATGCGCATAGAATACTTCCAGAAGTTCGATATCGGTTGTGATAATCGAAATCAGATTTCCTTTGTCCCGTCCTTCCAGCTTCGCCGGGCAGAGCTTCCGCAAAGCTGCAAACACTTTATGGCGGATGATCGCCAGCAGTTTAAAAGCAATAAAGTGGTTGCAGTACTGCTCCGCATAATGCAGAATGCCGCGCAGCACCGCGTTCACGATCATCACCGTGAGTATCGTTTTTACCGGGGTATGTACAAGCCACATGTTTTGCACCGAAAGGCTCGTCCCTGCCGCGCCCGTCAGTAAGCCATGCACGATGACCTGTCCTGCCAGAATCGTCAGGAAGATCGCACATAAATATCCCATTGTTCCAAGAATAATTGCCGCCATCATAATATGAAGCAATGGCTTCACCAGCCCGATCAGGCTTCCCATAATCCGGAGGGCGCTTCTGCGTTTTGCTGTATTTTTCTTCTCGTTCATCATGCATTCCCCTGCTTTCCATAGTTTTCCAGTACCATCTGGCTGTCGTACAGATGCCGGTATGCGCCGTTCTGTTCCATCAGTTCCGCATGCGTTCCACGCTCGCAGATGGTACCGTTTTTCAGGAAATAAATCTGATCTGACTGTACGACGTTCGCAAGGCGGTGGGAAATCAGCAATACCGTTTTCGTCTTTGCGAGTTCATGAATCACATTCATGATCAGCTCTTCACTCTCGACATCAATATTCGATGCGGCTTCATCAAAGATATACACCGCACTGTCGCTCCGAAGCAGCGCCCGCGCAATCACAAGACGCTGGCACTGGCCGCCGGAGAGGTTTCCTGCTTTTTCGAGAAGCTCTGTCTGCAGTCCATTCTGTGTCTGTAAGAATCCCAGCAGATTGACTTTCTGCAGAACCGCCTCCATCTCCTCCTTCGTCGCATCCGGTTTCGCCATGCGCAGGTTCTCTTCTATGGTTCCTTTAAATAAGTAACTGTTGTGGCGGACCAGAACAACGTGCTTCATCAGATCCGTCTCATTGACTTCCGAGAGCGGCACGCCGCCCAGGGTGATGCTTCCCGCATATCCGCGGTTCTTTGCCGCAAGGATGCCCGCGATCGTACTCTTTCCGCAGCCGGATTCGCCGACCAGTGATACAAAACTGCCCGCCGGGAGCGTCAGGTCAATGCCTTTTAAGATTTCCCGGTCCTCTTCATAGGAAAAATGTACATCCTCCAACACGACATCCAGCGGTCCGTCCGGCAGCGTCCGCTCTCCCGTCTGCGGCTCCGGCAGATCGAGGATTTTGAAAATCTTGTCACTCGCCGCCATGCCGTTCATCGCGATGTGGAAGAATGATCCGAGCAGACGAAGCGGCAGGAAAAACTCGCTCGCCAGCAGCACAATGCAGAGCGTGCCGGACACGGTGAGGTTTCCTTTCAGAAATTCCGATACCGCCACCGCCATGCCAACCGCCGCGCCGCCGTATGCTACGATGTCCATCACGCTCGTTGAGTTGAGCTGCATCGTCAGAACTTTCATCGTGATCCGGCGGAAGTTCTGGGATTCCACATCCATCTCGTCGGCTTTCTGCTGGTCGGCCTGATAGATTTTTAAGGTCGTCAGACCCTGCAGATTTTCAAGGAACGAATCGCCGAGCCCTGTGTAAATACTCCAATATTTGTTCAACAGCTTCTTCGCAATCTTCTGCACGACCACAATCGAAATCGGGATCAGCGGTACGCAGATCAGAAGGATCACACTCGCTTTCATGCTCACCCGGCAGAGGATGGCGAACAGCGTGAGCGGTGCGAGCTGGCTGTAAAACAGCTGCGGCAGATACTTTCCAAAGTATGTTTCGAGCTGCTCCACACCTTCGGTGGACACCTGTACGACCTCTGAGGAAGACACCTGCTCGCTGTACGATGCCCCCAGTTTCAGCATTTTCTCATAAATTTTTTCACGCAGAATCCGTTTCACATCCACACACGCAAGATACGAAGACCGCGCACCCATCCGCTCGCAGAAAAAGCGGATCACAACAACAATTGCCAGTGTAAAAATCGTCCGTTTCACAGCCGCTGCCGTTACCGCACCATACACGACCCATTCCAGCAGATCGGCGATCGTAAATACTGCGATCACCTGCGACAGAAGCGCCGCCCACTGCCACAGAATCGTGTACACGATATACTTTTTCGCGTGGGACAGCAGCCCCACCAGTCTTGTTTTAATCATAAGTACCTCTCTTTTATGCTTTTGCTTTTCGCTTCTCTCTCATGCTGCAAATCAAATGCCAGATAGCTAAAATCGGATGATACAGCAGCATCCTCGGTCCCGAAAACCGCATAACGGCGCGGATCTTTTCCCGCATTTCCGGCTTGTAGCAGTGTACTTTGCAGTTTGCGCAGAATGTTTTCTGTTCCATGAAGGGACATTTCTGGCTCCGCTGTTTTGCATAGTCCGCTAATTTCTGACATTCCGGACACATCCCGCCGGATGCATTCCCCTTTTTTCCATGGTTCTTCCGGCAGTACAGGCGGATCATCTCTTCCACGACGTACTGTTCTTTCTGCCGCTTTTTTTCTACTTTGTTCATTTTGTTTCTCCTAGGATATGATCTTCTGTTTTTACGGTTTTGACCCGCAGGAAGAAATACAAAATATGGCACATCCATACCACAGCAATACAGATTCTTCCAATCGGCACATTCTTCATAGCAAAAAAGCCGATCGCCATCACAACCGTTACCATCCCGATAATTTTACATTTCGTTCCTACCGTCATCGCCCGATGCTGTACGAAGCTGTCGAGATGCTTCTTATATAACTGAGTTCCAATAAACCAGCTGTGCAGCCGTTCCGAACTTTTCGCAAAGCAGAACAGGGTCGCCATATAGAATGGAACTGTCGGCAGGATCGGAAGCACAATGCCGATGGTGCCAAATCCCAGGCACAGAAAACCGAGTATAATCCAAAAAATTGTCAGTGGATTTCTCATCATTTTCCTCCTTTCTTATCGAATAATAAATAGAAAAATAGCCGCCCATGGTTCTTGGCGAATACATGAGCGGTTAGTTATCACTTACGCTAGTTATAGATTAACATTGTTTGCCTTTCGTGTCAAACACATTTCACTCCTTAGAGAACACTTTGCAATCGTAGGGCAGTATCCTCGCGCACCTCCTTATTTTAACTCATGCTCCCACGAGGTGAGTGACCATTTCCTTTTTCTTTTCCGATGACTCGCGTCAAATTTCCATTCTTTCTTCTGCTAAGATAGCAGCGATCGTATCTGATATTGTGCTACCGTATGGCGTATTTCAACCTTTGTTCCCCTAAAGGGAGCGACCGTCCTAACGAGTTTATGACACCTACTGTATTTTGATTTCAATCCACGCTCCCGCGAGGGGAGCGACAGTCTCTATTGTCGGAATGATGCCGGAAAAAACAAATTTCAATCCACGCTCCCGCGAGGGGAGCGACATGGTACATCGGTAATAACTTATTGGAAATTTAACATTATTTCAATCCACGCTCCCGCGAGGGGAGCGACGTTTTATCATAGCTCTTGTCATCATTCCAGATATGATTTCAATCCACGCTCCCGCGAGGGGAGCGACCTTTTTCTGGATCAGACTCCATTCTATGTGGTAACATTTCAATCCACGCTCCCGCGAGGGGAGCGACGAAAGAGAAGTCCGCGCCGGCAAGGATATCATCATTTCAATCCACGCTCCCGCGAGGGGAGCGACTATATTCCGGGCAATACACATGCTCTTCATGCGCTATTTCAATCCACGCTCCCGCGAGGGGAGCGACCCCACTGCTGTATTTCTTCTACATTTTCCATCAATTTCAATCCACGCTCCCGCGAGGGGAGCGACGGCAGGAATCACGGCAACGCAGAACTTGTCACAGGATTTCAATCCACGCTCCCGCGAGGGGAGCGACACGGTTTGTTCTCCATTTGTAATATCATCACAGTATTTCAATCCACGCTCCCGCGAGGGGAGCGACTTGCCCAGCTGGTGTATTTGGTCGATGGCGTCCATTATTTCAATCCACGCTCCCGCGAGGGGAGCGACAAAAGTTACAGTACATTTCAACCAGAACCATAGCAATATTTCAATCCACGCTCCCGCGAGGGGAGCGACTGGAGACGCAAAAGACATCTGGCTCGCAGTCAGAAATTTCAATCCACGCTCCCGCGAGGGGAGCGACCATAAGTTCATATCATCTGCTTCAAAAATGCGCTATTTCAATCCACGCTCCCGCGAGGGGAGCGACATACAGCCCACACGAAATAAAAGAGAGACTGCAGATAAATTTCAATCCACGCTCCCGCGAGGGGAGCGACGAGCGTTGCTCGGGACTTTAACAAACGATGAGCAAATTTCAATCCACGCTCCCGCGAGGGGAGCGACACCATTCGGTCGCATTTTCCGTCTTTTTGCTGCCATTTCAATCCACGCTCCCGCGAGGGGAGCGACAGACGATCTCCTTGCCTTTTTAGGACAAGATCAAGATTTCAATCCACGCTCCCGCGAGGGGAGCGACGGAATTGCGCCGATCTGAAGGCGCTGTGAAGCGAAATTTCAATCCACGCTCCCGCGAGGGGAGCGACAATGCATGACAAGCGGCGTGGCTGGAAATAACCTGATTTCAATCCACGCTCCCGCGAGGGGAGCGACCAGTATGGCAGCCATGGGCACAACTCTTGGCAATGGATTTCAATCCACGCTCCCGCGAGGGGAGCGACTTGTCAAGCCCTGCTGTTTAAAATATCCTTTCAATTTCAATCCACGCTCCCGCGAGGGGAGCGACGCAGAGAAAAGGAGAGGTAATTGTATGGCAAAAGTAAATTTCAATCCACGCTCCCGCGAGGGGAGCGACGGAATGACTGCCGGTTATGGTATGCAGGCAGCGATTTCAATCCACGCTCCCGCGATGGGAGCGACAAAAGACACAGCCGAAACATGTTCGAGACAATCGATTTCAATCCACGCTCCCGCGAGGGGAGCGACCTCCATCGTTTCCGGCACGTTCTCGTTGTTGTAGGTATTTCAATCCACGCTCCCGCGAGGGGAGCGACGGCCCCTCGGACGTTACGCTTTTGACCGTACCCGTATTTCAATCCACGCTCCCGCGAGGGGAGCGACACTTGCCACAAACCAGGTGTCCGGAAAACGTGTATTTCAATCCACGCTCCCGCGAGGGGAGCGACGAAGATGTAACAACAAAGGTTGACAGCCTGGAAATTTCAATCCACGCTCCCGCGAGGGGAGCGACATCCACTTATCAACATACACATTATAGCACACGGATTTCAATCCACGCTCCCGCGAGGGGAGCGACGGATTTTTCGGACTTTTTCAAATTCTTTCTTCGTATTTCAATCCACGCTCCCGCGAGGGGAGCGACTGTAGATCCCTTTTTCGGTTCTCTCGATCATGTGATTTCAATCCACGCTCCCGCGAGGGGAGCGACGTTCGGAACCTTACGCAGCATTCCGGCCGCATCTTTATTTCAATCCACGCTCCCGCGAGGGGAGCGACTCCTTTGCGGCGCCAACCTTAAACTTGTTATCCAATTTCAATCCACGCTCCCGCGAGGGGAGCGACATGTGCTTACAACCATCATGAATGCGTATAGATTATTTCAATCCACGCTCCCGCGAGGGGAGCGACTTTTACACTCTGGACAACCTGCGACGAATTCCGGATTTCAATCCACGCTCCCGCGAGGGGAGCGACTGTGAACCGGAAGAGTTTCTGAGAGCTTACGTAGATTTCAATCCACGCTCCCGCGAGGGGAGCGACGTATCAAGACGGTGTTTTCCTTCTTTCAAATACCATTTCAATCCACGCTCCCGCGAGGGGAGCGACACCGATGCACCCATTGTGTACACGCCCGCCATTGTATTTCAATCCACGCTCCCGCGAGGGGAGCGACCATCCGCAATCATGCCAATTGCTTTCTCTTTTGCATTTCAATCCACGCTCCCGCGAGGGGAGCGACACTGCTCCGGCGCGATCACTCGGCGCTTCGGAATATTTCAATCCACGCTCCCGCGAGGGGAGCGACAAAACAGACCCGGAGACGGATGCCGATGGATTCATATTTCAATCCACGCTCCCGCGAGGGGAGCGACAGGATGATCTTGCGACCGTTGCCAGAATTGACAAAATTTCAATCCACGCTCCCGCGAGGGGAGCGACCGGAGACCCGACAATGCAGATTGAGTACATGATTTCGATTTCAATCCACGCTCCCGCGAGGGGAGCGACGATATTAAATCGATGTAAAGGCGGTAATTATGAGAATTTCAATCCACGCTCCCGCGAGGGGAGCGACTGTGCTCCTTCGTAGTTCATGCACTGTAGTGTGTATTTCAATCCACGCTCCCGCGAGGGGAGCGACGAGACCCGACAATGCAGATTGAGTACATGATTTCGATTTCAATCCACGCTCCCGC
>OGRE01000422.1_pt1 | contig 47764 bp, 36 predicted proteins | sample 1553421 | NCBI WGS metagenome assembly OGRE01 (sample SAMEA2580076, study PRJEB22360) | human gut metagenome | biome: human gut; feature: human-associated habitat; material: faeces | place: Denmark | collected 2008/2010 | reverse complement strand
TTCCGAAAGCGCTTCCCGTCTTCGGAGCCGCCCTGCTCGGGGCGTGCGGTTACAACGAGTTCGGGCCGCCGGGCGACGGACGGCCCGCCGCGCCGCTTCCGAACATGACGGTCTCGTCGCTCCGCTCGCTCTGCGCCGACGGGCCGATACGCATCGAGGGAAGCGGAGCCGTACTGACCGGCTACGTGACGACTTCCGACCGGGCGAACAATTTCTATCGCAGCTTTTTCGTCGAGGATCGGACCGGAGCGCTCGAGGTACGGGCCGGACTGTACGACCTGCACAACATGTACGGCCTCGGGGAGCAGGTTGCGCTGCGCCTGGACGGGCTGTCGGCGGCGCTCGACGACGGCCTGCTCCGCATCGGGTTGCGGGGGACGGATTACGAGCCTGTGCTGGATATGGAGAGCCGGGTCGTCGTCGCAAGGCATGTCGTTCGTACCGGCCGGACGATCGATCCCGTGCCGATGCCGCTCGCTCCGAGCCGGTTTGCCGAGGCGAGGGTCGGATCGCTTGTCCGGGTGGCCGGTTTGCGCATGGAACCGGTGTGCGATACGACTTGGGCCGTGCCGGCGCGTCTGTCGGCGGACGGAACGCCCCGGACGGCCCTGTTGAAGTTCTTTACGGACGGGGGCGATTCGCTTTATGTCTCGACGAGCGGCTACGCCTCGTTCGCCGGCGATACCGTTCCGCGCGGGCGGCTGGAACTGACCGGTATTCTGCTTCGGGGCAAAGTCGGCGGCAAGATGGTTTACGAACTCAAAATGAGGGATCGGTATGACATACAGAGCGATTGAGTGGAGTCTGGCGGCGCTGGCGCTGGCCGGCTGCGTGGAGAAGCATGCGTTCGTGGCGGACGACGGGCCGTTGCCTGTCCCGCCCGGGACGACCGGGGTGAGCGTTGCCCGGCTGCTTTCCGAATATCGGGGATATCCTTCGGAAGTGAAAGACGATTGGCAGCTGGACGTCGTCGTGACGGCCAACGACCGCTTCGGGAGCTTCCGGAACGCCCTGTGGGTTCGGGACTCGACAGGAGGAATTCAGATCAAGGTTTCGGGCGACGAGTTGTTTCTCGATTACCCTGTCGGACAGCCGCTGCGGGTCCGATGTCAGGGGCTGGTGCTGGGCGACTATGCCGGAGAGGTGTCGCTCGGTGCGACCTCGGACGACCCGGCCTATCCGAACGGGTTCATCGCTCGGGACGACCGAACCTATTATCTGAAACCTTACGGCGAACCCGGAGAGGCGTTGCCCGATACGGCGACTTTTGCCGGGCTCGACGACCGGCGTCTCGGCTCGTTAGTCGCTTTCGAGCGCGTGCAGTTCGTCGACGAGGAGCTTTCGCTCGCGTGGTGCGATCCGGACGCCGACACGAACAGGCATCTGGTCGACTGCCGGGGCGACACGCTCGTCGTGCGAACGTCCTGCCGGGCCGATTTCGCGTATCGGCTGCTGCCTGCCGGCAGCGGCTACGTCGAGGGTATTCTGAGCCGGTTCAATCGGACTTATCAACTGAAAGTCTATACGGACCGGAACGTCGTCATGGATTCGCCGAGGTTCGTGCCGGTTTTCCGGTCCGAAGCCGGTCGTGTCGCTCCGTGACGACGAGGAGTCCGTTTCGGAACGGGTTTGCGAGGGACCGGCGCGAGCTTCCCCGCCGAAGCCGGCAAGCGATGGCCGAGGTATCGTGCGAGAGGCCGTGAGATTTTCTGCGGCGGGCAAGAGTGCCCGCAGTCTGAACGGGTACGTTCGGCGGAGCGGTTGGAGGATCAATCCCGCTCAGGCGTTCTCCTTTTGGAGGGCTTCCCATAGCATGTCTTTCAGCGTCTGGAGATTGTATCCGCTGATGGCCGAGATGAAAACGGACGGAACGTCCGGCAGTTCGGAGCGGATCGCCTCGGTCAGCTCTTCGTCGAGCAGATCGCTCTTGGTGACGGCCAGCAGACGCTGCTTGTCGAGCAGCTCGGGATTGTACTGTTCCAGTTCGCCGAGCAGGATGCGGTACTCCTCGCGCACGTCTTTCGAGTCGGCCGGAATCATGAACAGCAGAATCGAGTTGCGCTCAATATGTCTCAGAAAGCGGGTGCCGAGTCCCTTGCCCGTGTGAGCCCCTTCGATGATTCCGGGAATGTCGGCCATGACGAACGATCGGTGGTCGCGGTATTCGACGATACCCAGGTTGGGTTCGAGCGTCGTAAAGGCGTAGTTCGCTATTTTCGGCTTGGCGGCCGATAGGGCCGCCAGCAGCGTCGATTTACCTGCGTTCGGGAAACCGACCAGTCCCACGTCGGCCAGCAGCTTCAGTTCCAGAATGAACCAGCCTTCGGTGCAGTCTTCGCCGGGCTGGGCGTAGCGCGGCGCCTGATTGGTCGCCGTCTTGAAGTGCCAGTTGCCCAGACCGCCCCGTCCGCCCTTGAGCAGTACGGCCCGCTGTCCCTGCTCGGTCACTTCGCAGACGATCTCTCCGGTCTCGGCGTCGCGCGCGATCGTTCCGAGCGGGACGTCGATCACCACGTCGGCGCCGTTCTTGCCCGTGCTGCGCGCGCCGCTGCCGCTTTCTCCGTCGCCGGCGAAGATGTGGCGCTGGTACTTGAGGTGTATCAGCGTCCAGTATTGGCTGTTGCCGCGCAGAACGATGCTGCCTCCGTTGCCTCCGTCGCCCCCGTCGGGACCGCCGAACTCGACGAACTTCTCCCGGCGGAAATGGCGCGAGCCGGCGCCGCCCTTGCCCGAGCGGCCGAATATTTTCACGTAGTCTACGAAATTGGACGATGCCATGTTCGATGCGTTTTGGTGCGGTTCGTACGGGGGCCCGGCGCAAATACCGTTCCTCCCCTGCAGCGGCGGGTGCGTTCCTCGGCGCGCCGTGCAAAGATACGCTTTTTTTTCGGACTGTGCTTTCGGAATGCAGGCGCGTCCGGAGCGGCTGAGGCTTTCCGGTTCTGCCGTGCGCACGGTCAGGTCCCTTATACTAGGAAGACACGGGTTTGTCAGGGCGGCCTAATGCTCCCGTCGCCTGCGGTTTCGACCCGTCCGGCGGTCGCGGCCGCTTTCCCGGTTTGCGCGGACTTCGCGGCTTTCGGGATGATTCCGGAATTTGCTACCTTTGTCTCGATATGTATTCCTATGCGAAAGCCCCCGCCGATCAGGCTCTCTAAGAAGGTCCACCGAAAGCTGATTTTCTCGCTGTTGCTCCTGCTGGCTGCGGCCGTCGTCGTTTCCCGCTGCATGGTTTCGCGCACGGGAGGCGCCGTGTCGGTCATGCCCGTGTTGCCTCCGGCGGAGAAGGCGGACGGAATGCCGTCCGTCCCGGGGCGGATGCCTGATCCGCGAAGACCGTGCGCCGGACTGGAGCTGCCGGCTTGTTCGCGCGGCGAGTTTCTGATCCGTAACGAAGCGGGCCGCTATACCCTGCTGTACGATACGGCCTACCGCCAAGCGGCATGGGTCGCTTATCTGTTGACGCGGGAAGACGTGCGCAGGCGTGGTGCGAAGCGGCGGAACGCGTTCCGCTGCGATCCGGAGGTCGTCGCGCGCGGCTGGCCGACAGCCGTCGACCGCGACTATGCGGGCAGCGGTTTCGACCGGGGACATTTGCTTCCTTCGGCGGACCGCGACGACAGTCGGGCCGAAAACGACGCTACGTTCTATTTGTCGAACGTATCGCCCCAGTATCCGAAGCTGAACAGGAATCAGTGGCGGCTGCTCGAGGAGCAGGTTCGCCGCTGGGCCGACCGCTACGATTCGATCTATGTGGTGACCGGCGGCGAGCTGGAGCCGGGACTGAGGCGCATCCGGGGCGGGACGGGGATCCCTCGGCATTATTTCAAGGCGCTTCTGGCGCGAGCCGAAAAGGGTTGGCGTGCGATTGCCTTCCGGCTTCCGAACGTCGCCTCGCCGGAAGGAAGCTGGACCGACTATTCGCTGAGTGTCGACCGCTTGGAGGAACTGACCGGGATCGACTTTTTCCCGGCGCTGCCCGACAGCATCGAGCGCCGCGTAGAGAGTCGGGTCGATGCCGGGTTCTGGAAATAGGCACGGGCGTTTTCTTTCATCGGCGCGCTTCGCTTAGCCGGGAGCATTTTTGGTATTTGATGGGGCTCGGATCGGTCCGGGTCGATATGAATTTAGCCGGGCGGGTTTCCGCCCGATTCGTTGCTGCCGGTCGGGGCGCACCGTGTTTCCCGGCGAGGTTGCGTCAAACGTTCGCGGGGTCCGGAAGGCGTTTCGCGCGCGGAATTTTCCGGTTCACGGTTTCCCCGGCTCGTACGGAGGGTTACGGAGCTATTTTTGCAATTACGGTATAAAAAACTGAAGGTATGAAAAGCATCGTAAGAATGGCCGTCGCGGCAGCCGTACTGCTGTTCTCGGCGGGGAGCCTTGCGGCTCAGGGTCCTGACGGACAAAAAATGACTCCCGAGCAGCGGGCCGAGAGAATGACTCAGCGCATGACCGAACAACTGTCGCTTTCGGACGAGCAAGCCCGGCAGATCGAGCGGATTTTGCTCGATCGTTTCAAGGAAATGCCTCAGGCGCCGCGGCGTCCCGCCGGCGAGCCGTCGGCTCGGCCTTCGGACAGGCGTTTCGGTCCCGGCGCCGAGCAGCGGCAGGAAATGGACGAGCAGATCAAGTCCGTGCTGACCGATGCCCAATACCAAAAATGGACCGAGATGCGCTCCGCAATGAGGACCCGGCACGGTCATCGGCGAGGGTACGGGCCGGGGCAGGGAAAGCGAAGCCGGCCGATTTGCGATTCGGTCTGTCCCTGTGCGGAGGCCGTTTCGGACTGATCGTTTCGTGCGGCCGCTTGTCCGTTTCCGGATCGGAGGTGCGGTTCCCCCTGCGGCAGGGGCGGAAAACAGTCGGCATTCCTGCATGATAGAGCAAAGAAGTCCTGTCGAGAAAGGTTTTCGAGGCATGTACGTCCTTGGCTCCTTGCGCCAGTTGCGGTCGTTTGGGCCTCGTTCCGGGAGTCTCCGTTTACGAATGTCAGCTTTTAGGCCGTATCGCCGATGACGGCGTTGAGAACCGTACGGATAAAGATGTCCGATCCGCATTGGCCTGTTCTTCACTCCGGTCGTTAGGGCGGCGTAGCCGTCGTTCTTTTAAGGGCCGGCGAGACGAACGTCGGTTGGGCTCGGGACGAGCGATGAATATATCGTGGCTGTCGAAACTGCCGGCAGCGTGCGAATACGGAATTCCGTCCGGGGGTTGGATAGAGGCCGGATGTACCACGATGGAGCGGAAGACGGATTACGATATGATGGACCGGTCGAACATAAAAGCGCCACGCAGGGACGGGCGGCTTTCCTAATTTATCAAAACGCCACCCTGAATAAAATTTGGGTGGCGTTTGGGGTATGGTTATCGGAGTTACTGCTTTTGATAGTTTATGGTCAAACTTCCTTTTTTCAAAGTCAGTTTGTTTTCTGTCAATTCTTCAATGGTAAGAGTATCTGTGAAAGAAATCGTTTCGTGATTTCCGATACTTTTGCCAGAAAGAATTAACATATTGCCTTTCTTTTCCCATTTCTCATATTGCAAGGTCGCCATGTTAATGGAAGAAGCCTTACCGCCTTTTTCCAAATTTACACCTTGCATTTGAGTTTCCATACCGGGTACGGATTCGACCCATTCGCCCTCGATGCCGTTTCCGCCACAAGCGGTAAACGCAATTGCGATCGTAAGACCGCACACGCTTTTGAGAATAGCTTTTGTTGCCATATTTTTTCCCTTGCTTTTCAGTTCCTAAAAGCTTTTTAATTTTTCCCAATTGTATACTTTAATGTACCAACCTGATGCACATAGATTTCGTCGGGGATATATATTCAAAGGTACGCAAAAACTTTGAATATGAATGAAATCTTAATAAAAGACTTTGATGACCTCGAAGATCTAATAGAGAATTATATATGCCATTGAATATGGGCTGTTTGATGGTTCATTCGAGGATTATCTAAAACTCAATGGAATATTTGGACCCAAAGGTTTCACCGGTAAAATGGCCTAACAAGTGCGTTCAGTAGATTATGATTTATTTGCGGACATATATTCAATAGCAAAGGTATAGGAATCTTTGAAATATTTGGTTCATATTCCCTTGCTTTCTTAATAATTTGCTCGTCATATTCCAGTAAATTATTCGCTAAATTATAGACGTTTGCATATTTTCCGTCATTGGGGCCAAAATCTATCATCGGCATGCATCTCTTCTGAAATAATACTGCAACACCTTCTTCCAAATTTGTTACATCTTGGGTATGGTTAGGGTGTAAACAGTGAATTATCTCATGCGCAATTTGGAATTTAGCTAAATCCTGATTATTAATGCAATTTGTACTAATGTAAATAGTAATATCATCAAGATTATTTTCATTGTAAAATACATATGGTCCATTATTATCAAAATCTACGTAACGGATTTTAACACCGCGTTTTTGTTGCCCGAATTCATCTTCTGCTTTGTTTTGTAATTCCTCAATCAAATCATTGTATTGTGTCATATGTCGTTCTTTGAATTAACGATAGGCAATTATATACTTCAACATGCCGAGCATGTTCGCACCCGGAAAAGTCATTATGTCTGTTAGCTGCGGCATGCGGCCTCTGGTTTCGTGTCCGGTTAGGTTCCTGCCGTGAAGTCTCCTCCGTCGGAGGGGATTGCGTACGTGGAGCCGTTATATAATTGGAATGTCAATTGTCGGAGCCGTGGCCGTTATTTGCCGCATTCGATCGCCACTTTGATTACTCCGTCCTGCCGGTTTTCGAAAAGGCGATAAGCTTCGTCGATCCGGCTCAGTGGAAAACGGTGCGTAATAAGCGGCGTGGTGTCGATCCGGCCCTGTTCGATCAGGCGTAGAATCTCGGCGCAGTCGCAGCCGTCCACGCCGCCGGTCTTGAACGTGAGATTCTTGCCGTACATGTCCGGCAGAGGCAGTGTTTGAGGCCGGTCGTAGAGCGCCACTACGGTAACGACGGCATGGGGACGGGCGCACTCCCATGCCAGACGGAACGTATCGTCCGCTCCCGCCACTTCGAGCACTCTGTCGGCTCCGCCGTGATCGCTGTGGCGGGATACGAAATGCCGGCATTCCTCGGGCCCGCAGACCAGCACTTCGGGATAATGCTCTTGCACGAAACGGATTCGTTCGGGCGACTTTTCGCAGACGATGATGCGTTTCGGATGCCGGAGCATGACGCAGAGCAGGGTACAGATGCCCGTAGGCCCGGCGCCGATAATAAGCACCGTGTCCTCTTCGGCGATTTCCGAGATCCGGGCGGCCCAGAAACCCGTGGCCAGAATGTCGCCTACGAAAAGCGCCTGTTCGTCGCCGACCGTGTCGGGAATACGGTTCAATCCCTGATCGGCATGGGGCACGCGCACGTACTCGGCCTGGCCGCCGTCGATACGGCAGCCTAACGTCCAGCCGCCGACCGGATCGGCACAGTTGTTCACATACCCGCGCTTGCAGAAAAAGCACTCGCCGCAGAAAGTTTCGACATTGACCGTTACCCGGTCGCCGGGCTTGGTCGAAGTGACGGCCGGGCCGACTCGTTCTACGATACCCACCATTTCGTGGCCGACGGTAACGCCCGGTACGGCGCGAGGCACGCTGCCGTGCTTGATATGCAGGTCGCTGGTGCAGATACTGCCCAGCGTTACGCGCACAATGGCATCGCGCGGATCTTCCAACTCCGGCTTCGGTTTGTCCAGCAGCTCGAACTTTTCTCGTTCGATATAAGTATAGGCTTGCACGGGTAAAAACGTTTTTCTCCACGAATTTAAGTAATTTTTCGACGATATATCGAAAAAAGACGCGCTCTGTTGTTTTTCACGGTACCGGATCGTATCGTTCGGATGGTCCGTCCGTCAGGTTGCCCGTCTGTGTCGGTGAGGATCGTCGGTCCGTATTCTCCGACGGCGTGCGGCCGGAAAAATCCGATGTACGGCGGAAGGGATTCAAACCGGGGAGATGCGAAAATCGGGACCGATTCGGAAATAAACGCAGTGAATTTTCGCATGGTGATTGGGCGGGCTTTTCGCTCCCGAGATCGCAAGGACGTTCCGAACGGGGCGCGGAGGTCTCAGTGCGGCGGTCCGGCCGTGGCCTCTCCTGTACGTTTCGGTCGTGCGGCGAAAGAGAATTCGGGCGCCTTTTCGGTAGAGGTCGTACGGCGTCCGCTATGACGGCGTATATGGTGCCGACGGGCGACGGCAGGGCTTTCGCACGTTGTTTTCCGGTGCGGTCTGTTCGGCCTTTCCGATAGGCCGTTCCGTCCGATCGATGGATGCCGACATGCGAGGAACTGTGCCGGAAAGGCAGGAATACGCCGTTTCGGCGGGACGGAGGTCTGCCGTATCCGATTGGTTTGTCCGCCGTTGTGCCGTTTCTGCCGGCCGGCTGCGATGTGCGGAGGGCACTGCGGAATGTGGCGCGCCGATTTTCGCATCCCGCAAATAAAACCTATCTTTGGGCTAAAAATACGGCTATGCATAGATCAGGTTTCGTCAACATCATAGGCAATCCGAACGTGGGCAAGTCGACGCTGATGAACGCGCTGGTCGGCGAGCGGCTGTCGATCATCACCTCGAAGGCCCAGACCACGCGCCACCGGATACTGGGCATCGTCAACGGCGACGATTTCCAGATCGTCTATTCCGATACGCCGGGCATCCTGAAGCCCAGCTATAAGCTGCAGGAATCGATGATGCGCTTCGTGCAGGGGGCGCTCAAGGACGCCGACGTCATCCTGTACGTGACCGATGTGGTTGAAGGGACCGACCGCCGCAGCGAGATTTTCGACCGTATCGCGCGCAGCGGTATCCGGACAATTCTGGTTATCAACAAGATCGATCTGACGACGCCCGAGCGGCTCGAGGAGCTGGTCGGGCAGTGGCGCGGGATTCTGCCCGACGCCGAGATCGTTCCGGTCTCGGCCCTGAACGATTTCAATATCGGCGGGCTGTTCGACCGGATTCTGGCCGCTTTGCCCGAGGGCGAGCCGTTCTATCCGAAGGATGCGCTGACGGACAAGACGCTGCGCTTCTTCGCTTCGGAGATCATCCGCGAGAAGATATTCCTGAACTATGAGAAGGAGATTCCCTATTCGGTCGAGATAGCGATCGAGGAGTATAAGGAGGAGCCGTCGATCGACCGCATATCGGCCACGATCTACGTGGCGCGAGAGAGCCAGAAAGGCATCGTGATCGGTCATCGGGGCGAGCGCCTGAAACGGGTCGGAACGCAGGCCCGCGAGGAGCTGGAACAATTTCTGGGCAAGAAGGTTTTCCTTCAGCTGTTCGTCAAGGTCAACGACAACTGGCGCAACGACGATCGCCAGCTCCGCCGGTTCGGCTATATCGAACAGTAGGTACGGGGCGTTGCGTGGCGAGCGGGGCCGCGCGCTGGCAGCCGGGGCGGCATGTGGGGGAGGCGTCGGTCCGCTGTATCGTTCGGGCCGGTTCGCTTGCCGTAACCGTCGCCGTATTCGTCCCGTTCGCCGCGATCCTGAGTTTCCGGTAATTATAATGCTTTTTTGCGGCCGTTCCGGACGGTTCGATCGTTCCGGACCGCTCATAGAAAAGAGTTCTATGGCTCGGTGGCGTATCGACCGTCTGATTGAGATGGTGAAAGTTGCGGCAGCGGGATATATGAGGCGGCAGAGCGGAATATGTATATGATTGGTCGGAATCGTCGCTCCCGATGCTTTTTCATTCAGTAAGGTCTTTGTGAATCGCGCGGGCAGATCGTCTTCTCGTCCCGGGGCGTCTGCAACCCGAGCTCAAAGTGTAGGAGTAAAAAAGCGTCCACTGGCCGACAAGGATCGAAAGTCATATGATCGGGGAAATCGACCGGTCGTTATGCGCCGTTTCGGTCCGCGCCGGAGCTCGGACCGGACGGGAGGTGCGCCCTCCGGGCCGGGGTGGAGCGTTTCCTCGCTTCTTGTCGACCCGTTGCCGGAGGCGGCCGGCGGCCGAGAATTTTTTGCCGATTGTCCGTTTAAATTGCTACCTTTGTGGCTCTTGAAACCTTAATCAGCAAACAAAATGGAAAAGGGACCTGTTTCACAGTTTATCACGCATCACTACCGCCATTTCAACGCGGCGGCCCTGATCGACGCCGCGAAAGGATACGAAGCCCATATCGACGCCGGTGGCAAGATGATGATTACGCTGGGCGGTGCGATGAGCACGGCCGAGCTGGGTATCTCGCTCGCCGAGATGATCCGCCGGGACAAGGTGCAGATTATCACCTGCACGGGCGCCAACCTGGAGGAGGATATCATGAACCTGGTGGCCCACTCGCATTACAAGCGCGTGCCGCACTACCGCGACCTGACGCCTCAGGACGAGTGGAACCTGCTCGAAAATCATATGAACCGCGTGACGGATACCTGCATTCCGGAAGAAGAGGCGTTCCGCCGCCTGCAGGGACATATCTTCAAGATATGGAAGGATGCCGACGACAAGGGCGAGCGCTATCTGCCCTACGAGTTCATGTACAAGTTGCTGCGCAGCGGCGAGCTGGAGCAGTATTACGAGATCGATCCGAAGAACAGCTGGATGCTGGCCGCCTGCGAGAAAAACATCCCGATCATCGTTCCGGGCTGGGAGGACAGCACGATGGGTAACATCTTCACTTCTTATGTCATCAAGGGCGAGCTGAAAGCCTCGACGGTCAAGGGCGGTATCGAGACGATGATCTTCCTGACGGAGTGGTATCGCGCCAACAGCGGCGGGAAAGGCGTCGGCTTCTTCCAGATTGCCGGGGGCATTTCGGGCGACTTCCCGATCTGCGTCGTGCCGATGATGTATCAGGATCTGGAGTGGGAGGACACTCCGTGCTGGGCCTATTTCTGCCAGATTTCGGACTCGACCACTTCGTACGGTTCCTATTCGGGCGCCGTACCCAACGAGAAAATCACCTGGGGCAAGCTGCTGCCCGATACGCCGAAATTCATCGTCGAGTCGGACGCCACGATCGTCGCTCCGCTGATTTTCGCCTATGTGCTCGGCTGGTAGCTTGCCCTTAAGCCGGGCGGACCGGGTGTAGAGACAGACCGGTTTTCTGGAGACGGGATATGAATAGGCAGCGGCGTCTTATGCGGACGCCGCTGTTTTTTCGTAGGTTGGGCCTTGTATCTATTGGGTATTCGGTAGGGAAAGAGAGGATTGGTGCATATCGCGGGGGGGCAGTTTTGCTGTACGGTCCGATTCAGACATCAGAAAAGGTTTCCAAGTAATGCCAATTAGCGGCTGAGAGGCTTCGTTTTTGGAGGGACGGATATAATGATATAATGAGGACACAAAACTCATTTCTTTCATAGATGCACTGAAAGATTTTTTATCTATTTTTGGTCAGAAGCAAATGGATTGAACTATTTAAAGATACAAATACATTATGATATACAATATTGGTGACATAGATAGAGAGCTTGCCAACAATATGAAAGGTTCAGGTGGCAAGCGATTAAAAGAAACTCTTGCGAAGAAGATTGCAGAACAGGAAACAATGCTGGATGTATTTGAAGTGAGTATTAAGCATTGCAATCAACAAATTAAACTCTGCACTGATAAGGCTGCTGCCGAGCAGAATGAATTGAAGAGACAAGAATACGATACACACGAATAGTTTTTGAAGACAATAAGCTAATTTGGAATATTTCAGGGTTTATCACTTTGATTTCGATAGACGTAAAAACTATTCAAGCTGGAATGTACTTTGCGGAAACGGAATGGCATAAAAGATTTTATGCGAGACAAATCTGTACAATAATGTACGAATCCGCGAAAGATATATTTGAGTTACTCGGCAAAGATTTTAAGGCTATTATCACTAAAAGAATTGATATAACACCTTTTGAGCATGAGCTGAGAAACATTCGCGCTCGGTTAAGGCAGTTTCAAACCACCTATTCTGATTATCTACAGTTGGTAAGAAATAATACAGCGGCACATAAAGACCAAGATGTCTTGAAGCAGTTGGATATTATTACTAATATTAATTGGTCAGAGACAATTCAAACGACGATAACGTTTGAGAGAATCATCAATGACTTAGGTGCTTTTCTTCAAAAGTTAATAAGTTCAGGGTTAGTGAGTCTAAAAAACTCTCCTGTAGAGTACGGTAAACGTTAGCAAATTTCGCTTCGAATAAAAATTTTTTACCACCTAATGCCCGAAAAATCGTGTCCAGTTTGTAAAAAAAATTCTCTTGCTAAAGCCAGAGGGAATATATATATCATACAATCATTTGCGCTTTCGTAGCAACAATGGATTATTACGTTTGTACTTCCCTTATACTCGATAGCGATTTGGTTGCGGATTCCACCATTTACAAGAGAAACGCAATGGCCACCACCATAATATTTGGAGAAGAGGCTCAATGCTCGACTATACAGTGTTCGGCGTACAATATGCAAAGAGCTTCATTTCTCTCAGGGGCCTGTTTTTGATTCCATGTAGATGACACCAATGCTGGATTATCAAGGGAATTTTAGCTGTATAGAAATCAATTATATAAAATTAACTATCAGATAATCGGGTATATGAACTTTCTCTTCCTTTCGTGATGCGAGAGTGCGAGTCGAAACTTTATAGGAGGATTGCAGGGGGGAATAAAGAAAGGCGAGGACAGGCGTCTACCGTAAAACGTTCCGGGCCGTCCGTTGGGGCAGGCGTTGGGGGGCGGCACTGCCGGCGGGGCGTCGTCTCTGTTTTGTTTGGCGAAATACGGGCCGTTTCGGGTCGGAATCGGCGGCATGGAAGGCGAGGACGTCAGCGTGTCGTTTCTTTGGCGGGATGTCGCGTGCGTGTCGTTTCTTCCGGGGAAAGGCTCGGCGGTGTCGGTCTGTCGCGGCATACGGTTGGTCCCGCTTTTTATCTTGAGGTCGAGAGATCGCCCGCTCGTTCGGCAGGTCGCGGATGCCTTTTCCCTGCAAATCGTCCGGGGTCGGCAGAATATTCGTGATCCTTTGCCGCACGCTCCCGGGCATGCCAGTTCTTTCGACCGGACGGTTGTAACGGCGCGTTGGGAAAAAGCAAATGGATTTTGTCCCTCCGACTGTCGTGCGGTACGTAGCCGTCACCGGCCCGGAACCGGCGGCCTTGCCGGGCGGGTAGGAGAACTCTGGTCGGGGCCAGGCGCGTTTGCTCAGGGCTTCTTGCGCCGTTTGGCGCTCTCCGTGTCGAATTCTTCCTGATCGAATCCGGCAGCAAGGATCTCTTCGGCCTTTGCGGCATCGGCTTCGTTGACCACGAGACGGATTTTCGACAGGTCGCCCGGAATCGGCAGAATGTCCGAGATGCCTTCGTTGAGCAGTTCGCACCGGATGCCGTTGCTCTCGAGCAGGCTCTGATAGATCGAGGCCTCGCCCGCCGATGAAAAGGTTTTCAGAACCGATAATTTCGAGTTGTCCATGGCTTTGCGTATTGAGGGTTTGTTCGGTCGGGGACCGCGCGGATCCGGATGCCGGATTTCGGTCCCTTTCCCGATACAATGTACGAAATATTGTTGATAAAATGCACTTTCCGTGCCCGGTATTTCCGTTTATTTTTCGTTACTTTTGTATCGAGGCATAATAATGGGAAACAATGGGGCAGTTCACTCATCTTCATGTACATACGCAATATTCGATTCTGGACGGCGCGGCGGCTATCAAGCCGCTGCTCAAGCGTGCCAAGGAGCTCGGCATGACCGCGCTGGCGATCACCGACCACGGCAATATGTACGGGGTCAAGGAGTTTCACGACGCGGCCGAAAAGGAGGGGATCAAGCCGATTCTCGGCTGCGAGGTCTACGTGGCCGGAGGCAGCCGCTTCGACAAGAGCGGCAAGGACGACCGGGGCGACCACCTGATTCTGCTGGCCAAGAATCTGGAGGGGTACCACAATCTTTCCAAAATCGTGTCGTATGCCTTTACCGAGGGGTTCTACTACCGTCCCCGGGTCGACAAGGAGCTGCTGCGCCTCTATCACGACGGGATTATCTGTTGCTCGGCCTGCCTGGGCGGCGAACTGCCGCAGGCTATCATGAGGGGCGACATGCAGGAGGCGCGCCGCGTCGTCGAGGAGTTCGTCTCCATTTTCGGCGAGGATTACTACCTCGAGCTGCAGCTTCATCAGAGCGGTATTCCGCGTATCGACGAGCAGGTGTACGAGAATCAGAAGAAGGTGAACGCCGTGCTGTTGCAGCTTGCCGCCGAGTACGGCGTGAAATATATCTGCTCGAACGACGTGCACTTCATCATGGCCGACGACGCGCCGGCCCACGACCGGCTGATCTGCCTCAATACGGGCCGCGATCTGGACGATCCGAACCGTATGCGCTATACGTGGCAGGAGTACCTCAAGAGCGAGGAGGAGATGGCCGCGCTGTTCCCCGATCATCCGGAGGCTCTGGCCACGACGGCCGAGATCGCCGGAAAGGTCGAGGAATACTCGCTCGAGCATAAACCTCTGATGCCGAACTTCCCGATTCCGGACGACTTCGACGTACCGCTGGACCAGCTCAAGGAAACGTTCCGCAAGAAGATCAAGGACGAGGCCGTGCTCGCCGAGATAGACCGATGTACGGATTCGCTCGATGAGGTGGTCGGGCGGCATCCCGAGCTGTCGGACCAGCTGACGATCGCCAAGCAGTTCCGCTATCTGGAGCATCTGACCTACAAGGGGGCCGAGAGACGCTACGGCACGCTGTCGGACGCTGTCCGCAAGCGTATCGAGTACGAACTGTCGACGATCGAGTGGATGGGTTTCCCGGGGTACTTCCTGATCGTGTGGGACTTTATTCGCGCCGCCCGGGAAATGGGCGTCTCGGTGGGGCCGGGCCGGGGCTCGGCGGCCGGGTCGGTCGTCGCCTACTCGCTGACGATCACCAATATCGACCCGATGAAGTACGACCTGCTGTTCGAGCGCTTCCTGAATCCCGACCGGATTTCGCTTCCGGACGTGGACGTCGATTTCGACGAGGACGGCCGCGCCGACGTGCTGCACTACGTGGTCGAGAAGTACGGCAGCAAGCGCGTCGCGCAGATCGTCACGTTCGGCACGATGGCGCCGAAGGCCGCGATCAAGGACGTCGCCCGCGTACAGAAGCTGCCCCTCTCGGAGAGCAACCGCATCTCGAAACTGGTACCCGAAAAGCCCGGGACTACTTTCGCCAAGGCCTACAAGGAAGTTCCCGAGCTGGTAAAGGAAAAGGAGTCGGACAATCCGCTGATCCGCGACACGATGAAGTACGCAGAGAAACTCGAGGGCTCCGTGCGCCAGACCGGCGTGCACGCCTGCGGCGTGATTATCGGACAGGACGATTTGGAGAAGTTCGCTCCGATGGCCATAGCGAAGGACGCCGAGCTGAACGTCGTGCAGTACGAGGGCAAGCTGGTCGAGAGCGTCGGGCTGATCAAGATGGACTTTCTGGGTCTCAAGACGCTGTCGATCATCAAGGATGCGCTCGAGAACATCGAGTCGACGACCGGCAGCCGGCCCGACATCGACGCGATCCCCCTCGACGATCCGCTGACTTACGACCTCTACAGCCGGGGAGAGACGACGGGGCTGTTCCAGTTCGAGTCGCCCGGCATGAAAAAACACTTGCGCAACCTGAAGCCGAACCGTTTCGAGGACCTGATCGCGATGAACGCGCTGTACCGGCCCGGTCCGATGGAATATATTCCGAACTTCATCGCCCGCAAGCACGGTCTGGAGCCCGTCACGTACGAGATACCCGACATGGAGGAGTATCTGAAGGACACGTACGGCATTACGGTCTATCAGGAGCAGGTCATGCTGCTGTCGCAGAAGCTGGCCGGCTTTACCGGGGGAGAGGCCGACACGCTGCGCAAGGCGATGGGAAAGAAGAAGCGCGACGTGCTGGACAAGATGAAGCCCAAGTTCATCGAGGGCGCGAAGAAGAACGGGCACGACCCGAAAATCTGCGAGAAGATATGGGGGGACTGGGAGGCGTTCGCGTCGTACGCGTTCAACAAGTCGCACTCGACCTGCTACGCTTACGTTTCCTATCAGACGGCCTATCTGAAGGCCCACTATCCGGCCGAGTTCATGGCCGCGCTGCTGAGCCGCAACCTGTCGGACATCAAGAAGATCAGCTTCTTCATGGACGAGTGCAAGCGGATGGGCCTCTCGGTGCTGGGGCCCGATGTCAATCACAGCAAGATCCGCTTCTCGGTCGACGAGGGGGGCAATGTCCGTTTCGGTTTGGCCGCTATCAAGGGCGTGGGCGAGTCGGCCGTGCAGAATATCATCGACACGCGCAAGGAAGGAGGGCCTTTCAAGTCCGTGTACGATTTCGTAGAGCGGGTCAATCTGCAGACCGTCAATAAGAAAACGTTGGAAAATTTGGTGCTCGGAGGCGCGTTCGACGCGATCAGCGACCTGCCGCGCAGCGCCTATCTGGCGCGGGACGAGCACGACGGTACGCTGCTGGATGCGCTGGTACGGTACGGAAACCGCGTGCAGAGCGAGAAGAACAACGTGCAGCAGAGCCTGTTCGGCGGCATTACCGAGGAGTCGTCGGTGCAGAAGCCCGAGCCGCCGCAATATACGCCTTGGACGAAACTCGAGACGCTGAACCGCGAGCGCGACGTGATCGGGATCTACCTGTCGTCACATCCGTTGGATGACTTTTCATTGATTATCAAACATTACTGTACCTGCTCGCTGGGCGATCTGGCCGATCTGCCGTCGATGAACGGGAGAGATTTCGTCGCGGCGGGCATGGTCACCTCGGTCATGCACCTGACCACGAAGACGGGCAAGCCCTACGGACGCTTCACGATCGAGGATTACAACGGTTCGCACGAATTCGTGCTGTTCTCGAAGGATTACGAGAATTTCCGCCGCTTCCTGTTCGAGGGTTACTATCTGCTTATCAAGGGGAAGGTCGCTCCGCGCATATACAATCCCAACGAGCTGGAGACGCGCATTACGTCGATCATGATGTTGGCCGAAGCGCAGGAGACGCTGATGAAGGAGGTGACCGTGTCGGTTCCCGTCGACGAACTGACCGAGGAATTGGTCGGCAGGCTGTCGGCCGCCGCGAAGGAGAACCGGGGCCAGGTGATCCTGCGTTTCAAGGTGTACGACCCGGCAGCCGAAGTGGCAGTGAATTTGTACTCGAAGAGCGTCAAGGTCGCGCTGACCGGCGACCTGATTCGGACTTTCGACGATTACTCGCTTCGGTATACGTTGATGTAGGGCGTATCTCGCTGAGGCTCGGCGTGATGCGAAAAACGTAAATAACTTGTTGACCGTTTTGTCCGCCGCGATGCGTTTTTTTCGGAAGGAATTGTCAACTTTGCGACAGACAAATCATTTAAAATTCACCGATATGGCACTTGCTATCACCTCTGAAAATCTGAAAACCCTTATGGATTCGGGCAAACCGCTGGTCGTCGATTTCTGGGCCGAATGGTGCGGACCCTGCCGGACGATCGCCCCGATTATCGACGAGCTGGCCGCCGAGTACGAAGGCCGCGTAGCGATCGGCAAATGCGACGTGGACGACAACAATGCCGTCGCCACGCAGTTCAGCGTTCGCAACATCCCGACGATTCTCTTTATCAAGGGCGGTCAGGTGGTCGATAAGCAGGTCGGCGCCTGTCCGAAGAGCGTGCTCGAGGAGAAAATAACCAAGCTGTTGTAAGGCGGTTCCGCCGCTTCCCGTTTTCGGGAAGGGAGGGGCGGACGCGCCGAGCGTTTTCCGATCGAATGTCCGGATGGCGACGAGCTGTCCGGACATTTCTCGTTTGGAGAGGACCGGTCCGTTCGAGCGTTTCCGGCGGGCCCGTAGGCCGGAAAGCGCCCGGCTTTTTCCGTTTGCGCAAGGCGTTCGTTGAGGTTTCGGCCGTTATTGCGAGAGTTGGGCGGAGAACGCGGCGGAGACGTATTCGCGGGAACCGGTCCGCAACGTGCTTTTGCCCGGCGGCGCGGCTTCCCGTTGAAAACGGGGTTTTTCCGTTATGCGGACCGGCGCGGATGCCCGTTTCCTCCTGTCGTGCGGCGGCGGATACGTGGCGGTAGAAGCAGCGGATAGCCGGGTTGCCGGTCCCGTTCCGCGGTCGCGTCCGTCGCTTCCTTCCGTTTTCGCCCGGGCGTTGCGCGACTATGGAACGGAGCGTCCGGCCTGTTTTTCGCCGATCTCTTCGAGCCAGCGTCCCAGCGAGGCGGTCAGTTCGTCATGATATCTGAACGACGGGTTCCAGCCCCATCCGTGCTTGCCGTGGGGGTAGGCGTGCAGCTCGGCCGGAACGCCGTGCCTTTTCAGCGCCGTGTAGTAGCAGATGCTGTTGCCGGGCAGCACGTTGTCGTCGTCGTCGCTCATGGCGAGGAAGGCGGGCGGCGTCCGGGCGGTCACTTCCTTCTCGCAGGAGTAAAGCGCGGAATCCGCCGGCACGTCGGCTCCGAACAGGTTGCCCATCGTCTCGCGGTCGATCATCCTCTCGTCGCGCGAGATAGCGGCGTACATCAGTACCGTGAAGTCGGGCCGGTCGTCCGTTCCCGTGAATCGGGTCGATGCGGCCGCCGCCAGATGTCCTCCGGCCGAGAAGCCCATGATGCCTACGCGGTGCGGATCGACATGCCACAGCCGCGCCTTTTCCCGGACCATTCGTATGGCCGCCAGCGCGTCTTCGACCGGAATGTCGGGATGTCCGTTCGGCATCCGGTAGCGCAGCACGACGGCCGTGATACCCCGCTCGTTCAGCCACCGGGCGACCTGTATCCCTTCGTGGTCGAAACAGACGGCCGCGTAGCCTCCTCCCGGACAGATCACGACGGCTTGGCCTGTGGCCCGGTCCGCATCGGCCGGGTAGGCCAGGTAGTCGGCCTCCGTAGCGCCGAAAACGATGTCCTGCGTCGTGCGTACGTTTTCGGGCGGCAGCCCGTTGCTGTCGGGTGCTCCTTGAGGGTAGAGCGGCCGGGCTCGAGGCGTCTGGGCTTGCAGGTGGCAGAGGCTCAGCAGACAGGCTGTCGCCAGAATCGGTCGGATGCGATATTTTCTCATGGCGTTCGATATTGGTCTGTTTTCCCCGGAGCAATCGGCAGCCGTGCGGTCCGGCCTCGGAGTTTTTTTCTGGCTCGTCCGCCGTCGCGTCTGCGGTCCGGTCGTCCGTTTATGCGGATAACGCTTGGGGCTCCTCGGTCGTTACGACCGAAATTTCTCGCCTCGCCGGAACGGGTCGGAATGCAGGGAGGGCCGGCGGAACTTCGCGCGCTTTGCCGAGCGCCGGCCGAGTCGAAGCAAGGACGGCGCACTTCCGCTCGCAGTGCGACGATCGGAATGCAGCGCATCGTCCGAGACACGATATGCGATTTGTTTGGAACGATTCCGCCCGCCGGTTCGCGAACCGGCCGTCCGACCGGTCTTATCCCGTCCGTGCGGTGTGTCCGGCGCGGGGCGGGCGCTGCGACTGCGACTGAGAACTGAGACTGAGACTGAGACTGAGACTGAGACCGGACTACTTCCGTATCTCTTTCAGCCAGCGGTCGAGCGATGTCCGCAGCTCGTCGTGGTACTTGAAGGTTTCGAGCCAGCCCCAGCCGTGGCCTCCCGACGGGTAGACGTGCAGCTCCGCCGGTACGCCGTGGGCCTTCAGCGCTTCGTAGTACATCGTGCTGTTGACCGGGGGCACTCCTCCGTCGTCGTCGCTCAGCGCCAGAAACGTGACGGGCGTGCGGTCCGACACCTGCTTCTCGTTCGAGTATCGGTCCACGAGCTCGATCGGAGCGTCCCGGCCGATCAGTTCCTCGCGCGATACCTTATGCGTGTAGCGCTCGTCCATCGTGATGACCGGGTAGATCAGGATCGAGAAATCGGGGCGCTGCGAGTCGTTCTCGAAATGGGTCGAGACCGTCGAGGCCAGATGCCCTCCGGCCGAGAAGCCCATGATGCCGACCTGATGCGGGTCGATCCCCCATTCGGCGGCATGGTTCCTCAGCAGCGCGATCGCCGTCCGGGCGTCGTGCAGCGGAATGTCGTGATGTCCGTTCGGCATCCGGTAGCGGAGCATCAGCGCCGTGATCCCGCGCTCGTTCATCCATTGGGCGACCTGAATGCCCTCATGGGTGTAGGCTACGCCCAGGTAAGCCCCTCCCGGACAGATGACGACGGCCTGGCCCGTTGCCTTGGACGGATCGGTCCGAAACAGCATGTAGTCGGCCTCGGCGATCTTCTCCGCATGGCTTTCGGCATAAACGGCCTTGTCTGCGGGCAGTCCGTTGTTGTCCGGCGCGCCTTGCGGGTAGAGCGGCTGCGCTTCGGGAATCTGGGCTGTCGCCGGAAAAATCCAGAACAGGGCGCCGGCGAACAGCGATAAGGTCTTTTTCATAGGTATCTCTCGTTTGAATTGATCGATAAATGTAGGAAATTCCGGGCGATTTCGCAAGGGCGGCACAGCTTGCGTCCGCATCGGAGCGCTCGGTCGCTCCGATGGGGGGACAGGGGCGGCCCTTAGAGCATAGAATACGGCCTAAATGTGATATGCCGATCGGTTGGAAATAGAGCGGGAACATCCGTATTTTTCGGCCGTTTGATGACAATTTTTACACGGAAACCGCTTACGCACCGTTTTTTATCATTAATTTTGTTCTTCACAGACCGGGGAATAATAAATTGATTGGCAAAATGATATGGGACGAAATCGGATTTTCGCGTTTGCACTGGCTTTGACGGGTTTTCTGGCGTCCTGCGGAAAATTCAACGACCGGATGGGAGGAATTCTCTCGAGGGCCGAATCCGTGATGGACTCGTGTCCGGACAGCGCCGTCCGGACATTGGGCGAGATTACCAACCCGAGGTGGCTCAGCCGGCCGAACCGGGCTCTCTATTGTTTGCTTAGTACGCAGGCTGCTAGCAAGGTAGGGCAGCCGCTTCCTTCCGACTCGCTGATAAATGTCGCTGTAAATTATTATTCGAGGCATTTGAAAGATCCTCATGCGATTCTTGCCTATTATTATCAGAGTAAGGCGCTTCAGGGGGTCGATGAAAAGGCTAGACTGGAGACGCTGTTGAGTGCGGAGTCATTGATCCCTGAATGTCGAGATGATGGCGTGGCTGGTACGATATATTTTTACTTAGGTAAGGCTTATCAGAAGCAATATGTCGATAGCGTTGCAAAACGCTATTACAAGAAAGCCCTCATGCATTACAAAAAGTCAGGACAGGCTAAAAATGAATTCTATGCTCTGCATAGTTTGGGATGGTCTCATTTGTATATGAAAAATTTTGCCGAAGCGGAAAAGAATTTTCAAGCGGCTTTGACTATTGCTGAAGATTTGTGTGATTCGTTATGTTTGGATGCTGTTTACAGCTCTTTAAGTAACATGTACAATTGGTTGGACAAATACGATGAGGCAAAAGAATGTGTTGTTAAATGTATTGAGTTTAATAAAGGGAACGCAATGATTCGTCATTATGTTTCCTTAGGTGATGTCTACTTCAGGCAAGGTCAGTTGGATTCGGCGAAGTTCTTTTATAACTGTTATTTGTCCAATAAACCTCTTGATACGGCAAAAGCTGTAGGTGTATTGTATGATCTATATCGTTTAGAAAGCCAACGACATTCTTTTCAAGAAGCCTTGGATGCTTTCGAGGAATACCATAAGATGTATCTGGCAATAAACGACAGAAACGAGCGGAACTCCATTATTGAGATTCGGCAGAGATATGACAGCGAGAGATTGAACTCGCAAAGGCAGCAGCTGATTATCCGTAACAGAACCTTGTTGATCGGTTTTCTGGCCATGCTTCTGATCGCGGTGGCTTCGGTCAGCACTTACAAGGTCGTTGTCGCCAAAAAGAACAAGCGGATCAGCGACGATATGGTCAAGCTGAGGGAGGCGGAAATCGCGAATCAGCAAAAGACGATCGACAATCAGCAACTGGAAATGAAAATCGACAAGCTGAATCTGCTGAAGTCGAGCGCGAAGACGCTGATCGAGTCCAAGCTGAGAATCATTCAGAAAATGAACGATATCCTGAAGCTGTGGAGCGACGACCGACGCGAGAATCGGCGCTTTGCGCTGGCGGCCAAGGAGTTTTTCGACGACTATAAATTCACGCAGGACAGTTGGAAGGATATATACGAAATATCGAATCATATCGTCAGCGAAGATTTTCTGCACCGTCTGCGCGCAACGGAGTTGAAGCTGTCCGAGGACGATCTGAAGCTCTGTTGCATGGTCCTCGTCGAGATCAAGACGAACCAGATCGCCGATATTTTAGGCATTCAGCCGGCTTCCGTATCGAAAAAACGGAACCGTTTGAAAAAGAAAATCGACGGAAACTCCGATAAGACGCTCAAAAAGCTACTGTCCGCTTGGATTTGATTTAGGATAAATTATTGATATGTAGTGTATTTATGCGTATTCCGATTTGTCCGCATATGAAATTACAGGCAAATTTCAGTCTATTTTAATTGTCTGATAATTAGGATATAAATTTTTCGGGAAATTCCGGTTTTTCGTATTTGTCATATGTCCGGTATCGTGTGTCCGGGTATCAACACTGAAAAAATTGGATATGTTTGCAACGGGTTTCGGTTCTGCTGTATGACGATGTCGTTTCTTTTTCGACTATCCGTTAAGAGTCGGCGACCCGGAAATTTTTTCAGGATGAGATTATGAAAATGCGAGTTTTGTTTTTGGTCATCGCGGCGGTATTGGCCAGCGCTTTGTCGGCGGGGGCCGAGGTACCCGATACTCCTGTGACGAGAGGTCCTACCGATGAAAGGGTGGCGATGGGGTCTAGAGAACCTGACGATATAGGAGGGCCTGAACCGAGCGGAATTCCTGTCATAACGATTCGAGACGGCGAGTTCTTAGGATGGTATTACGATGGGTCCGCCAACGCGATCTACGTTACTTTCTCCGAACCCGTGAAATATGCGGAAGTAGTGTTCAAAAAAGGGCTCAGCCCCATAGGCTCGTTCAAAATGCTCTATCCGTCGCAGGGACTTTACGGGAAGATAAGTACCAAGGGTTTGGGCTCGGGTAAAATGACGGTTCATTTCTATCCGATCGATATGAACGGCGAGCCCGTCGGGAGTTTCTACGGAGAGTTTACGAACAGATAGGAGTTTTATTTAGAGGTTTGCATAGATAAAATTAGGGGGCACAAAGGAAGGGTATATGTAATGGGTGAGCGTATCCCTTCCGCCCCCTAATCTTTTCAGTCTGTCGGTCGAGCGTTTCGTCCGCTTTTTTTGTTTGAACAAGGCCGGTAGGGAGGGTATCGGCCATATAAGGGATGGATTTCATGGAAGATAATCCCTGGATAGCGGATTGAAACCGCATTTGAATCCAGGAAAGAAACGATATTCATATCTTTCTGTGATTTTGCATGTAAAATGATGTATCAAGTCGTTAATATGGAAAATCTCCGGTCGGGTGAGTTGTACGTGTTTTCTGACAACGAGTTTTTCAATCCTCCCTCTTATGCGGTCGTGAGCGGCTGGGCATGCGACGGGATTTCTCTGAGCGTGCTGATGACCGAGTCTCCGTTGCCCGAACCGAGCATGAGAATCGATTGGGACTGCCGTTTGCCTCACGGACTCTCGTATTCCCGTTTGCCGACCGATGCGGAACGCGACAGGTTTTTCCGCATGCTCAAAGTATGCGATAGTCAGCAGAAACTGGTCGAGCATTGTTTCGCCGATCACGGCGATCGTTGCGAGATACGGTTTAAGAGAGTTTTTCTGCGTCCTGCGACTTTGGGGGAGTCGGGCGACTGTTGAGATTCGTCCGGATTGCCGCGCAGGACTTCCTTATTTTTGCAGCATCCGAAATCGTTATGTTTCTCGACCGGGGCATGGTCGGACGGTTGCCGTTGAAGCGAATGTCGCGGCGGACGACAAAAGGGACCGGCCGTGCCGGTTCGTTTCATTGCCGTTGCAAGCAGTTCGCCGGGGGGAGGGCCTTGCGCAAATGCCGCGATTCGATTCCGGGGCGATAGATCGGGCGGCTTTAGGCAACGGCATAGTCTTTTTTTTATATAGGGCGCGTTTCAGACGGGCAGATAGGCTTGTAAACCTTGGCTGTCGGATTCGAGGTTTCCGAACGGTCTGTCGTACGGATGTATCCTGCTTTCGGCAAGCGGGTTTGGCCCGTTTCGCTTCCGTTCCGAATAATAATTTCCATTGGAAATTTGTTTTATTGGAAAATAGTCGTACATTTGTCGTGTGATTTCCGATGGAAATTATTGATATGGGAAATTTTCGAGCCGAGAGCTTCAAGCTTAAACGTGGAAAAGATGGAGATAGCATGTCTTATGCGCGATATATTGAAGGCGCTGAACGATTTCGAACGGGATTTCGAGCGGACGCACGGCGTCTGCCTGAATGAAGCGGCCATACTCTGCTCGTTGAAGTCGGGGCGGCTTTCCGCTTCGGACATCGCGGCTAAAGTCGGACTCACTCCGTCCCATGCGTCGAAGGTTATTCGCAGCATCGAGCGCAAGGGACTCGTCGAGCGCGTGCTGGGCCAGCAGGACCGCCGGCAGATGTATTTCGACCTGACGCCCTGCGGACGCGAGCGTCTGGACGGAATGCGCTGCGGCAGCGTGGAGGTTCCGCAGTTGCTCAGGCCCGTGTTCGAGAAGCGTTGCGGCACGTCGGAAAAATGAGAAAGAGATGAGAAAGAGAATGGAAAAATACGGCTTGACGCTGATCGGCGTAGTCCTTGGGGCTCTCGCCGGATATTTTTATTACCGGCAGGTCGGATGTGTGGACGGGAGTTGCCCGATTACTTCGTCGCCTTGGCTGAGTTCGGTATGGGGTGCGGCGTTCGGCGGCTTGCTGGCGAGTATGTTCAAAAGAAATCCGAAAGAGGATGAGAACGGTCGTTGATGTGAAAAGGCAGAACGGCCTGCGGAAGCAGCGGTTCTATCGTGCGGAGCAGGAGTTCGGTCCGAAGGACTGCGGCGCGGGAACCGGTCTTCCGTGCGGGCGTGTCGTAATCGGTTACGTCGGCGAGGCCGGTCCGGAAATGCCGGTTACCCGTTTGCAACGGTCGGGATACGAAGCTTCGGTCGGGTCGGGAACGATAATTGAAAACAGTAAATCATAGTGTAATGAAAAATCTTTGGATCGCCGCTTTGGCCGCCGTACTGCTTGTCTCGTGCGGGGGCCGCGAATCGCAAAACCGAAACAAGCAAACAACTAAAACAGAGAAGAAAATGGGAGTACGGCATTTGACCAAAGCCGAGTTTTTGACCAAAGTGGCCAATTACGAGGCGTCCCCGAAAGAGTGGAAGTTCTTGGGCGACAAGCCCTGTATCGTCGATTTCTATGCGAGCTGGTGCGGCCCGTGCAAGATGATCGCGCCGATTCTGGAAGAACTGGCGAAAGAGTATGACGGGAAGATCGACATTTACAAGGTCGATACCGAGAAAGAGCAGGAATTGGCGGCCGTTTTCGGCATCCGTTCGATTCCCACGCTGCTGTTCTGTCCGACGGACGGACGGCCTCAGGTCGCTCAGGGAGCGATGAGCAAGGCCGATTTTGAAAAGGCGATCGACGAGTTGCTGCTCAAAAAGCAGTAAGAGCGGCTTGTGTCTCGCCGGAGTGCATAAGCGCGCGACGACGCCGCCGGTCCCGTTTTACGGGACCGGCGGTTTCGTTCGGCATAGCGAGGGACGATTCGGCCGTCGTTCGATTCCGTTTGTATTTTCGCCGGCTCGGGCTTCGGACATAGAGGTACGTTACGATGCGAGACAGGATTGAACGGGATGCAGGATCGCTGTTTCCTCCGGAGCCGGCGGCCGGGTATGCTTTTCTCGGAACATCGGCGGACAAGGAGCTTTCAGGGGCGGCGTCGGTTCTGGCATGGAACTCGCGGGCCGATGCGGCCGCTCGGACGAGACCGAAGCCTCGGGAGACAATGAGGATTTTTCGTACCGGCTACATGCCTTTCTTGATTCCGTGCCGGATCAGCCATGCGTTGACCGGGTAGGAAAATGCGAATCCCCAGCCCATGGCGATCTGCATCATGAACCAGAAGGTCCATGAGGTCCTTGGCAACGGGTGATCGGCAAAAAACGCGAAATGCACCAGAGCCATCCAGCCGTACATGCCTATTTGCCATGCCGTAAGCGACAGCGCATCGGCTTTAGCTGCCCGGCCGAGAGCTTCCCTGACGCCGACGGGCTCCATCTCTCGTATGGCGGCATATTGGAATCCGATGCCGATAACCATGGCCAGCGCATAGTCCAGCACCCAGCTTCCGGCCAGCAGGCTACCTCCGAGCGAGACGGGCACGAGCCATGCGAAGCATTCGCCGATCAGGTCGGCCAACGTGCAGCCGGCTCCGCAGTGGAGGGTCGAGAGCACCGTCCGTTGCCATGAGGAGCGCTTTCCTTCGACAGTCATTTTCATGCCCTTCATGCCGGCCATGCCTGGCATGATCGCGTCCTCCATCGGACTCGTGCCCTCGGGCCCGACCGTTTTCGGCATCGGGGCATGGCTGAGGGAATTATCGCTCTTTTGTTGGCCGTTCTGTATGGGGCGTGCGTGCTCGACCGGTATGGCTGGCATGGCCGTTTGGGGCCGTTGTCCGGCCGGTGCGTTGCCGGAGGCCGTTTCGCAGAGGCCGCCGAGATGTTCCGTTCGGCTTGCGTCGTCCGGATGGGCCGGGTATGCCGTGCGTTCCCTTTCGGCTGACGCGGCGGTCGGCCCGGCACTCGGTTCGGTCTCTCTGAGCTTCGGGCCGCAGTCGGTCTGCGGCCGGATGGGGTAGGGAGCCGGCCTCGGTCCGGCCCGGCCGTCGGAGATTGCCGGACCGGAGCGGCCGAACGAAAAGTAGGCCCATAGGGCGGCCGCTCCGGCCCATAGGCCCGTCAGAATCCAGACCGGATTCATGATCCGCATCGGCTGGCGGCGGCGAGTCAGGTCGAGACCGATGATCAGCGCGGCGATCAGAGCCGAGACGACGATCAGAACCGAGATGATTTGCAGTAGGATCATGGCTGAAAGTATAGAGTGCATGGCATAAACCGTTCGGCAAAATATCCCCGGAACTTCGGTTCGGTCCGGCTTCGGACGCGGAAAACCGTCGGAGCGAACCTTTCCGGGCATTCGTCCGGTTCCGCTGTTTGCCTCCTAAGGCCGTGTCAGGCGACCAGCAATACGATGACCACGCCCCAGATAATCAGCAGCGTATTGCCTATGGCGTAGGTGATCGTATAGCCCATCGCGGGCACGTTGCTCTCGAGGGTTTCCTCGACGGCGCCGAGAGCGGCCGTCGTCGTGCGCGAGCCCGATACGCAGCCGAGTACGATGGCCTCGTTGAAGCGGAACAGGTATTTCCCGATGAAAATGCCTGCCACCAGCGGAATCGTCGTGGCGACGGCTCCGACCAGAAACAGGCTCCAGCCCACTTCCTGAAACCCTCGGACGAAGCTCGGACCGGTCGTGATGCCGACGATGGCGATGAATACGTTCAGGCCTACGTTGTTCATGAACCAGACGGCCGGTTCGGGCACGCCTCCCAGCGTCGGACGCTTGGCCCGCAGCCAGCCGCAGATCAGCCCGGCGATCAACACGCCCCCGCTGACGGTCAGGCTCAGCGGTACGTTGCCGATCCGGGTGACGAACGCCCATCCGAAAATCAGCCCGCCGAGGAAGATTCCCATTCCCACGAGCGTCATGCTGCTTTTCTCGGTCGGCGCGTCGCTGAATCCGATCTCTTCGGCCGCCCGTTCGACGTCCTGCCGCAGTCCGACCAGTTCGATCCGGTCGCCGGCGTCGAGCTTGCCGCCGCCCAGCACGGGTATCTGCACGTTTGCCCGACGGATCGAGCGGATCGATACGCCGTGCATGTATTTTTCTTTCAGCAGGGCGCGGACGGTCTTGCCCGCTACCCCTTTTTTATTGACGACGACCGGCAGCGTTTTGACCGAGAAGTTGACCAGTTCCTTGTCCTCGACTTCGCGTCCGATCCATGTTTCCTCTTCGATGACGAACCGGCGGCGCCCGCTGACGACGATTTCGTCGCCCCGGCGGATGACGGTTTTCGGGGAGGGATCCTTGACCGATCCCTGCTGTCGGAGGCGCTCGACGAAAATCCTCTTCTGCTGCCCGGCCATGTATTGCTCGAACTCGCGTACCGTCCGCCCCGGCTCGAACCACTCGTTGTCGGCGCTGAAGGCGCGGAAGACGATCGTACGCGCCGCCGGGTCGAATCCCGGGCTGAGGCTCATATCGTCCCCCATTTGCGATTCCATCTGCTTGGCCGCCTGCTTTACTTTCGCGACGCCGCCGAGCAGCCTCGGGCCGAGGGTGCCGAGTACCCAGGCCGATCCGGCCGTGCCGTAGATGTAGGTGACCGCGTAGCAGACCGGCATCACGCTCAGGTCCGTGTCGCGTCCGCCGGGCAGCTCGTGAATCGTATCGGTGGCGGCTCCGATGACGGCCGACATCGTCTGCGAGCCGGCCAGCAGGCCGGCCGCCTGCGCCGCGTCGTAGCCCATGACGATCGCGCAGCCCCATACCGAGAGCAGACACATCACGCAGACGACTACCGCGAAGCCGACCTGCGGGAGACCGTCTTTTCTGAGCCCCCTGAAGAATTGGGGCCCTACCGAGTAGCCGATCGAGAATAGAAACATCAGAAAGAAAAGCGTCTTGGCCGGCTCCGGTATCCGGATGTTCATTTGTCCGACGACGACGCCTACGAGCAGTACGCTGGTTACGATGCCGAGCGAGAAGTTTCCGAAGCGGAACTTGCCGATCCAGAAGCCGATCGCTACGGTCAGAAAGACGGCCAGCGCGGAATTCTCTTGAAAGAATTTGACGATATCGGTTCCCGTAAACATATTTCGTAGGGTATTTGGTTGCGTTCCATGCGGCGGAGCGAGCGCTCCGTCCCGGACTTCTGAACAATCCGTGTGCCGGAATGGGCTACTGTGTCCGCAAGTCGCTAAAGCGAGACCTTATACGGTAACCGGGCTGGGAAATATAAGAATGTGCTTCGTGCGTCTTTCATACGGTGAGTCCGGCGACGAGTGTACGTTTATAGAAATTTTCGGATTATATGTTAGGAAGGAAAGCGAAATGAGATGGAGCAACGGTATTGTATGACGAATCCGTTCTTGGGTTTAGCAGACATAGTCTCGGAACGAAAACCGTTTCGACGGTTAAGGTAAATATTGCCCGATTTTTAATAGGTCGGGATTCGTTTCTTGCGACCGGTTCCCCCCCCGAAAACCGTTCTTGTCAATTTTTCGCTGGGGAGCACCGTGCTTTCAAACGCATAAATGGTATACGTTGAAAATAAAAAAGCAGTTGTTTCCAACTGCTTCTGAGCGGAAAACGAGACTTTAACCTCGTTCTTGCATTTATCTTATTTCCAGCTCTTTATGGATTGTGTTTCTATCTAAACAAGCCAAGTGGTACGATTTGGGATACTAAATTTTGACGCACTCAACCTTTCTTTAGAACGATATTGTAAAATTAGTAAATATTTTTTTATTTCAAAAGCTTATGACATAAAATCGAATATATTTATCACTTGCCACCATATCCGTTAATGGGAATGGTGATAAATTATTCTTTGCATCGTACTTATTACAATGACGGTGTGAAACGTGATTTGCAAAAGCCATATCAGTATACATTTTATAATTGTTTCGGTTTGTACCGTCTCCTTTAGTTCGATCAGGTGATATTTGGTAATCATAAATATTGTTGCGTAATTTGTGTAACGATAAATGAGTAATAAATAAAACGTAATGATATGAAGCCGAACAATCCTTTTCTGGTGACCGGATACCACAGCCCGGAATATTTCTGCGACAGGCGGCAGGAGACTGAAACCATGATCCGGGCGTTGTACAACGGCAGGAACGTGACGCTGATCGCTCCACGCCGTATGGGAAAAACGGGCCTGGTCAAAAATGTTTTCTACAAACTCCGCGAACAGGAACCGGATACCGTGACGTTCTATATGGATATTTATTCGACACAGTCATTGGGCGATTTCATTCGGCTTTTCGCCGGTACCGTACTCGGCAAGTTGGACGCTGTTCCGCAAAAGGCGCTCGCCCGCGTCGGCAGGTTCATCAAAAGCTGCCGCCCGGTATTTACGTTCGACGAGCTGACCGGACAGCCGAAAGTCACCATCGACATCGTTCCCTCATCCGAGGAAGCCACGCTCAGGGAGATATTCGACTACCTGCAATCGTCCGAGAAGCGGTGCTATATCGCTATCGACGAATTCCAGCAGATCGCGGAATATCCGGAGAAAGGGGCCGAGGCCCTATTGCGCTCGTACATCCAGTTCGTCCCGAATATCAATTTCATATTCGCCGGCAGCAAGCAGCATATCATGCAGCAGATGTTCCATTCGGCCCAACGTCCTTTCTACCAGAGTACGCAAACGCAGGTCATCGACCGGATAGCCCGGGACGAATATTATCGTTTCGCAGCCGACTTTTTCACTCGGCAGGGCCGAAAACTGGCCGAAGAGACGTTCGGGTATCTTTACGACGCCTTCGACGGGCATACATGGTATATCCAGGTCTTGCTCAACCGACTTTACGGGTATGCCGGGAACCCGGATATCGGAATGGCAGACTATGCCATCGGGGAGGTGGTCGCCGAATCGACCTATACGTACGAGAACCTGCTGGCGGCTTATCCGGCGAGCAATATCCGATTGCTTAAGGCCATCGCCAAAGCCGGGTGTGTCAGGGAGATCAATTCCGGGGATTTCATCACGGAATACAAACTCCGGGCGGCCAGCAGCGTGAACAGTGCCCTCAAAAGGCTGATCGACCGGGAAATGGTCTACAAAACGGCGGACGGCTATATCGTCTACGACCGCTTTATGGCTATATGGTTGCGGCAGCAACCGTTCTGAAACAGTGTCGGGGAATTGCATCGCATTAAGATGCCGGATATACATGCCATGGAGGTAATGACCCCACTGTATATTTTACCGGGCATGATCAATAATGAGGGGAAAACAATACCTATCTGATATAATTAAAATATTTGTATTGATTTTATTGCCTAAATGGGACAATACAAAACACTTATGTAATCTGTCTGCTACGGTAAAATGTTGCGAAAGCAATCCTGATTTGACACAAGAGGGGGCATTGAAATCCGGTGCATAAATACGTATTGTTCGTAACCTTTAACCAGAAAAGGAATCATTACGGTTGGATAAAGTGAATCAATTTCTCGATTTTTTCAATTATGAGATGACCGCAATTCCGAAAACAAATACTCGATAAGACAAGCTAATATATTCCATAGAACCTGAAAGCTAAAAGAGAATATGATGAGAATGTCTACAAAACAAATCCGAATAATGCTAATTATTCTGCGCAATAATATCTATCTTTGCACATAATCGTTAATGTTATTGTATGAAACGGGCATTGTTGCCGAGCCAGCGGAAGACGCTTACGGCTCTGGGCGAAAATATAAAGCTGGCACGCCTGCGCCGAGAACTGTCCTCGGAGCAGGTGGCCGAGCGCGCCGGAATCTCCCGTAATACCCTAACCAAGATCGAGCGGGGCGAGGAAGGAGTTGCGATGGGATATTATTTCCGGGTATTGGCTATCCTCGGGCTGGAAAAAGATTTGCTACTCGTAGCTAAAGACGACGAACTGGGGCGTGCTCTTCAGGATGCCAAACTTGTGGTCGGGGAAAGAGTCTCTAAAAAGCGATGAATATGATAACGCAGTGCGATATATACGTATATATGGACTGGCCCGAGGATGCGGAGCCGGTCTATATGGGTGTGCTTCACAGCGAAACGATCCGGGGCAAAGAGGTCTTTTCCTATGAGAACGATCCCGCATGGCTGGCCCATCCCCGTTTTCGTGCGTTGGATCCCGACCTGTCGGCATTTACCGGGAAACAATACCAACCTTCGGATAAGAGCAATTTCGGATTGTTCCTCGACTCCGCACCGGACCGCTGGGGACGTACGCTTATGCGTAGGCGGGAAGCCATCAACGCCCGGTTGCAGGACCGAAAACCACGAACGCTTAACGAAACGGATTACCTGATGGGCGTGTATGACGGTAACCGTATGGGGGCCCTCCGCTTCAAGTTCTCGAAAGAAGGGGACTTCATGGACAACGACCGGTCGCTGGCGACACCGCCCTGGGCATCGATCCGGGAACTGGAACACGCCAGCCTGCAAATAGAACGGGAAGATAATGCCGATACACCGGAGCATACGCGATGGATCGATATGCTCGTTGCACCCGGTTCGTCATTGGGCGGGGCCAGGCCGAAAGCCAATGTGGGGGATGAAAACGGACACCTGTGGATCGTCAAGTTTCCGAGCGCCGGAGATACGAAAGATTCCGGGGCATGGGAGATGGTTACGGCCGAGTTGGCCCGCTTGTGCGGTATCGAGATGTCCGAATGCCGGGCACAACGGTTCGGCAGCCGACACCATAGTTTTATGACCAAGCGTTTCGACCGGACCGATACGGGCCAGCGGATACACTTTGCCTCGGCCATGACGTTGCTCGGTTATACGGACGGTACGAGCCATACGGAGGGAGCCAGCTACCTCGAACTGGCCGAATGGATCATCGCCAACTGCGACGATACGGACCGGAACATGGAGCAGCTCTGGCGCAGGATTGTGTTCAATATCGCGGTTTCGAACTGCGATGACCATCTGCGGAATCACGGTTTCCTGCTTACACCGCAGGGGTGGCGATTATCACCCGCCTATGATATAAACCCTGACGAGTACGGCACGGGACTGAAGCTCAACATTTCGGAGAATGACAATTCATTGGATTTCGATCTGGCTATGAGTATCACGCCGTATTTCGGATTGGAACCCGCTCGTGCAGAAACGATACTCGCAGAGGTTAAACGTGCTGTTTCCGGTTGGAGAAAACTCGCTACGAAATATGGTATTCCCAGGTCTGAGCAGGATACTATGGAGAGGGCGTTTAGGTATTGACAATCAAAAAAATATCAGCCATATTAAATATACAATTGCACTTGATGCCTTGGGGTGATTTTCTAAGTAGGAAATTTTATAACCTAAACTATCGTATTTCTTTTGTGTTTAACATATATTAATGCTCGTTATTTTAATCGGCGTTAAATAAATTTCAGATTGGTGGTGTGAAACCGATTTTTGTTCTATATTTGTAATAGACATTAATTTAATGTGTATTACAAATAATCGAATATGAAATTTTATAACCGGACACAGGAACTGAATATACTCGGACGCACTTGGGAACAATCGAAACAAAGTGCGTGCTTTACGGTAATGGTCGGTCATCGTCGTATTGGAAAGACCTCGTTATTGCTGGAATCTGTAAAGGGGACGAAATATCTCTACTTATTCGTATCTCGCACCAGCGAGCCGCTTTTATGCCAACAATTTCAGAAAGATGCGGCGGAAGCACTGGGAATACAGATATTCGGAACGATTACCCGATTCAGGGATCTGTTTGAACAACTTCTGATTTTTAGCACCAAGAAACATTATACGCTTATCATCGATGAATTTCAGGAGTTCGCCAATGTGAATTCGTCCATATTCAGCGAGATTCAGAACCTGTGGGATCAGTATAAAGGCAACGCAAAAATCAATTTTATTGCTTCCGGCTCCATCTATTCGATGATGATGAAAATTTTCGAAAACCGGAAAGAACCTCTGTTCGGACGTCTTACCTCCAAAATCACGCTTCAGCCTTTTGCGGTCAGCGTCATCAAGGAAGTTTTGAACGACTACAATCCCAGATACACTCCTGAAGATCTGCTTTGTCTCTATATGCTTACAGGGGGAGTTCCTAAGTACATCGACCTGTTAATGGAAGCCGGGGCTATAAAGAAAAGCAAGATGCTGGATATGGTTACGAGTCCTGACTCGCCGTTTATCAGCGAAGGGAAAGACTTGCTCGTATCGGAATTCGGGAAAGAGTATGGAACATATTTTTCAATCCTCCAACTGATTGCTTCCGGAAAAAACATTCAAAGCGAAATAGACTCCGTTATCGGTAAAAACACCGGAGCCTATCTGGCTAATTTGGAGAGGGAATATTCGCTGACTACCAAAAACAGACCCATGTTTTCGAGGCCGGAGAGTCGGAAAAACCGCTGGAGCTTGAACGATAACTACCTTCGGTTCTGGTTTCGATTTATATTCCCGAACCAGTCGTTGATCGAGATGGGTAAATACGACTTGCTGCAGGAAGTTATCGACCGGGGCTACGAACAATACAGCGGTTTGGTTCTGGAGAAATACTTCCGAACGAAAATCGCCGAAGAGGAACGGATAACAGGCATCGGCAGTTACTGGGATAACAAGGGTGAAAACGAGATCGATGTTATCGCCATAAACGACTTGGATAAAACGGCCATCGTCGCCGAAGTAAAACGCAATCCTAAGAAGATAGATATGAATACCCTTCAATCAAAAGTACATTCGGTCAAAGAATTGGCCAAATACAAGGTCGAATTGCAGGGATTATCATTAGAAAATATGTAAATTAGTCATGGACAACTTCAAATAACTGACACAAAGATAAAAAATGCATAATTATTATACTAATATGCAAAAAGCACCCCACTCAGAGTGCTTTGAGCTTTCATAAATGAAAGTAGAACTTGCTTGTGTGTGAAAATTTATTCGAGTGGTGCTCGTTCTGTTTTTATGAATATACTTCAAGACTAATCTTGGCATTCAATTCTCTACCAAGATTAATATCTTTCCATTTGGTAAACCAATATTTCTGCTTGTCTGAAAAACTAATAATACCATCTTGTTCAGTAGGACTATTAACTTCGTACAAAGATAACAATTTTTTTTTGAACGATATATCAAGAAACGGACACGATAACAAATCAAATAACAGAATGGTAAGTTCTGTGTTGATTCTCCGTTTACCAAGTTCTATATTTTCAAATTTCTGGATGACATGCTTTAGAATAGCCTGTTTTAGGTTGCAATATTTAGAATTATTACCAATATAGAACAATAACATACACACAGACAAAACATGTAAATTTTCAGCGCATTGCAACTCTTCCGAATCATCATTTTTCTTAGCACAAAAGTAGTTAGATATTACTGATTCAGGAAGCATATAATTATTTCCGAGCTCCTTTAGTACTACAAGAAGGAAAAGAGTTTCGATTTGAGTATGATCTGATACTTTCGTTTTTTCTAGCACTAATCTAATTTCATCCTGAACTTTTTTGAATATACACTCTTTGTTAATTGGCGAAAATTTTTTGAATGCTTTCCTGTCGAAGAAATATCGTCCTTTAAAGTGAGAGATGATTGCCTCAAGAACAATACTTAACTTTATGGTAGAATTGACTTTGGGGTGTACTGTATAGATAAAAAAGATGAAGTCAAGAATGTTGATAATGAAAGCCGTAAATCGCTTTTCCAAATTATATTTTTTTCTCGCTGTGTCGTGATTAAGCAAACCCTTAGCTTCTTTTTCACAATATTCTCGAAATTTTTTGTCGAACCTTCGTATTATGACATCAATTTTTCGCGCTACTGTGGCGAGAGTATAGTTTAGGACATCTTTGTAGCTGACGTTACACTCTTTTAGGATTGTTTTAAATTTTGCAGATACCTTATTGGGATTTATGTAAATAGTAAATTTATCGTTGATTCCCACGCCGCCTGACTCCTCTTCCTCTTCATTCAAATTGCCAACTTCCGCCTCTTCAATCTTAAACTTAATATTATCATCTAATAACTCGACTATCTTCATTTTAGCCATAGTTATTTCTGTGATAATAGGCTTGTCATAGAGTTTGGTTTTTGCATCACTTAACCCAAGCTTATACTCTTTAAGTTCCAATCGGAACAGGGTCATTATTATCTCTTTGACTTTATCATCATTGAAAAAGAGGAAGTAATCGTCTACATATCTATAGCATTCATAATCTCGACCTAAATGTATATTTTTTTGTTGGGCAAGTTTGAGCTCAACCGTCTGATCTATCTTTTGAAATATCAGCTCTGCAAAAATTCTTGAGAACTCTGGCCCAATCAATATACCATTAGTTTCCCCATAATTTATGCTCTGCATAAATTTATCGAACTTACCAGCAAATGTGCTTTGCGACTTAGATACATGATCTTTTACAATACTTTTCCCTAATATTGCCCATACTAATGAATGAGTGTAAATACTATCAAAACATTTGGAAATATCGAATTTTAACAGATAATTGTATTTTTTCTCTGCTCGTTGGTACCTATAATCTTCATAAAACCTATAAATATTTGTGTATTTCTTATAAGTAAAGTAAGTTTTTAGATTTTCATATTCATTGAGATAACTCTCTATGCTATCATAATGATCTCCTTTAATCTGTCTGTGAAGTTTGTCTTTATAGTAAACGTACTTTGCTATGTTATCCGGTTTTCGAATAGAAAATCTACTAAGACTAGTGTAATACAAGATCAACTCTTTGTATTGCTCGTATAGGTCAACGATTTCCAATTGATGCTTTGGGTGAATGACCGCAAGTTCTCGAAAATCATTTTCTTTGTGCTTAATCTTGTATATGAATGGTGTACGCCAAGTATCTCTGTTATTTAGAACTATTTTATTTTGAGTAGGATCAAATGAACCTTTCTTGCATCCGAATAGAAGTTCAATTAAAGTGGGTAAAATTGCTTTATCAGTATTGCTGAATTTTCTCTGCTGAGGATTCCATAGAATGGTATTATCTCGGAACTCGATTCCGTAAGTAATCAAAAATCGATAGAAATGCCTATTGCTAAATATGATAGGCATTTCGTATGGTAATACATCGGAAAGTATAACTCTCTCCTTTTTATATTTCAACCGTATCCGCTTTTTTCTGTATTTCATACTACCATATTTTCTTTATTTCTATTAATTCCTTGGCGGTGTAATTATGAAACCTTTTTTGCTTAAATCCGTTACAAAAATCGAAACGACGAACAATCTGCTTTTTCAATTTATTAACATCAAAACTATATTCACAATGGGGCTTGAGATTAGTATATACCATTCTCATTAGAAAACAATTCAGTGTCTTTAAGCTACTCAAATTTGATTCCTCAAGAAGACTATTTGAGTAGTATACGCCTACTTTTATCCCTTCTTTACTGTTTAATAGTTTGGTGTTTCCACATAAAAAACGTAAGCGATCAAAAAGGAGTTTACGTGCTCTTCTTTCGTTGTATTTGCTCTCTGTATTATAGCAATCAAAAGCTTTGATTATTCGGTCTTTATACTTTTCTGTCTTACTGCGAGTTAAATTGATTGTTAGCTTACATTGATTAAGCACAAAAGAGTATCCAAGATAATCTATAGTGATTTGCTTCGGTGTAGTCTCCATAACTTTAACCACTTTAGTTTTGGCTACTTTCATTGTAAGGCCAAATTTTGTACAAATATCTTCAACAGGTTTCTGATAGTCTGTATCATCCGTTTTCGAGGGCGGTGTTATTATAATAAAGATATCATCCACATAGCGAGCATAGAATGTCACGTAGGCAATTGATTTAAGGTCTCGATCAAAATCACTCATGTATAACTCTGACAAATATGCACTGATTCCCACCCCGCGTGGCACTCCGTATCCAGAGCGTTCCAGACTCTTATCTTTTAGTTTTTCATACTCCGTGATAATGTTGGAAATGAACTGCTTTGATTTGTGGGTTAATAAAGTGCTGTCCAGAACTTTGTTTAGCAACTTATTTTGAGGAATACTTTCGTAAAAAGATTCGATATCAGTTCTAATAACTATTTTGGGAAAACCATCAGACAGCAAGAGTTTGATCTGTTTTAGAATTCGATATCGGTCTGCTTGTTTGACTTTAAATGTTTTTCGTATGTTGTATTGCAACTGTTTAATTGCATAAAATTGAGCAACATTATTCCCAATTTCGTATGTAGGTTTCCCGTTATGGTCGCCAACGTTAAAATCAAATCGAAACTTCGATGAATTAACTTCCTCGCTGATCTTCTTCAAATTTTCATATAGAATGGTTTCTTTTTCTGACTGAAGCTTTTTAATCTTGTCATTCTGAGCATCCCTCTCCTTCAGAAAGTCATCTTTAGAGATCTCTTCGCGTCTATATTTATCTCGCAACTCGTTGATATTTTCTCTTATTTCTTTTATCCGAACAAGCAGAGTAATATACTCCGCAGGTAGAGTATCTTTATTAATATTACCTTTGCGATTCTCGATATTAAATATCTTTTCGAAATTCTCGGCAGAGAAAGATTGGTCGATCATAATTGTCAATATTAGTCATTACCCTCCTGGTATCGTTAAAATCGTGATTATGCCATGATAATATGGCAACAGCGTTGCCAAAAATTGTTGCAGGACCGGGCTGTAGATATACTCGGGTGCCACCCTATCGTAAGTTATTTCTGTATCATTTTGAATATTCATTTTCAAGAACTTTCCTTGCAAAAATATTAAAAAATATTAGAGAAGATAGAAAAATTATTGAGGTTTTTATCGCTAATCAGAATGCACAAGCAGATGAGAACGCTAAAAGACTTTCTGGCATGAGATTCTTAGAGAAATACATGAATTTAGGAACCTGTAATTTATTTTTTGCCGATAAAATAATTATGGTTGAGGGAATAACAGAAAAAATCATATTACCTCAGTTATTGAAAAAAATACGATATATTCAACTAAACATGGTGTGAAAGGAGCTGAGTTTGACAACGTTTTAGTTATTGTTGATGATAGTGCATGGAGAAATTTCAGTGACAATGAAGTGTTTAGTAACAACAAGCATAATATCAATCGTTATGACAGATCGCGCAATTTATTGTATGTGTGTTGTTCACGTCCTAAAAAGAGGCTAGTCCTTTATTCGATTACTCCAATGAGCACCGATGCTCAAAAGACAATAAGTAGTTGGTTCGGATCGGATAATGTGTATAAATAATGGAAATATAATTATACGCTTTTACCCCCAGAAATAAATCTTCAAGATTGCCGACAGAATGACTGCACTCCTGCTGAAGCAGATGGTTTTTCGTGCTAAACGTTTCAGATGAGTCCGAATCGTTAAATTATGTCGTTCGATATGATTGGTCCCGTATAATGATGTCCGATGGATCTTTGTCTCGATCAGAGAACGGTAATTTCTTAGCCTATCGGTATAAACTCGTTTGGCATCGGATAGACGGAGTGTTTCGAGAACTACGTTAAGGGTGGCGTTTGTCCGTGGACCGATATTGTAACTAACGACTTGTTTGGATTTTCTGTCCAGGGCATATGCTATCCAGATGTGTTCGGACTTTCTTCGTACAAAACTCTTTATTTCATCTACTTCATAGGTTCTTTGATTGATGACCGGAGGACGCGAGATCGTATGGGCAATCTGAACAATTCTGCTGAGTAGGGTTGTAGGAGAGATATTCAGTATTCGTGCTGTGCTTCGTATGCCGACTCCCTCTTTGGTCAATGTTACGATCTCATCGTTGACTCCTTTCTGGTAGGCGTTGTAGCTATATAGAGCCTGTTGTTTCCGATGACACGATTTGCACTTATAGCGTTGCCTGCCGTTGTTCTGCCTTCCGTCTTTTACGCATGTGCCTCCGCAATATTTGCATTCCATTTTTGCTATCCCCTAATTTGAAACATGAAGGTTGAATTATCCGTTTTGAAAACTCGTTTTCGAAGGATTTAAGGGTGCAAAAATACAAAAAGCGACTGTAATAGTCGCTTTTATTTTACTAGCTAAAAATAAAAATATCTTGAAATTCAGCGTGTTAATTATTGGATTTTGCCCATCCCCTAATTTAAAACACTACCCCCTTAAAACCATTGTTTTAAGAGCTTTTGTCTAAGAAGTGTCCCTCTTTTTCGAGGGGTTTGGAGCGGAAAACGGGACTCGGACCCGCGACCTCAACCTTGGCAAGGTTGCGCTCTACCAACTGAGCTATTTCCGCGTTGCACCCTTAAATTGAAAGGCGGTTATTTCTTAGTTCGTGGACCCGTAGGACTTGCTTCCTCCCGTGTCCCTCGCTTTTGGTGATGCAAATGTACGATGAAAATTTAATTTTCCAAATTCTTTCCTGAAAAATATTTCGTTTCTTGGAACTTTATTGTGTGGCGGAATAGGTTTTGTCGCTGTATATCTGTATTTTATGATGCAATGCGGCAGACGACTCCGAAACGAAATAAGGTACGATAGATGCTCGCTTTACCGGAATGGAACGGATTGCCCGAGCGAATCCGCTTTCGCTGAGCTCTTATCATACGGGAAGCGCTTCCGCCTCGGCGATCCAGAGTTGGGCCGTAGCGTCGCTAGGCATGCGCCAATCGCCGCGGGGGGAGAGGCTGATCGAGCCGACTTTCGGGCCGTCGGGTAGGGCAGATCGCTTGAATTGTTGGGAAAAGAAACGTCGCAGGAACGTGATGAGCCACTTTTTGACTGTCGCGCGGTCATACCGGCCGTCGAAGGCCCGGCAGGCCATGAAAAACAGTTTGGTCGGAGAGAATCCGTAGCGAATGAAGTGATACAGGAAAAAGTCGTGCAGTTCGTACGGCCCCACCGTGTCCTCGGTACGCTGGGCGATCTCGTCACCGTCGCCGGCCGGCAGCAGTTCGGGACTGATCGGCGTGTCGATGATGTCGAGCAGATAGGGACGGGCGTCGGCTTCCGTACCGTTGTCGGCCGCCCAGCGGACGAGATACCGAACCAGCGTTTTGGGAATACCGCAGTTGACGCCGTACATCGACATGTGGTCGCCGTTGTAGGTGGCCCAGCCCAAAGCCAGTTCCGACAGGTCGCCCGTCCCGACGACCAGACCGCCGGTCCGGTTGGCGAAGTCCATCAGAATCTGGGTTCGCTCGCGGGCCTGTGCGTTCTCGTAAGTCGTGCTGCGGTCGGAAGGGTCGAGGCCTATGTCGTTGAAATGCTGTTCGCATGCGGCCTTGATTCCGATCTCGCGCATGTCGACGCCCAACGTTCGCATCAGGTTCAGCGCGTTGCCGTAGGTGCGGCCGGTAGTTCCGAATCCGGGCATCGTGATGCCGGTGATACGGCGGCGCGGGATGTCCAGCTTGTCGAAGGTGCGCACCGTCACGAGCAGCGCCAGCGTCGAATCGAGTCCTCCCGATATGCCGATGACGGCCGAGCGCGCCCCGGTGTGGCGTATTCGCTGGGCCAGACCGCTGACTTGGATGTTGAATATTTCGCGGCAGCGCTCGTCGCGGCGCGAATCGTCGGACGGGACGAACGGATGCGGGTCGAACGTGCGGAGCAAAGTGTCGGATCCGGCATACCGGGGCCATTCCACCGCGATGCGCCGGAAGGAGGGGGCGCTGCCTTTCAGCCCGAATGTGTTGGTTCTGCGCCGCACGGCCTGCAACCGTTCGATGTCTACTTCGCGAATGAGCAGCTGTTCGTCGAACGAGAAGCGTTCCGATTCGCCCAGCATGGTTCCGTTTTCGGCGACGAGCGCATTGCCGGCGAAGACCATATCGGTCGTCGACTCGCCGAATCCGGCCGAGCAGTACAGGTAGGCCGACATAGCGCGAGCCGATTGCTGTTCGACGAGCGAGCGCAGGTAGGCGTGCTTGCCGGCCATTTCGTCGCTGGCCGACAGGTTGACGATCAGATGCGCGCCGGCCGCGGCCTGAAGCGACGAGGGAGGTACGGGCACCCAAAGGTCTTCGCACAGTTCGATGCCGAAGCAGAGAGCGTCATCTCCGAAAAGCAGTCCCGTCGACATCGGAATCCGCTGCCCGCATAGCGTCGCGCTGTCTCCGTCGAAGTCGGTTCCCGATGCGAACCAGCGGCTCTCGTAAAACTCGCCGTAGTTGGGAAGATAGGTTTTCGGCACGATTCCGAGCACGCGTCCCCGGCAGAAGACGACGGCCGTATTGTAGAGTCGGTTGCCCGCGGCCACAGGCATGCCTGCAATGCAGACCGTCGGGCAGTCGGAGGTCGATTTCAGCAGATCGGCCAATGCGCTTTCCGCTCCGTCGAGCAGCGCGCGTTGGGTGAAAAGGTCTCCGCAAGTATATCCCGTTACGGCGAGCTCCGGGAAAGCGACGAGCGCCGCCTGTCGTTCGGCGGCCTGGCGGATCAGCTTTTCGATGCGTGAGACGTTATGACGGCATCCGGCGACTTGGACCGAAGGTATGGCGGCGGCGATTCTCAGAAATCCGAAATCCATGGCTTTGGCAATTGTTTGACAGAACAAAATTACGAAAATAGCGGAATATCGCGTACGGTTTTGAACTCCTCGGCTGTAACGCAGGTTGCGTTTGTCCCGTTCTCAAATCGTAGGGCGAAGTGCCGGGGTCTTCGTTCTTTCTGTTTTTGCGGTCGGAAAGAGAGTCCGCTATTGGTAAGATCGTTGCGAGGAAGGTTTTCGCGATGCAGGGGCGGGACGTTTCGGGCGATTTCTGTCCGCTCCTGCCGTGTGAGAAAAGAGAATGATTCGGATACGAATCCGGTTTTCGTAACGACGGCTTTGCCCTGGGTTGTGGCGGAAACATCTGATTACGGTAGCTTCCTGTCGGCATTTCTCCTTTCCTTCGCTTGGTCGGCGAATTCAGTAAGCCCAGGAATCTACATGCTCAAAGAAAAAACAATCGTTCCGATGAAAATCGCTATGAAAAGGATCGTTATCAGAATCTTGCTTTTGTTGTCAGATTGAGCTGGTGTCGATTTTTTGGGATCCATCGTTTTGTATTTTGCCGATAGGGGGCGTCATTCTTACTTATAAGATGCTCCGTTCGGCTTATTTGTTGCAAGTCATTGAAAATGATTTGCCGTTTGCTTATCTGTTCCTGTTTCGGCGGCGTCGTGTGCGAGTGTGACCGTACCGGTCGCCGGATGATGAAAATAACTCGTTTTACGGAGTGTTCGCTTTCGGAACCGTTATTTCCGCAATGGCTCGGGCGATTTTCCGGTAGCCCCGTTCGTTGGGATGCAATCCATCCATAAAAAGCCTGTCGTCGAGGCGTCCCGTTCGGGGATCGAGCAGATAAATGCCGACGTCCTGAAAGCAGGCAATTCCTTGATTTCCGATCTCCTGCTCGATCCGGTCGTTGATTTCGGCGATCCGTTCCTGCTGGCCGGCGGCGGGCAAAATGCCGATCACCTTGATGCGGGCTTTCGGCTGTCGGGAGCGAACGGCTTCGACCATGCGGGCGATGCCTGCGGCGATTTGGGCGGGCGTGTCTCGGCCGACGTTATTCGTACCTGCCATCAGCACGATCCGGTCGATCGTACCGCAGTCCAATTCGTCGTGGTAGATTCGCCACAGCATGTTCTCGATCCGGTCCCATCCGCAGCCCATGTTGCGAAAACCGGCCGGCGCCATGATTCTTTGCCAACTGCGGGAGCCGTTCTCCGGATAGCGTCCGCCGGTACCTCCCCAGTAATGGGTAATCGAGTTGCCGATCAGTACGGCATGCGGTTTCTGCTTGCGGTTTGCGCGGATCAACTCCCGATGCCGCTCTTGCCAATCGTATCCGGCTGCTTCGCGCCGCTGCGTGACGGCCCGGGTGGTCGGGTAGTCTCCCCGAGGCTCTTTCAGTATTTCGCGTAGCTTCGTTTCGTAGGCCGTCGCGATGATTTCCATGCCCCAGTCCGTAGGATGAATTCCGTCCACGGTGGCTTCTTCCGGCAGAGCGATCCGTTCCGCGCTCAGGTAGTGAATGTTTCTCGTGTTTTCGGCGATCAGTTTTTCATAACAGGACTTCAACAGCCGGTTCTTGCGCAAAGTGGCCTGATCGGCGTAACCCGTCGATGCCGTGGCGCTCTCGACCAGCAGGATCGGCGCCTCGCTGCGGTTGCGGATCAGCCGCACGCCTTCGAGATAGCGGGCTTCGAACAACGAGTCCTCGAGATGGTTCATGTTGGGTACGCAGTCGATGATCCATGCTTTCGCGTCGTTTTCGGCGATCAGCTCCACCGTTTCCCGTTCCATCCTTCCGCTGCCCGAGAATCCGAAATTCATGACGGTCCGGTCGATCTTTCTTGACAGGATGTTGGTCCATGCCATGCCGGGACGCGAGGCGCATCCGCCTTGCAGAATGGAGGTGCCGTATGCCACGACGGGCCGTTCTTCCCTTAGGGGCAGCCATTCGAACCGGGCAGCCGAATCGATGCCCACTTCGATCCATTCGACTTCGTTGTAGAGCGGAAGGTAGAGCCGGAATTCGTATCCCAGCCGATCGTATCCTTCGCCCGGCACCGGGCAGAACCGATAACTCACCGTGTCGGAGAATGTCTCGTCGATCAGGCGCGGAACGAACAACCATGTTCCGTCGTTGTCTATTTGGTACAGGTCGATGCCCGATACACCCGTAGCGGGCATATGGCTCATGTCCACGGGACCTTTTACCCCGTAACGTACGCGGATCTCGGGCGAGTTCGTGACGAAATGGAGGGCCTCTCCGGCCGAGTGAGCGGATAGTTTCCATACGGCCGGCGGTACGAGAACCTCGGCCCGGTCGGGCAATCTCCGGTAGCTTCCGCCCAGTTCCCGAGTCCATCCCTGTCCTTGAACGACAGGGAATTCGGCCTGTTCGGGCCGTTCCCATTCCGGCGGGTTTCCTGCGGACAGGCCGGTTGCGGCGGAAAGAAGGACGACCAGGGTCGTCAGCGTGCGTATCATGGTCGGACGGTTTGATATCAAAGTTAGCCAATTCCGGTTGAAATGCAAAGCCGACGGCAAAGATAAGGCATGACTTCCCCTCCCGGCCTATCGCTTCTATGACAGCCGGCCCGGACCTTTTTTGTTCTGTAATTTCGAGGCTCGGCGGGGCGTTCGTGCGCGAAACCGGCAGAACGATTGGTTGAGCTACCGTGCCGCGCTCGTTCTTTTCCGTTCGTTGCGATGACGGGCAGAGGACCCTTCGGCAAGGAGGAAGTCGTTTCTTTCCGAATGGCCCGAAAGTTTTCCCTGTCTTGAATTCCGTTCAGGCCGTACTGGGCCTTGCCCGAACGAAAGGGAAAAATCCGCGAAAGCGACTCGGCAGATCGATCCGAAGAATCGATCTGCCGATAAGTAGGATTCGTCACTCATCTACATGAACAGTGCAACAAGTTATCGTAACTTGTTGCACTGTTCGACCGCTTTCCCGGAAGGAGCGGTTTGGGATATGTAGAAACGATGCTATTTGTTCCTTTCGGGACGCAGGCTGCGCACCGTAGCGCCGGCCTGCCACATTTCGCTCTCGCGCATTTCCTTGAGCTCCTCGTTCAGCTTCTCGCGATAGTCGGGTTTGCTGTTCGAGTCGATCGAACGCTGAGCCTCGTTGCCTGCGGCCACTTCGGCATAGAGCTTCTTGAATACCGGCAGCGTCGCATCGCGGAAAGGCTTCCACCAGTCGAGCGCGCCCCGCTGAGCCGTCGTCGAGCAGTTGGCGTACATCCAGTCCATACCGTTCTCGCCGACCAGCGGCATCAGACTTTGGGTCAGTTCCTCGACCGTCTCGTTGAAGGCTTCCGACGGCGTATGGCCGTTCTCGCGCAGCACCTGGTACTGTGCGGCGAAAATACCCTGAATAGCGCCCATCAGCGTGCCCCGTTCGCCGGTCAGGTCGGAATATACCTCGCGCTTGAACGTCGTCTCGAACAGATAGCCCGATCCTACGCCGATGCCCAGCGCGATCACGCGGTCCATCGCCCGTCCCGTAGCGTCCTGCATTACGGCGTAGCTCGAGTTCAGTCCCCGTCCCTCGAGGAACAGTCGGCGCAGCGAGGTGCCCGAGCCCTTGGGGGCGATCATGATTACGTCGATGTCTTTGGGCGGCACGATGCCCGTGCGGTCCGAATAGGTGGCGCCGAAACCGTGCGAGAAATAGAGCGCCTTGCCCGGGGTCAGGTGTTTCTTGACCGAAGGCCATACGGCGATCTGGGCGGCGTCGGAGAGCAGATATTGGATGATCGTCGCGCGCTCGCACGCCTCCTCGATCTCGAACAGCGTCTTGCCCGGGACCCAGCCGTCGGCTACGGCCTTGTCCCATGTCTTGGAGTTCTTGCGCTGGCCGACGATCACGTTGAACCCGTTATCCTTCAGGTTCAGCGACTGGCCGGGGCCCTGCACGCCGTATCCGATGACGGCTATCGTTTCGTCTTTGAGGGTTTCGAGCGCTTTGCTCAGGGGGAATTCTTCGCGCGTGATCACGTTCTCGATGACTCCTCCGAAATTCATTTTTGCCATGATTCTCTGGTTTTAAATCCGATATTCGTGTTTCGTTGTTGTTTCCGTTACAGATTGGCCTGCAGCTTGTCTTCGACCGAGTCGCGGTGCAGCACGACGGTTCCCGAGCGGGTGAACTCGGTGAGCAGCTGCTGTTGCTCCAGCTCGGAGCGCATCGCGTCGATGTCTTCCCGGGTTCCGGTTTTCTCGACGACGACGTATTGCGGGTTCATCTCGATGATGCGGGCGTTCCACTCGCGGACGATCCGGTCGACCGTGCCGCTCTCGCGGAAAATCTTCGACGTGATCTTGTACAGCGCGATTTCCTGCGTGATCAGTTCTTCGTTCGAGTAATACTCGACCTGAATCACGTCGATGATGTTGCGAAGCTGTTTGACGAGCTTGTCGATCGTCTCGCGGGTCGTGAAGGCCGAGATGACGAACATGCTGATACCCCGGATCGAAGATTCGGACACTTTCAGGCTTTCGATGTTGATTTTCCGCCTCAGATAGAGGGCCGTGATGCGGTTGAGCACTCCGATCTGGTTTTCGGTGAAGGCGATGACGATATATTCCTTGGTCATAGTCGGTTCGTTTTTAGTCCGTGCAAATGATGTCCGACAGCGAGGCGCCGGCCGGTACCATCGGGAATACGTTCTCCTCGGGGAGCACGGCCACCTCGAGCAGGTAGGCTCCCGGCGCGGCGGCCAGTTCCTCGATGGCCTCCCTGAGTTGTCCGGGCTCGGTGACCCGGCGGTTCGGGATGCCGTAGGCTGCGGCGATCAGCGTCAGGTCGGGGCTTTCGATATGCGTGAACGAGTAACGCTTCCCGAAAAAGAGTTGCTGCCATTGGCGCACCATGCCCAGATACGAGTTGTTCAGCACGATCATCTTGACGCCGATGCGGTTCTGCATGATCGTGCCCAGCTCCTGCATCGTCATCTGGAAACCTCCGTCGCCCATCACGCAGACGACCTCGCGGTCGGGCACGCCGAGCTTGGCCCCCAGCGCGGCCGGCAGGCCGAAGCCCATCGTGCCGAGCCCTCCGGAGGTGATGAAACTGCGTGTCGAGTTGAATTTCGAGTAGCGGGCGCTGAACATCTGATTCTGGCCGACGTCCGTGACGATCACCGCGTCGCCCTTCTCGACCTCGGCCAGCGTGCTGATCGCGTCGTACATCGAGATAAACCGTCCCTGCGGGTCGCTGCTCGGGCGGACGACTTCCTCGTACTCGCGCCGGTCGCAGCCTTTGGCCACGTCGATCCACGCTGAGCGGTCCTTGTGCCGGATGCCCGATTTCATCGCCTCGAGCGCTTCGCCCGCGTCGGCATGGATCGGCAGCTCGACGGGCAGATTCTTGCCCAGCTCGGCCGAGTCGATGTCGATGTGGATGATCTTCGCGTGCGGGGCGTAGTTTTTCACGTCGCCCGTCACACGGTCGCTGAAGCGCATGCCGACGGCCAGAATCAGGTCGCTCTGCTGTGTCATCTCGTTCGCGGCGATGTTGCCGTGCATGCCCAAATTGCCGACGAACAGCGGGTGCCCGCTCGGCACGGCCGAAATGCCCATCAGCGTTGAGGCCATCGGCGCGCCGGCCGCCTCGGCCAGCTCGA
>OGRE01000386.1_pt1 | contig 50663 bp, 42 predicted proteins | sample 1553421 | NCBI WGS metagenome assembly OGRE01 (sample SAMEA2580076, study PRJEB22360) | human gut metagenome | biome: human gut; feature: human-associated habitat; material: faeces | place: Denmark | collected 2008/2010 | reverse complement strand
CGGTGCTTTCTGGCGTCCCAGAGAGGATTTGAACCTCCGACCCCACGCTTAGGAGGCGTGTGCTCTATCCAGCTGAGCTACTGAGACATTTATAAGTTTTATGCAATTTTCATTGCTCGAAGGAATCGAACCATCTGCCGCTTAGGAGGCGTGTGCTCTATCCAGCTGAGCTATATGGACGTGTCTGATATATGATTATAGCCCGATCAAAATCGAACTGCAATCCCTTATTTAGTTTTTTTGAGGTGACCGTTGTAACGCAACCTTAGGAGGCGAACGCTCTATCCTGCTGAGCTACAGAGACATCTATTCAATTAAAATTGGTAACGATCACTTTTCATCGTAAGGCGGCCGGTAGAGCATAACCTTAGGAGGCGGACCCTCTATCCTGCTGAGGTACAAGCGCATATTTAATTTATGAGGCAATTACCCATCTATCGGGGAACACTTTTAGGTTCTCTTAGGAGCGTGACCTCTATCCAACCGAGTTGCTGAGACGTGTTAAATTGGGGTCATAAAGTGTACTGTGTTATTGTACCGCACGGCGGCGCATTTGTCAATCATATTGGATTTTCGCGCACTGAAATATACACAGAAATAGCTTTGAAACCCCATGCAAATTTTCCGCAAAAGGCAAGGCTATGGGTGGCTTTTGCCTTGACGCTTTTCGCTTTTTCGTCTATACTAATATATACATGAAAACTTATGGAAACCAAACACCGCGGGCATCGGGAAATGTGCCTGCACGGAAAAAACAAAGGATTAAGGAGCCCGATACATGGTTTTTGCCGATTTGTTCTTTATCTATGTCTTTTTGCCGCTGTGCCTCATCTGTTACGGCCTCGCCAAAAAGCTCAGCACCAAAAACATCGTGCTGATTGTCTTTTCACTCATCTTTTACGCTTGGGGCGAGCCGCTTTGGATTTTGCTTTTGCTGTTCAGTTCATTCTTTAACTGGTTCATCGGCATATTGATCGGCAAATTTCGGGATACCCCGCGCGCAAAGTTAGCCGTTGGCGGCGGTATTTTGGTAGATATTCTGCTTTTGCTCATCTTTAAGTACAGCGCGTTCATTGTGGAAAACCTGAACGCCGTTTCGGGCGCGGCCATTCCCGTGCCGCAGATCACGTTGCCCATCGGTATCAGCTTCTACACATTCCAGGCTATCTCCTACATTTTGGACTGCTACTGGGAAACGGTGGACGTGCAGCCGAAATACCACAAATTCCTTTTGTACCTGTCCCTCTTCCCGCAGCTCATCGCCGGCCCAATCGTGCGGTACAGCGTTGTGGAGCAGGAGATCGACAACCGTTCCGTCAACGCGACCGACCTATGCGAAGGTGCGCTGCGCGTGATCCTCGGCCTTGCGAAAAAGGTCATCATCGCGAACAATTTGTGGTCCATCGTCAACACTTTCTTCGGCAAGGACATCACGGGACTTTCCGTGCTCGGCACATGGTACACCATCATCGCGTATTCGCTGTATGTTTACTTTGACTTCAGCGGTTATTCCGATATTGCCATCGGCCTCGGTCGCATGTTTGGCTTCCACTTTGACGAAAACTTCCGTCATCCGTTTGCCTGCACCACCATTGCGGAGTTCTGGCAGCGCTGGCACATCTCCCTCGGCTCCTTCTTCCGCGACTACCTTTTGTACGTGCCGCTCTTCGGCAAGCCGCGCAAGTATTTCGGCCTGTTCCTTGTTTGGTTCTGCACCGGTCTTTGGCACGGTGCCGCATGGAACTTTATTTTATGGGGCCTTTACTACGGCTGCTTCATGCTGTTCGAGCAGAAAATGGGCAAAAAGCGCATGAAAAAGTGGCCGATCGTGTGGAAGCATGTGTATACGAAGCTTGTCATCATCCTCGGCTTCGGCATCTTCTATTTTGAAGATCTCGGCCAGCTTGGTCAGTTTTTCCTCAATATCACGGGCATCAGCATGATTGCGAACGGCGCGCCGTTTACGGACCCCATAACGTTCTCCTCCCTGCGCAACAACATCTTTCTCATTTTGTTCGCGATTCTCGTCAGCCTGCCGGTATTGCCGAAGATCAAGAGTTATTTTCTCGAGAGCAAAAACGATACCGTTTATGCCATCGGCCGCGTCGGCTCCGTTGCGGTCTGTATGGTGTTGCTCGCCGTCGTGAGTGTTCTGCTCGTTGATACCACGAACAATGTGTTCCTGTATTTCAGATTCTAAGGGGAGGTGCTCATTGACATGAACGATTTTAAAGACCTTGACCTTGATTATTTTGCTCCCCGCAAGCCCGCCGAACCGGAAGCGAAGCCGGAGAAAACCGAAGCCGTAGATGCGCCGACTGCGGATGAAAGCGCCGAACCCGCAGAGCGCCGCCGCAAGCCGAAGTCGAGCCGCCGCGAGCTTTTGAACATGCGGCTTTCCGTTTTATCCGTCGGCGTTATGGTCATTCTTTTCGTCCTGATGACGCTGTATCTGCTCCTTTTCCCGCGCTCCACCGTCTCACAGATTGAAAACCGAAACCTTGCGGAATTCCCGAAATTCTCTTTTGCATCGTATTTTTCCGGCTCGTTTACGGCGGATGTCGCCACATGGTTTGACGATACCGTGCCGAACCACGACGGCTTTAAGAATATGAGCAATTCCATTAAGAACCTGTTTGGTATGAAGATGTTCGCTTCAACGGTCAGCACCGCAAAGCCCGAGACGGACAGCACAGATAACACCGATACTTCTGCCGCAAACGGTGACACCCAGACGACCACACCCGCAAACGGCACCGTGCCAAGCAACACGAACCTGCTGCAATACGCCGCAGGGCGTGTGTTCCCGGCCGTGAGCGCTGCGGATGAAAAAATGGGCCGCGATTTCAGCACCGAGGATAACAGCACACTGGAATGGGTGAACAACCTGCTTGTTGTAAACTGGGATAATCACTGGCGCTGCATGGAGGCCTTCGGCGGCGGTGGCGGCACCGCTTACGCCAATGCACTCAACGACCTGCAAAGCAAGATCGGCAGCGGTGTGACCATCTGGTCTATGCCCGCGCCCACCGCTTCCGCCATCTACACCCCGAAAAACGGCATTGATTATGTTGGCGACCAGAAGGAATGCTTTGACGGCGTTGCCGAAAAGCTGAATGCCGGCATTCAGTCCGTAAACGTTGTGGACGTAATGAAAAAGCATGCGGAGGAAGATATTTACCTGCGCACCGACCACCACTGGCAGGCACGCGGCGCCTACTATGCCGCCCGCACGTTTGCCGAGGCCGCAGTCGTGCCGTTCGCAGACCTTTCCACCTACACGGAAGAATCCATTCCGGGCTATGTAGGCACTATGTACGGTTTCTCGCAGGATACGCGTATTTTGAACGACCCGGACGATTTCCACTACTTCGTGCCGGCCTCGAACTACGTGGCTTCCTACTACGATACTTCTTTTAATTACCAGTACGAAGACGACCTCTTTGCCGATGTGGACACCGCAAACGCGTACCTCAAGTTCCTCGGCGGCGACTCCTGCATCGTAAAAGTCGATACGCAGATGAAGAACGGCCGCAAGCTGCTCGTCATTAAGGACAGCTTCGGTAACGCGGAGATTCCGTTCTATACGAATTCCTTTGAGCAGATCTACGTTGCCGACGTGCGCTATTTGGAGTGCAACCTCGTCAACTTCATCAAAGATATGGGCATCACGGATGTGCTCTTTACGATGTCCGCATACTCCGTTGTGGGCGATAACGCCGACAACATTCAGAACCTCATCGCGCAGAACGCCGGTGAGACCATCACCGATTCGCACATTGTCCCGTCTGTTACGCCGAAAACGGTCATGCCGACCGCGACAAGTGCACCAACGACGACTTCCGGCACGGATACGGCCGCTAACACCACCTCGACCGGTACAGATGATACCTCTTCCGCAAAAGAATAACAAAGGAGAGCCTATGAAAGAACTGGAATATCCCTTTGACGCCGCTTACATCATCAAAAAGCGCAAATCTTTAAAGAAAGCACTGCTCGCAGACGGCACCTCGCGCATCAGAAAGAAGATTGCCGTGTTCGGCGGCTCCACCACAAGCGACATTGTAAAAACGCTGGAGCTTTTCCTCTTAGACGCCGGTATTGAGCCGGAATTTTATGAATCCGAATACGCGCAGTATTTTCAGGACGCCATGTTCCCGGATGAAACGCTTTTAAGCTTCAAGCCGGACATTGTGTTCATCCACACCACGAATCGCAACGTGACGGACTGGCCCGAGATGACCGACACCACGGAGCAAATAGACGAAAAGCTGCACACGGAAATAAACCGTTTCACGGCGATGTGGAAAAACATTGCAGAAAAGTTCCACTGCCCCATCATTCAAAATAATTTTGAAATGCCGCTTTACCGCCTGCTCGGCAGCCGCGACGCGTGGGACATCCACGGCCGCACGAATTTCCTCACGCGCTTAAACGAAGCTTTTTACGCCTACGCACGCGAAAATGAGAGCTTTTATATTCACGACCTCAACTTTGTTTCTGCCGATTACGGCCTGAAAGAATGGTCGAACCCGCTGTTCTGGAACATGTACAAATACGCCATGTGCTTTGAGGCGATCCCGTCCTTTGCGTTCAGTGTTTCGCACATTATCAAGTCGATTTTCGGCAAGAATAAAAAGGCGCTTGCCCTTGACCTCGATAACACCCTGTGGGGCGGCGTTGTGGGCGACGACGGCGTAGACGGCATCGAGATCGGCCAGGAGACCGGCGTTTCACAATCCTACTACGAGTTTCAGACATACGTAAAGCAACTTAAAAGTCTCGGCATCGTGTTGACGGTCTGCTCTAAAAATGACCATGAAAACGCCATTGCGGGGTTAAACCACCCCGAAGGTGCACTGCGCCCGGACGATTTCGTCATCATTAAGGCAAACTGGGAAAACAAAGATCGCAACATTGCCGAGACCGCCGCAGAGCTGAACATTCTGCCGGATTCCATCGTTTTTGCGGACGATAACCCCGCCGAGCGCGAGATCGTGCGCACGCAGATCAAGGGCGCGGCCGTTCCGGATATGGACGGTGTGGAAAACTACATCACGACGATTGACCGCAGCGGCTTCTTTGAAGTGACAACCTTCAGCGAAGATGACTTGAAGCGCAACGAAATGTACAAGAAAAACGCCCTGCGCGCCGCGGAAATGGCGTCGTTCGGCGATTATAACGACTATTTAAAGAGCCTTGAGATGCACGCCGTCATCGATGATTTCATCCCGGTATACCTTGCGCGTATCACACAGCTTACAAACAAGAGCAACCAGTTCAACGTGACCACCCGCCGCTATACGCCCGCCGAAATGGAAAGCGTATTTGAGGATGACGGCTATATCCGTCTGTACGGCAAACTCATCGATAAATTCGGCGACAACGGCATCGTTTCCGTCGTCATCGGCAGAAAAAACGGCACGGCACTCGACATTGACCTATGGCTGATGAGCTGCCGCGTGTTAAAGCGCGATATGGAATTTGCCATGTTGGACCGCCTTGTGGAGCGCTGCCGCGAAGTGGGCGTAGAGACGATTAACGGCTACTACTACCCCACCGCAAAAAACAAGATGGTCAGTGACCTTTTCGGTCGCTTTGGCTTCACGAAGACTGAGGAGCACGAGGACGGCAGCACCGTGTGGCAGTTGCGCGTCGCGGACTACAAGCCGCAGAACCACGTGATCGAAGTGTTCGGCAACGACCACGCAGAAGCGTGATCCTCGCTAAATTAAGTATTAAATCAAATCACAGAAAGGAATTTTACCATGGACACAAGAGAAATTTTTGAAAGACTGGACCGCGTATTTCAGGATGTTTTTGACGATGACACCATTCACGTCACGCCGAAAACGACCGCAGACGACATTGAGGATTGGGACAGTCTGGAGCACATCACGCTGATTTCCGCTGTAGAGCGCGAGTTCCGCATGAAATTCAAGATGGGCGAAATCTCCTCCATGAAGAACGTCGGTGAAATGGCTTCCATCATCGCAGCACGCGCAAAGGGCTGATCTTACCGCAAAAGAAAATGCCGCAGACAACCGGGTTTTCCCGTGTCTGCGGCATTTTATATTTACGGTTATTTATAACGGTTCATAAAGTCGAGGTAATCGTCCTCCAGCGTGCGCTTCGGTTCTTCCTTACGCGGAGCGGTGTACGGGTCAGCCGTTTCCTGCTCGGCGGCACGGCGGCGCTGTTCCGCACGTCTGCGGCGCGCTTCGCGGCGCTTTTTGCGCACGCGCTGCCCGTGGATGTACACGATAAACAGCAACACCGCAAAGACAATGACAAGCACCAAAACAAATTTCAAAATGCCGAAAATCACCGAGCCGCCCTTAGAGCCGCTTGCTTCGGAGGATGCACTGCTTTCGGCCGCGGAAGATTCCGTACCGCCGGCGGTGGACTCTGCGTTGCTTGCAGTGCCCACAGTCGCCGAGTCTGTGGGTTTGCCGGATTTATACGTTTCCGCTGCCGCTGCCACGGCGTTAAAGAGCTTTAAAACACCGGCATCATATGCGCCGGTTTGAAAATCCGCTTCCAGATTATCGTGCAGCAAAGCGCTCAGCTCCGTGCCGGAGAACGCGCCGTGCAGGCCGTCACCGGCCACCGCCATATAGTCGCCGTCCGAAACGGAAAGACCTATGATAAGCCCGTTTTTGCTGTCGCCGCCAAGCTTCCACGTGTCCATGACCTTTTTAAGGTAGGCCACGCGGCCATCATAATCGGATTTTTCGCCGGGCAAAGTGTTCATGGTGAACACCGCAATCTGCACACCATACGTCGCATTGAGGTCAGCGTTTTTATCGTTGATTACCGTTTTCGTACTGGCGGAAATCACACTCGCTTCGTCATAGACATAAAGATCCGCGGGCTGCTCCGGCACTTCGGCGTCCGCTGCCGTCGCGCTTACGGTGCTGCCCGTGTCGCCTCCGTCTTCGGAAGACGAGGTGCTCGTGTCGCCGTTTCCGGCTTCATCCGCAAACGCATACAGGTTGCCGGTGGAAAACACCATCAAAACCACAAGGCATATCGCCGCAAAGCGTCCCATACCCGCTTTATATAGATTTTTCATCCAATCCCTGCCTTTCGGCAGCCCGGCTGTGCCCGGCCGCGTAAAATAATACCGCACAAAACCTGTTTCGTAGTTTTATGCGGTATCGGTTCTGTTGTACCTATTTTAAGAGAATTTTTCGCTGCTGTCAAGTAAAGCCAAGACTTTGCATCTTACGATCCTCTTAAGGTTATTTCAGCTCTACAATCGTCACGCCGCTTTCGCCCTCACCATATACGCCGAGGCGAAAGGATTTCACGGCCTTGTGGCGGCGCAAATGCTGCTGAATGCCGTTTCTCAATATACCTGTACCTTTGCCGTGGATAATCGTCAGCATGTTGAGATTGTGCATCAAAGCGTGATCGATAAACGCATCCACTTCCATGAGCGCTTCTTCCAAATTCATGCCGCGCACATCCACTTCATTGCGCGCCGGAGCGGAATCCATCTTCTTCGTCACGGTGCGGTGACCGCCTGCGGCTTTCTTCTTTTCCTTCGGCTTCTGGTCGGTCAGGCGCAGGTTTTTCAGCGGCACGCGCGTTTTGATGATGCCTGCCTGCACCAAAATCTGGTCGCCGTTTTTCGGCACATCCAAAACGGTCGCAATCTTATCGATGTCGTAAATCAGTACCGTATCGCCGACCTGTAAGGGGCGCGGCAACACATAATCTTCGTCTATGCGGCGCTCGTGCACCGGGTCGCTGGCCTTTTCCATATCGCGGATGCCTGCCTTCAGGCGCGCTTTCTGCTCTGCGGTCAATAATTTCTGCCTGTTGCGGCGCAGGTCTTCGAGCTCGTCTAACAGGCTCTGGGCTTCGCGGCGCGTTTTCTGCACAAGCTCCGCCGCTTCCATTCTGGCGCGCTCAATTTCGTGCTTCGCGTCCTTTTCGGCGCGGTCGCGCAGCGCTTCAGCCTCTTTTTCCATGTTCTGCGCTTTCAAACGCAGCTGCTCGGCACTTTCACGCTCATCTTCCATTTTGCGGCGGCTCTCCTCCAAGCGGGAGACGACCTCCTCAAACATAGTGCTTTCATCGGAAACGAGTTCCTTTGCGTGCTCTACGATGTTCGCCGGCATACCGAGACGTGCGGAAATGGCAAATGCGTTGGAACGACCCGGGACGCCGATGAGCAGGCGATACGTCGGGCGCAGCGTCGCCACGTCAAATTCGCAGCAGGCGTTTTCAACGCCAACGGTCTGAATGGCATATGCCTTCAGCTCTGCGTAATGCGTTGTCGCCATCACGCGCGTGCCTTTGGTGCGCATGGCTTCGATGATGGAAATAGCAAGCGCGGCGCCCTCGACCGGGTCGGTGCCCGCACCGAGCTCATCGATTAGGATAAGACTCTTGTCGTCCGCAATGTTGAGAATGCGGATGATATTCGTCATGTGCGCCGAGAACGTGGAGAGAGACTGCTCAATGCTCTGCTCATCGCCGATGTCCGCCAAAACGTGGTCGAAAATCGAAATTTCGCTGCCATCCGCCGCGGGGATCATCAGGCCGCACATGGTCATCAGCGTCAAAAGGCCCGCCGTTTTCAGCGAGACGGTCTTGCCGCCGGTGTTCGGGCCGGTGACGATGAGCGCATCAAAATCACTGCCGAGGTACAGATCGGTCGGCACAACCTTATTTTTATCGATGAGCGGGTGGCGCGCCGATTTGATGGCGATGCGCCCCTCCTGATTGAGCTTCGGCACGGTCGCCTTCATTTTGTAGGCGAGCTGCCCTTTTGCGAAAATGAGATTCAGCTCCACCGCCGCGCGGTAGCTCTGGATGATGCCGTCCGCAAACTCGCCGATCTCACGGGAAAGCTCCGTCAAGATGCGGTCGATCTCGTCCTTTTCGTCCGAGCGCAACACGCGGATTTCGTTGTTTGCCTCCACAACGCCGATCGGCTCAATAAATACGGTGGCACCGCTGCCGGAGGAATCGTGAATGAGGCCCTTGACTTCATTGCGGAACTCCGCCTTAACCGGCACAACGTAGCGGCCGCCGCGTTGGGTGACAATGGCCTCCTGCAAATACTTTTGGTAGGTCTGCGAGCGGATCATTTTATCAAGCTGCTCACGCACGCGCAGCGATGCCGCGCGGATCTTGCGGCGGATAGCCGCCAAGGCGACGCTTGCGGTATCAGCAACTTCTTCCTCGCTGACGACGGTCATCGAGATGCGGTCTTCGATAAACTTATTCGGCTGCAAGGTCTCAAAGCGGTAATCGAGCGCCGTTTTGACGCTTTCGCTTTTTTTACGCCAATCCGAAACACTGCGGATGGCACGCAATGTCGCGGCAACAGACAATAATTCCGCCAGATTCAGCACGCCGCCCGCTTCTGCGCGGCGCAGCGCATTCGTGACATTCGTCATGCCGTAAAACGACGGTGCGCCGCACTTTGCCATTAAAACAAACGCGTCGTCCGTTTCCTGCAAAAGGCGCTCCACGTGGCGAATGTCGGTATCCGGCTCAATTTTCTGCGCCAGCTCCGCCGCATCCGGGCAAGTGGTTTCATTTGCAAGCTGAAGCAGAATTTTATCCAGCTCCAGCGCTTTATGATCTTTCAGCATTTTGTTCCTGCTTTCTTTTCGTACCCGGTTTTGCCGGGTCAATCTCCTCTGTTAATCCAAAAACGTTTTATAAAACTCCAAGGTCTTCGGTACGGTATGTAATGTATGGACAACGTAGCTTTCCGTTGCGGCGTTCAGAATTTTCAGCGCATCCTCCGGCAGCGAGAAGTTATAGAGCTTCTCAAAATCCACATACGCAATGTGTCGCATGGCGGTCAGCACGCCCGGCGGCAGCGCGACATACGGTTCATTCGCGCCGTGAAAGCACTTGTCGCACAGAATAATGCCCCTTTGCGGCAGAAAGAACATCGTTTCCGCCTCATACGCGGCGCAGTTTTCGCACGCGACTAAATTTGGCATATAGCCCGCCGACGAGAGCATACGCAGCTCTGTCACGGACTGCAACAGCCGTATCGGCCGCGTACCCTTTGATAAAAAATGCAGGGAATTTAAGATAAGCCGCAGGTATTCCTCGGAATCCGTATCCTCCGGCACCATTAAGTACGCCAGCTCACAGAAATACTGCGCCAGCGAAAGCGCGGCGATGTCCCGCCGAAGCCCGAAAAAGACCTCGATCGGCTCGGCATCGTCAATCATGTATTTTTCCCGCCCCTTAAAAATAGAAAGGCGGGAATAGCACAAAAGCTGCGTTGCGGCGCTTTTGCTGTCCTTTAAGTTTTTGGCGCGGCGGGCAAACGCACGCACCACGCCCGCGTCACGCGTCAGCACCGTGATAAGGCGGTCGCTCTCGCCCACCGTCTGCTCCCGAATGATGAGTCCCTGGGTCTTTACCTGCATCAAAGTCTCCTGCCGTAAAATCCACGTCGGCAAGCTCCCGGCGTGTAAGCTGCACGTAGCGGATGTAATCCTCCGCCTTGCCGCTTTTATAAAAGCTGTTCCACGCGGCATACGCCGCATTCTGCATCGGGGAATTTCGCATACAAACGCCTCCTAAACCGTATGGCTGTTTTTAGCTTCTGCGGTTTTTGCGGGTTTTATCCGTGGAAACGTCTGTCAATTTCTCAAAATGTGACCGTTTTCCCGAAAATCACGGTTTATTGGTACTGGTCAAAATCGTGCTCGTTAAAGCCGAGCTTTGTGAGGATCTGCGGGCGCTGGCGCCAGTCCTCCTTCACCTTTACCCAAAGGCGCAGGTTGATCTTGCAGCCGAAAAAGCGCTCCATGTCTTCTCTTGCCTTCGAGCCGATTTTTTTCAGCATTGCGCCGCCCTTGCCGATGATAATGCCCTTGTGCGTGGCGCGTTCGCAATAGATTGTCGCATCGATCTCCGTCAGGTTGCCGAGGTCGCGCATGCTTTCCGTCACGACTGCAACGCCGTGCGGGATTTCTTTATCCGTAAAGCGCAGAATTTTCTCGCGCACGATTTCGGACGCAATGACGCGCTCCGGCTGGTCTGTGAGCGTATCTTCCGAGAAGAAGTGTCCGCCCGGCTCCGCCAGTGCGATGAGCTCCTCACGCAGCGCGTCCATGCCGTTGCCGTCCTGCGCGGAGACCGGCACCACAGCTTCAAAGTCGTAGAGCGCGGAGAGCTTCGCAATCTGCTCCATCAAAACGCTTTTGTCCTGCAAAAGATCAATCTTATTGATGGCGAGCAGCGCCGGCACACCTAAATCTTTAAAGCGGTGCACAAGCTCTTCATCTGCTTTGGAGATTTTCGTATTTGCCTCCACAACGAGCAGGCAGGCGTCCACATCTGCGACGGACGAGGTGACGCTTTTCACCATGTAATCGCCGAGGGAGTTCTTCGGCTTGATGAGGCCCGGCGTATCGATGAACACCAGCTGCGTTTCGCCCTCTGTCCACACGCCCATAATGCGCGTGCGGGTGGTCTGTGGCTTATTGGAAACGATGGCAAGCTTCGTACCGAGCAGGCGGTTCAAAATAGAGGATTTGCCCACGTTCGGTCTGCCCACAATGGCGATAAACGCCGATTTTTCGTTCATGTAGTTTTCTGTATCCATAGTTTTTCCGGGGCACGCAGCCGCGGTTTCCTTTCTGATAATTTATATCACTTTTTATGAAGCTTTTCCCGCACGCCGCATGGCACTTTGAAAATGAAGAAAAAGGCCAAAATGAGCGACAGAATGAAAAGCACAAGGTAAAGCGGATTTGTGACGATTGTTATCAAAAGCGCTAAGATCGCTTCCGGACGCCACAAAACGACTATACCGACAAAAGCGGCAAAAACGGCGCACACAAGCACCGCTCCCGCCGCGATATCTTTTGTTTTGCCGATGAGCGGATTATAGCTTTTCTGCGCGTAATCACACAGCATCTCAATGGCGGTGTTGAACGCTTCCGCCGCGATAACCATTGCGATGGTCAAAAGCAGAACGCCGTATTCGCTGCGCGTTACACCCAGAAATGGCGAAAAAAACAAAACGTATACCGCCGCTGTAAGGTGTATACGCATGTTTCGCTCCGTTTTCACGGTATGGAAAAATCCGCGCGCGGCATCGCGAAAGCTGTCTGCCTGCGTGCGGGTCTTACCGTTTGTTTTCCAATCCGGCACCATGTTAAACGGTGTAGCTGGAAGTGCCCGGCAGGCCGAGCTGCGACATAACGTACTCTTCTTTTTCACGCATGCGCACACGCTCCATGCCGCCGTTTTCGTGGTCATAGCCGAGCAGGTGCAGCATAGAATGCGCCGTCAGGTAGCCGATCTCGCGCTCTAAGCTGTGGCCGTAGCGCTTTGCCTGTGCCATTGCCATTTCCACGGAGAGCACAATGTCGCCGAGAATCTTCGCGCCGGTATCGTGGTTGATGTCATACACGCCGTTCTCACCCATGGGGAAAGAGAGCACGTCTGTTGCGGCATCTTTGTTGCGGTACTGCGCGTTTAGCTCGCGGATCTGCTCGTTGTCCACGAATGTCACGCTGATTTCAGCGGAATCCTCAAACTTCTCCATCCGCAGAACCGCGTGGCAACAGCGACGGATGAGCATGCGCACGCCGGTCGGCACTTTGACCGCTTTCTGGTTGTTTGTGATGATGACTCTGATTTTTTCCATATGCTAAAATCCTTTCGATAGGGGTTATTTTGCTGCGGACGCTTTTTCATACGCCCGAATGATATCCTGCACCAAGCGATGGCGCACAACGTCTTTTTCGGTAAAGCGGAAAACGGAAATGTCATCCACATTGCGCAGCACACGCATCGCATCCTTCAGGCCCGAGCGTCTGCCGTCCGGCAGATCAATCTGCGTGATGTCGCCTGTGATGACCATTTTGGAGTTGAAGCCGAGACGCGTCAGGAACATTTTCATCTGCTCGCAGGTGGTGTTCTGCGCCTCATCCAGAATGATAAAGCTGTCGTCGAGCGTTCTGCCGCGCATGTACGCAAGCGGCGCCACCTCAATGCTGCCGCGCTCCACAAGGCGGGCGTACGATTCCGCGCCGAGCATGTCGAACAGCGCATCGTAAAGCGGGCGCAGGTAGGGGTCTACCTTCTGTTGCAAATCACCGGGCAGAAAACCCAGCTTCTCGCCGGCTTCCACGGCAGGGCGCGTCAAGATGATGCGGTTCACCTGCTGCGCACGGAACGCCGTCACAGCCATGGCGACCGCAAGGTACGTTTTACCGGTGCCCGCAGGGCCGACGCCGATGGTGATGGTGTTATTGCGAATATTGTCGCAATAATTCTTCTGTCCCACCGTTTTGGGCTTTACGGGCTTGCCTTTCGCCGTGATGCAGATGCAGCCGTCCGTAAGCGGTGCCATCTGTGCTTCGCTGTCCTCCATGACCATGTCGATGCAGTAGCCGACGTTCTGGTCGTTTAGGACTTCGCCCTTTTCGACGAGCCGCAAAAGGCTTTCTGCCGCACGCACCGCACGCGAAACACCGGGTTCTTCGCCGATGACGTGGATCTGCGAATCGCGGCAGGAAAACGTTACACCGAATGCCTTTTCCAGTCGCTTTGCGTTCACGTCAAAGCTGCCGAAAAGCTCTGCCGCGTATTCTGCTTTGTCTACATGAATGCTTCTTTCCAAATCGTTCTCCTTTTGCCGCACGGCTTTGAAAAACCGTGCAGTCTAAAAAACCGAATTTCCTGTTTTATTATAGCATAAGTGTTCCCAATGTGGTTATGAAATTTTCAACGAAATTTAGCCGTTTCCCTGTACATTTCCGACAAATACCCCTATAATCTCCGAATTTTCAGGCTCTTCAGGCAGGGTGAGCGGCGCCTCCTGCGCAATGTTTTCAAGGCATACACACCGGGACGTGACGTAAACCGCGCCGTCTTTTGTCTGATATGTGATGTTTTCCGTAAGCACACGCCCGTCTTCTCCAAGCGCAAGCTTTTGCAGCTGATGCAGATTTTCAAGCGCGCGGCGCTGCGCTTCTTCCTCCGTGAACGTAACGGGCACGGTCTCCTCCTCATATACGCGCACCGTTTCCACCCACAGCGGCAACGTGTGCTCCTGCAAAACGAACGGCGTGCGGGTGTATGCCGTCTGGCCTTTCGGCGCACCGGAAAGCGAGAGCGGCACGCGCACGCCCAAAATATACAGCGCGCGCTGTGTACCGAGGTCCGTTTCGCGCACCGTTTCGGTACTAAGCGGACAGAATGCCGTGAATGTGCGCTGTGTCTCCGCCAGAATTTCTGCACGGGCGCGGGTGTAAAAACAGCGCACGGGGTTGTATTCCGGGTCATACGGGTCGCCCACCTGTGTGATGCCGGAAACGAGCACCTGCCCCGCGGCGCAGGCAGAACCGACTTTCACGAGCACCGTGCCGTTTTGCGCCGTGATAGAATGGATGAGCCCCGCGCGTGACGCGACGATGTCCCCCGTGCCGTCGTGCTTCGCGCCCTCCGCCTTTGTGACGGACGTGCGCAGCTCAAGCTGTACGGTGCACCCCTCCGTGTTGAACGATGCCCACGAAAGCTCCGGCAGCTCCTCCAAAAGCGCGACAGAGGCCAAAGCGGTATCGGTGCTTCGCGGCGCGCCGATATACACGCCAACGCGCTTTGCTGCCGCCAAAATTTCGCTTTCGGCATACGGAATATCTTCACCGGAGATCGTCATCTCCCAGTAAAAGCCGGAAAGGAACAGCATCAGCGCCACGCCGAGCGCCGTGCCAAGCAAAAGTCCCGGTCGGCGCAGCATGCGGCGGAACCGAAACGGGAAGCCGCTTTTCTCCGCAAGCTTCACCCGCGCGTGCGTGCGTTGTTTGATCTTATGCAGCTTTTTGTAGTCCTTCGCATACAAGGTGAAAAGCACGTCTTTCCCATCCTTTTGAAGTCGAATGGGGCGCAGACCCGTTTTCACCGCAATGTTCATAAACCGTGCCGTATCGCCCGAAACACGCGCCGTTGCCGTGCCGAGCACCCAATGCGTGATTTTCTTCATGCGAACCTCACCGCCTCAATATGTCCCGTGATCACCGCGCCGTCCTCTTCAAGACACAAAAGCCGTAAGCTTTTCCCCTCCACCCACACGGCGCGCCGCCCGCAGCGCAGGCCGATCTTTTCCGTTTCGTATTCGATTACGCCGTCACAACCCTCTAAAATAAGCTTCGCCGTGCCGAGAATCTCCGTGCGGATCGTGCCGTCCTGCATGGCATAGCGCAGCTTATCTGCAAGCTCACCCATGCGCCCACCCTCTTTCTTTTTACTCCTCTATACGTATGTGCGGAAAAACACGCATATACTTTTTCAAAAGGAGGGTTCACCGTGTCGAAGCATACAGAACGTATCGTTTTTTTCATTCGCCAAAAATTGCAGCTTCCGGCGCTTTATGTCCGCGCCGCCGCGCTTTTACTGCTCGCCTTGCTCCTGCTCAGGCACCGCACCGCTGCCGCCGCAGGCGTTGTCAGCGGCATCCACACATGCCTCGGCACGCTGATTCCCTCGCTGTTCCCGTTTATTTTACTCGCGTGCCTATGCACGAACAGCCGCGCGGCGCAGGTGCTGTTTCGCCCGCTTTCCCCCGTAATGCGTCATGTGTTCCGTCTACCCGCCTGCGCCGCTCCCGCCGTTTTGTTGGGGCTCACCGCAGGCTACCCTACCGGCGCGAAGATCACCGCAAATTTATATGCAGCCGGAAAGCTCACAAGGGAACAGGCGGCGCGGCTGTTATGCTTCTGTACCGCGCCGGGCTATGCGTTTGCGGCAGCCTATACGGGCAGTTTATTATTAAGAAGCGACCGCATCGGGCTGAATTTATTTTTTGCCTGCGCACTTGCGCCGCTCCTTTTAGGGCTTATTTTATCGCGCTTTGCCGAAAAACCCGAAAAAAGCCTAAAATCGCCAGAAGCTGCTCCAGGCGGCATCGTCTCCGCTGTGCAGGACGGCATTAAGGCCACCGTTTCCCTTTGCGGGTTCGTCCTTGTGTTTTCCATGCTTTTGGCCGTTTTGCACGATGCCGGCATTTTTCAGTTTTTATGCGGATTTCTCTCCCGCTTTGGGTACACCGTGCCGCTTTCCGGTGCACTGCTGACGATGGGCCTGGAGATCACTGCCGGAGTCACACAGTGCATATATTGGCACCTACCGGTTTATTTTTTAGCGTTCGGGCTCGGCTTTTCCGGCGTTTGCATCCACTTGCAGATCTTCTCATTTTTCCACAAAGCGGGGCTGCCGCTGTCGAAAACGAGATATGTTCTCGCACGCTTTTTAAACGGTCTGCTTTCCGCTGCATTTTATTTGCTGCTTTCCTATTTTCTCCCGGCAAACACCTCGGTTGCCGTGGAAACCTCGCCCCTCAACACCGCGCCCATGGCGGGCAGCGCGGCATCATCCTTGGCGCTCATCGCGCTGTCTGTGTTCTTTCTTCTCACGTGTATTCTCCGCAGCGGAAAAACACCGTCGAAAATTTGTGGTGGAAATTCCACCGGGAAAATGCTACAATGAGAACAACTCTAAGAGCAACCTGAAAATCGGAGGCGACGAAAGTGTTCAGACGCAAAAAGAAAAAACAAACACCCGCTCTGTTTGGCAGCCGCATTGAGCCGGACTGCGCTTACTGCGCGTTTCATGCAGACGGTGTACAGAAAAAATGTCTTGCGGGGCAGCTCGGCGGAGAGCACTGCGCAAAATTTCAATATGACCCGCTGCGCCGCGAGCCGAAAAGTGAACAAAAGCTTGGGCAATACAGCGCCGAGGAATTCAAACTATGAAAACTTATCTTAAAGCGTTTTGTTTAAAGCGCTTTTGGCTGCTGCTTTTGCTGCCTGCGGCGTTCCTTTTGGACTTCGCCGCACGGCAGAGCGCAGATTTTGCCGAGTGGTATGCCGTGACGATCTACCCCGTGTACGCGCAGTTCTTTTCCGCCATTACGGGAGTCTTCCCGTTTTCTGTCGGCGAATTTTGTCTGATCGCGCTTGTCCTTTTCATTTTGGCGTATCTCATTCACGGCGTTTATAAACTCATTCGTCATAAAGAGGGCCGTTTTGCGTACTTTGTGCGGTTTTTGTCGGTTCCTGTTCTCATCGCCACATGCATCTCATTTTTGTGCGTAACGAACTACGGCACGAACCACCGCCGGTACAGCTTTGCCGCCGTCAGCGGACTTACCGTGCGGGAGTCCTCCGCCGAGGAGCTTTACGATGTGTGCGCGTATTTAATCAACGAAGCGAACACATTGCGCGAAAACCTGCCCGAAGACGAAAACGGTGTATTTCAGCTTTCAAACGATGTTTTTCTCGATGCAGACGAAGCAAAATCATCATTCAACAGCCTTCATGATACGTATTCCACGCTCTACACAAACGGCAAACCGAAGCCCGTGCTGTTCTCGGAAGTGATGTCGTACCTTGACATCAGCGGCATTTACTGTCCGTTCACGTTTGAAGCGAACGTCAACGTCCACATGAACGACGTATTGATCCCCGTGACGATGTGCCACGAGCTTTCACACCTTTCCGGCTACATGCGCGAGGACGAAGCGAATTTCATCGCATTTTTGGCATGCCTGCAAAGTGACAACCCGGAATTCCGTTACAGCGGTGTGTATTTGGCGTCCGTCCACGCGATGAACGCTTTGCTCACTGTGGACAGCGACCTGTGGAACCAGGCGGACGCTTTAAAAAGCGACGCACTGCGCCGCGACATTCGGTCAAATAATGCGTACTGGAAGCAGTACGAAACGCCCGTTTCCGAGGTCTCCGACCGCGTGAATGACGCGTATTTAAAAGCCAACGGGCAGGAAAACGGCCTGCGCTCCTACGGCAGAATGGTCGATCTGCTTCTCGCCTACTACCGCGACGAGCTGCAATAGACATAGTTTTAGGGGAGTTCTCTATGTGTGAAAAAATCATTGCGGCGTGTGGAAACGACTGCGCGGTATGTCCGCGCTACACCGTGCCGCCGTACACCAAAACCGCAGAAGAACTGCACCACACCGCCGAGCTGTGGTATAAAATCGGCTACCGCGACCATGTGGTGACAAACGAGGAGATTGCCTGTACCGGCTGCAAGGAAGAAAACTGGTGCCGCTATCGCCTTGTAAAATGCGTGAACGAAAAGCACATCGCACATTGCGGCCAGTGTGAAAACTACCCGTGCGACGTCATGAAAGCGTGCTTCACGGTGACAGGCTCGTTCATCCCCACCTGTAAAAAAGTCTGCACACCCGAGGATTTCGAGACATTGCGCAAAGCATTTTTCGAGAAAGAAAAGAACCTGACGCATAATTAAGACGACAAAAGGCCTTTGCACCGTCCAAAACGGAGATGCAAAGGCCTTTTTATGTACGATTATTTATTCGCATTCATCTCGCGGACTTCTCTTAAAATGTCCTCAAGGTCATATTTTTCGGGCGCTTTCGGTGCGGCAGGCTTTGCCTGCACTGTTTGTGCAGCCGGCTTCGGGGGATTTGCCGGGCGCTGCTGCACGGGCTTCGGCGCAGGTGCGGCGGGCTTTGCAGCTCTCGGTGCGGCGCTTTGCCGTGGCGCGCGATTCACTGAGGTCTGCACCGCAGCGCGGCGCACGTTCTGTGGCTGCATGGAGACCGGCGTTTCCGGCATGATGGGGCGTTCTGCGGTGTACTTCGCCGACACCGGCATCACCGGCAGCTCGCCGGTATCTTTATCCGGGTCAAAGGACGTGGGCACGCGGGGCTCTGCCTCACGGCGCGCCTGCATCTGCTCTCGGCGCATGCGCTCTTCTTCGCGTCTTCTGCGGTTGCGTCGTTCCTCCTGCTCAATCTCATCCAGCACCTCGGCGCGGTCCGCTTCGCCGCTGTCGCGGTTACGGCTTGCACGCTGCCACAAAATGATGCTGACGATTCCGCCGACGCCGAGCACGATGCACACCGCACCCGCAATGAACAGCGTGCGGCCAACGCCGTTATCGGCCTTCAGCTCATTAAAGAACGATTCCGCTCCGCTGCTGTCTTCGCCTGCGGTGTCGGTCGTGCCTTCCGTGGTGTCCACCGTTTCGGTGCTGTCTGTGGTATCGGCCGTATCGGCTTCATCCGCAAAGGTAAGCGGCGCACACAGCGCAGCGCCGAGCAAAACCGCCGCTAAAACAGCAAATATACGTTTAGAAAAAGTATTTCTCATAATTCATTTCCTCTTTCGTGATAACTTTTACGTGTCACGATTTCGAATTCATTTTTATTTAGTTTAGCATATTTTGCATGGTGTTTCAACGGCAAAATAAACAAACCCGCCGCTTCTCTGCACGGTTCATGCAGTCGAAACGGCGGGTGCTATGTCTATTTATATTTCTTTAGAAATCGATCTTCTCTGCAATGTACGCTTCAAGCTCGTCGATCTTCACGCGCTCCTGCTCCATGCTGTCACGGTCGCGAACGGTAACACAGCCGTCATTTTCACTGTCAAAGTCATACGTGATGCAGAACGGCGTGCCGATCTCATCCTGGCGGCGATAGCGCTTGCCGATGGAACCCGTATCGTCAAAGTCAACGGAAAACTTCTTTGCGAGCGCATCGTAAACCTCGCCGGCCTTTTCGCTCAGCTTCTTGGAGAGCGGCAGAATCGCTGCCTTAAACGGTGCCAGTGCCGGGTGCAGACGCAGTACAACGCGCACATCCGGTTTTTCTTCGGTGCCGAGGTTTTCTTCGTCGTAAGCGTCGCACAGGAACGCCAGCGCTACGCGGTCCGCGCCGAGAGACGGCTCGACGACATACGGCACATAGCGGGTGTTCGTCTCCGGATCGAAATAGGAGAGATCCTTGCCGGAATGCTCCTGATGGCGGGTGAGGTCATAGTCCGTGCGGTCTGCAATGCCCCAAAGCTCGCCCCAGCCGAACGGGAACAGATACTCAATATCCGTCGTCGCCTTGGAGTAGAAGGAGAGCTCCTTCTGGCTGTGGTCGCGCAGGCGGATGTTCGCTTCGTCCAGACCGAGGTTTAAAAGCCAGTTTTTGCAGAAATCCTTCCAGTAGTAGAACCAGTCGAGGTCCGTGCCCGGCTTGCAGAAGAATTCGCACTCCATCTGCTCAAACTCGCGAATGCGGAAAATGAAGTTTCCCGGGGTAATCTCATTTCTGAAGCTCTTGCCCACCTGACAAACGCCGAACGGCACCTTCTTGCGCGTGGTGCGCTGAATGCTCGGGAAGTTGACAAAAATACCCTGTGCAGTCTCCGGGCGGAGGTACAGCTGGCTCTTTGCGTCTTCCGTAACACCCTGGAACGTCTTAAACATCAGGTTGAACTGGCGGATATCCGTAAAGTTGTGGCCGCCGCATTCCGGGCAGGCAATGTTGTTATCGGCAATAAACTGCTGCATCTGCTCGTTCGTCCAGCCGTCTGCGGATTCGCCGGTGAAGTCTTCAATGAGCTTATCGGCACGGTGACGGGTCTTGCAGTCCTTGCAGTCCATCAGCGGGTCGGAGAAGCCGCCCACGTGGCCGGTTGCCACCCAGACTTCCGGGTTCATGAGGATTGCGGAATCCAGCGCCACGTTGTAGCGGCTCTCCTGCACGAACTTGCGTTTCCACGCGTTTTTTACGTTGTCCTTGAAAAGGCAGCCCAGCGGGCCGTAGTCCCAAGAGTTGGACAGACCGCCGTAAATTTCGGAGCCGGGGTATACGTAGCCTCTGTTTTTGCAGAGCGCCACGATTTTTTCCATGGTCTTTTCTTCGGGCTTCAGAACTTTCTTCATTTGTTAAACTCCTTTCGCGCCGCTGGCTGCTGCACGGCTTCGTGCAGCTGGATGCTGCGCTTGTGATTTATCAATCATACCACGTTTTTCAAAGATACACAACTACCGCGGCGGGATTTTATACGAAAAAGCGGCACTCTGCAGAGCACCGCCCGAAATTTCCGCTTGTTTGAATTTATTTGCTCTCGTCCGCGATGAGCTTTTTCATCTGCGGCAGACGGAACAGAATAACCGCCGCGATAACTGTGAAGATGAGCTCCGGCAGCATGTAAGTGCCGTTGTAGCAGAAGGAGTAAAGCCACGGGTGGCCCACCCAGGAAGCGCCGAACGCCACAAACTCATCAAAGTTTGCAAAGATAATGGCACCGGAAATGAAGTGGCACACAAAGCGCAGCGCAACAGCCAGCGCCGTGCCGCAGCAAATGCCTACATAACCCTTCTTGCGGAAAATGCCCGCAATGCCGATAACCGTGTATGCCACGATGTAATCGAGCAAAATCGTGCCGATGAGAGCAGAAGGCGTCATGCCCCAGCCGAGGATGCCGTCCATCGTGATGCCGAACGCAAGCTGAACGACGGATTCCACAAAGGAAGCCGCAAAGCCCCACTTAAGGCCGTACATGATGGAAATCATGGCGCAGGGCAGCATGGAAAGCAGCGTGATGGAACCGCCAAACGGCATCTGAAGTACCTTGATCATGCTGAGCACAGCGCCCAGTGCGACCATAACCGCGCAGGCCGCAAGCTTTTTTGTATTGTTGTTCTTCATAGTTCATTCCTCCGGTTTTCTACCGAGATTTAGGGGATAAAGCGGAGAAAACAAAAACCGCGCACCCATTCGGCACGCGGCATAAAAAGCACTTAAAATAAGCGTATTTTCCTACGTCGGCATTATCCGAATCAGGTAACAGGTTTCGGCGTTCACGCCGCTCTCAGCCGACTTTATACGTCAGCACCCTTTTTTCACATTCAGTATAGCACGGAACTTTTCGCTTTTCAACCAAAATTTGTGTTTTCGGGCAGAAAACAAGGCTTTTCTTGATTTTGGAGAAACAAAATGATAGTATAAAAGAAACATAAGCCAACGGCAACGGTGGTTAAAAGTTTTGCTTAAGCTTTTTCAAGAAGCTTAAAGCGAACGTGTGCGTTCGCTTGGGTTCATTAGGGCAGCACCCTAAGTCGTCGTCCGCAGACGACGAAACACCTTTTGCCTAACAAAAATCAGGATGAGAACCACAACAGTCCGGTGGACTGTTGTGGTGTGGGAGACACAATTAGGGGGTCTCCCAATGAATTTGCAAGGCAAATTCATAAAATAAACCGCTAAAACCGATTTAAACTACGGAAGGACATATAAAAATGGAAAGCACACAGAACAAAACGCGCTGTCCGCACAGCAAAAAGTGCGGCGGCTGCCAACTGCAGAACCTCGATTATAAGGAACAGCTCGCGCACAAGGAGCGCACGTGCATCCGCCTGCTCGGCAAATTCTGCCGCGTAGAGCCCATCATCGGCATGGAGAACCCCTACCACTACCGCAACAAGGTGCAGGCCGCATTCGGTACCACGCGTGCCGGACGCATCATCTCCGGCATTTACCAGAGCAGCACGCACAACATCGTCGCCGTGGACAGTTGCATGACGGAAGACGAAATTGCCGACCGCATCATCGTCGATATCCGCCGCCTGCTGCGCGATTTCAAAATGACAACGTATAACGAAGTCACCGGGCGCGGCTTTCTGCGCCATGTGCTCGTCAAGCGCGGTTTTCAGACCGGCGAAGTCATGGTTGTGCTCGTCACCGGTACGCCGATCTTCCCCGCGCGCAACAATTTCACCCGTGCGCTGTTAAAGCTTCATCCGGAGATTACCACAATCATTCAAAATGTCAACGACCGCTACACCTCCATGCTGCTCGGGCAGAACGAGAAAACACTCTACGGCCCCGGCTATATCACGGATATTCTCTGCGGGCTGCGCTTCCGCATTTCGGCAAAATCATTCTACCAGATCAACCCCGTGCAGACCGAGGTGCTGTACGGCAAAGCGATGGAATTTGCGGAGCTCACGGGCAAGGAAACCGTCATTGACGCGTACTGCGGCATCGGCACCATCGGCATGGTCGCCGCCAAAAAAGCCGGACAGGTCCTCGGCGTAGAAGTGAACCGCGACGCCGTGCGCGATGCCCGTGAAAACGCAAAATTAAACCGTGTGAAAAATATCCGCTTCGTCTGTGCCGATGCAGGCGACTTCATGGTAGATATGGCAAACGCCGGTGAACACTGCGACGTGCTTTTCATGGATCCGCCGCGCGCCGGCAGCGACACCGCGTTTCTCTCCTGCGCGCTCACACTTGCACCGAGACGCATCGTATACGTCTCTTGTAACCCTGAAACGCTCGCGCGCGACCTTAATTTTCTCACAAAGCGCGGCTATCGCGCCGAAAAGATTCAGCCCGTAGACATGTTCCCCCACACCGATCATGTAGAATGCGTCGTACGGTTGGATAAGATGCATTAAAACAAAAGAAGGCTTTCCCATGATTCGCCCCGTTACCGAAAAGGATATTCCCACCTGCGGATATTTGCAAATTCCGCTCCCGAAAATTACGGAAGAAAGGTAAAAAATATGGCTTCCAGTCTCATGCACTACGCGATCACGGATAAAATTTTGCAACTGTTTCCTATGCACGACGGTGCGCGGCTGCGCTTTGGCGCGGTACTGCCGGACGCTTCCGTAAACAAGCGGAAAACACATTTTCGCGTTTACAATGAAAAGCTCGGCATTCGGCTTTATGATCTTGAATCGTACCGCGCGCAGTTCGGCGAGCGTATGCAAAAAGACGACCTTTACCTCGGCTACTATCTGCACCTCATCGAGGATGCTTTGTACCGCAAAACACTGTACGATACCTTCGGCTGGAATCCCTACACGCCGGAAAGCACCGCGCGCATGCACCACGATTACACGCTTTTAAACCGTCATTTCATTCAAAAATATAATATTCGGGATGACCTTGCCGTCCCGGAAAATTTCACGCAGGAACCGATTTTCGCTTTTGAGCCGTTTGACGCCGAAGGTCTTCTGCGTTCGATTCATCAAAACTTTGTGCCCGCGCCGGCAGATGCCCCCTATTTTTTCACGGCTGCCATGGCGGACACGTACATTGAAGACGCCGTGCGGCTGTGCACCGCGGAGCTTGACCGCTTTCACAGCGGCAAAACGCTTCTTTCCGCCGAGGATTTCACCTGGATGCCACCGGAAAACAATAAGAATTTCTGAATAGAAGCAAAAACACCCTCCCGAAGTGATGGATATGTACCCTATATAGGAAGCATATCCATGACCGACACGGGAGGGCTTCTTGATTTCTCTTTGGAAAGCAGCTTCGCGGGGCAGACGCGCTTTCCTATGCGCATTCGGAATTGACATTCCCGTTCCGCTTCGGTACAATAGAATCAACAAGAACCTCGGGGGACAAAACAGCATGAATTTTCTGGAAGAACGTATCGTAAAGGACGGCGTTGTAAAAGTCGGCAATATATTGAAAGTAGACAGCTTTTTAAACCACCAAATGGATGTGCGCCTGTTTCGCCAAATGGGCAAAGAGTTCAAGCGACGTTTTGCAGATAAGCCCATCAACAAAATTCTGACGATTGAAGCCTCCGGCATCGGTATTGCATGTGTGGCAGCGGAATGCTTTGACGTGCCGGTCGTCTTCGCGAAAAAGAGCCAGAGTGTGAATATCGATGGCGACGTATACGTTTCCGAAGTGGAATCCTTCACACATAAGCGTGTGAATCGCGTGATCGTTTCGAAAAAATTTCTCGACCCCGAGGATCACATTCTTATCATCGATGATTTTCTTGCAAACGGCTGCGCGCTGCAGGGGCTCATCTCTATTGTAGATCAGGCGGGCGGCACGGTGGAAGGCATCGGTATCGCGATTGAAAAGGGGTTCCAGCCCGGCGGCGCGAAAATTCGCGAGATGGGCTACCCGCTCGAATCGCTCGCCATTGTGGAAAGCATGGACGACGCAACCGGCACGGTCGTTTTCCGTCCACAGCCATAAAAGGAGTTTTGTATGAGACGGTTTTTATCCCGCGTTTTGCCCCTTTTGCTCAGCTTCGGCTTGATTTTAAACTGCACAGGATGCAGCACGGTTTTGGTCTTAGCAGGTAAAGCTCGTGAAAACAGCGAAGCTTCGTCCTCCGTGATTTCGGAAAGCTCCGCGTCCTCCGGCGTCATCTCCACCCCTGTGCCGACCGAAGACGGCGACCTGCGTGCGTTTTACACGGATGTTGCAAACGCTGAAAGTGTCACAGTAATGGTGTACATGATCGGCTCCGACTTAGAGAGTGAGGACGGCTCCGCGACCGACGACCTTTTGGAAATGGCAGATGCCGCGCTTTCCGAAAACGTTCACCTTGTACTCCAGACCGGCGGCACCGAAACCTGGTGGAACGATGTCTGCACAGACGATGAAAGTGAGCGCTTTGTGATTGAAAACGGCGATATGACGCTGCTCCAAAGCCTTGGCAGCATGAATATGACGGACGCCGACACGCTCTCCGATTTCATTCGCTTCTCCGCCGAAAGCTACCCCGCAGACCGCTACGAGCTCATTTTGTGGGATCACGGCGGCGGCACCATGACAGGCTTCGGCTACGACGAGCTGTACGAAGACACCTCTTTGACACTCTCTTCTCTTTCTACAGCGCTGTATAACGGCGGCGTGCAGTTTGATTTCATCGGCTTTGACGCCTGCCTGATGGCGACGGCAGAGGTGGCCTACGCCTTGGATCCGTATGCGGATTACCTCATCGCCTCCGAAGAATCCGAACCCGGCGAGGGCTGGGCGTACAAAAACTGGCTTACGATGCTGGCGGAAGACCCCGCCGTACCCACGGCGGAGCTCGGCAAAAAGCTGGCGGACGATTTCCTTGAGGCCTATATTTTCGCCGACATGCCGACGCTTTCCGTTTTAGACCTGCGCTATGTGCCGGAATTATACGCCGCGTTGGAAAGCTACTGGGGAAGCGCCTACACCGCACTGCAAAGCGGCAGCTACGGTGCGTTTTCGCAGGTGCGCAACAACGTGCGGGAATTCGGCGACAACGAATACGACCAGGTCGATCTTTCCGACCTCGCCACACTGACAAAGCAGAGCCTTTCCCTCGGCACCGAGGACGATGTGCAGGCCGCCGTTCAGAACATGGTGGTGTATAACGTCACCTATGAAAAGTCCGCCGCGGGCATTGCAGTCTATTTTCCGTGCCTGTGGCCGGATTATTACGGCGATACACGCTTTGAAATGACCTGCGTCGGCTTCCCGGAATCGTATTTTGAATTCTACGATAAATTCATGAACACGATGCTCTCCGGGCAGTCGCTTTCGCAGAGTGATATCGATTTTTACTCCTACTACGATTGGTTCGATTCCTCCGAGGTTGGCGGCGAAAACGTCACCACAATAAACGACAACGATTTTGAGCTCATCGACAAGGGCGACTATTATGCACTCTCTCTTTCCGATGAAGCATGGAACCTCATCACGTACATTGATATGACCGTTTACCTCGACGACGGCGAGGGATATATTGACCTTGGCAAGGACAACGTGTACGAGTTTGACGACGACGGCGACCTGAAAGTCGATTTTGACTATACATGGATCTCGATCGACGGCGTGATTGTGCCGTTCTACGCCGAAACCGAGGAACAGACGGACGATTATTGGTACACAACGGGTTATGTACCGGCCGAACTGAACGGCAGCACCGATATTGAGATCGTTCTGCGCTGGGACAGCGACCATGACAGCGGCTTTGTTGCGGGCTACCGCTTAAAGACTGAAGAGCCTATGGTAGCGGCAAAGGGTCTGCACAGCTTTACGGAGACGGATCAGATTCAGTACACCTGTTCGTATTATGATTACGATTTCAACTACGACCGGGACTACACGCTCGGCGACCCGGTAACATACACAAGTGAACCCGTCGTCGCCTATGAGGAAATCGGCGAATACCGCACGGTGATCCAATACACCCTGCGCGACATCTACAACAACGAACACTTTACAGACCCGGTAGAGCTTTCCTGTGAATAAATAATTCTATAGAACATACCCTGCTGCGCTCCGTAGCAGGGTATGTTTCGATTTGACTTACACTATAATAGGCGGTATAATGAAAATTACTGACAAAAACGGAATTGTATGGAAAACTATGCCGTTTAAACTGTTCGGAAAGGACGAACGCCATGCGAAAGCTCCTCGTTTACATGAAAGACTACAAGAAAGAGTCGTTTTTAGCGCCTCTTTTCAAGCTGCTCGAAGCCACCTTTGAGCTGATTGTCCCGCTCGTAATCGCGCAGATCATCGACGTGGGCATTCAGACCGGCGACACCGGCTTCATCATCTCCCGCTGTCTGCTTCTGGTCGGGTTCGGTGTGGTCGGCATGGTCAGTGCCATCACGGCGCAGTATTTTGCCGCAAAGGCTGCCGTGGGCTTTGCCACCGGGCTGCGTCACAGCTTGTTCCAAAAAATCAACGGACTCTCCTTCTCTCTTTTGGACCGTGTGGGCACTTCCACGCTGCTGACACGCATCACAAATGACGTAAATCAGGTGCAGAACGGTGTGAACCTTGTACTGCGCCTGTTTATGCGCTCGCCGTTCATTGTGTTCGGCGCATGCGTTATGGCGTTCACCATTGATCCCGGCAGCGCGCTGCTGTTCCTCATTGTGGTCGCTCTGCTCTCCGTTGTGGTATTCGGCATCATGCTGCTGACCATCAAGCGCTACAAGGCTATTCAAAACCAGCTGGATTCCGTTTTGAACACCACGCGTGAAAATCTGAACGGCGCACGTGTCATACGCGCGTTCTGCGGTGAAGACACCGAAACAGAAAAATTTATCGGCCAAAATTCGCTGCTCTCTAAGCTCCAGAAATCCACGGGCCGTATCTCCGCACTTTTGAACCCGGTTACGTTTATCCTGATTAACGTCGGCATCATTCTGCTCATCCATTACGGCGCTGTTCAAGTCAACACCGGCATTTTGACGCAGGGTCAGGTCGTGGCGCTGTATAACTACATGAGCCAGATTTTAGTTGAGCTCATCAAACTTGCAAACCTCATCATCACCGTAACAAAGTCCTTTGCAAGCGCCGCACGTATCCGCGACGTGCTCGAGCTCGACACAAACACCGTTTATTCCGACGACAAGAAAATCTACAATACCCACGCCGTCGAGTTCGACCGCGTTTCCATGCACTATAACGAAGGCGCGAAGGACGCGCTCGAAAACATCAGCTTCACCGCCGAGCCGGGCGAGATCATCGGCGTTATCGGCGGCACAGGCAGCGGCAAAACGACGCTTGTGGGGCTTATTCCCCGCTTCTACGATGCGTCCTCCGGCACCATCCGCGTGGACGGCCGCAACGTGAATTCCTATTCGCTTGAAGAACTGCGCGAAAAGGTGCACGTCGTATTGCAGCGCGCGGTCTTGTTTCGCGGCACGCTGCGCGAAAACCTGCTTTGGGGCAATAAAAATGCCAACGACGAAGAGATGCAGGCAGCCGTAAAGGCTGCGCAGGCCGCAGACTTTGTACAGAGTAAGGGCGGGCTCGATATGAAGATTACCGCCGAAGGCCGCAACCTTTCGGGCGGACAGCGTCAGCGCCTTTCCATTGCCCGCGCACTTGTGGGTAATCCCGAGATCCTCATTCTGGACGACTCCGCTTCCGCGCTCGACTATGTGACCGAAAAGGCACTGCGCGGCGCGCTTTCCGCACTGCCGAATAAGCCGACGGTGTTCATCGTCTCGCAGCGCACATCTTCGCTGCGGCACGCGGATAAGATTCTCGTCTTAGACAACGGCGCGCTTGTCGGATGCGGCACACACGATGCGCTCCTTGAGAACTGCTCCGTGTACCGCGAGATCTATGACTCTCAGTTTGGCGGAAAGGAGGCAGCTGCGAAATGAGCAAGATAAATAACAAAAACAGTACCATTAAACGTGTTCTTTTGCAAATCCGTCCGTATCTGCCGACCATCATTTTGCTGCTTGCACTTGCCGTAGTCAGCGTGCTGTGCTCGCTGTACATCCCGGTGCTCGTCGGCGACGCCATCGACGCCATCATCGGCAAGGAACAGGTCAACTTTGCCGTTATCCTGCCGAAGCTCTTCACCTGCGCGGTGCTCATCGGCTGCGCGGCGCTCGCCCAGTGGCTGATGAATGTCTGCGGCAACAAGGTCACGTACAACACCATCCGCGATATGCGCGAGGCAGCCTTTAAAAAAATTCACCGTCTGCCGTTTTCTTACCTCGACGCACACGAAACCGGCGACATCGTTTCCCGCATCATTGCCGATGTTGACCAGTTTGCAGACGGCCTTTTGATGGGCTTCTCACAGCTGTTTACCGGTGTTGTGACGATCATCGGCACCATCGGCTTCATGCTTTCCGTCAACGTTTGGACAACGCTTGTCGTGGTGCTTGTCACGCCGCTTTCCATTTTGGTGGCGCGCTTCATCGCAAAGAAAACGTTCGCCATGTTCCGCTTACAGTCCGAAACACGCGGCCGCCAGACGGCATTCATCAATGAGATGATCACGAACCAGAAGGTCGTGCGCGCATACGGACACGAAGACGAGAACATGGAGAAATTCGACACCATCAACGAAGAGCTGCGCCGCCACACATTAAAGGCGACATTCTTCTCCTCCATCACAAACCCCGCCACGCGCTTTGTAAACTCCGTTGTGTACGCGGCGGTCGCGCTCATCGGCGCTTTTCTGGCCGTGACCGGACAGGGCTTTACCATTGGTATGCTCTCCTGCTTTTTGAGCTACGCAAATCAGTACACGAAGCCGTTTAACGAGATTTCCGGCGTTATCACCGAGCTTCAGAACGCGCTCGCCTGCGCAGACCGCCTGCTTGAATTCCTCGACAGCGAAGAAATGTCTGCCGACCCCGAACTGCTGCCGGAGCACAGCGAGACCGCAAAGGGACAGGTCACGTTCGATAACGTTTGCTTCTCCTATACAAAAGACCGCCCGCTCATCCGCAATTTCAGCTTGGATGTACCGGCAGGCTGCCGCGTCGCCATTGTAGGCCCGACGGGCTGCGGCAAAACGACGATGATCAATCTTCTCATGCGCTTCTACGACCCGGACAGCGGCAGCATCAGCGTGGACGGCACGAATACGCAGACTATCCCGCGCCGCGCACTGCGCCGTAACTTCGGCATGGTCCTGCAGGAAACATGGCTGAAAACCGGCACTGTGCTCGATAACATCCGCATGGGCCGCCCGGACGCTTCCGAAGAAGACGTTATCGCCGCCGCAAAGGCCGCGCACGCACATAGTTTTATTGAGCAGCTGCCGAACGGCTACTATACGCAGATTGGCGAAGACGGCGGCAGCCTTTCCGCCGGACAGAAACAGCTTTTGTGCATCTCGCGCATCATGCTGACGCTGCCTCCTATGCTGATTCTGGACGAAGCGACGTCTTCCATCGATACACGTACCGAGCTGCGCATTCAGCGTGCGTTTGCCAAGCTGATGCGCGGACGCACCTCGTTCGTCGTCGCACACCGCTTGTCGACCATCAAGGAATCTGATGTTATTCTCGTCATGCGCGACGGTAACATCGTAGAGCAGGGCGATCATGAATCTCTGCTTGCGAAAAACGGCTTCTACGCCGAGCTGTACCGCAGCCAGTTTACGGATGAGGAACAGCCGGTGGGTTAACGCACAAAAATGCAGCCTTCTCTATTCGAGAGAGCTGCATTTTTCGTTTTCTGCCATACCGCACAAAGCCGCGTTTTGCACTTTGTGCGGTATTTTTTGAATATCAATATAGTGGAAGTTTTAGTCAATGCGTTTGAGGAAATCAAACGGCAAAACGATTATGATAAAGATATCGGCGAACCTTGCCCGGACTGCGCATGCGCAAACTGCGTGCGGAACGCCTTCGGTGCACAGCCGTAGCGCTCCGTAAATAAGCGGTAAAACCGGCTTAAGCTGTTAAAGCCGCATGCACCGCAGATTTCAATGACGGGCATATCCCCCTGCAAAAGCAGCTGCGCCGCCAAAGACAATCGCTTGCCGTTGATGTACTCCGTCGGCGTCATGCCGATGTAGCGGCGAAACGACCGCGTAAGGTGCTCCTGCGACATGTTTGCAAGCGCCAAAAGACATGGAAGACCTGTGGTGTAATTTTCGCGCCGCTCCATTTTTTCAAGCAGCTCCGAAAACCACGCAGGCAAAATCGCTTCCGGCGCGGGTGCCGTAAGAAACAGCTGCACCAAATACGGAAACAGGCTTAAAATGTAGCGGCACGCCGTTTCGTTATCGGCAAAGCGGTTCGTGTTCAAAAGCTTTTCCTGCACATCCGTTAAGGTGTGGCCGGAAAGCACACAATGTAACGGCAGCTCCGGCGTATCAAATATGGCGCGGTCAAGCTGCAAATAATCGCACAAGCGCTCAAATACCGTGCGCGGAATACCGATATCGAGCAGCTCGAAATCCGCGTTGTTGAAAAAATCATAGCGGTGCACATCCCTCGGGCGCATCAAAACGAACGAGCCCTCGGAAAGCAGCTGCGAGCGTCCATTCACGGCGTGGATGGCCCCGCCGTGCGAGACGAGAAACAGCTCGTAAAAATCATGCGTGTGAATTTTATACGTCGCCGGCACACCGCACTGGTGCAGAACGCGCGCACCCTCACCGGTGTGCAGATTTTCTTCGGAAAAATGCAGAAGCTCAACGTCGCTCATTTCGGCGCCCCCTTTCTTCTGCTATTATAACGCGTCAAAAAAACGGAATCAAGAAATTTCAATTCTAACTTTGGGAGGATAACGGTATGTTCAAGACCGATGTTCAAAAACTGCGCAATGCGCTGGAATTCACGCGCGTTTACAAAGAGAACGCAAACGACATTTACCTGCGTGAAGCCGCCTGCATGGATTTTCAACTCCGTCATATCTTAGTGCCGATGGATGAAAACGACGGCATCGCGGGCCGCTATGAGCACGACTTTGTGGGCTTTTCCTCGCAGGTCGGCGGCATTTACACGTATTACTTTAACGAGCATGAATTTTTGAACGCATATATGGCTTGTAAGCAAAACGGTGAGATCACCGCTGCGGAGGACTACGCTTTGCAGGCTGTGCAGGCCTATTGGCACGAGGAAAACACCGCGCGCAAGGTTGAATTGGAATTTTCGAAGCGCTACGGCTATGTGCCGCCGAAAGCTTTTGCCGGTGCGGGCGTGGGCAACTGCGACTGCCGCGTGGCAGGTACAAACCTCGATTTTGAAAAGCTCATCCGCCTCGGCTTTGACGGGCTCGATCAGGAGATCGACCGCGCGGCGGAAGTGAACGGCGCGTCTTCGTTCTACACGGCTTTAAAGCTGTGGATTGAAAGCCTGCGCGGCGCATGCGAGCGTTACCGCGAACAGGCATTGGAGCTTGCCGAAAAAGCAGAGACCGAAGAAGCCAAAACGCGCTTTACAAAGCTTGCCGAAGCACTTTTAAACATTCAGCACAGCACACCGAAGACGTTCCTTGAGGGCGTGCAGCTGATGTGGATCTACGCTGTCAGCAGCGACATTATGAATTACAGCCGCATGGACGATTACCTTGGGCCGCTCTATGCCGCGGATATCGATGCGGGGCGCATCACGGAAGAAGAAGCCGTGCAGACCGTGCTGTATCTCTATAAGCACTTTAAAGAGATTAACAAGATCCATGACTGCCGCGTAATCATCGGCGGCGTGGGCAGAAAGCACCAGAAGGAAGCCGACCGCCTCGCCATCGTCATCATGGAAGCTTCCCGCCGCTTCCGCGAGACTGTGCCGCAGCTCACCCTGCGCTATTACAGCGACATGGACGAGACCGTTTTCCGCAAGGCGATGGAAGTGAATGCGGAGGGCACCACGTTCCCGATTATTTACTCCGATGAGACGAATGTACCGGCTGTGGAAAAGGTCTTTGGCGTTTCGCATGAGGAAGCCGAGCAATATGTGCCGTTCGGCTGCGGCGAATACGTCATGGTCGGTTACAGCGTAGGCACACCGAACAACGGTATCAACGCGCTGAAAGCGCTGGAAATTGCGCTGCACAACGGCCTTGATTTCTACCAGAACGTTCCCTGCGGCGAAAAAACCGGCGACCCTGCGCAGTTTGATACCTTTGAAAAGCTGTATGACGCCGTGCTTGCACAGCTCAAGCCGACCATTGACCGCTTTGCTGTACACAAATACCTCAACTATAAAATTGCGGGCGAAAACGCACCGTATCTGCACCTCAGCCTGCTTTTGAACGACTGCATCGCGCGCGGCAAGGCTACGTTTGAAGGCGGCGTGCGCTACCTGAATGCTTCCAGCGAAATGTTCGGCATCATCAGCTGTGCAGACAGCCTGACGGCCATTAAAACGCTCGTTTACGACGAGAAGAAGCTCACTTTGCCGGAGCTCATCGATGTGCTGGATCACGATTTTGAGGGGCACGACGATATTCGCCGCATGTGCCTTTCCGCACCGAAATACGGCAACGACGACGACACGGCCGACGACATCGCAACGCGCCTTTTCACCGATATTGCCGACCTTACCATGGCGGCGGGCAAAGCTGCGGGGCTTGACCACTACAATATTGTCAGCGTCAACAACTCCATGAGCGCAGAATGGGGCAACTTCTGTGCGGCGTCTGCCTGCGGCAGAAAGGCCGGCAGCCCCATGGCAAACGCCAACGGCGCTTCCATCGGCGCAGATAAGTGCGGCATTACGGCGCTGCTCAACTCCATGTCGAAGTTTGACAATACAAAGCACGTGGGCGTTATCAACAATGTGCGCTTCACAAAGGAGCTCTTCAAGGGCTCTATGGATAAAGTAGAAGCCGTCTTGAAGGCGTTTTACGACAACGACGGCGTGCAGACGAACCTGTGCGTCATCGGCAAGGATGACCTTGAAAACGCCATGGTGCACCCGGAAAACTACCAGAACCTCCTCGTGCGTATCGGCGGCTTCTCCGCGAGATTCGTCACGCTGAATCCTGTTGTGCAGCGCGAGATTATTGAGCGTACGACCTACGGCGCGTAAGCGGAGGCCGATATGCGGGATCTTATTTTTGATATTCAACGTTTTTGCGTGTATGACGGGCCGGGCATTCGCACCACCGTGTTTTTCAAAGGGTGCAACATGCACTGTGCGTGGTGCCACAATCCGGAAAGCTTTTCAACCGATGCCGAGCTCTTGTTTCGCCACGAAAAATGCACGTCCTGCGGGGCATGCACTGCGGTATGTCCGAACGGAGCGCATGAAATAAAAGCAGACGGCACACATGTTTTTGACCGTGCAAAATGCGCGGCGTGCGGCAAATGTGCCGAAGTATGTCCGAACGATGTCCTGGAGCTTTCCGGACGCGAAATGACGGTGGAAGCCGTGATGAAGCAGATCGACAAGGACGCAAAATATTACCGCTCGTCAAAAGGCGGCGTCACCTTTTCGGGCGGCGAGGCTTCTTTGCACTTTGAACTCCTGAAAAAGCTGCTTACAGCCTGCCGCGAAAAAGGGTACCACACCGCGCTGGAGACAAACGGTTTGATCTCTGCCGCACATTTAAAAGAACTGATACCGCTCACCAATCTTTTTCTGTTCGATTTTAAGCACAGCGACTCCGATGCCCTCAAAAAATGGGCAGGCGCGCCGCTTGCGCCGATCCTCGAGTCCCTGGCAGCCCTTGAGGACGCGCATGCGCATGTGTGGTTGCGCTGCCCGGTCATTCCGGGCGTGAACGACACGGACGCGCACTTTGAGGCGATTTGTGCGCTCAAGCATCAATATACCTGTATTGAAAAGGCCGAGATCATGGCATACCATGACATCGGCAAAACGAAATGGGACGCGCTGGGGATACCGTATTCACTCGCCGCGCTGAAGACCGTTTCGCCGGAACAGAAACATATTTGGGAGACTAAAATAGCCGATTAGCGGCACTTTTGGGGATAAGAGAGGGAACGCTTCGTTCCCTCTCTTTGCTTTATCTTCCACATTTTTTCTAAACATTTGACAGATTTCCCGGAATATTGTATGCTATGGAAAACACCGCAGATTTTCTCTGCGGGACCACAAACATTAGGAGGTCACTTATGTTTTGTATATACTGCGGCGCCACCTTGCCGGAGGGCGCGAAAAAATGCACGCTCTGCGGCAACCCCGTTGTGCGCCTGCCGGAAGCCACTGCACAACCCGTAAGCGAACTGGAGTCGGAATCTGCCCCCGCACCGGAAACGCCCACGGAGCCTGCCGTGGAAGACATCTCCTCAAATTCGACAGAGAGCCTCTCCGAAGCGGAACCGACACCCGAAGCTGAAGATACCCCTTCAAACAGTCCGGACAGCGAAGATATTTACAACCATTCCCCGATGGACTTCACGGAGGATATTTCCTCCGGCGATGCGCTCGGCGACAAACCCGAAGGCATGGAGCACGAGGGCACATTCACCGTTTCCCCCACCCCGGAGGAAAATTCAGGACCGGAGCCGCGCGTGCAACCCATAGAATATACGTATAACGACGGCTACGCCTACGAGGAATACGACGAAAAGCCGAAGAAAAAGCGTTCTTTTAAATGGCTTTTCATCGTGCTGCCCATTCTCATCGCCATCGGCGCTACAATCGGCGGCATTTTCTGGTGGTACAATGCACCCATGCAAAAGCTCACCCGCGCGCTTGACGCTTACGATTATTCCGCTGCGGCGCAGGTACTTCCCACGCTTTCAAAGGACGAACTCGCTTCGGTCTCCGACCAAATGCAGGAATATGCCCAGACGGTCATCGACCGATACAATAAAAGCGAAGCGAACTACGACAGCTCCTATGAACTGCTCGACCGCCTGCAAAAGCTGTTCCCGAACATCGGTCTCGACGATCAGCTCGACGGCATTCAATCGCTGAAAGACTCCAAAGAGGCCTACAAAAACGGCAAAAGCCTGCAGGCACAGGGCGAAGACGGCCGCGCCATTACGGAATATCAGAAGGTCATTCACGCCGATGTGAACCACGACGACGCGCAGACGCAAATTCAGAACATCCGCACCGCGTACAAAGAAAAAGTGTTAAGCGATGCGCAGAGCCGCGCGGACGAGAAAGATTTCCTCGGTGCCGAAGCCATTTTGATGAACAGCGCCGATATCCTCGGCGATGATAAAGACGTCCAGGCTAAGCTGGAAGAGATTAAGGACGCAGAGCTCAATAACTACGTGGAAACGCTGCTCGGCACCGCCAAAACGCTCGCGGACGACGGCGACTTGCCCGGCGCTGTTAACGTGCTGCAGGGCGCCACACGCAGCGACAAGCGCATCGACGCGCAGATTGCCACCTACAAAAACCAGTATAAGCAAAAAATTCTCGATGCTGCCGCAAAGCAGGCCGGTGAAAGCCGCTATCATGACGCGGTGGAAACGCTGCAAAACGCCGACGACATTATCTCCGGCGACAGCGATATTGCGGCAAAAATCGAAGAATACAGGGCGCTTTACCCCGTTTCGCTGACAGATCTTTCCCCAAGCGGCGGCGAAGATTGCAGCCAGAACTGGACAGCCTATGACGCAAACGGCAATGCGTACAGCAACGGCCTTAACTTCTCGCTGTATCCTGTCATCGCAAAAACCGTCTACACCGAATACGCCCCGAACGGACAATATAAGCGCCTGACGGGAACATGGGTCGTGGAGGGCGATACCTCCGATGATTTCATCGGCACAGTTCGCATTTATGTGGACGGCAATTTGCAGTATGAAGTTTCCTCGCTCACGGTGAACAGCCCCGCAAGCGCGCTGAGCCTGAGCATTTCCGGCGCTTCCACCGTTCGCATTGAAGTGGAGGGCGCGTTCGCCTCGCTGCGTGCCGTCGGTTATCTGTACCTTGCAGATGCGAAATTTGAAAACTAAACCGCTATAAAAAGAGATACCGCACAGGGTAAACTCACCTTGTGCGGTATTCTTTTGCGCAAAGCCTGCCGTGCGGTCTATGCACGTGCAGCTGATCCTTCCACAATACAGAAAAACTCTGTGGAAAACACAACGCGCATAAGAAACGGGATGTCCCTTTTTGGGGGACATCCCGTCTTACTTTGGCTTACGCCTTATGCTTTTGTTTCATCACGCGTTTGCTGCGTTCTCGTCTTCGTCGTTTTCGTCCTTCTTCTTTTTGCAGAGGACCATAACAACGACCTGTACCAGCGCGATTACAACATGGAGGATTGTCCACTTGTCGACGAAAATCATCGGCAGGGTCATGTCTTCGGTGAAGATGAAGACGATGATGGCAATCAGAGCCGGGATGATGCTGATGAGTCTCCAAAGGCCCTTTTTGTTCTTTTCGTACTCCATAACCTCTTTGCCGTTCTCATCGAGAACCACGTTGCCGTCTTCGTCTTCCAACGCCTTCTTTTTCTTGCCGATATAGCCGATGAGAAGGAGGATGGAAAGGAGGGTCGTCACGATGGTGAGGATCAGGTTGATGAGTGCCCAAGCGCCCGTGCCGAGACCTGCGAGCGGCGTTGCATTATCTGCGATGTCTTCACCGTTTGCAAGCGGTGTTTCGTTATCGTTGATCGTTTCGCCTATTTCGCCGTCATTATTGCCATCGCCTTTTCCGCCGTTATCGCTCGGCGTTGTGGAAGGTGTGGCAGTCGGTTTCGGGGTGGGTGTTGCAACCGTAGCCGGAACGACCGGAGCTACCGGCGTCGGAGTAGGTGTTGCCGGGTTCGGATTCGGGTTCGGATTTGGAGCCGGAGTAGGTGTAGATTCTTCTGTCGGAGCCGGAGTGGGTGTAGGCTCTTCTGTCGGAGCCGGTGTAGGTGTAGGCTCTTCTGTCGGAGCCGGAGTGGGGGTAGGCTCTTCTGTCGGAGCCGGTGTAGGTGTGGGCTCTTCTGTCGGAGCGGGAGTAGGTGTAGGCTCTTCTGTCGGAGCGGGTGTAGGTGTAGGCTCTTCTGTCGGAGCCGGAGTGGGGGTCGGCTCTTCCGACGGAATCGGGGTCGGCGTGGGATTTGCTTCCCAAACAGCCTTCAGCACAACGTCCTTAGCCGGCATCGTGAACGCATCGTTCTCGATCGTAACCTCTTCGCTTCTCCAACCCGAGAACTTATAGCCCTCTCTGGTCGGGACCGTCTTTACAACTTCTACTGTTGCTTTGTACTCATACGGGAACTCGTTGGTCGCTTCAGTCCACTCGCCGCCGTCGAGGTCGTACGTTACATTGTACTTGTTCGTGGTCTTCTCATACACTGCTACGTAAGTCTGGTTGCCCTTAACTTCCGTGTAGTCCTTATCCCAGCCCTTGAACGTGTACGTATACTGTGCATCTGCCGCCTTCGTCGGTTCAACACCTTCGAACTTCGGTATTGCTCCGTACTCGTAGTCCTTCTGGTCGATGAGCGTCGTTCCGTCTTCATCTACCCACTTTACTGTGTACTTGTTCGTGGTCTTCTCATACACTGCTACGTAAGTCTGGTTGCCCTTAACTTCCGTGTAGTCCTTATCCCAGCCCTTGAACGTGTACGTATACTGTGCATCTGCCGCCTTCGTCGGTTCAACACCTTCGAACTTCGGCATTGCTCCGTATTCGTAATCCTTCTGGTCGATGAGCGTCGTTCCGTCTTCATCTACCCACGTTACCGTGTACGTCTTCACCTGCCAAACCGCATAGAGGTTGTTATTGCCCTTAGCGTCGATAAAGACCGTAGCGCCTACTTTGTATGTAACCGTATTGCTGTCCGGCTTGGTTGCCCAGCCGAGGAACTTGTAGCCTGTGGGGGCGGTAAAGGTGACATCTTCAAGCGATTTTACGGTTGCGGTCGTGTTTCTCGGGTAGCCCTTACCGCCATTATCATCGGTACGCTTGTCGGTGCTGCCCTCGAAATTATAATGATACGTAATCGTCTCGGTTTGGGGCTTATTGGTGTAGACTGCCGTCAACGTGGTGTCCTTTGTGACGGTAATCTTATCGCCCGGGTAGATGAGCTTGCCTTCCATTTCCCAAGCGCGGAAGTTTTCGGAATTTTCCGGCGGAAGTACGCGGGCGGAGCTGCCGCTTACATACTTCTGGTTATCCGTTTTTACATTCGTACCCTCAACGTATGTGACCGTGAAGCCATCCTTTGCGGAGGGGAAGAACGGGGAAATCGTAACGGAGCTGTAAAGCTCGGTATCTACATTGAACAGCGCGCCGTTGGAATCGATCCAAGCGGAGGGCGTTCCTGTGAGCTCTTTAAGCAACGCCTTAAACTCCTCGGATTCCGAAAGTTTTTTGCCGTACTCAACATTGATCGTTCTTACTTCGCCGTCCGCAGAGGCCGTCAGGTAAACCTTAGCTTCAATAACCGGCGCCTGCCACTTTGCGTAGAGCGTAATGTTCTGTGCGGGCATCGTCTTGCCGTCGAAGACATATGCCGTGCCTTCGCAAAGCTCGTTCTCATACCAACCAGCAAACATGAAGTTTGCGGGTACACCGGCCGGTTTTGTCGGGTTGTAGTTGGCATTGGAAATATCCTGCTGATACTTGCGGCTAACCTCTCTATCCTTCGCACCCTTATTCATGAATACGATATTATAGGAGTTGCGGGTATAGTAGAATTTGGCATTATTGTATTTGCCGCGAATAGGAGTACTTACATTTGCGTTAAAAGTAAAACCTGTAATCGGATACTGATCTTCTTTTGATACTTTATAGCCTCTACCGGGGCTTGTATCGTGGTGATCTTCTTTATAGGTTATTCCATCGATAGTAATTGTTCCATTTTCGCCCGGCAAAACTTCTACAAAATAGTACGCTGTCTCACTGCCCAAACCAGTCTTCGGGCCATAGAACTCGTCGCCGCCTAACGGCATTGTATCAATGTTAACCTGGCTTGTACTACCGCCATCACTTGTGCTCCATGTGTTGCTACCCTTGTAAGTAGGCCACTTATCACGGATATTCGCGCCATATTTTTCCGTAATTCTAAGACTTGTATACTCCCGAGAAGGAGAGAGGAAACCACTGTAGCTGTAGAACTTAACGTTATAAACATCTCTCTTATAATAAACATTTACGATTGTGGAACCGTCACCGGCAATGGTTTTCTGCTCAATCTTCTGTGCAGTAAAGCCCTGATAATCTTCATCTTTGCTGCTTTTTGCAGTGGCAGCTGTCTTTGCGCCAGTAGTGCCAGATTTTATTTCAATATCCTTTGAGGAATACTCGTTATCATCTGCATTTTCCTGCCAATGGATAACGGTGTATTCCGTTTTGGAATTGGCGTTCCAGTGCGCGGTAACAGTTGCTTCTGCGGAAACAGACGTTACTTTCTGACCGTCGATATACCAACCGTCAAACGTGTAGCCGTTGCGGGTGGGTATGACTGTGCTCAGATTCAGCGCTTCCATTCGGAACTGCGGCGCCATGTAGTCGCCGCCGTCGGTATTGAACGTGACCCAGAAACCGGTTTTAACTACCGGGTAAACGTATGTATCGCCGGCTACAAATGTGATAGATGCATCGGGCGTATTGCTGTCCTGCGTGGTGCTCCAACCGACAACGCCTTTTTCTTTGCCCATGGTGAGCTCAACCTTAGCGGTCGCGGCGTTCAAATCTGCTTCCGCAACGTTTTCACCGGCTACGCCTGCGGCGGTGTAATAAACCACCTTTGTACCGTCTTCATTCATGAAGTATACGTAGCTGTACACCTCAAACTTCGCCGTAACCGTCACTTCCGTGCCGCTGACAGCCGCGACTTCGCCGAAGCTTAACGGGGTCTTACCGACATACCACCCAACAAAGCGTGCGTTTTCCTTTGTCGGTGCAGGCGGCTCGAGGAGCTCATCGCCTTTGGCGACGGTCTGCTGCCACTCGGTCAGCTCCTTGCCATCTGCACCATAGAAACGGTAGGTATCGACCGTGGGCTTCTCGTCGTCCGGACGCAGCATAGTCAATGCAATGCCCGTTTCCGCGCTCTGTTTCGCCGGCGCAGTTTCCTCTGCACCTGCGGCGGGGGTCGCCTGTGCTTCCACTTCAACGGGAGCCGGGGTCTCTGCCGGGGCGGGAGTAGGTGTCTCTACCGGGGCGGGAGTGGCTGTCTCCTCCGGAGCTGCGGTCTCCTCCGGGGTTGCGGTCTCCTCGGGCGCGGGCGTCTCGTCAACGACCGGCGTTCCCCCCTGCATAACATCCCCTGTTGCAGTGTAGGTGTTTGTTTCCTCATCACTCATTGCAAACGCGCCCGTAGGACATGCCGAAACCAGCATACATGCGCTCAGCAACACGGCGATGATCTTCTTTTTCATAGTGTTTTCCTCCAATCCTGTGATTTGTCCGTTTTATAACAAATATGGATTCCTAAATTGATGTGTGTTACTGTGCCAAAACCGTTTCCATTTGGATGAGCAGCTCCAGCACACTGCGGAACGCGGCCTCTTTGCCGCCTTTTGTCCACCGCAGTCTCCCCTGCCAGCTGTAATTCTGGCGGAACAGGATGTCCAGTTCAAACGTGGGTGTTTCCGTACATTTTATGGGAGAAGCTTTCGGCGCACCGCCTGTATCCATCTGCTCTTCCAAAAGCAGGATCAGACGTGAAAGACTTCGGAATAGGGTTTCCTCCGGGAACGTCCCGCCGGAGACCCTGCCGCGGATGACACCGTCCTCCGCTTCATCCACAAAGATACGGAAGGTCTCTGTGCCGATCGGTAGCATACGATTTTCTTTCACCTAACCCCTCCCTTTTGTCTTTTGTAATTACATTTTACACAAAGGTGCTATGAGAACGCTATGATTAAGAAGTTTTTTCATAGAAAAACGACCCATTTTCTCACAAAAAAAGAAAATAGGTCGTAGTTTTTTTGTTAACTGTGCTGCGTCAACCGGTTTATTTTTTTCAGGTGACGGTTTTAAGCCTTTCGTCGCTCCGTTTTCTCCGTTGCTTTTTCTTCTGCGCTCATATGTATGTGGCGCAGGTCGAGCGATTTAAAGGTGTAGGCCGCACCGCTTTTCGGATACTCCTTTTGGAACCGATTGAACACACGGCGGGAAACGAGCCCGCCGTTTTCGCCGGTCGCACCCGGCAGCAGCACCCAAAACTGGTTTGCGCCCACCTTTGTGAACGGGTCGCCCGCGCGCAGTTCGTTTAAAAGCGTCCCTTCCATCTGCTTCATATATATAGCACGCTTTTCCGGGTCTATCGAGCGGTTTGCAAGCCGCACAATCATCAACGCCGCAGGGGTATCGTTTCGGCGCATCTCGCGCATATGCAGATTTACAATCTCGCGGAAAACGTTGTTATCGCAGCAAAACGCACCGGTTTCCTGTTCTTTTTCAAGCAGGAACGTTTGAATATCGTCTTCACTCGTCTCGCTGCCGTAAAGCTCCTGCACCGCAAGCGCCTTCTGCGCCTCCAGCTCCGCCGAAGGCGAAACACCGTAGACCTCCCGGTACAGCGAAGCGATGTAATCATAGTGTTCCAGCGCTTTTTTCGGGTTTTTGTTTTTTATGAGCGCCTGCATCAAAAACACGCTGAATTCCTCTGCGGCGGGATCTAAACGGATAACGCCCGTGCAGAGCTTTTCCGCATCCGTAATGCGTCCGAGCTTCAAAAGGCGATCCACCGCCGCGCGACATAGGCGCGTATAAAGCGAGCGGTAATACGTGTTGAGGTTGATGCACCAGAACTCCGCTGCGCTTTCCGTAAGAAAATCGCCGGTGTAAAGCGCCACGGCTTCCTGCGCCAGGGCAACCGATTTTTCCATATCTTCTTCGGCAAGCGCTGCCTTTGCAAGTGTTTCAAATTGCTCCACGTCAAGCTGCGTCTCGCGGTCCGGCGCCCAGCGATAATAGCCCTTTTCGTTATGGATTATAACCTTTGCGTGCGTAAAGCCGAGCTCTGCCAGCGCAGCCCTTGCGCGGCTAACATTATTTTGCAGCGTGCTTAACGGGTTATCGTTTTCGGCTTCCGGCCACAGCAGGTCAATGAGCTCCTGCGCGGAAACGCCGCGGTTTCTGTGCAGAATAAGGTACGCCGTAAGCGTCCACAGTCTTCTGGAGCGTCCCGTGAGGCTCACGGCGTGCGGAACCTCCATACCTTCCTGCTTTAATGTAAACTTGCCGAACATGGTCACATTGATCTTCGGCACAACCTGTATCGTTTCACCGTTCTGTGCTTCACACGGCAGCCCGGTGGTTTCAATTTCTTTCGCTGTTCGACTCATGAACGGTTCATCTCCCTCTTTCAGAAATAACAGTTCAAAATATCACCCCGGCTATTGCGAAAAAAATAATATTCCGAACTTGTTCTTTTTATAAAGTATAGCACGCTTCACGGCATTTGTAATCCACCGAAAGGTGGAAAATGCGATTTTTCTCATAAGAATTTGCTTTTTTGTCGGAGAAAATACCTTTTTTGGCGAAAGGTCGCGCTAAAAACTATGACTTAAAGTAATTGCAGACGTTTTTGCATTGTCTCATAGTTCGTGCAGTAGTAAAGCGCCGTCTCCTCTGTGATGCGCTTTTGCCGTACAAGGTCCGCAAGCGCCATGTCCATGGTGCGCATGCCCTGCGCCGCGCCGGAAGCGATGGCGGCATCGAGCTGATGCGTTTTGCTTTCGCGGATCATATTGCGTATCGCGAGTGTGGAATACATGATTTCAAACACCGGGATGGGTGTGCCGTCTACGCCGGGCACGAGCTGCTGACTGATGACCGCCTGCAAAACCATGGAAAGCTGTAAGCGGATCTGCGCCTGCTGGTTCGGCGGAAATGCGTCGATGATGCGGTCAATCGTATTCGCCGCGCCGGTGGTGTGCAGGCTCGAAAGCAATAGCTGCCCCGTTTCGGCGGCGGTCATCGCGACCTCCATTGTCTCTTTGTCGCGCATTTCGCCGAGCAAAATCACGTCCGGGCTTTCGCGCAGTGCACTGCGCAAAGCGGCGACGTAGCTCGGGCAATCGCAGCCGATCTCACGTTGGCTCACAATGCACTTATCATGGCGATGGATGTACTCTACCGGATCCTCGAGCGTCAGAATATGTCCCGTGCGCGTACGGTTGATCTCGTTGATGATACACGCGAGCGTTGTGGACTTACCGCTGCCCGCTGAGCCCGTAACGAGCACGATGCCTTTTTTCATCTGTGCCGCGCGCATGACCTCCGGCGGAATGTGCGCTTCTTCGGCCGTAGGCAGACCGAAGCGGATGACGCGCACCACGGCGGCAATGCTGCCGCGCTGGCGGAACAGATTCACACGGAAGCGTCCCGTACCGCTGAGCGAGAACGAAAAATCGTCATCGGTCGCACTGCCGTTTAAGCAGTGCGGCTCACGCGCGGCAAGGCGATAGATTTCCGCTGCGAACGCTTCGGTCTTTTCGGGCGTGAAGGCGCCGTCCGCCGTTTCACGCTGCTGTTCGCCGCGCACCTTATACGTCAGCGGCAGGCCCGCCACCACGAAAATATCGGAAGCGCCGCGCTCCACGGCACTTTTCAAAATTTCAGTCATGTTCATTGTACTCCGCCTTTCTTACCCGAGGTTCAGGGAGTCATCCGGCTGCCAGCGCGCTGTGCAGCGCCATTTTGCGATCTCATAGTTGCCGTTTATCTTATTTAAGCAGATCTCAAGCTGCATGTTGCCGCGCTTGATCTCCGTTTTGAGCGTGGTTTCGGTCTCTTCGGTGTTTTCCGGCAAATCTCCCGCGCCCTTTAAATACGCATCTGCTTCGGAAAACCAGTCTTGCCCGGCGTTTTCGCAGGCATACAGCACTTCCACGTGCTCGCCGTAGCGCTCTGCGGCACGGCGATCGGATACGGCAGAGGACACCGTAAGCACGCCGAAAATGGCGACGCACAGCACAACGACCGCGAACAGCACCGCGATGCTGCCGATGCGGAATCGATTTCGGCTCATGGCGTTCCCTCCTTCGGCTGGTAGCACCGTACATTCAGCGCATAAATTTCTTTATCCTGCTCCGCCGTGTACGCCGTGATTTTCCCGGCATACAATGCTCCCGTTTCGGTCTCGGCGGCGGTCACTTCGGTTTCTATATAATAGTAAGCGTCCGCTTCCGCACAGCTTGCCATATCTTTTGTGAAATATGCTTTTTCGCCGTTTTCGGGGATCTCTCCCGCGCGAAACTCCTCTGCGGCGCTGCGGCACAGCGCAATGCCTGCGCTTTCCCTCGCCGCTTCATCGCTGATGACGGCTGCGCGCAGGAACACGCACGCAATGACACCGCAGCACGCGACAAATGTCAGAACAAACACAAGCAGCGGAGTCATAAAGCCCATGCGGTGGCGCGTTTCACTGCGCTTTTCCTCGTAATCTATCATGCCGTGCCACCTCCGTCACAATACGCGCCGGCGGTCATGCCGTCCGCAGTGATCGTTAAAAGCCCGTTTTCCGAAAGCTCGGCTTTAAACGTTTTAAGGTCGCACAGTTTTTCGGCGTTATTGGGGTCGATCTCCGCCGTGACCCGTGAAAACTCCGTGCGCAGCGCGTTTTCATATAAATAGATGCGCGTTTCGAAGTCGCTTTCCGGCTCGCGCAGGCACACCGCCGGGCCCTCCGGGCCGTCGATCAGGCGGATGTTCCCTTTGCCGCCGCACGCTGCCGTTTGGCTTTGAATATACGAAAGCGCGCTGCGCTGCTTTGCGTGTGCGTCGCGGGCATCCATCGTATCGGAATACAGCCGCGCGCCCGCAAGCGTCAACACCAAAAGCGATGCGATGAGCAATGCATACAGCAGAAGCAGCATCAGAGAAGTGCTGTTTCTCTTTTTCGGTTCTGTCATGCGCCCTCCTTATTCCTCGCCGCGCACCAGCACCTGAACGGTCGGCAGCTGGTTATCGGCAAAAACCTCGTATGTCACGATGTATTCTTTCTTATTGACCGTAAGCCCGTAGTGCTTTTCCAAATATTCAAGGCTTTCCGGATATGCGCCCTCTAAGGTGTAGCACTCCACGGCGCTGCGCAAAACGGCTTCACGCACGGCGGCACGGCCTGTTTCGCGGATATCCTCCTGAAAAACCGGCACGCACACCGCGGTAAAAATTACCGCAAGCACCAGAATAAGCACGACCGCGAAAAGCCGGAAGCTTACTTTTCGATTCAAAATGCCCATAGCTTTTCCCTCAGATTGCGCTCAAAATACCGAGCAAGGGCAGCATGACGCTTAAAAGCGTCAAACCGACAGACGCGGTGAGAAATCCGATCAAAATCGGCTCCGTGCGGTCGATGACGCTGCACAGCCCGTTTTCCGCCTCCTGCGCCGTGCGGCGCGCGAGGTTTTCCGTCACCTGCACGAGCTCGCCGCTCTGCGCACCGCCAAGCAGCATTTTGCCGTACATGGCGGGCAATATCTTTTGGTGCGCAAACGCCGTCGCAATGCCGACGCCCATCTGTGTTTCTTCACGGCATTTTTCAAGCGCTTCGTGCAGCTTTTTGTGGCGCGTCTGCTCGATGCACAGCGCAAGCGCACTGTCTTCATCCGTACCGCTCGCAAGCAAGGCGGAGAGCGTGTCCATCACCTCGGATACCGCCAAAATCCACGCGGCTCTGCGCGTAAAGCGGCTCGTTTCCATTGCATTTCTGAGCTTTTCCCGACCTTTATCGGAGCGCATACCAAACGCCAAAACGAGCAAAACGATGCCCAAAAGCCCCGCAAACACCAAGCTGATGCGCCCAATGAGCGTCGCCGCGAGCACATAGGCATAGGAAGATGAAAGCAGGCTGCCCGTTAAATTGTCGTACACGCGCTCAAACATGGGCAGCACGGCGAAAACGAGCACCGCCAGCACGCCGCACATCATCAGCATCAAAACGGCCGGGTATGTAAGGGTGCTGCGCAAACGGTCGTATAACGCGCTTTGGCGGTCATAGTGGTCTGCAAGGCGGTCAAGCGCTTCGTCCAATCGGCCGGAAAGCTCTGCCGTGCTAAAAACGCTCAAGGCGTATTCCGGGAAAGCGCCGGTCTTTTCCGCCGCCGCAGAAAACGTCTCGCCCGCCGCAACCGAAAGGCTGATCTCGGTAGAAGCCTGCCGCAAGGCGGTGTCCATGCCGTCTTCCTCAAACAGAGAAGAAGCCTCCGAAAGCGACGCGCCGGAGCGCAGCAGCATTGCAAGACTGCTGCAAAATACGCTGAGCTGTTCCTGAGTCAAAAATTTTTCTGCCATGTTCCTCGTCCTTTCGCTTTTCCTTTAATAAGTGAACCGCGTTGTGTATTCCGAATCGTTTTGAATCTCCCCGGCGGGCATGCCGCCTGCGGCAAAGGTGATGTCCACCCGCTGCCACTCATCCGCTTTTGCGCGGATCTCCACGGTGATCCACCCCTCGCTCTCCACATAAAAGCTGTTCCACGCGTGGTAGGTCTCCTCACCCACATAACCCGTGACGAGCTTGCACGGAATGCCCTCGCTGCGCAGCATGGCGGCGGCAAGACTTGCATAATCAAAGCATATGCCCTTGCCGGTCTTTAAGGTCTCATCCGGGGAGGGCAGGTAGCCGTTCTGCACGGTCGCCGCTTTTTCCGTATCGTATTGGATATTCTTCACCATGTAGTCATACACGGCGGCAGCAATGTCCGCATCGGTGGTGCAGCTTGCGGCCAGCTCTTTCATCTTTTTGGTGCAATCGGAGCTTTTATTGTAATTCACCATCTGGTTCGGGCGCAGGTACGGCTGAAATTCATCTTTTAGCGTCACGTCGCGGTCTTCGCTCCCGATACACGCGTATTTGCTGTCGCCCACCTGCTCCATCAGGCGGAACGTGTATGTGCCGTTTCCCATATTGAGCGGGAAAAATGTCGCAGTGCCGTCGTTCGGCAAGTCATAGTTGTATTTATCCTCGCCGCAGACAATCTGCATTTTTAATCGCGTATCGCTCTGCGCTTTTACGCCGATGATGCCGCCTTCAAGCTGGGAAAGGTCAATCTCTCCGCTGCCGAACGCGGTCGCTTCCTCTTCGTTGAAGACGGAATCCCGAAAAGCGGGAACCTCGTAGGGCGCGGCGTTGCTGTCCGTGACATCGCCCACCGCCGGCTTGGCGTCGTTTGATGCCGTGCCCCGCGCCGCACAGCCGCAAAGCAGCAAAATAAGCGCCAGCGCCGCCGCTAACAGCTGAATTTTTTCTTTCATGCCGCACCCCCTGTCTTTTCTGTGTATACTAAATATTATTTTATCTTGTTTTTGTCTTATACGCAAGCCCTGTGCAAAATTCTTCTGCATGGCTTTTTCCGTCGATTTTTTCAAAAAAATGTGCTCCAAACTATTGACATTATATATATAATGTTGTAGGTATAAATTTCACCGCTTTCCGAGAAATCCCCGCATGTTTCGCGGTGTTTCTCAAAAAGCAGAAGGAGTAATTTAAATGAAAAAATTCATGTCTTTCCTGCTTTTTGCACGGCTCGTTCTCTCTCTTGCGGCGTGCGAAAGTAACGGCGGTGCCGGAAGCAACGATTCCGAAAGCAGCGCCGGCAGCACGGCTTCCTCCGAAGCAGAGTCCTCTGCGACCTCACAACGTGGAACGAGATCACGAAATCCGATACCGTTACACTTGAGTTTTAAGCTTTAACCTGTATTCGAGCGCCTTGCGGCTGTTTACGCAGCCGGGCGTTCTTTTTGTTTTTCCGAAATTTTGGCGCAGGAGTTTTCCACGAACACATTGACAAACCGCGCAAAAAAACGTATGCTTATATATAGAGTTATATCTAACTTAGAAAGGAGCGCTTGCAGATGACGTACACCATTAAGGAAGCCTCGGACATCACGGGCATTCCGGCGACCACGCTGCGCTATTACGATAAAGAAGGCATCCTGCCGTTTTTGGAGCGAAAGGAATCCGGCCACAGAATGTTTTCCGAACAGGATCTTTCCATGCTGCGCATTATCGAATGTTTAAAATGCACGGGCATGTCCATTAAAGATATTCGCCAGTACGCGGTGTGGGCACAAATGGGTGACTCCACCCTGGAGCAGCGCTACAACTTGTTTCTTGAGCGCCGTGAGGCCGTTATGGCACAAATCAAGGAGCTTGAAGATCAGCTTAAAGTAATCGATTATAAGTGCAAATACTACGAAGAAGCCATTGCCGCCGGTACGGAAGACATTCACAAGCACAAAACAGGCCACTGCTGCGACGATGAAAAAGAAAACAAAGACGCGTAAGTTCCGCAAAAACCAAGGGCACGGAGTTTTAAAGCTCCGTGCCCTTTTGTTGTATAAGTCATAACCACACCTAAGAGGAGTGGTTATGACTTTTGCTTTATTTCCTTATTTTAGCCCTGCACAGACCACGTGATACCCTGCGGGGTATCCTTCACAACAATATGGCGTGCGGCAAGCGCATCGCGAATCGCGTCGGCAGTTGCCCAGTCCTTTGCCTTTCTGGCTTCCGTGCGCTTTGCGATGAGCGCTTCGATCTCCGCGGCTTCCTCTGCGGTCATGCCCTCCGGCACAGCGGACTTCTGCGCATTCTGCTCCTCGCGCAGCGCCTTTGCAGCTTTCAACAAGCCGAGGGACAACACTTCGTCAAACTCCTGGATGAGCGCAAGCTTGTCCGCGTCGGAAAGCTTGGCTTTCAGTACGTCATACAGCGCTGTGAGTGCCAAGGACGTGTTGAGATCGTTTTCCAGCGCCGCGCGGAACGAGGCACGCAGCGGCTCCATGGCAGCTTCGTCGTGCTCTCCCTCGTTTTTCAGCGCTGCAATGCGGGAAACCAGCTTTTTGTACGCCGTGGCGGTGTTGTCAAGGCTCTCAAACGAGAACGTCAGCGGCTTTCTGTAATGGGACTGTAAGCAGAACATGCGGTATACAAGCGGCGCGTAGCCCTTTTCCTCAAGCAGCGAGACCGTGAGAAAATCGCCCTTTGATTTGCTCATCTTGCCGCGCGCGTCCAAAAGGTGCAGCACGTGGAACCAGTATTTGCACCACGGGTGGCCGAGATACGCTTCGCTCTGTGCAATCTCGTTCGTGTGGTGCGGAAATGCGTTATCAATGCCGCCGCAGTGAATGTCGAGGTATTCGCCGAGGTACTTGATGCTGATGCCGCTGCACTCGATGTGCCAGCCCGGGTAGCCCACGCCCCACGGGGAATCCCACTTGAGCTCCTGGTCGTCAAACTTCGACTTTGTAAACCACAGTACGAAGTCGCTCTTGGAGCGCTTGTTTTCGTCCTCTTCCACACTGTCGCGCACGCCTACGGCGAGACTCTCTTCCTCCATGTTGCCGAAAACATAATAGTTTTCGAGCTTGGAGGTATCAAAATAGACGTTGCCGCCCGCGATATACGCATATCCCTTTTCAAGGAGCACCTCTACCATGTGGATGAACGTATCGATGCAGCTCGTCGCCGGAACGACGATCTCCGGGCGCTTGATGCCAAGCTTTTCGCAGTCACTGAAAAATGCGTCGGTATAGAACTGCGCAATCTGCATGACGGTCTTGTGCTCGCGGCGCGCACCCTTGAGCATCTTGTCTTCGCCGGTGTCGGCATCGCTGGAAAGGTGGCCGACGTCCGTGATGTTCATGGCGCGGGTCACGTCATAGCCGAGGTAGCGCAAGGCTTTTTCCAGCATATCCTCCATGATGTACGAGCGCAGGTTGCCGATGTGCGCATAGTGGTACACGGTTGGGCCGCAGGTGTACATTTTGACTTTGCCGGCTTCGTGCGGAATAAATTCTTCTTTTTTCTGTGTTCTTGTGTTATAGAGCTGCATACAGGTGCTTCCTTTCTGCTTATTCTTCCTTATTCTTCTCCGCTTTCTGTGCGGTCAGCTTGCTTTTTTCTCTGCGGCAGCTGTTCAGCTCGCCGTGCAGGCGCTCAATTTCAAGCCGCATGCGGCACATTTCCTGCGCCACCGGGTCGGCCACGTGGATCTGATCCAGCGTGCTGTTGTCCATCACACGCTTGCCGCCCACGCGCGCGATGCGCGCCG